>ULRP01085893.1_pt1 | contig 20512 bp, 22 predicted proteins | sample 1955521 | NCBI WGS metagenome assembly ULRP01 (sample SAMEA4835685, study PRJEB28245) | human gut metagenome | biome: gut microbiome; material: fecal sample | place: Denmark | collected 2008
ATTAATAATTATAAATAAATTTAAAAATAATTTTCTGCAATAAAATAAAAATTAAATTATTAAAAATAAAAAAGCTTCCTGCATTAGGAAGCTTTTTACGTACTTAATGCTAAAAATATTAGTGTTTCAATACAAAATCAATAAAATTTTTTGTTGAATTTGGCAAAGCAATTTCTTTTTCTTTTTTAGACATTTCGGTTAGTTTTTCAGGATTATTGATTAAATCTTTAACGGTGCGTTTTGCGTCGCTGCATTTATTTATGCCAAGTGCTGCATTCATACCAATAAAAAGTTTTTTATTTATCCTTTCATTTATAATCAGCCCTTCGCGCAAAACAAATGGAATATGTTTATTAATTTGCTCAGTTAATCCCATGCCGCCTCCGCGGGTAAATACAACGTCGGCCGCAGAATAATATAAATCAAGGGTGGTGCAGAATCCTTCAACACGTACATTTTTAATGTCATTTTTGGCTATAAATTTGTTGACTTTATCAAACTCTTTTTTGTTTTTGCCACAAATTGCAACAATTTGAATATTGCCTTTGCATTTAATTAATTGTTTTATTATTTTGTATGCGCTTGAAATGCAATCCCCGCCACTATATAAAATAATAACAAAATCGTTTTTATTAAGGTTAAGCGTCTCGCGCGCTGACGCCTTATCAATAAATTTTGTGTATTTTGTGTTCACGGGAAGGCCGAATGTTAAAATTTGAGCTTCTTTAAACCCGCGTTCAATAATATCCTTTTTCATAAACTCGGCGGGCAAAACAACATAGTCAAGCCCTGTATTTGTTTCCCAAAATGGGCAAAGGCAATAGTCAAAAACAACGCCATAGGTTGTTATGCCATTAAGCTTACCATCTTTTTTTAACTTGCTGATAACAGCGCCAGCGTTGTTATGCGTACAGATAATGTTATCAGGCTTATACCTTTCAATTTCTTCCATACAATAATCGCTGCAATCTTTTATTACTTGGTTGATAACAAACGATGGTTTATGCGGCTTTCTTTTTCGCATGCTTTTCCAAATACATTCATAAAAGTGGGGAATAAACTTACAGGCATTTAAAAACAATTTATTCTGTTTTGCAACTTCTTTGTCATTAAAACCATAAAGCTGAATAATTTTAGCATCTTCGCCGCGATTATCTAATTCCGCTTTTAAGGCTTTTGCTATTTGATTATGACCTTCGCCACAGGTCATTGAAATAATTAGTGTTTTCATATGTGCCTCTTTTATGTTAATTTAATATAGAAAAATTTTTAACCTTTCAAATGTAAGTTTTCGTCTTTGTCCCAAAAGCGGGCTTTAAGTTCAAGCAGGTGCGCAATGTCCGTTTCGCTGTACGGGAAAAAGTGGTTAAGGTCGCAATAAACGTTAAAGCCAAACGGAGTATAAACTCCAAGCGCGCGATGGCTGTGACCAAAAAGGTTTAAACAGCTTTCGGCGTGGTTTTTTGGCTTGTGGGTTAGGTGAAACATTTGCCCAGCAACCTTTATATCAAGCGTTTTGAAAACGTCTTTAAACCCAAGCCATCGGCAATAGGCTGAAAACGTCTCAAAATCGCCGCCAAAAAAGTTTTTAATGACGCGTTCTTCATTGTTGCCCAAAATTAAAACCACGTCAGCGTGCACCTTTTTAACAAGGTGCAGGGAAGCTTTAAACCGTTCATCGCCTTCACCCTTGCAAGATGTCCAATCGCCGATAACATAAAGCGTGTCGCCCTTTTTCATCCGACTATTAAAGTTTTTTATGACGGCGCGTGCGTACGCTGTTGGTGTTTTAAACGGACGATTGTCATGTCGCATCGTGCTTGTGTCAAGAAAATGCAGGTCGCTTGTAAAAAAGTTCATACCGCTCCTTTTGGAAGCTTTAAGATCAAAATTTAATTATTTTAGATACAATTTAACTTGAATATTTCAATATAGAATTAATTTTGATTTAATAATTAATTATTTTTGCTTATTTTAATTAATTATTTTAATATAATTTCAGTTTAATTATTTTACTAATTTAAAATTTTTGGTTAAGTTAAATTGATTTTGGCTTATCGTCAGCCAATGTTAAAAAGTGCGTAAAGCCGTTTGCTTTAAGTGTTTCAAGTTGGTGGTTTAAGTTCTTTTTAGCAGGCACCGCTGATGCATTTTTACCCATCGCGCCAAGCGCCTCAACCTTAGTTAAAACCGCCTTAAAGTCATCATCAGGACGATAGATAACGGCAACAAGGTCGTCTTGATTATCAAAACCGCCGCGCTCTGCGATAAGCATACAAGTAGGCTCAAACCCAAGGCCAAACCCAACGGCCGGCACGCTTTTGCCCGTCATCTTTTCAACCATTTTGTCATACCTGCCGCCGCCGCCGCACGCACCGCCGAACCCCGGCATATAAAACTCATAAACCGCGCCCGTATAATACCCTTGACCGCGCACGATAGAGATATCAAAAACAGCCTTATATTTACCCGCTGAAAGTGCGTTAACCGTGTCAATAATCTTTTTAACGCCTTGTGTTACGTCTTCGCGCACGCCAAACTCTAACAAGCTGTCAAGCCCACCCGCGCGCACCTTTTCAATCTTAGCCATCAGCGCTTTAACTTTATTCTCACTAAACCCGCGCGAGATAAGTTCTTGCGTTACGCCGGCTACGTCAATCTTGTCAATCTTGTCAAGGCAAATGCAGATTTCGGCCTCATCACACGCGTCAAACCCTGTGCCCAAAATAAGGTCACTTAAAATTCGACGGTCATTAATCTTGCAAACAAAGCCCGAAAAACCAAGCGCAAGAAAGGTCTTGCTGGTGGTGTTAATAACGTCAATTTCAGCGTTAATAGATGGGTCACCAAGGATGTCAATATCGCATTGAATAAACTGACGGCTGCGCCCGCGCTGTGGCCTGTCTGCCCTGAAAGAGTAGTCAATTTGAATGGTTTTAAACGGGTTAGGAAGCACGCTTGCGTTGTTGCAATAAAGCCTTACCATCGGTACGGTCAAATCGTATCTAAGGCCGATGTCAACAATGTCTTTTTCTGTTAGATTTGGTTTGGCTAGATCAAGCTTTTCGCCGCGCTTTAAAACTTTGAAAATAAGCTTGGTATTGTCGCCGCCGTCGCTGCCTAAAAGGTTATTGATGTCTTCAAGTATCGGCGCACTTATTTGCATAAAGCCGTATTTTTTATATGTGTTTAAAATGATAGAACGCGCTTTCTCGCGAATAAGCATATCGCGAGGAAGATAGTCATTCGTCCCGCGCACGGGGGTTAAATTCTTGTTCATAATATATTCTCCTGATCGTATTTTATCACAGTGACAAAAAAAACGCAAGGGCAATTAAATAATAAATAAAAAGCCCTCTTTAAGAGGGCAAAACCAATTAACCGATTTTATTAAATTAAAAATAGTAAGGGCAAAATGATTATTCAATAATAATTTCGTTAGCAGCGTTCATAAGTTGCTTTTTTGCTTCACGAATTTTGCCTGCGCAAACAAGCGTGATAATAAGGCGTTTAAGACCTTCGATAATAAGCGCAATGCCCGCCAAAATCATAACTGTTTCAAAGTTAGAAAACGCAACAACGATGCCAAGGCCAAGTGTTAAAACTGAGGCCAAAAACAGCCAAAACCAGCCGCTTACATTGGCGCGAGCGCAATAAATGCTTTCACTTATTTCCGTCATACTGTCAATGATAATAAACACACCCAGCAAAACAACCAAAATAGCCTGAATCGCGCTTGGGTTGATAAGCGTAAACACGCCCAAAGTTATCATAAGCGTGCCAATAACAAGCGACATATCGCTTATAAGCCTAAGCCCCCAAAAATACCTAACAACGGCCGTTATGCCCATCGCAACAAGGGCTGCGCCAAAGATATAGGTAAGCGCCGTGCCTGAGCCTTTTGGCAGAATTACGCACAAAAGCCCTAAAATAATCGTAAGGGCTGCCACGATAATGCTGTCCCACTTTAACTTTTTAAAAATGTTTTGTTTTTCCATAATTTCCTCCTTTATTAATGTTAGCATTATTTGCCATTTTTATCAAATAATTCGCCCGCAAAGCATAAACAATCTTAAAAAAATTGTAACAATTTCGAGTTGGTATGGTTGCGGGATAAAAATTATGCCTAGATGAGAATTAATTGTTGCGTTCACAATATAAAACATCCTGCTGAAAGCGAGTGATATTGACAAAATCGTCGGCGAATGTTAAAATATTTTTAATTGGAGGAACAAATGAAAACTTTATTTTTTAGCGATGGGAGCGTTTATCACGGCGACACGCTTTTTGGCGTGCCTCATGGATATGGCAAGCTGCATTATTTGGGTGGCGGAAGCTTTACGGGCAACTTTTTGTTTGGCAAGATGAGAAAGGGCGAAAGGCTTTATAATAATCAGGACGTTTATGTTGGCACCTTCAAAAACAACAAAAAACATGGCCGTGGAGAATATTATTGGAGTCTTGGCGACTATTATATTGGCCAATGGGTTGATGATAAGTGTGCAAATGAGAATAAAACAATTTTGGGGCGTGCGCCACACGTAGAGCCTAACCAAGAGCCTCAAAGCACGGCCTATATCGTCACAAAAGAAACCTATGACAAGATGTTTAAAAATCTAGATTATGCATCAAGTAATCCAGCGCAAAAGATGGACGTAAGTAAGATGCTTGACAATCAGTTACGCCATGACTTTGAGCGCGGCGTTAGCTTTGTTGACACGGCCAGATATCACCGTATCTGCGCCGAGGCTGATAAGCGCAAGCAAGAACGCGAGGAAGAACGAGAGTAACCCTCCGCCCATTCCCCGCAACAACAAACAGCCATCGCCTTAAAACACACTAAAAATCCAAAATTTTAAAAAATTGAAGATTGTTTTTAAAATCGCTTACTATTAGGCGGTTTTTTTGGTATAATAATGATATGAAGATAGCGGTTATTAATTGTAAAGATAAGGCGCTTGCGGGGGTGATTCGCCAAGCGGTAAAAGATACGCTTAGGGCGGAGGGGCAGCCAGAGAACCTTGAAGTGTCAGTAAGGCTTATGAGCGCGGATGAAATTCATCAGCTTAACCAAGCAACGCGCGGGGTTGACAGGCCGACGGACGTTTTAAGTTATCCATCTCTTAACATTGTTGCGGGCGAAAAGGTGCCTCAAAGTGCGCTTGTTGAAAGCAGTTTTGATGGCAAAAACATTTATCTTGGTGACTGTGCGTTGTGTATCGAGGTGGCAGCGCGTCAGGCTGTGGAGTTTGGCGTAACGCAAGAATACGAGGTTCGAAAACTTATTACGCACAGTATTTTGCACCTTTGTGGGTATGACCATATCAAGGATAGCGATTTTGAAAAAATGCACGCGCGCGAAAAGGAGATACTAAATTGTGAAGACTAAGAAGTTTAAAAGCGGCTTTGTTGCGGTTGTGGGAAAGCCTAATGTTGGCAAAAGCAGCCTGATTAACGCGCTGGTTGGCGAAAAAGTGGCTATTACTAGCCCTAAGCCTCAAACAACGCGTAACAAGATTTTGGGCATTGTGAACAAGCCTGATTTTCAAATGATTTTTGTTGACACCCCCGGTGAATATAACGCAAAATCTAAGCTTGCGCAGTTTATGCAAAAATCGATTGGCGTGGCGCAAGAGGGGGTAGACGCGATTGCGATTGTGCTTGACGCTGGACGAATTAACCAAGCCGATTTCAAGATTATTGAAAGATATAAGTCGGCGGCCGTGCCCGTTTTTGTTATCATTAACAAGATAGATTTGGCAAGTTTTGAGGCGCTTTATCCAACCTTGGCGCGCCTAAATGAATACACGTTTGTTAAAGAGTTTATCTCTGTTTCGGCGCTGAAAAAGAAAAACATTGACGCCGTGTTAGATAAAATCAGTGCGGTTCTGCCTGAGGGACAGCCGCTGTTTGACGTTGATGATTATACCGACAAGTCGGTAAGATTTATGACGGCCGAAATAATTCGTGAAAAAGTTTTATTATTTGTTCAACAAGAGATTCCTCATTTTTGCGCCGTAGAAATTATGGATTTTAAAGAGGACGATAAAAAGGTAAAAATTGCGGCCGATATTATTTGTGAAAATGACCGACACAAAACAATCATCGTTGGCAAAAATGGTGAGATGATTAAAAAGATAGGAACAAGCGCAAGGCAAGACATTGAAAAACTGATAGGGAAGACGGTTTTTCTTGAATTGTTTGTTAAAATCCGTGAGGGTTGGCAGTCTAATTCAAGCGTGCTTGCAGATTTGGGCTATAATATTGATGCTTTGTAGTGACAAAGTTGGTAAAAAACGCAAAAACGACAAAAATTTGCGCAAATTTTGCATAATTTTTGGCATACTAACCTTAATTAGCGTCAAAACTTAATGTGTAAGGGGGAAGATAAATGGATAAAACAAAAAATCTTAGCAAAGAAGAAAAGCTTATGGCATTAAGGAATACGGCGTGGGATTTGTTAAAATTCTCCCCAAAAGAGCTTAAAAAGCAGGGAATAAGCCCAATAAATCTGGTAGGCGCGAACTTTTCAGCAAAAGATATGCTTAATGAAATGGGCGTTGACGTTGATGAAGAGGTAACAAAAACATATAGATAAACTAAAATTTGGTTGTTTTAACATAATTTATTTATTATTTTGCAGAAAAGTGGTTCTGTGTAAGCATATTAAGGCAAAAAGTGTCAAAAAACCGCAAAATTGCTGTAAATAAGTGAAAAAAGCGCTAAAAAACTGCAAAATTGCTGTAAATAAGTAAAACAGTGCTTAAAAATATGCGATATAAACAAGTTTGCGCTGCTGGCGCATTAATACTAATGAAAGAAGGAACGTATGGCAGAAATAAAGACGCAGGCAATTGTTATAAAATCGACTGAATATAAAGAGAGTGGGCGCGCGCTTACTCTTTTTTCGATTGATCATGGGTTGATGTATGCCAAGATTCAAGGAGTTGCGAAACCAAAGGCGAAGTTGGCGTTTGCGGCGCAGACGTTTTGTTTTGGTGAGTATGTGCTTGTTGAAAAGTATGGTTATACGGTAACAAACTGCACGCAAATTGAAAACTTTTATGACCTTTCGGCCGATTTTGATAAGTTTGTTGCGGGGTCGGGCGTACTTGAAATTGTAAGCGTCTTGGCGCGCCAAGGTGAAGGAAACCCACAGTTGTTTTTGCTAATGTTAAAAGCGCTTAAAATGTTAACGTACACCAAGGCGCAGCCGTTGGTGGTGGTAATAAAATTTCTTATCGAGGCCTTAAAAAACGCGGGGTTCGGGCTTGAACTGCAAAGTTGCGTGAGGTGTAAAGACGCGGCGCCGATAAAAGAAAGGTTTAGTTTTGCATTGGGCGGGCGGGTATGCTCACTGTGCGCGGATGGTGAAAGCGTTCCGATTGTGGCGGGTGAAGTTGCTGTTTTAAAAAATATTGACGCGGCTGAGTTTGAAGACCTCACGCGGCTTAAATTTCTAAACCTTGACGATGTGGTCAGCGCGCTTAAAATTCTTATTAAATATTTTTTTGACAAGACGGAAGTTAATCTATCGGGGCTGGTTGAATACCTATAAAAATTAGCGTTTTTGAGAACGTTGCGCTAATTTTTAAAAGCCTAATTTCAACCGGTGGCAATGTATTATAAAAATGGGCACGTGGCGTATTTAGGCAGCACCTAAAAGTTTGATAAAATTTTAAACTTTTTTGCAAAAACTGTTGCAAAATCTAAAAAAATACGTTATAATGCATATATCTTGCGTGTGTTTCGCGTGAGTGATGATATATAATCCTCCTTAGCTCAGCCGGTAGAGCGCTCGACTGTTAATCGATAGGTCGTTGGTTCGAGTCCAACAGGGGGAGCCAATAACACAACATGTTGTGTTGTGAAATGATGGTGCACCACAAAATTTTGTGGTGTTTTTTGTTGTAAAAAAGCACTAGCGAGGTTGTGCTTGCGAGGCATAGTTAAAATGTGTTATTTGGAATAATTATGCATAAGTAAAATTTGTTATGATGATTATGTAGGTTAATAACCATGTGTATGGGGTGGGGCAGGTAATATGGTTAGCGCGACGGCACGGCGGTTTGGGTTTTTATTGTTGGCGACATTCTTGCTCAATTTGCTGAAAATACTTGACTAATTGGCGGCATTGCTTTATAATACACGTTGTGAACGCGTCAAACGGCGCGCGAGTGCAACAATAGTTTGCTGGTGTGGCTCAGTGGTAGAGCACCACCTTGGTAAGACTTGGTTGACGCTTAAAAACATACTGAAAAATTACAAAAAAATATCTCAAAAACAGTACTATGCTGGTGTGGCTCAGCGGTAGAGCACCACCTTGGTAAAACAAAAACAGCACTTTTTTACCACTCAAATTCACCGCAAAATTCAATCAAAAAATAGCATTTGCTGGTGTGGCTCAGCGGTAGAGCACCACCTTGGTAAGGTGGGGGTCACGGGTCCGATTCCCGTCACCAGCTCCATTATCAAAAACCCTTGAAACCCTAGTAAAATAGGCACTTTCAGGGGTTTTTCTTTTGCAAAAAATTTTGCTTAATTTTAGGCTGAAAATACAATAGGTGTAATAAACTGCTCCAAAAAGTGTAGTAAAATTGCATAAAAAAAGACCGAGAGTTAAATTTTTAAACTCTCGGTCTAATTCTTTCAAAAACTGCCTAAAACTAGTGTAATAGGTGTAAACTAGTGTAGTAAATTTTACAATTTTTTAAATACTGTTACCATTCTATCTTCGTAACCATTTTTATAATAAAACTTTTTTGCGTGTTCATTATAGGCAAACACATCAATTTGAACGAATTCGCAATCAATAGATTTAAAATAGTTTTCAATATGTTTTAATAATTCTGTTCCAACACCATTTGCTCGGCTGTTTTTATCAACAATCAATTCTGCAACTATTCCTTTTTTAGGGCAAGAATAATCTAATTTGTCTCTTTCGTCATATTCTTGAACAAAGCCTGAAACAAAACCTACAACCTTATTTCTATCTATTGCAACAAATGTCTTCCCTTGATTGCCTTTGCAGTCATCAAGCATAAATTCAAAATATTTTTCTCGATAATCTTGCGAAATAATGTTAAGATTGTATTTGTCAATTTCAATAATATAGTTTTGCAAATCAACAAGCAAATCTTTAACTTGTTCAAAATATTCTTGGTCTAATTCTAGAATTTTCATATTATTCATTTTCTCCATACCATTTCATTCCTGCACCAACGTCATCATTTGGTCTAGCAACAAACCCAAATTTTTCATAAAATTTTTCTTTGTTTTTGCTGGCATTAACATAAAGAAAAGTGTCATCATCTTCAATCGTTTTATACCATTCAATAATTTCTTTCAAAATAATGCTACCTAACCCAAGACCTTGATAATCTTTGTGGACAACAATATCATAAATAGTGAAATATGAACCATCTCCAACAACTCGTCCCATACCAACTATGCAGTTATCGACATACAAACTAACAGCAAAAACAGTGCTATTTTTATTCTCTTTAACTCGTTTAATAGTTCTTTCCCATCCAACGCTATTGAAAAGACTTATAAACTCATTTACTTTTGGAAAAGAGTATTTTACAACAACGGTTTTAACAAAATTTGGATTTCTTTTCTCATTATATACAACAATTTTTTTATCTTTCATAAACTTTTCCTCATAGTCATTATATCACAAAAATACTGAATATACATACAAATTATCTTACATCTCAAAATCTTTTTCTCTTTTTCGTTTTCTTTCTTTTCGTGCTTTTAACATTTCTTCTAACATCAAATCAAAATCTTCATCAGACAAATTTTTAAGACTAGATTTCTTTTCTTCTTGTTCTTCTTTGTTTTGATTGTTCTGTTTTCTTAAAATCTCATTTTCATTTAGTCTGTCGTTTAAACGATTTGTGCTTTCTTTTACATAGTCACTATTCACATTGTTGTAGACAGTGATTGTTGTTTTCACGTCTTTGTGACCTAAAAGTTGTTGAATAACTTTTGGATTTTCATTAAGTTCAAACAACATATTTGAAAAAGTGTGTCGCAGTCCATGAAAATGTATGTTTAAATCTCCTAGATGATTTCGTTTAATAAATCTATTAAATATCATTCTACAACCCGAATATGTGCGAATTGTGCCATCATCATTTGCAAACACATAAACATTGGGATTTGTTAAATCTATTCCAACATCAAGGGAATGCTTATGTTGTTTTTCTTTCCAAGCAATAAGTTCGTTATAAACGATATCGGTCATTGGCACTTCTCTCACAGAACAAGCAGTTTTGGTGTCGCTAACTATTGTTATTCTCTCAATTATGTTTCCATTGCTATCAAACTTTGTGTCTTGCGTTTCTGCTTGTGCAACCTTAATAATCCTTTTTGCAAAATCAATATGCTTCCATTCAAGAGCAATGGTTTCGCCGCTACGAAGACCTGCGAACATCATCAAATAACACACGGGTTTAATAAAGTTCGCCGGGTCTTTTTCTAGTGCATTTAAAAATCTATCTCTTTCTTCTGGTGGAATTGCCTTATATGGATTTCGCTTTTCATAATTGCTTTTATCTCTTGTTCTAATCTTTATTTTGTGTGTTGGATTAACTAAAATCCATTTGCTATCAATCGCATATTCGCAAAACTGATTAAAGATAAATTTTATCTTTTTTGCAACTGCAACTGAATATCTTTTCTCCAACATTCTATTTACAACTTTTTGAATTGTCATTGTATCTAGTTCATAGATTTTCATATTTCCAACAATGGGTTCAATATGTAATTTGTAGTTTCTAAAAATGCCTTCAAAAGTTCTTGATGTGACTGATGACTTTTTGAACACAAGCAACCATTCACTCATAAGTTCACCAAGTCTTTTGTTCTCAATTTCTTGATATGCTGTGTTTTTAATTCTTCCACTTATTTCGGTCAGTTTGGCAGACACATCAGCTTTGCTTTTCCCATAAACATATTTCTTTTTTTGTCCGCCATTTTCTTCAAAGCCAACAGTAATATATCCACACCAAAGCCCATCTTTTCTTTGAAAAATACTTCCTTCACCATTTGCTCTACGGGTGCGTTTTTGAACTTTCTTTCTAGCCATTTTGCACCTCGCTTTGGTTATTATTTAGTGTTAGCCAAGTAACAAAATTAAGCACACTTACGACTTGTCGTTTGCCAACTTTGGTTGTTGGAAAAGATTTGCTACGAAGAAGATTTCTAACATTATCTCTGCCAAGTCCAGTAATTTTTATTAGGTCTTCGCAATCCAAAAAATCTTTGTTGTATTTAGTTGAAATACGGTCAACTTCCGATTGTATTAAGTTGTTTAAATTTAGATTTGTGTTGTTTAAATTCATAGTTTAAAATTCCTTTCATAGTTAATTTTTTCACTCCTTTCTAAACTAAATTTAATATTTCTATATATAAAAAACGAAAGTGGGTATCCCACTTGTCGTAAATTGGGGGCGAGGCAATTTTGAATCTTTTGATTTTTAAAATGTCCCAATAAAAGCACGATTTTTCGGGCATTTTATGGATATTTTAAATCAAAATAGCCCAAGCCTTATCCTGCTCGTTAAATTATCTTAATATCTTTACCAAATTCGGCATCAACTTGCTTTGAAATTAGGCTTCTATCATCGGCAAAACCTTCTGGTTCATCATCTTTAAAACCAGCATCAAAAAGTCCTTTAACATCATCTCTATCTGACAGATAAAACATTCCGTTATAAATCCTATAAAGCAATAATCTGAGTTCATAAGCAAGTTTTACCATATCTGTATATTCATTGGTTTGCGTTTTCTTAATATTGCTTAACATATTTGACAAACTTACAATATTATCAGAAATGCCTTGTGCCTTTGTGAAATATGTTCTAGCGTCTTTTTCAAAATTGGTTTCACTATCAAGTCCAGCAAATATCAAACTTACTAAAAACTCGTTTATATTTTTGTATTCTCGTTTGTGCTTTTGAAAAAAGTCATTTAGTTCTTCCAATCTATTTATTTGATAAATTCGTATCTTCTTTTCGAACACTTTGTTTGATTTAATTTCTTTCATAATTTCTCCTAGTTTTTTAAATTAAAGGGCAACAAAAAAACAGCCCAAGTTAAAAGCTGTTTTTCTATTTAAAAAATTTATTTATGTTTCTAATTATACTTTCTATATTTTCTTTATTAATTAAGTCATCTGGAATAGTGAATGTTTTATTAGTGCTATTATCAGGATTTAGCTGTTCAAGGGCTTGTTTAACAACTCTATTTGCTTTTGAAAATTTATCTTTATATTCAATATCTTTATTTAGAATTGTGGATTTTTTGAAAACTTGAGTTGCTAATTTTGCAAGTCCTAAAACCCCATTCATTATGTATCCACCAATTTCTTCTGTTGTAAGAGATTGTGCAATTATCTTTACATCTTGCATTTCTCTTTTGAAATACTCTGTATAATAATCCGTTTGTGTAAATTCTTTATCGCAATTAAAGTGATAAACCAAATCATCTCGAATGGTGCTTAATAATTGAGATAATGCACTTTCAGTTATTCCTTTTTCGGCAGCAAGTTGCTTTTGAGATTTTCCCAAAACAAAAAAGTCCCAAACTAAGTCATATTTATCTTTTTCTAGATTGCTAACCACTTTCCAAACAATGTTGTAGAACTTTAATTTTTGTTTGCAAGTCTTGCAATTCATAACTTCATCTTCTTCAGGTGTAGGGATAGTTTCTTCAAGTGTAACATCTTCACTTTCGCCAGAGTAAACCACGGTATCAAGAGAAATCGTGCGATAGTTATATTCATTTTGACTTCTTTGCCATTTTTTAGAACTAGACTGCAAAAACAAAGCAACTTCATCGGTTACTTCAAGTTCAATCTTTTGTCTATGAATTCTGTCAAAATACTCAATAACTCTCAATCAAAATTCGCTCCTTTATTCAAATGATAAAAAAGATTAAAATCCCCATTGATTTTTATCATTTTAACATAAAATTTTGTTAATTTATTGCATTCGACAAAACTAGACAGCAAGCATTTTGCCCATTTTGTTCATCATATCTGTTTTGTAAGACATCATTGAGTGGGTATATCTTGTAAGAGTTACAACTGGATTTTTGTGTCCAAGAATTTCTGACAGGGTTTTAACGTCCATTCCCATTTCAATAGCACGAGTGGCGAAAGTATGGCGAAGTGAGTGAAAGTTTTTATAATTAACACCAATTTTGCTCAAAATTCTTTCATAAGTTCTTTGATAGGCCCTTGTTCCAACAATTCCACCAGTGCGGGTTGATATAACATATTTTGAATTAGATGTTTTCTTAATTTTTTTCAAAATATCTAATAATGCTTTTGGAAGTGGTATAACTCTGCTTGAATTTTTTGTTTTAGGATTATCTATCACAATTCTAGGCACACCATTCTCTTTAATTCTGTAACTAGTTTTTGTAATACTCATAATCCCTGTTTGAAAATCTATATCTTCCCAAGTAAGTGCTAACAGTTCTCCAAGTCTAATCCCAGTATAAAGACAAAGAACTATTCCAATGTAATTACTTTTGTTTGAAGAAAGGCAATATTTTTCAATTTTTTCTTGCTCGTGTTTTTCAAAAGCTGTAACAGGTTTTTCAGTTGGACTTGGCAACTTTATTTTCTTTATTTCATCTCTTTGCACTTTATCCAATGATTTAGCAAGTGCCATACTACCTTTCAAAACATTCACAATTCCAATAACCGAGTTATTTGCAAGTTTCCCGTTTGTGTTTAAGTTTCCATTTTCAAGTTCACTCAAAACAAAATCTTGAAAAATCTCACCATTTAGGTCATCTAAATCATAATCCCCGAGTTTAGGATTGATGTGCTTTTCTATGATGTATTTGTATCTGTCATAGGTTCTGAGTTTCACAGTGTGTTTTGTGTATTTTTCTAGCCATACACTTAGCCATTCTTTAAGTTTCATATAAAATTCCTCCTTATTTATTTTAACTTGTAAAGGTTGCCCTTCTATCTTTAAAAGGACATCTAAAGTTAAAAAATTAAGGGAGTAAATTCATATTTTGAAAATTTCTTAAAATTATTTTTTATAACCATAGAAAAAAGTCATCTACTCAAACAATAGACGACCTTTTTCCTTTATCTATAAAACGATTATAACATAAAAAAATTCAAAATGTATCAAATATTTCATAATAGTTGAATTTTTTCAAGTTTTAATATAAAAAACGACTCAACTATTGTTTGAGTAGGAGTTCCAATATTAAAGACAATATGCCATCTATTTCCTTATTCACAATAGGAGAACTATGGCTAACAAAAAAGAAAACATAACAACAGAAAAAGCAAATGGAAGAGTTTATACCCCAGATTATATTGTGAAAAATATTCTAGATTTAGCTGGCTATTATGAAGAAAACATATTAAAGAAACATGTTATAGACAATAGTTGTGGAGATGGTGCTTTTCTAGTTGAGATTGTTGATAGATATTGCAAACAGTCTTTAAAATTAGGTGTTGACAAACTTTCAATTGCAAACGAACTAGGCGAATATATTCATGGCATTGAAATAGACAAGGAAGAACACAAAAAATGCCTATCTAATGTTGATGCCGTTATTAAAAAATACAATATTAAAAATGTTTCATGGGATATATTATGTGATAACACATTAAATGTACATAAATATGATAACAAAATGGATTTTGTTTTAGGAAACCCACCATATATTCGTGTTCATAATCTTGGTGATTCGTTTGATAATATTAAAAAATATACATTCGCACAAAACGGTATGACAGATTTGTATATAGTTTTCTATGAAATCGGTTTAAAGATGCTCAATAAAAATGGAGTTTTAGGATATATAACTCCAAGTTCATTCTTTAATAGTGTTGCGGGAAACTACATGAGAGAAATTTTTGTTAAAAATAATTACTTGGCTAAAGTTGTTGACTTAAAGCATTTTCAGGCTTTTAACGCAATGACTTACACAACAATTGTAATTCTTAAAAAGTTTAAAGAAGAAAATACAATTAAATACTATGAGTTTGATGAAAAAAATTTAATCCCTTTTTATGTTGAAACATTAACCACAGATGATTTCTATATTTCAAAAAACTTTTATTTTTCTAACAAACAAAACTTAAAAATGTTAAAAAAGATTTTTTTCAACTTGGGTCACTGTGATGTTTTAGTTAAAAATGGTTTTGCGACATTATGTGATAATGTTTTTATAAATAAGTTTAATTTTAATTCGCAATATATTATTCCTGTAATTAAAGCTTCAAAGGGCATAAAAAAATCAATTATTTATCCTTATGACAAGAATGCAAATTTAATTAGCGAAGATATATTAAAACAGGACCAAGAATTGTATTCGTATTTGCAATTGCATAAAGACAAACTACTTAAAAGAAGTAATGAAAATAAAAATCAGTGGTATGCATTTGGAAGAAGTCAAGCAATAAATGATACATTTAGCGATAAGCTTGCAATCAATTCTTTAATAAAAACAACAAAAGATATTAAATTAACAAATGCATCTTCTGGAACAGGTGTTTATAGCGGACTATATCTAATGAGTAAAACAATTCCTATTGAAAAAATAAAGGAAACAATTCTATCGCAAGAATTTGTAGATTATGTTTCTTTATTAAGCAAATACAAGAGTGGCGGTTACTATACATTCTCGTCAAAAGATTTGAAAGCTTACTTGGATTATAAGTTGGCATATTATGGGGGTCTATTTGAATGATGACAAATGAAGAATTTTTAAGTATTATAAAACAATCTTTTGAAACATATTTAACAGTTGGGACTTCACGAAGTACGGCAAAACTTAAATCTTTACATGGTTATATAGCAAAGGATTTAGAGAACTTACTTGGTAATGAATATAGTATACAATCCCAAGGTTATGGAGATGATAAAGAAGGAAGTATTGATGGCAGATATTATCCTAAAAATGTTGATATAACAATCAGCCGAAAAGGGAAAGTGGTCGCTGGATATGCTGTAAAATTTGTTATGAGAAACTATTCTCAAAATAGCAATAACTATTTTGAAAACATGTTGGGAGAAACAGCAAATATCCGTTCTAATTCAATACCATACTTCCAAATTTTTATCATTTTTGATAAAGTCCCTTATTATGAACAAGGTGGAGTATTTAAAAAATATGATAATATTTCACACCATCATTTGGATAAATATTTAGCTTTGTCAAAAGATGACCCAACAATTTTTTATCACACACCAGACAAAACCCTTGTTATTTTAATAAAGTTAAAAGAAAAATCTCCTAATTATTCTTACAAAAACGCCAACGAATATGCAGAATATTATAAATCCATAATAAATGATACTGATTTGCTGTCTTATTCGACAAAAATTGAAGACCCATTTGATGATAGTGTAATCTTTAATAATTATGAAGACTTTATTAAAAGAAGCTGTTATATAATAATGGGACGTCAAAAACAGTAATTTATAAAAGACCACCTATTCTAACGATAGATGGTCTTTTTTACTGAATGTTATTAAATTTTTATGATATTTTCGCAAATTTTTAGCCATTTTACTATAAATTTGCGATTTTTTATTTGATTTCCTTTATCTTTTGATTACACCTATCGTTAGAATTGATGTTTAGTTATGCTTAAAATTTAGCCGTCAATTATTTGCTCTTTTTTACTTAAAAGGAGCAAACTTTGAACGAATTTAAAGATGATAAAGTTGTGGCTTTTGCTGGTCATAGATACGAGTGGCATTGCATTGGCGTAGAAAACAAATTGCCCAAAGTTCTAGAAGATTTAATCAATAAAGGATACACCATCTTTTATGACGGACACTATGGTGCTTTTGATGAGAAATGTGCACACGCAGTCTTACAATTAAAACATAAATATCCACACATCAAACTAATTCGTATTTTAACATATTATCATCACGACAAAGAAAAATATGATTTGCCATCGTGCTATGATGGTTCAATATTTCCAGAGATAGAAGAATTGCATTACAAACAAAAAATAACAAAAAGAAACGGGTGGATAATAGACCACAGCGATATTCTCGTTTGCCACATAGAAGAAACTTACGAAAGCGGAGCCTATCGCACTCTAAAATATGCTCAAAAGCAAACCAAACCAATAATTTATATCTAACAAAAAAGAAGACTAATTAAAGTCTTCTTTTGTTTCTTCTGTAATAGTTCCTTCTTTAATATGATATTGCTTATTGTTGCTTTTGCAATAATTGATAACTAAATTTGCCATCTCATTAAAAAACTTTTTATAATCCTTATATTGAGATACTTTAGCATTATAATTTAATCTTCCAAATATTATTTTATCTACAAAGCTTAATTCATTTAAAATATCAGATATATTTTGTTCTATAAAGTTAGGGGTAGGATAAGGTTCTATACTAACCCAAGTTTTACAATTTTTATCATGTAAATATCTCAATGCGTTAATCCTATCTTTATAAGGAGCTGACCCCGGCTCCATTTCTTTTCTAAAATCTTCATTTAATGAAATAAGTGTTATACCATACTCATTTTCTTTTGAAAGTTCTGCCAATTCTTTTGGTAAAATTCCTTTTGTTAATGCAGTGCATTTTATTCCATTGTTATTTAATTTTTTAATGCATTTTATACTCATATCTGATATTTCAGGATAATTATACATAAATGGGTCTGTTGTAAAACATAGTTGAACAGATTGTATTTTTGATTTATACTTCGGAATTTCTTTATCTAATAATTCTAAAGCATTTGAAACAAGTTTCGGGGAACACCAATCTTCGTATGTTTTAGCTTTTCCAAATCTCTTTGCCATCATCATCGCATAGCAAGGATACTTACAACCATGCGAGCAACCCTCAGCTATATTTATCGTATAATCGCCATACTCTACACCAGTTTTGTATAATAATGTTTTTCTTTTGATAGTTTTCATTTTTAACTCCTTATGAAAATGTTATTAAATCTTGCTCTTTATATGAACACCTTTTTGATGTTATCCTTTTGATTTTTACTTTACCTTGTTTTTCTAACTCTTGTAAGACCAAATTTAAATCTTTACTTGTATAAGCTGTTTCTTCCACAATGCTTTCCCAAAGGTTAGCGAACGTTATAGATGTTTCTCGATATTTTATTAAAATATTATTATACATTTCATCAGTTTTAAATGGAGATAAATCGAATAATGTTGTTAAGTCATTATTTTTACCGAGATACTCAACTCTACCATTGTTTACACTAGCAAAAGAATCCTTCATAAATGTAATTCCGTCAATGTGGTTAGTTAAATGTATTAAGTAATAGTATGTTTGGTTTTTATTTGGATAACATAGTCTATATGCAAAAACATATTTCGCTTTAGTTATTCTTTTTATTTCTCTTTTATATAATTCAACCAAAAATTTTTCACGTTCTATTCCATTTAAATTATTTGCCAACTTCCATTCATCAGTTCCGAAAAAATTATTATAACAATTTTCTAGACTTGGGTCAGATGTAAATCTATTTATAAAATCGAACATAAAATTTATTATTATTTCATTGCCCCAATTATTTATAAGATTTTCACAGCACTTAATGTCTAATTTATATCCAAAAGGGTCAATGAAGAATAGCGTTGGATATTGATTATAATATTTCTTTATTTTTTCGTCTTCTAAGACATTTTCGAATTTATCATTAAACCTAGTAATTCCAGTTATGTTTTTATCTTGAATTATTTTTTCAAAATTTTCATAATATTTTTTATCTAATTCACAATAAATCAGTGCTGTCTTAGAACCTCTTTTTGAATTAATTTCGTCAGCTATATCTTTTACAAGTATTGTTGAACCAAAGGATAGATTTCCTTTATCGATATAAGCTCCACACCCTCCGTGACAATCAAGAAAGATAGTATTTTGTCTAGAGCCTATTTTTGAAAGCCAAATTTTAGCATATGAAGAAATAACTTTATGTTTAATTTTTGTTTGTTCTTCATATTCCCAAGCAAAATAATCTTTATCATTTAATTTTATTTCTTTAGGTTTACTCATTAATTTCTTCTCCTTTGTTAAATTTTAAAATACTTTTGATTTTTGCTTGTTGGTTTGTCGGGTTCGGTCATTCCAATTAGTCCAGCGTCTAAGGCGGGTTGTAAATAGTTTTTTCTAAATCCTAAACGAGATTTTAGGTTTAATTTTTCCATAAGTTCCGTTGCTGATTGTGGATAACTTTCAATCACTTTCATAAGTTCTGTGATTTGATTGTTGATATGGTTATAGTGATTTCTAGTGTCGGTTATTATATCTTTAATTGCTTTGTTAATTACATCTAGCATAAACTCAATGAAGATATTAGATTTGCCCTGACTAGTAGATAAAGTGATTGCATTGTAATAATCTTCTTGGTTATCTTTAATAATGCTTTCGATAGGTATCCAAGCAAATATTGATTTCCAACTAGCAAGCAATGCTGTTTGCCAAAGTCTTCCAGTTCTTCCGTTACCATCATTAAATGGGTGGATAAATTCAAACTCATAATGGAAGACACTCGATTTAATTAACATATTTACATTGCTGTTTTTCACCCAATCAAAAAGTTGTCCTAATTGTTGTGGAACAAAATCTGCTGGCGGAGCAAGATGAACAACTTTGCCATCTTGATTATAAACTCCAACTTGTCCTGAGCGGAGCCTTCCTGCTTCCTTTACAAGACCATTCATCATAATGCCGTGAATTTTCAACAAATCATCAATGCTATATGGATTTATTTCACTTAATTTTTCGTAAGCATTAAAAGCATTATGGACTTCTTCAATATCTTTTTGTGGAGCAAGAACCCTTTTCCCATTGATAACATCTGTTACTTGTTTAATAGAAAGTGTGTTGTTTTCGATTGCTAATGAAGAGTGAATAGACTTTATTCTACTCACTCTGCGAAGCCTTGGTAATTTTTCCAATTCATTAACACCCGAAAGTTTGCCTAAATTTTCCATTATTTCGGAAACTAGTTCCAACATTTCATCAGTTATCTCGTATGGTGGAATATATTTATCTTCCATTAAACAACCTCACTTATTTTTATACAAATAGATTATAACCAATAAAAAATAAAAAGTCAACATCTTGTATACTATCTTGTATATTATGTTGTATTCTAAATTTAATAAGAAAAAATTTAAGTTATTTATTTTACTCACAAAATTTTTGCATAAATACGCACTTAAAATACGAAAAGGTCACAAAAGTTTTTAGGCAGTTTTATATAGTTTTAGAACACTTAATTTCACTAAATTTGTTAATTTAAGTGTAAAAAAGTGTAGTAAACTAAAATCTTACTACACTAATTGATGTTTTATATCTCAAATTCTCTTATTTTATGGGCGATTTAAGAGATAGAACGGAACTTTTGACTATCAGAACAGAGTTTTGGTAAAACAAAAACAGCACATTTTAACCACTCAAATTCACCGCAAAATTCAATCAAAAAACAGCATTTGCTGGTGTGGCTCAGCGGTAGAGCA
>ULRP01051674.1_pt1 | contig 20312 bp, 12 predicted proteins | sample 1955521 | NCBI WGS metagenome assembly ULRP01 (sample SAMEA4835685, study PRJEB28245) | human gut metagenome | biome: gut microbiome; material: fecal sample | place: Denmark | collected 2008
GAGAAGAAGACAAAGAAAGGGATGCATCACTGCATCCCTTTGCAAGAAAATGATTGATTCAATCTCGGCAAATTATAGAAACCATAATTGCCAATGCTTTATCAATGAAACAAATTACTTAAGCTGAGCACCTGCTACAGAGAATGTCTTGCCATCCTTGACGATAACAACACCATTCTTGGTTACTACCTTCTTCACTGCTGAAGCTGAGGTCTCGGCTGTATTTACATTCTTGATACCAGAAACGCCTGGCTCAAAGCCCTTGTAAGTCATTACCTTTACGTCGCAGAGAGCTGTATCGTAACGGAAGAGATTGAAATTCTCACCTGCTACACAAACAGTTGTCTTGTTGCAATCACCCTTGTCAGGACGGTCGTAACCACCACGAGTATGAACGATGTAGAAGTTTGGCTTGTTAGCATCATCAGATGTATATTTAGCGTCGAGACTTAAAGTAGCATTGGTAACAGCAGTGTTGTAGTAAACGATACCCTCGAGTGGGAAGATGCTCCATGCAGAAGCTACATACTTAGAGTTGGCAATGAAGTCTGCAGTTGGAGCCAATGGAGCAAATGCTGTTGTTGCATCCTCAGGAACCTGAACATTCCACTTGGCATCATTAGTACCGATACTTGCCATATCATAGAAACCATGACCCTTCTTGGTAGATACATAGTTAGAAGCATCTGCATCTGTACAAGCTGTAGCATTACCATTTTCATCATAACCATACATCTGGGTTGAATAAGCGCGGTCCCAATGTGACTTGTTGGCATTATCAACAATCTCAGTTACAGTGAAGCCAGTCTTTGCTGCATCACACTCCTCCTTAGTCCAAGCATAGTCCTTCTTATCAGCTACTACGTACTCAACATCGTTTTCTACAGTAACCTTCTCTGATGGAGCGTACCAAGGCATCTCTACAGGGTGGGTACCGTCGTATGAATAAAGTTCCAAAAATCCCTTACCTTCCAATGTGATAGTCTCACCTGTCAACACTTTACCCTCCTCTACTTGACCATCAACAGTCTTCTTATAGTGGATAGTAACTGTAGGTTTCATCAAAGTCTCAGAGTTATCAGCCACAATCTGATAAACCTTCTTGTAGCCCTCTTCTACGTTAACAATTGAAGCAGATGGTGTAGGCATGGTAATCTGCTCACAAACTACGTCGTTGACAACCTCGTTAGACTTGTTGGTCTCGTCATCCTCAAGAGTTGTCCAAACCTTCAACTGACCAGACTTGTTGCAGAAGATAATTTTAGAACCACCTTCGCCGTTGGTCTCCATCTCGCGGGTATCAGTTGCATCACTATAAGCTACAGAACACTCCTCACCATCAGCATAAGCATTACTACTAAGGTCCTCAGCATCACCAAGCTGAGTCCAATGCAATACATGACCCTCTGGGAAGGTTACGTAATAAGCACGCTGCTCACCGATAGCAGCAAACAAATCTACAGAAGGCTCCTGAGCGAATGGACCCTCAGCCTCGTAAGAAAGACCGATGTTAGAGAACTGGTGAGTAGAAGTACCGTTCATACCGAATACGAAGATACCGGCACGATCCTCTGTACATGTATAGTTGTGAACACCTGTCTTCAACACTGTACCTTCTTCATCTGCAATAGTGTAAGTTGCAGTCTTAGCTTCTGTGTTGATGGCAACAGCAAACTTGTAAGTTTTCTGGCTTGAGAGGGTAAGAGTCTCCTCTGTAGTCTGACTCCAGTCGTTCGTTGCTGTTGGCTCCTCGTTAATCCAAATAGTGTAATCACCATTAGCGGCAGCAGGCTTCTCGCCTACTCTCCAACGGAAGAAATAGTCATCACCTTCGTTAACCTTGTACCAGTGATTGTTGTGAGTACTTACACGATTATCAGAAGAAGTACAGATACCTACAGGAAGAAGTGTAAACTCCATGTCTGCACGGGCAGCCATGTTAGACATGTTCAAGTCCATGGTGAACTTGTAGGTGTGATTAGGAAGAGTAGCAGGATCTACACCAGCCCATGCAGCCTCATTCCAGAAATAGTTGAGCATACGACCACCATTCTTCTTGTTCTGTACCTCAAGGTAGTCCTTACCAGGTGTTGCTGCGAAGTTACCTGCATCCTGGATAATCCAGCCCTCAGACATCTTATCAGTTGGCACCTTGAAGAAGTACTTGTCCATCACCTGAGCCTTTGCTGTCATTGCGAATACAGCCAAAAGCATTGCAATAAAAGTAAACTTTTTCATTGTTAAAACGTTTAGTTGTTAATAATTTGATTTTAATATGTTGTCCTTATCCCAAATCATCTGCCCACCCGAAGGTGGGCGAAATGATTTCTGACAGGAGATTCAAAATCTTTGTTCTTTTGGGAAGCTGGAGGATTACCATCCAGGATTCTGGGTAATGGCACCACCCGACTTCATGATTTCTGTCTGGTTGAATGGGAAGAGATTCCATTTACTCTGCCACTGTCCATCACCACGAGTCACAGCCACCTTCTTATAAGTAAAGGTACCATCCTCGTTCTTGGTGATTTCCATGCGGTGGATGTTCATGAACTTATCGCCATCTTCCATCCAGCGACGCACGTCGTAGAAACGGTGTCCCTCGAAGGCAAGCTCCACGCGGCGCTCATTCTTATACTCAGCCCAGAACTCATCGTTGGTCATACCTGTAGCGAAAGCAGGCATGCTTGAACGCTCACGGGTCTTGCTAGCCATCTTGGCTGCAGTCTGAGAAGCAGGAACTGTCACACTCTGCGCATTGCCTTCTGCATCTGTATATTCCACAACGCCACTGGCATCTGCCGCATTTCCATTGCCACATGCCTTGAAGTACTCATAAAGAGCCTCGGCATAGTTCAAATACATGCCACCCATACGGAAGGTCAACCAACCGTGAGGAGAGGTAGTAACAGGTACGCCAGAACGGGCACGGAGAATCTGATCGGCATTACAGAATTTCTTCAGATAGTAACCGGTGGTAGTAGCGTATGACTTACCTGCCGCATTACCTGTACGGGAGTGATAACCACCTGTATAGGTTTCGATAGTAGGATGCTCACTATTGTAATCAGCAAGGTCTTTTGGCCATTTCTCACCATTCACAACAATTGTCTTGGCAAGTCGAGGATCGCGGTTGGCGTATGGATCATTCGCATCATAGAGAGGACTCACTGAAATGCTCTTACCATCAGTACATTCGAAAGCATCTACAAGGTCCTGGGTTGGACAGTTGCCACCCTGACCAGATGAATAACCAACAGGGAAGTTGTAACCCTCGAAGGTATTGGATGATGCAGTACGACGAGCAAAGAGAATCTCCTTAGTGCTGGAAACATTTGAATAGTATTCCTTACCCCAAAGGTCTTCCAGGTTGGTAGCCAAACCATAACCCTTAGCCTCAGCAGCATCAATCAGTTCCTTGTTGGCAGCCACAGCGATAGCCCAGAGATTCTTCTTCTCCTCATCGGTTTTACCCTGGGTGAAGAGAGGTGAAGCATGATAGAGGGCTGCCTGAGCCTTCAAGGCAAGAACTGCATACTTGTTGGCACGACCGGTTTCTGCCTTAGAAAGAATCTTATCCGATTTACCGGCATAGTCTTCGATAATCTTATCCTTGATGTCATCACACTCCTTGATGATGAAGTTGAAGATGTCATCAGAACTGGTGCGTGGCAGAGCTGTTTCTTCTGTACCTGTGGTGTTATGGTCCTTGAAAGGAACACCGCCATACTGGCGAACCAGGGTGAAATAGAAATAAGCACGTGCCCAACGAGCCTCATACTGATAGTTATTGTAGAGAAACATCTGCTTCTCGTAATCGGTATTGAGCTTGAACTGGTCAAACTCCAGATTAGACCAGTTGTCAATAACCTCATTGCAATAGGTGATGCCCTGATAAGCAGAAGACCAGATGGTCTGGTGTGCATTAGATGCACTCCAGTTGCCATTGAAGAAATCTTCCACGGAGTTACCATCGTGGCTATACTCCGACTCATCTGTTGCAGAAGAGAGCATGGCACCCGAAAGGTTACCCCAGTCGGTATCGATATCTGTGTATATCGTGGTCATCAATCCACCCACATAGCTGAATGAGCGCTGTATATATTCCTTGTCGTAAGCTGTATATTCATTGTAGTCCATGTTACAAGAAGACAACGCCATAGCAGCCAATGCAAAGCAAAATAGTTTTTTATTTACTTTCATAATCGTAATTCCTTAAATTTAGAATGTTACTGCAGCTCCAAGCTGAAGACTTCTGGTAAGAGGCTGCGTTGTGCCGTATGCTGCAGCATCTGCCTTATCGAGATGATCAGCTGTAAAGAGGTCGGTACCACGTACATACAACTTCACGTTGCTGATGAAACCAGCCTTTTCCAACAATGCCTCTGGCAAGTAGTAATACATCTCAACATAGCGGAGCTTCAGGTAGCTGCGGTCAAACATATTGAGCGTATTGTTTGTATTGTTGTTGGCATTGCTTGTTGCAGAAAGACGTGGGAACTTGGCATTCTCTGTATTGTTGCGCTCTGCAGACCAGGAGTTCTCGTAAAGATACTGCGACAAGGTGTTGCTTGCCACAGCCGAACGGTACAGACCATTGGTGGTCATGAATCCGGTCCATTTGCCTACTCCCTGGAACATCGCATCAATACCCAGTCGCTTATACTCCACACCCAGGTGGAAGTTGTAATAGAGGTCTGGCGCTGTAGTGCTGTAACCTATCGCCTTGCGGTCGTTGGTATCAATCTTGTCGTCACCTGTCAGATCCACATACTTGATATCACCAGGATAAACCGTAGTAAAGTTCTGTACAGGATAACCCTGCTGCTTCATTTCTGCGGCAGAGATCACTCCATCGCCATTCAGGTCGTCGCTCTTCTGGAAGAAGCCATTGGCTACATAACCGAAAGCCTGACCATATCGCTTGCCTGTAGAAGAGGTATTGGCAAAGAGCTGTGGTGTCTCAGCCTGCTCCTCAACGATGGTCTTGTTCAATGTCATGGATGCACCCAAACTGATGGTGAGATCCTTGTTGAGTTTCTTGCTGTAATCAGCAGATACCTCAAAGCCCTTCTGGTTGATGATACCTACATTCTCATAAGGAGCGCCCAATCCGAAGACTCCTGAATAGCTGCCTGCTGTAGAATACCAGATGTTGTAACGGTGCTGGTAATAGTAATCAGCAGAAATATTCAAACTGCCAAAGAGAGTGGCATCGAAACCTACGTTGAACTTGCTAGACTGCTCATGGCCGAGTCCCTGAGTACGTGCTGTTCCGAGATAAGTATTACCCCATTGTGTACCAGTATAAGTCGCATCGAACGGATAAGAATTACCATTCATCAGATAGAACTGATCGTAATAGGTCCATACGTTATCGCCAGGGAGCACGTCGAGTGACTGGTTACCCCAAGATGCACGCAACTTCAGGAAGTCAACCCAGTTCACATTCTTCATGAAAGCCTCGTTAGAGAGGTTCCATGCTGCAGAAACATTTGGAGAGAAAGCCCACTTGCTGCCAGGAGCCAAACGGCTGGAACCCGACTCAACGAGCGCTACATCCAAGAGGTATCTGCTATCGAAACCATAATGGGCGAAGAGAGATACATTGTGACGATAAACGGTGGTGTTGGTACCCGTCTTGTCGTTGTACTCGTAATCGTACTTCAACTGTCCATACACATTGTGCTTCTCTGCAAAAGTTCTATCATAATTGATGGCTGCATTCCATATACAGCGGCGAATCCAGTTGTTGTTGTTTGAACCAGTACCCATGTTTGAGTCGGTACCCAACACAGAAGACATCTTTGCCTGACCATCAGCTATCACATCACCATTGGTTGGAACCTCGTAGTAACTGTATCGATAAGTCTTGGAATGGTCCTCATATACATTCGACCAGGTATCGTAACCCAACTGAGCCTGTGCACTCAATCCTTCAGTAATAGAAGAGAGATCCTGATTCAATACCAAATCAGCATAAAGAGCACGCTGATGGTTCTTGTAATAGGCAGCACCCTGGCTCTGAGCCACTGGGTTATTCGTAGTATATACAGAATTACCGCCCCATACCGTTTCAGAAACCTTCACTGGGAAAGCATTGGCTGGTACCTTGTAAATCATACTCCAAAGATCAGCCTGAGCTCCTGGCTGCGACTGTTCTGTCAGCAAGCCATACAAATGGGTATGCAACTTGGTCTTAGGACCTAAGTCGATGTCCATGTTAGAGCGCAAGGTTCCGCGGGTATATTTATTCTGTGTAGAATAACCGTCGTTCTGGAAATTCTTGATGAATCCCTTGTTGGTGAGCAACTGCACGTTGGTATAATAACGGAAGTTGCTGGTACCTCCCTTGAATTCAACATTGAAGCGATCGTTGTTGGAAACATTACGGAAAGTTTCATCAGCCCAGTTTACATTTGGATAATAGAGCTGATTAGAACCGTTTCTGTAGGCATCAATGACGTCATCGCTATAGATTGCAGAACCACCCTGGTTGCGATAAGCCTCATTCACCGCAGATGCGTATGTAGCTGCATCTACCATCTTAGGCTTATTGGTCAGAAAAGAGAACACATGGTCGTAAGATGCTGTAATCGACTGGGTGTTGTACTTACCATGCTTGGTAGTAATCAGAACTACGCCATTGGCACCCTTGTAACCATAGAGAGCAGTAGCGGCTGCATCCTTCAGGATAGATACGCTCTCCACATCCTCGGCTACTACATTCTCAATGGCACGCTCCACTCCATCTACAATGAAAAGAGGAGTGCTGCCACTTGATGACTGAACGCCACGAATATAGAATGTAGGATTCTGGGCATGAAACAAGCCTGCGCCATCAAGGCCTACAAGACCTGAACCTGAACCCAAGATATTGTTACCAATGTTGCGTGCGCCACGCTTGTTGACATCCTTGTTGGTGATGACGCTGACAGCAGAAGTTGACTGCTCACGGGTGAAGGTGTGATTGGCACCCACATCAACAGTCTGGTCTTTATATGCCACAGAGTCCACGATGTCCTGCTGCGCCATTGCTGGCAGGCTCATGCCTGCAAGCAATGACAACATATATATATTCTTTGTTTTCATATACAAATTCATTTTAGTTTGTTAGTCCCAAAGAGTTCATTACTCCCAACCAGGATTCTGAACAAGACCATAATTCTTATTAATTTCTGCCTGTGGAAGTGGGTCAAGCAGCCATTTCTTCACCTCATTACTCTTAGGATCTTTATTCCAAAGGTAACGGCTGTTGGCAGTAATTGTCTTGACGCAACTCAAGAAGAACTGAGGCTGTGTTGATGAAGGGTCATTCTCACGGTCTGCTCCTACCCAGGCTGCATTACGGCTCTGGAAACCATCACTGGTCTGGATCAGACGATACTGCATCAAGCCATGGAGCTGCTTGGTCATCCAATCGGTACGCTTCAGGCGAACCATGTCGAACCAGCGGGCATTAGTAAGGCCCAACTCACGCACACGTTCATCGAGAAGTTCTTCCATAAACTCATTAGAAGTTGCACCATTGTCCAGAGTTACAGTTGTATTCAGGGCAGCCTCAGCGGTAGTTGCTGTATAACCCTTTGCCTCACGGAATTTAGAATCTGTCCAAACCTTGGCCATCGTAGGAAGACCTACACGAGAGCGAACCTTATCCACCATATCTACTGCTTTTTTTACATCCTTGTCAGTACGCATCACGAGTGCCTCTGCATACTGCAAATAGAACTCTGAGAGTGACAGAGAAACCCACTGGGTTGGGAAGCGGTAAGAGTCTGCGGCATCATCAGTAGGATAACCACCTGCTCCCAGATAATACTTATTGAATCCGTAACCAGAACCAAACATGGTATTCTGCTGGGTCAAGACACCAGTACCACCATCATTACCACCATACCAAAGTTCCCAAGGATAACCTGTCATGGAAGCTGTTGTCCAGTCGAGGTTCATGTTCTGACCATTCACGATGCACTCTTCATACAAGCGTGGATCACGGGTAAGCGTTGTAGTAACTTGTCGGCTACCAGCAGGTACAGTACCATCCACGAACATGGTATGCAGAGACTTCTTGTTGCGGGAAATCGCACCTGTATATTTATTGGTTACGAAGTTCGTCACATTCACAGTAAAGCTTCCATCCTTATGATATATCATGGTAGAGTCTGGCTCAGTAGCCTGGCTCTTATAGGTCTTCTTAGCAGCATTATCCCAGTTGAATGGCTCGCCATCGTTCCAAGAGAACTTCTCCACATACTCCTGTGTAGGGCAATAAGCATTACGTGGCACAGTCTTAGAATACCAAGAGTGCCAGCAATAACGGCCTGCACCTGTCATATCATTACCCTGTACACGCACAGAATGCAACACCTCAGTAGAAGCATTGAGATAATAACCACGGCGATAAGCCAATCGGTAATAAGCCACCTTCTCTTCTGCCTTGGTAACCTTGGCAGGAATTTTAGCTTCCTCCAGCTGATACTTGTCTTCCTGCTCCTGCTGCAACTTGTTGTAGAATTCATCGCAAGCCTTGGCAAAGGCATCCCAACGTTCCTGATACTTAGAAGCATCAGTGTACATGATGTATGGCTTCACCTCATCAGAAGCACCGTCATAATATGGTTTGCCGTCCTTAGGATTGAGCAATGGAGAAGCAGCAAACTGAAGAATCTTACACTTCAAAGCCATCGCACCGGCCTTGGTCCAACGACCGTTCATTGTAGCCGTGGCTTGCCATGGCAAAGCACTCTCGGCAATAGCCTGGTCAAGTTCATCTACCATCCAATTCACACACTCCTCTACCGTCTTACGAGGGAATTGTCCGCTCACCTCACCAGTCTCCAAAGGATGATCCATGATAGGAATGCCACCAAAATGCTGGAAGGTATTGAAGAAGGCATCAACCATCAGACAACGGGCTTCAGCCTTCAAGCGATTCTTCTCTTCCTGAGTCATATCAGCCTCAGGAGCACGATCTACATTAGCCAGGAAAATCTGGGCAGCACGAATCGACTTCCACTGATATTCCTTGTCGTATGAATAAAGCGGACCATCCAAACCATCCGAACGGTCAACATTGGCAGTCAGAGAACCTGTATAGTACTTTGTATATACGGCAGGTCCGTTAAAGAAGTCATGCCAGCAATCGGTGAGTGCATCAAACTTACCAGTATATGGGTTACCCGCATGAGGCATATTGGTTCCACCATTATAATAAGGTAAGCCATAATACTGCTTGGAGTAGATACCTACAAGAAACTCACGTGTATATTCTGCATTCTGGAATACAGAGTCGATAGTGGCAGTAGAACTGGTTGCCTTATCAAGAGAGGCATCACCCACGGCAATGGTATCTGTACAAGCGGTAAACGCTGCACCTGCCATGAGCATTGCTACTGCACTATGTAATAGTATATTATGTTTCATTGTTTCTTTGTTCATTTATTTACATTACCTTTTGATTAGAAGCCTACATTCAAACTAATGGTGTAGGTGCGCTGCAATGGGTAAGATGGAGCATTAGAAGCTCTGGTCTCCGGGTCACCCCACTTATAAGGAGTAAAGGTAAGGAGGTTATAGCCCGAAAGGGTTACCTCGCACTTGTTCATACCAATCTTCTTGAAAGCTGGATTTATGAAATCGTACGACAAAGAGACTGTCTTCAGACGAAGATACTTGGCATCCTTCTCCCAAAGGTCAGATTCTGTATAATTCTGCTCGGCATTATCCCAAGTGGCACGTGGATAAAGCGCATTCTGCGACTCATAGCTTCCTGGTGTCCATGTGTTGTTAACATGGTATGAAAGAAGTCCACCCTGGGTTGTATTGGAAGAACAGTAGAATGGCTGACGGAACACATCGGTGATGTAACGGCTTACATTCCATGCACCCGTGAGCTGCATGTTGAAGGTCAGGCGCTTGTAGTTGAAACCAAGTGTCAAACCTGCCATGTACTCAGGATCATCCGTATAACCATTGTCACGGGTCTTATCATTAGGATTTATCTTACCATCGCCGTCAAGATCGATATATACACAATCTCCAGGCATGAGGTAATCCTTCAGCTGTGCCGGGAATGGCTGACCGAAAGTCTTCTCATACTCTACCTTGGTCTGTTCGCCCTCGTAATACTTCCAGAACTTATACATAGAACGGGCACCGATTCGATGGCCCCTTGCCATCATGTATTCATTCTTCTTAGGCTCCTCCTTCATCTCTACGATTTCATTCTGGTTGTAAGAGAGATTCAGTTTGCCCCAGAAACGGAAATCCTTACCTATCTTATCATTGTAACCCAGCGAAAGCTCCCAACCCCACGACTTTGTCTCACCGGCATTGGTATAAGGCATAGTGAAACCGATGGTTGAAGGAACTGTTTCATCGCGTACAAGAATGTCGGTACGATGCTCACGGTAATAATCGAAAGTAGTCTTAAAGCGGTCACCGAAGAAATACAGGTCGAAACCATAATCCTGCTTGAACGCCTTCTCCCAACCAATATCAGGGTTGTTCTTGATAGACTCGTATGCACCTGCTACAGAAGAGGTTCCCTGAACGGTACCCGACTGCGCATTACCGAAGAGATAACCGTATGTATCTGCCCAGTTGGACATATTATTGGTCAATCCATAAGAACCAGTGATATATGGGTCAGCAAGATACATGAATCGGATAGCATCCTTGGTCTTATCGTTACCAACGAGACCCCAAGATGCACGGATCTTGAAGAAAGATGCCACCTTGGAAATTGGCTTCCAGAACTTCTCCTCGCTGAGAATCCATCCCACAGAACCCGCAGGGAAGACACCAAAGCGTCTGCCTGGCGCAAAGTTCTCCGAGCCGTTGTAACCCATGTTGAACTCTGCCATATATCTGTTGGCATAGTCGTAAGTTACACGACCCACAAGACCTACGTAAGAACGAGGTACATCAGGATAAGAATCTTTAGAATAGTAATACTGCTTCGACTGGTTGTAAAGGAGCAGTGCATTAACGGTATGCTTGCCGAATACACGGGAATAGTTGAAGCTGCCCTCCAGATACCAGTCACGTGCCTTAGCCTGAGATGCAGAATAAGAAGGATCTGTATCATTGCCATTCTGACGATATACAATATATGGTGTACCATCAGCATTTAAGATTATTTTCTTGTTACCTTCTGCATCCAAGATGAATTGACCCTGATCGTCTTTCTCATACTGTATGAGCGGATTGAATGAAGCCACGACGCTCTTACCCTGCTTATTAATGGTATAGGCAGAGTTATAAGATCCCTTTGCCTTGAAACTCAATCCCTTGGTTATGAAGTCAAGTTTCTGGTCGAGAACGAGGTCCATCTGAATCTTATTGATATTGGTCTGCATGAATCCATTGCCATAGTAACCCATACCTGCATTACCTACGAACGGCAACTTCTGATCATCATAGTCGGCGGTACAATAAACCAACTTATTATCCACGATACCAGGGCTGGAGAATGGGGTTGCATAATAAATCTGCTTAATCAAGCCGGCTGCACCAGAACCTGTATAAGGCTTATCAGCATTGCTCACGTTACCTGCCACATTGAACGACAAGGTTGTAGTCTTGGTTGCCTTGAGGTCGAGGTTAGAACGGTAGTTGAAACGATGATATTGATAACCATAGTTGTATCCAGCATCAAACTCCTTGAAAAGACCATCCTGAGAGTAATAACCTGCAGAGATAAAGTACTTCACACGATCAGTTCCACCCGAGATATTCAAGTTGTGCTGCTGCTGAAGCGTTACATCCTTCATGATGTAATCAGCCCACTTGGTACTTGGGAAACGGATAGGGTCTGAGCCAGTGGCAAACTTCTGAATGATGCCCTCAGAGAAACTGTTAGAGAAAGTGTGCTCAGCAGTATATGCATCCAAATCTGGATATTTGCCAATTGCCACACTTTTGTTTGCACGCATCCAATAATCATTCAGAGACATCTGATTATAGAAGTTGGCATATTCGTAAGAAGAAGCCTGCTCCACCATCTTGGTAGGTGAAAGGGCTGTCCAGGAAGTTGACACGCTAATCTTGGCCTTACCCTGTGAACCACGCTTGGTAGTAATCAGGACAACACCATTGGCACCACGAACACCGAACACGGCTGTCGCAGAGGCATCCTTCAATACGGTGACACTCTCGATTTCATTTGGGTCAATATCTGCCATGGTTCGCTCCACACCATCCACCTGGATAAGAGGCTGTGAGTCTCCCCATGTAGCCTTACCACGAACGAAGATTTCGGCAGCATCGCTACCTGGCTCACCGGAATACTGAACGGTAGTTACACCAGAAAGCTGACCACCGAGCACATTATTGACAGAACCTACGGAAGTGCGGACCAAATCCTCACTCTTTACGCTGGAGATGGCACCCGTCATAGTTACCTTCTTCTGTACACCATAGGCAACAACCTCAACGGTATTCAGAGAAACTGCACCAGAAGTCTTCATCTGAACTTTCATTCCTTCCTTGGCTGTCACGATACTCTCGTCGTAACCAATATAGGTAATCTTGAGTTTCTGACCAGGCTTGACGTTGACACTGAAGTTACCATCCATATCGGTAATCGTACCTTGTGATGCACTTTCGCCAACGACCAGTACAGTCGCACCAATCACAGGTTCGCCAGTCTCATCGACCACCGTACCTTTGACAGCCTTTGCCTGCTGCACGTTCTGCACCTCAGCACGAGCCTGCCCCCCCATGTAAGGGTTGAGCATGAGCGCTGAGCATACCAATGCAAATGGCAACACAGACTTTTTCATCATTTTGTTTTGTTTGCTCATATTTTATATAGGTTTTATGTTCTGTCCAATCCCCTATATACCCAAAAAGTCAATTTGCTTAATGACAACAACAATATTCATCTGAAAGCATGGAATGCTATTGCAGAATGATTTTGAAATTGCATATAAGTTTCAACTTCCTTTAGGCAACGAATAGGTTCATCTTGTACAAAGCTCATTAAGAATGCTCTTGTTTTAGTCCATCACTAATTAATTTTAGTAGATAACTAATCCGCATAAGCTCTTGATTTAGTTTATTCCCAACTTCGTTTAAGTCTTGTTTTAGAATTATTTCGGTTGCAAAAGTACGGAATCGGTTTATTTTGCTACCTTAAATTTTGATTATTAAACCTATTTTTTTGATAACAAACCTAAAATATTGGATTCAGTTCCTTAAAATTGCTTATATTATAATATATAAATAGGTATATTAGAAACGATAAACATAGAAAAATTCTGCATTTCCTTTTTTTTTAGTAACTTTGCAAAAGAAACAAGTTACAACTACCATTTATAATAAAAGATCTATGCAAACAAGTAAATATTTGCTCGCCTCAGAACGAGATGCACAATGGGGACTCACCATCAGCACCATCGGATATGAGGTGATAGAGCCACACGACAGCTACCCTACCAAGGGACATGCTGATGGCTACTATTTTGATATCAACAAAGGCAGAACGCTGGATGAATTTCAGTTGCTCTATCTGACAGAGGGCGAAGGTGTTTTCCAGTCAGCCCACTGCCCAGAGACCGTCATCAAAGCTGGCGACATCTTCCTGTTGTTCCCTGGCGAATGGCATACTTACCACCCTACTCAAGGAAAAGGATGGAAAAGTTATTGGATAGGATTCAAGGGAAGAAACTTTAACGACCGAGTGAAGCATAAGTTCCTCTCTCCAGAGAAGCCCATCTATCACGTGGGGTTTAGCAACGAAATCATCAATCTATATGAGGAAGCACGATACATTGCTCAGGAGGAAGCTGCATACGCCCAGCAAACCTTGGCAGGTATCGCCAACCATCTCATCGGACTGATGTACTCCCTGGAGCGTAACATTGAATTGAATAAAGATTCAAAGCACGTGGATATCATCAATAAGGCTCGTCTTCGCATCCGTGAATCATTGGAAGGCAACCTTACCATTCAGGAGATTGCGCAGGAACTCGGCATCAGCTATTCTTCCTTCCGCAAACTCTTCAAGGAGCACACCGGTTTCGCACCAGCCCTTTACCAGCAGAATCTGAAACTGCAGAGGGCAAAGGAACTGCTCTCTTCCACCGACAATAGCATCAAGGAGATAGCCTACCGCCTTAATTTCGAGTCGCCAGACTACTTCTCTTCAAAATTCAAGAGTCAGACGGGCATGAAGCCTTCAGATTTCAGAAACATGAACAGATAATTCAGAAAAACAGAACAGACTATATCAGAATCATAATAAAATACGTAACTAACATTTATCAACTCATAATTATCAAATGCTTATAGGCTGCTTGCAGAATTAAAGGTTCACAAGCAGCCTTGTCTTATTCCAGCCCATTGGATTATTCCCTTTTTATCCATACACCCCTTTAAGCCTCCCATTCTATGATCCTTCTTTCATCACTTCCCCCAAAAACATCCATCACTTCCCCAATTTTATACTGCCGCCAAATATCAAGGGCTGAAAATCAAAATCCCTTGTTGCATTTCACGATTTAGGTCTATCTTTGCACCGAAAATTTCAACAAAGACTTTGAAGTAACACATAAGGAACTTCGGAATCAACAGAAATTAAACTTAGAAATCAATAACATAAAATTAGACTTAAAAACCTAGCAAAATGGAACAAAAGAAATACTTCTTTGCAGTGGATTTAGGTGCCACCAGCGGAAGAACCATTATCGGTAGTTTATCAGATGGAAAGTTCAATCTGGAAGAACTGACACGTTTCGACAACCATCTCATCGAGACGGGCAATCACTTCTATTGGGACATCTATGCGCTCTATCTGGAAATCATCAAGGGCTTGAAACTCGTGGCTCAAAGAGGCATCAACATCCAGAGCATCGGAATCGACACCTGGGGATGCGACTTTGTATATGTGGGCAAGGACGGAGCCATTCTCCGCAACCCTCTCGCCTATCGAGACCCACATACAGTGGGCATGATGGAGAAATACTTCGACGAGCAAATCAGCAAGGAAAAGGTATATGAAAAGACGGGCATCCAGTTCATGAACTTCAACTCCCTCTTCCAGATATACGCTATGCGCAAGGCTGGCAATGTGGCTTTGGAGAACGCAAACAAAATACTCTTTATTCCGGATGCGCTGAGCTATATGCTTACCGGTAACGCTATCTGCGAATATACTGTAGCCTCCACCTCGCAGATTCTCAATCCGATGACAGGCGACCTCGACCAGGATCTTGTTGAGAGTCTCGGATTGAAGCGCAAACAGTTTGGAGAAATGACAGCACCAGCTACCATCATCGGCACACTCACCGAGGAAGTACAGAAGATAACGGGCTTGAATGCTGTACCTGTCATCGCTGTAGCAGGGCATGATACTGCCAGCGCAGTAGCTGCCGTTCCTGCCAAGAATGAAAAGTTCGCTTACCTTAGTTCTGGAACTTGGAGCCTCATGGGTATAGAGACTCAGAAGGCTATCATCAATGAACATAGCTATGAACTCAACTTCACAAACGAAGGCGGTATCGAGGGTACTACCCGATTCCTCAAGAATATCTGTGGTATGTGGATCTACGAGCGTTGCCGTAAGGAATGGAAAGATGCGGCAGCTGCTAATAACAGTGACCAGACTTGTCTGGGACATGGCGAACTGATTGCTGAAGCAATGAAGCAGCCAGCCTTCCAGAGTATCATCAATCCAGACGATGCTGTCTTTGCCAACCCATCCAGCATGGTAGAAGCTATCAAGCAATATTGTGAAAAGACCGGTCAGCATGTACCTGAGAGCTACGGCGAGTTCTGCCGCTGCATCTTCGAAAGTCTTGCCCTTCGCTACCGTCAGGTATTCACATGGCTCAAAGAATTTGCAGATTTCGATATCAACGTGCTCCACATCATCGGTGGCGGTTCACTCAACCAATACCTCAACCAGTTTACAGCCAACAGTTGTGGCGTAACAGTACTTGCTGGTCCACAAGAAGGTACAGCTATCGGAAATATCATGCTGCAGGCTAAGGCTTCCGGCTTGGTAAAGGATATCTGGGAAATGCGACAAATCATCGCCAACTCTCTGGAGCTGAAGAAATTCGAGCCACAGGACAAGGATGCTTGGGATGCAGCTTACGAGAAGTTTTTAAAGGTAAAAGGGTAAAAAAGTAAAAAGGTAAAGAAAGAAATAAACAATAAAAGATTAACAATATAAAACTTAAAGACAATTATGAAAGCAGATTTGATTTTGAAGAATTACGAGATTGCAAAAGAGCGCTATGCTGCTCTGGGTGTAGATACCGACAAGGCTATCGAGACATTGGAGAAAACTCCTATCTCTCTGCATTGCTGGCAGGCTGACGATGTAGTTGGTTTCGAGCGTGGCGAGGCTGCTTCTGGCGGTATCCAGAGTACAGGTAACTATCCTGGCAAGGCTCGCAATATCGATGAACTCCGACAGGATATTGAAAAGGTAAACTCTCTCCTCGCTGGTACCTTCCGTCTCAATCTCCACGAGATATATGGTGAGTTCGGGGGCAAGCAAATCGACCGTAACGAGGTAACCGTAGATCAGTTCACAGGTTGGATGCAGTGGGCAAAGGAGCAGAACATGAAGCTCGATTTCAACTCTACTTCTTTCTCTCACCCATTGAGTGGCAACCTCACTTTATCAAACCCAGACCCTGCTATCCGTGAGTTCTGGATTGAGCACACCAAGCGTTGCCGCCGTATCGCTGATGCAATGGGTAAGTTCCAGAACGATCCATGTATCATGAACATCTGGATACACGATGGCTCTAAGGATATCACTGTAGAGAAGGGACGCTATCGTGAGATTTTGAAGAACTCTCTTGATGAGATCTTGGCAGAGGAGTTGCCTAACATGAAGTCTTGTCTCGAAGCTAAGCTCTTCGGTATTGGCTTGGAGGCTTATACCGTAGGTTCTCACGACTTCTACGCTGGCTACTGCGCTAAGAACAATGTGATGTACACTCTCGACACAGGTCACTATGAGCCAACAGAGAACGTATCAGATGCAGTTTCTGCACTCCTTCTCTTCGTACCAGAGTTGATGCTCCATGTATCTCGCCCAATGCACTGGGATTCAGATCACGTAACACTCTTCGACGACAATACTCGCAACCTCTTCTCAGAGTTGGTTCGTGCCAATGCCCTCGACCGTGCTCATATCGGTCTCGACTACTTCGATGGTTCTATCAACCGTATCGGTGCTTACATCATCGGTGTACGTGCTGCCCAGAAGTCATTGTTGCAGGCATTCCTTGAGCCTCTCGACACCCTCCGCAAGTACGAGGATGAAGGCAAGCTCTTCCAGCGTCTTGCTCTCTTGGAAGAAGAGAAGACATTGCCATTCGGCGCAGTATATGATTACTTCAACCTGAAGAACAACATTCCTGTTGGTGAGGAATACATCGCTGACATTGAGAAGTACGAGGCTGAAGTTCTCGCTAACCGCAAGTAAGTGAAGAACGAAGAGTGAAGAACGAAGAATTCAATAGTCTTATGGTTAAAAAAGCATTTGAATTCTTCACTCTTCGTTCTTCACTCTTCACTTTAATTATACAATTATGGAAATATTAATAGGACTTTTAATCATAGCCGTGGGTGCCTTCTGCCAATCCAGTTGCTATGTTCCAATCAACAAGATCAAAGATTGGAGTTGGGAATCCTACTGGTTGGTACAGGGAGTATTCGCCTGGCTGATACTGCCCTTCTTGGGAGCTTTATTGGCTGTACCAGACGGACATTCTTTCTTTGAATTGCTCGATGGTAACGGATTCAATGTAGCGATGACCATGCTCTTCGGTGTACTTTGGGGCGTGGGTGGTTTGACTTTCGGTCTCTCCATGCGCTATCTCGGTGTGGCTCTCGGCCAGAGTATCGCCCTTGGAACCTGTGCGGGTCTGGGAACCATCATGGGACCCGTTTTGCTCAACATCTTCTTCCCAGAGATGAATGCCCTCTCTTCGCTTACATTCAGCGTCATTCTGGGCGTAGTGGTTACCCTCGTGGGTATCGCCATCATCGGTGTAGCAGGCAGTATGAAAGCAGCATCACTGTCAGAGGAAGAAAAGAAGGCAGCAGTGAAGGACTTCAACTTTCCTAAGGGTCTTGCCATTGCTCTCCTTGCTGGTTTCATGAGCGGTTGCTTCAACGTAGGTCTTGCCTTCGGCAGCGACATTCATTTCGGCAGTTTCACTCCCGATATGTACAAGACACTCCCTGCCACTTTCTTCGTGACACTGGGCGGTTTTGTAACCAATGCCATCTACTGTTTCTATCAGAATACCAAGAACCATACTTGGGACGATTATCAGAAACAGGAGGTATGGGGCAACAACCTTCTGTTCTGTGCTTTGGCAGGTGCCTTGTGGTACAGTCAGTTCTTCGGCTTGTCATTGGGCAAGGGATTCCTCACAGAATCACCCGTTCTCACTACCCTTTCCTTCTGCATCCTGATGGCTCTCAATGTGGTATTCTCCAATGTATGGGGCATCATCCTGAAAGAATGGAAAGGCTGTTCGGGCAAGACCATTGGCGTGCTGCTGGTAGGTATATTAGTACTCATCGTCTCTTGCTTCTTGCCTCAGCTTATCTGATGCAGATAAATACCTATGCCATCAGAAATCAATCGTATAGCAATTTGCATTTGTATAACAAATAAAAAACATAGAATAACATGAAACGTTTTGCATTCAAGATGTATCTCAAGAAGGGATGCGAAAAAGAATATGCCAAGCGCCACGCTGCAATTTGGCCGGAGTTAAAACAGATGATCAAGGACCAGGGTGTAAGCGACTACAGCATCTTCTGGGACAAGGACACCAACCTACTCTTTGCCGTCCAGAAGTGCGATAGCGACACCAACAGTCAGGACACCACCAACGTGGATCCTATCACTCAGAAATGGTGGGATATGATGGCAGACATTATGGAAGTGAATCCAGACAACTCTCCTGTCAGCATCCCACTGGAAGAACTCTTCCATATGGATTAAAGTCATATCTATATTGCCCAGATTTGGTTCACCTATTTGGGCACTCGTTGCCCGTCTCGTGAGCAACAGTTGCTCGTCTCATGTTCATCGGTCCCCCATCACGTGATCCCCGAGGGACCGCTTGAAGGTCATGGCAGACTAATAGCATATAACAATAAACCCCGGACATTTCACAATGTTCGGGGTTCATCATCTTTACTCTTAAAACCTAAATTCTAACCTATAGCATGTGTCACATAACACATCAAAACTAAAATCTACTAAACCATAGTTGTATGTAAATAAATAAATGTATCTTGGTTTATATATGTATTTGAGGATACTATATATTTGTTACAATTTAAATAATAATGAAGACTTGAAGCGATATTTATCGAGGGAGATTGAAAGCCTTAGTCATTTCAGCCATCTCCTCCTGACTCATTCCTGCAGGCTCGTAACCCATGCATTTTGAGTCGATATATATCTTCGCACTCTTAGAGAGCACGTCAATCTGATCGAAAGCATCCATCACATCCAAACCCTTGGCAAAGACGCCATGCTTCTCCCACATTACTACATCATAATCCTCCAACTCCTTCAGAGTCTCTTCAGCCAATTTCAGACTGCCTGGCAACTGGTAAGGAACGATACCTAAACCGAGCGGACAGAAAGCCTTGGTCTCTGGAATCATACTCCAGAGCAAGTTGCTCAACACATCCTTGCCCATAAAAGCCTTGTTGTGGCTCATGGCAATCAGTTCGATAGGATGAGTATGAACAGTAGCCTTATAGTTGCTTCCCTTCTCGATCAGACGAGCATGAACGCTCAAGTGACTTGGAAGTTCAGAGGTAGGCATTACAGGATTATCTGCGATAATCACATAGCTGGCACAATCGTCTAAGATACGGATGATAGAACCATTATCCATAGGCCAGCGAGCCAAATCGCGCATACGTTTTCCAGTACCCTTACAGAAGAAATAACATCCCTTCAAGGCTGGCAATGCAGTACCGATCTGCTTCACCTCACTGATGGCAGGCAAAGCCTTGATTTCGTCATCCACCAAGTCGGTGATGTTGACAGTGATATTACCGCCATTACGTTCAGCCCAACCATTTTGCCAGAGATATCCGGCAACTTCTGCTATCTTATCGACCTCCTTTTTCAAGGCAGGACGACCTTCTAAAATGCTACTCATTTTTAAATAATATATTTATTTGTTTTTAGTCTTATTTAAATTTGAGTGCAAAATTAAAGATTTCTCCGTTTTGCCTACCTTTGGTTTTGATATTTTGGCTATGAGTTTTGGCATAACCCTCAAAATCGTGAAAAATGCAGAAAGCGG
>ULRP01048077.1_pt1 | contig 20172 bp, 19 predicted proteins | sample 1955521 | NCBI WGS metagenome assembly ULRP01 (sample SAMEA4835685, study PRJEB28245) | human gut metagenome | biome: gut microbiome; material: fecal sample | place: Denmark | collected 2008
CAGTCAAATGAATTACCGAGGAAAACTTGACACTTACCCTGTCAACCTTTTCCTTTTTCCCTATGGATTTCTGTGCTATAATAAATCATAAGTATAACTATTTCTACGAGAAGAGCTATGCTGAAACTACACAAAGAAGGCGGGGCTATGTCAGAAATCAAAGAACGATTAGCTCATGTCATGGAGCGGATCGAAACAGCGCGGGAGAAGTCCCCGTATCATCAGCAGGTCACGCTGGTGGCTGTGACGAAGTTCCATCCCATCAAAGACATGGAAGAAGCCATTTCTCTCGGTGTCACCCATGTGGGTGAGAACCGTGTCCAAGAAATGGAAGAAAAATACCAGGAGCTCTCGCTCCCGGTGACCTGGCATCTGCAGGGACATTTGCAGAAAAATAAAGTCAAAAAGGCAGTCGCTATGGCAGATCTCATCCAGTCAGCGGACTCATTGTCCATTCTGCAAGAGATCGACAAGCGGGCGGCAGAGATCGATAAGGTGCAGGACGTACTTCTGGAGTTTAATATTTCCGGAGAAGAAAGTAAGACAGGTCTTTCACCAGATGACATGAAAATGGCGGTCGATGAAGCGAAGTCGCTCTCTCATGTGAGGGTGCTCGGACTGATGTGCATGGCGCCGAATTATGAGGATGTGGAGATGACGCGCCCCGTCTTCCGCAAAGCCCACGAGATGTGGGAGGATATGAAAAAGCAGTTTCCCGAGGGACAGATTTCCATCCTGTCTATGGGAATGACCCATGATTTTGAACAGGCTATCGAAGAGGGAGCCACGATGGTGCGTATCGGCACTGCGATCTTCGGCTCTCGCGTATACCATTAGGAGGAGAAAGAAATGAGTTTATTGGATAAGTTTAAAGATCAGTTCGTCGATCGTGATGATGAGGATATGGAAGAGGAGGATCTTGGCGAGGAGACGGCTCCCGTCAATCCGGCTCAGCCCGTCCCGCCGCGTCCGGCAGCTGTCCGCGGTATCGGCAGAAGTGCTGTCCCGCGTCAGGCTGCTAAGCCATACACCATGGTCGTCGTCAGCCCGAAGAGCTACAGTGATGCGGAAAAGATCGGGGATCATCTGAAGGCTATGCGTCCGGTCGTCATGAATATGGAAAAAACGGATGCGGATGAAGCCCAGCGTATCGTGGATTTCGTTCAGGGCATCATGTATGCTTTGGATGGCCGCATCGACCAGATCTCTGAAAGCATTTATCTCTGCGCGCCGAATAATATGAGCGTTTCCCGTGAGAATTTCGCTGCCTATGCGGATCAGCAGGCAGCCGCACCGGCCGGTGCACCGCAGTGGAATGCCCAGCAGCCGCAGGGCCCCTCGGCTCCAGAGGCTTGATGTCTTTCTGGGAAGCGGGCATGGGCTGGCTGAAAAAGCAGTTCAATGACCAGGACGAGGATGTCTATGACACACAGGCAGAGGAGAGGGAGATACTTCCGGAGGCAGGCGCGCTGCCGGCTCGAAGTCTCCGTCCGCTGGAGGTGGTGATCATGGTACCCGGCACGTATGCAGATGCACGGCATGGGGTGGATGCTCTTGAAAAAGGGCTTGCCGTTATTGTCGTTTTGAATGACAGTGTGGATGATGAGACAGCCAGCCGGTTTGTCGATTTCATGAGTGGAGCTGTTTATCTGGCCCACGGAAGCATCGAGCTTCTGAATGATGATGTCCTTATCTGCCTGCCGGAGACTGTACGGCTCGATAAGGATCGACTGACCGATTTCCAAGGCATCCCTGCCTGGAAAGGACCGAACCTATGAAAAAGATACTGATCATCGGATGCGGGGCGATGGGAGGAGCGATCCTCTCCGGCTGCCTTGCCAAAGGTTTATGGAAAAAAGAAGAAGTCTTCGTGAAGGAGCATTCCCTTGCGGCTTCGGAAGAAAAAGCAGCACGATACGGAGTCTCTGTCTCCAAAGAGGGGGGCGAAGCCGGAGAGGCGGATCTGGTCATTGTGGCCGTGAAGCCGAACGTGGTTCCTTCTGTGCTGGAAGAATTGTCCCGGCATGCGCCCCGCCGGGTCCTTTCTATTGCAGCCGCTGTCACGATCGAGACACTGGAAAAGGCTCTTCCGAAAGGGACAGAAGTCATCCGCGTCATGCCGAATACCCCGGCCTCTGTCGGAGAAGGCATGGCAGCGATCGCGCCGGGGACATTCGCTTCGGAAGGATTCATCGCTGAGGCAGAGGATATTTTCCGCGCACTGGGCAAGGAAGCCGTCGTGACGGAGCGCCAGCTCGATGAGCTTGGTGCGCTCTCGGGAGCAGGTCCGGGATATGCGTTTGTCATCATTGATGCCCTGGCAGATGCCGGCGTCCTGATCGGTCTTCCCAGAAAGCTTGCCATTGAAGCCGCTGCCCAGACGCTGTATGGCGCAGCCAAGATGGTGCTGGAAACAGGGAAACACCCGGCTGAGCTGCGGGATCAGGTCACAAGTCCCGGCGGTACCACCATCGCGGGGATCCATGCCATGGAGCGCGCGGGTATCCGCGCTGCACTGATGGATGGCGTAGAAGCATGCCTCGCAAAATCGGATCAGATGGCGAAAAAATAAGAAATTAGGAATTAGGAATGAGGAATGAAGGTGGCAGCTTCGCCGTGAATATATGGGGCGTTGCCTGATTGAAACTTGGAGACATTAGACGTCAGATGTTTGAAGTCTAAAGTCTAAAGTCTAAAGTCTGAAATCTGATAGGGTCCCAGCCTTTTAGTCTAATCCCTAGCTACTAGCTACTAGCTACTAGCTACCAGTCACCAGTCACTAATCCCTAGCACCCCATCCTATTTACCAAGGAATCAACATATGAAAGATAGAGAAAAAATCATTCGTTATTTTGCGGCCACCAGTGACGATGCCAAAGACATGGCGATCCGTCTGCTGGATCTGGCCGATGTTGTCGACCGCGGACGGCCATTTGCTGTCGGCCCGTTTATGTCGCCTTTTGCCGCGCAGATCGGGCAGACTATCGCAACCCATATGAAGACGGTCACGGTGAAAAGTGAAGGCGGCTATCATGAGGCAGAGCGCGTGCGCATCGCCTTTTCCAGAGACGACTATGACGGCCCCATCGACTTTGGCATGACACTCCTCTCCGTCACCTGGGATGACCGTTACCGCCTGATCGGGCATCGGGACGTCTTAGGCTCGCTGATGGGTCTTGGTATCGACCGTGCCGTTCTTGGCGACATACTCATGCAGGGCGCCGGCTGTCAGATCGTAGCAGACAGTACCATGGCCGGGTGGATCAGAGACAATTTCCATAAAGTTGCCATGGTCCCTGTCACGGTCAAAGAGATCCCGATGGAGGAGATCGAGCCGCCGAAGAAAACGGCCAAGGAAGTCCGTGCGACAGTGGCCTCTCTTCGCCTCGATGCCGTCGGGGCAGCGGGCTTTGGCATTTCCCGCTCCAAGATGGTGCAGGCCGTCGAGGACGGGCGCACGGAAGTGAACTGGCAGCCTGCCAAGAGCGCGTCCCAGACGGTGAAGGCAGGCGATATCATCAGCATCCGGGGACGCGGCCGCATCGAGATCAAAGAAGAGACCGGTACGAGCCGAAAAGGACGGACGGGGCTTTTGATCGACAGATATAAGTAAGGGTTCGGGGTTCAGGTTAATAGGTTCAATGGGTTCTGTAGGTTCGACAGGTTCATAGATTTCTCATCTTTCGTGAATACCATAGAAGTTTGAAAGCAGGGATTAGTGGCTAGGGATTAGGTTTGCGATACGGGAAAATCGCTAATTTCAAACCTCCGCGGCGCTTCTGATTGTTATGCGCCGCACCAACCCCTTTGAACCTCTTGAACCTATAGAACCCTCTGAACCTTTTTCACACGTAATCATGGGACGGCACGCCCGAGGGGCTAACCCTGAACCTTGAACCCTTGAACTCATAAGTAAGAATATCATTAAAGGAGCATAGATCATGATCACACCGATGGATATTCATAATAAAACATTTTCCGGTCAGATCCGCGGCTATTCGAAGGATGAAGTGAATGCCTTTCTGGAAGAGCTTGCGAGCGACTATGAGAAGATTTACCGCGAGCACCGTGCGATGGAAGAAGAAATGGACATCATCCGCACGAAGCTCCGCAACTACGAAAAGATGGAGTCGACCATGTCCCACACGCTGGTCATGGCACAGGAAACCGCAGATAATGTGAAGAAGAATGCACACAAGGAAGCCGAGCTTTCCATTCAGGAAGCCCAGAGCGAAGCGCAGAAGATCGTTTCCGATGCCGAAGCGGCTCGTCGCAAGATGAATGCGGATCTGCTGAAGGCAGAAGGCGATATGAATCTGTATATCGAAAAGCTCTTGTCAAATTTCAAATCTGCGCTGGCGCTGATCGAAGCAGCCAAAGCCGCTCGTGCGCCGCAGGCGGTGCAGGCGCAGCAGCCGGCAGCTTCTGAACCGTCTGAACCAACCGCTGAGGCGGAGCCTTCTTCCCCGGAAGAAGCAGCAGCACCGGCGGCAGAAGCAGAGGAAGCCGCTCCTGCGCCTGCCGGCGGAAATCTTTTCGATGAGGCGGCTAAGACAGTGGCTCCGAAAGAAGAGAACTAAGCCTATGGAAACGAAACAGACCGTGACTGAGTGGGCCAATGACCATCTGGGGCTCACTCTGGCGATCACAAAAAGACTGCATGAAGAGCAGACCCCCTTCCAGCACATTGAGATCGTCGAGACGGAGCAGTATGGACGTCTTCTCATCTTAGACGGTGTTTTCCAGACTTCCGTCAAGGATGAGTGGACGTACCATGAAATGATCGCGCATGTCCCGCTCATGATGCATCCTCATCCGGAGCGTGTACTCATCATTGGCGGCGGAGACGGCGGCGTCGCACGCGAAGTCTGCCGCCACGAGTGTGTAAAACAGGTGGATCTTTGCGATATTGATGGCCGCGTCATCGAGCTTTCGAAGGAATATTTCCCGACGATTTCCAAAGTCCTTCTGGATCCCCCGAAGAAGCTTCATGTCCATGTGGGAGATGGCATCGCTTTTGCGGCCGCGGTGAAGGACTTTTATGACGTCATCATCATCGACTGCTCTGACCCCATCGGACCGGGCGAAGGCCTTTTCACGAGAGAATTCTACAAAAGCGCCAAGGCGGCTCTTAGAGAAGATGGGCTCATCGTCCAGCAGACCGAGTCCCCGATCGTCCAGCAGAAGACCGTCCACGATGTCTTTGAGGCGATGCGTGACGTATTCCCCATCGTACGCATGTATTTTTCACACGTGCCGATCTATCCGGAGTGTATGCACTCCTTCATGATCGGATCGAAGAAATATGACCCGCTCACAGCCACGGTCCGTGAAGACGGCCCGCAGCCGATGAAGTACTACAATAAAAATATCCAGAAAAGCTGCTTTGCCCTTCCGAATTTCATCAAAGACCTGATCTATAAGGGAACATACAGCTTTTAACGAAAGAGACGTGCGCGAGCACGTCTTTTGTGGTTGTCGGGTTCAGGTTGATGGGTTCAGGATTGTGGTGGCAGCTTCGCTGCAAAATATATATTTGCGGCGGAGCCGCCACCTTCATTCCTAATTCCTCATTCGAGCAAAGCTTTCATTCGAAATCAAGGGACAGCATGTCTCATGATCTAAGTCTGAAAGCAGTTGTCGGGTAGCCATCTCTACGTTTCGTCATCCCGAACAAAGCCGAGGGATCTTTGTTGCAGCGGAAATCCGTACATTGTGCGTTGTTTCTCTTGCATGAAACACCGTACTCCCTGCCTTTGAAAGCAGGCTTCCCATTTGCGTTCTTGAGCTTACCCGGCGGTATGCCGCAAACGAAAAAGATTCCTCCACTTCGGTCGGAATGACGATACGAGAGTACGGTTTATCTAAAATTTACGGCGCTTCTATATTTTTATGCGCCGCACCAACACTCCTAACTCCTAACTCCTAACTCCTAACTAGAGAGCCGAGCTTTTACTCAAAATCAGTGGACGGAGCCGCCCCGAGGGCTAACCCTGCCCCCCCTTTCCTTCCCATGATATAATGAGAAAAATGATTTCATGAAAGGAGCGATTTCCATGGAAATCCGTGTGCTGAAATATTTTCTCATGGTCGCGCGTGAGGAGAGCATCACGAAGGCGGCCAGCCGCCTCCACATCACGCAGCCGACGCTGTCGCGCCAGATGGCGGACCTCGAAGCGGATATGGGCGTCCCGCTCCTGGATCGGAGCGGACGAAAGATCGCATTGACGCCGGAAGGTATTCTTCTTCGCCGACGCGCCGAAGAGATCGTCTCTCTGGTCGACAAGACGGAGATGGAAGTCTCGCAGGCGGCAGAAAATCTGGAAGGCACCATCAGCGTGGCAGGTGGGGATCTCTCGCAGGCACGTGATTTCGTGCGTCTCATTAAGGAATTTCAGACACTCCATCCTTTTGTACATTTCCGCTATTACACGGACATCACGCCCTACATTTGTGAATGTATGGATCATGGCTGCGTCGATGTGGGTCTCCTTGTTGAGCCTTTCGATCGGGAGAAGTATGAGTCATTCCCCATCGGAAAACCGAGCCGGGTGGGGGTGTATATGCGTGCGGATGATCCGCTCGCTAAGAAGCCGGAAGTATGGATGCAAGACCTGGAAGGCCGCCCCCTGCTGCAGGGGCTTCGTCCAGATCTTGATGCGATGCTCTTTGCCAGGCATACGGATCAGGAAAGCCATCCTGCCATGATCGAGTCTGACCTCCCCGCGAACTTGGTCATCATGGTAGATGAGGGCATGGGCTATTATATCTCCGGGGAGGGTGTACTCCCCTTTCTTGATGAGCATCGGATCTGTTTCAGACCGATCGGAGGAAAGCCGCAGTATATCTACACCTCTCTTGCGTGGCGCAGAAATCAGCCCTTCAGCCGTGCCACGAAAACGTTCATTGAGTTTTTGAAAGAGAAGTTGAAGTGAGGGAAAACATCTGCGAAAGCAGGTGTTTTTTATTGGAAAATCAGGGCCCATGGGAGTGCTGCCCCTCGATTGCGTTGGAAAGTCTTGCTTGCGTGAGAAATGCGAAATGGTGATGCGATGCATAAAAATATAGAAGCGTCGCAGGGTAGGAATCACGACGATGCCCGAGGAGGGATTGAAGCGACTCGCCGCCAGTCGCCAGTCACACCCCATTCCTCATCCCTGCCTTCTAGCCCACTTCATGCCTTTTCACTATCCAAATTCATAATCCATAAGTATTTGCTATACAGCAATATTCTGCCTATACTAATGACAGAAGAAACGAAGGGAGGAGCATGAACGATGACGATCCAATGGAAAAGGCGGCTTGCTGCAGGACTTGCACTTGCGGTGCTGCCGCTTGCCATGACCGCAGGATCCTTGCATTTTCACTGTGAGGAGGCCCGTGCCGCGCAGGTGATCAAAGAGGAGAAAGGGACGTACGGCTGCCTGACCTGGCCGCAGAATCTGAATGCCGTCAGAAGCGAGGTGGAGATTTTCAAAGAGATCCCCAAAGACCTGCGAGCGGATGCTCCGATAGCCACTGCGATTTACAGGAATACCCAGGTATACACGAATAGCCTCATGCTGGACATGAGACAATGGCAGGCAGAGAAGCCTCTTTTCTATCGCGTACGGGCGTACGATCTGGATGGGCATCCGATCGGCCCCTATTCGCAGCCGGCAGATGTGGAGAGCGCACTTTTCAAGACGGAGCGCAATGCGCCCATCCCGCACGATCCCTATGGCAAGGGGAATGGCAGCGTCCTTCTGTATCCGGTCTATGCCTACACAGGAAATCCGAATGCCGCGCGCTATGAGATCGAAGTCACGTCAAAGTATCCGGAAAATCTCCATGGCTTCTCGCCCTCCGTCCATCGCATCTATGCGAATACGACCGAGCTCACCGACCTCTACGATGACGCGCCGCGGACGGGAACGTACTACTGGCGCGTCAGGGGAATGGACAGCACGGGGAAGCCCGTGGGTGAGTGGAGCCTGCCGCAGGAGGTCAAAAATCCGGTGAAGCATTGGAAGGTGGCTGTCTATGGCGACAGCATTTCTCACGGCGGCGGCCATCTCTCCTTTGGGCCTGCTGACCTCGCCTACAGCTATGAGTCGTATCTGGACTTTCCTTCGATCAATCTTTCCCAAAGCGGGGATACGAGTGAGGCGATGGTCAAGCGCTTCGAGAAGGACGTGCTTCCTTTTTCGCCGGATTACCTGCTTATCTTGGGCGGGACGAACAGTCTTCGCGCCGGTGTCCCGGCAGCGGATGTGATCTCCGACCTGAAGGAGATCCAGAGAAAATGCCGCGAGCATGGTATCACTCCCATCCTGATGACGCTGCCGCCGATCAATCCTGAAAACATCCAGAAGGCTTTTCATGAACCGACCTATGAGGGCTGGAAAGAGTCTTTCGATGAAGTGAATGCTTTCATACGCGGTGAGGTCCATATCGATACCGCCGCGCCCTTTGAAGAGATGGATGAGCTTCCCACCTGGCTCGCGCTGGACGGCATTCATGGCGACTGGAATATGAAGCGCATGATGGCGGAGGTCATCAATCGGGAATTTCCAAAGGTGGTAACTGGTGACTAAGGATTGGTGATTGGGGAATTCTGGGAGCGGAGTGTCTTATGACTGCGAGGCATCAGCGTTTCCTTAGTTCTTCGTATCATCATCTTGAGCGGAGGGACTAGGACACCGCACCAGAAAAATGGGGCATGAGTCGCAGGCTCTCGCATGATCTCTGGAGAACCTTCCTGCCCTGTCCGTTTTTTATTCAATATGTAAGCAGAAAGGATTATGCTATGGTTAAACAGACAGCAGGACGCACTATTCTGGGAAATTTTGCGCCGAAATTTGCAGCACTTAATGATGATGTTCTTTTTGGTGAAGTGTGGAGCCGAGAGGAGAAACTGTCGCGCAAGCTCCGTTCCATCATCACGGTCAGCGCATTGATCGGGAAGGGTATGACAGATGCGTCTCTTGCCTACCATTTGAAGGAAGCCAAAAAGAATGGCGTGACGCAGGAGGAAATGGCAGAACTTCTGACGCACATTGCTTTTTACGCTGGCTGGCCTAATGCATGGGCGGCCTTCCATCTTGCCATGGAGGTCTATGAGGATGGGGACGCGGAGCACGGCGGTCTTTTTGGGCAGGGCGAGCCGAATACGGCTTACGCGAAGTATTTCACCGGGGATTCCTATTTGAAAGTGATTTCTAAAGCAGGCGATCCGCTGACCATATGCCAAGTGACTTTCGAACCTGGATGCCGCAACCACTGGCATATTCACCACGCCAAGAGCGGGGGCGGGCAGGTGCTCATCTGTGTCGATGGCGAAGGCTGGTATCAGGAAGAAGGAAAAGAGGCGCAGAGCCTCAAGGCAGGCGATATCGTGGAAATCCCCGCAAATGTGAAACACTGGCATGGGGCAAAGAGGGAGAGCTGGTTCAGCCATCTGGCTTTTGAGATCCCGGGGACCGATCTTTCTAATGAGTGGTGCGAGGAAGTCAGCGCGGCAGCCTATGACGCGCTGCCTCGCTGAAGAGGTGACTATGAAGACACTGATTGTTTACTACAGCTATAGTCATGGAAATACGAAAAAGATCGCGGAAGCGCTGGCAAAAGCCACAGAGGGGGATATCGAGCGTATCGAGACGGTCAAGAAGTACGGTCCCTATGAGGAAACAGTCGAAGTGGGGCAGACGGAAGTGCAGAAAGGCTATTGCCCGCCGCTTCGTCCGATGGGGAAGGACATCGCAGGTTATGATGTGATTGCTTTGGGATCGCCGACCTGGTGGTACACCATGGCGCCTGCCATGCGTACCTTCGTGACGACGCATGACTTCACTGGAAAGAAAATGATTTTCTTCACGACACATGGTGGCTGGCCAGGGAGCGCCATCAAGCATCTTAAGAATTTAACCCATGCGGATGAAGTACTCGGGACGATAGAAGTCCGCTTTGACTCCTATGGGGGCGACGAACAGATTACGCCGGAAAAGGACGTGGACGCTTGGATTTCTATGATGGAGAAGAAAGTGCGAGGGTAGAATGCATGTGCAACAGCAAGAGCTCGAAAAGATGAAAATCAAAGAGCTCAGAAAAGAACGCTTCCGCCTGCTGGATGATATTCACGAAAAGCAGCAGCAGCTCGATCAGATCGATTACCAGATTTATCAAAAGAAAAATGAAGAGGGAAAGGAAGGATCATGATGTGGAAGAAAGCGATCGCTCTTTCGTGTGCGTTTCTGGCAGCGGGAGGGTTAACCGGCTGCGGGGGAACCACGGGTGTGCCTCATCGCGAGGACAAAGCAGCAGGCGCATCGAGCGAGACCCATATGGTGAAGAAAGATGCCAAAGCCATCGTAGTATATTTTTCTGCGACAGGGAATACAAAACGCGCTGCGGAAATCATTGCGCGCACCAAAGGGCTGGATGTATGGGAAATCAAGCCGAAAGAACCCTATACGGATTCGGATCTCGATTATAGAAATGACAACAGCCGCGTCAGCCGCGAACATCAGGATCGGAGCCTTATGCCGGAGATCGATGGGGATGTACCTGGTTGGGATAGCTATGAGACGGTTTTTCTGGGGTATCCGATCTGGTGGGGCGAAGCACCGAATATTGTGTATCATTTTGTGCGGAGTCATGACTTTTCCGGAAAGCAGGTCATTCCTTTCTGCACATCGCATTCCAGTGATCTTGGAGACAGCGATGTGCTGCTAGAAGAAACGGCCAAGAGTGGCGAATGGTTTCCAGGGACTCGTTTCTCCGGCGGCGTATCTGAAGGCGATCTCATCGACTGGACAAAGCATTTCTGACGGGTCTTTATGAGAAATGTCTATCTTTCCCTGTCATTTGGCGTAAAAGTAGGGAAAGACACTTGACAAGCATGAAACATGATTTATAATAAAAGCATGTTTTAAGACCATGAGCATATTGTCTGTGTCTTAAAGCAAACCATTGCCTGCGTTTCGCGTGACGGGCGAGTCATCCCGCCGCGGTATACCCCTATACCACGGTTTTCCGCTTTCCCCATAGCCCCGATGACATCCCATCGCCTTCACAAGAGCGCAGGCAGAAAAGAGCGGGTCTCCCCTAATTTCCCGCTCTTTTTCTATTGCATTTTTCTGATGGATGACTGACCTTGGCTTCATGTACTTGCACGTCCCATGCCCCGTGCAGGAAAAGATTTTCTGATCGATCAAAAGAAAAGCGGCTCGGTGCATGCCGGAGGGCGGGGTTTCTGATCCTCCCGATGAAAATCAGTCCCGTCTGGCAGATTTTCTTATTTGTTAAATTGACAATTCGTTTTATTATATTTTATAATTAACCAGATACATTTGAAATAGTGTACCCTTATTTTGGGGAGAGTTGATTTTTGAGTTTTCGGGGCCATTCGGAGTTTGGCCTCATTGTTCATGAAAAGGGGACATAATCATGGCACAGGCAGCAACAAGAGCAGAACGTATGGTGGGCGTTCGTGCGAACATTCTTAACACCGCTAAAAGACTTTTTTTGGAACAGGGGTATAAAAAGACAACCATTCGCCAGATCGTACAGGAGTCCGGGATCACCTCGGGCAGTATCTACAATCTGTTTGAGAATAAAGACGCTGTTTTCTCGGCCATTACGAATGAACTTTGCCAGGTGATCGTGGATGAGGTGGAGAAGCGCTTCTCTGATAAACCACTGGAATATCACTATGCAGCGATCCTGGCGGTCGAGCTGTATGCGATCGAGAAGAAATCTGTTTTCCGTGAACTCTACTATGAAGCCTATACGGAGCCAAAGATTTTTGAAGCCCTGCTCCATACGCATTTGGATCTCGCAGATCACTACCTCGCAGAGGCAGACTGTATGGGCTATCTGAAGCCGGATGAATATTATGCACGCATGCTCCTTTCCAAAGGCGCCATGCTCGGCTATATGCAAGCCTTCGACTTTGACCGCACCGGTCCTGTACGTGTGCTTCGAAGAGAGCTTGCCTCCCTCATCCTGCTGTCTCTCGGGCTGAAGAAACGGGATATCAAAAACCTGTACTCCTTTATGCTGGAGATCGAGGATGAATGCAGCGAGATCATCGAAGTGATCCTCGACAGCGTGCATCAGCCGTAGGGCGGGGATAGTGAGTGAGGATCCCGGTGGATCTGTGACTGGTGACCGAAGGCCGCCCCAGGGCGCCGCCTCAGCCAATAGACAAATGGGTAACGATCCCAAAGCGTGAGAGATAGAGTCTCTCACGTTTTTTTATTTGAAAAAAGTTTCACAAAAGCTATTGCAATTTTATGCACAACGCTGTATAATTATCACATCGTCAAACAAGCCCATGTGAAAGGGCTGATGAAATTGTCTATATTATTTGGAAAGGCGGCATTATCATGACAGATATTAAAAGCGTAAAGAAAGTAGTTCTTGCATATTCCGGTGGTCTGGATACCTCCGTTATCATTCCGTGGCTGAAAGAAACCTATGGCTGTGAAGTCATTGCCTGCACCGTGAATCTGGGACAGCCGGAAGACTTCGAAGCCATCCACAAGAAGGCGCTCGCATCCGGTGCTGAATATGCAGAGACTCTTGATGTTCGCAAAGAATTCATTGAAGAATATGCATACAAAGTCCTTCAGGCAGATGGCCGTTATGAAGGCAAGTACCTGCTCGGTACCTCCTTCGCTCGTCCGCTGATCGGCAAATGCCTCGTCGACATGGCAAAGAAATATGGCGCTGATGCCATCTGCCACGGCGCGACCGGCAAAGGCAATGACCAGGTTCGTTTCGAACTCACCATCAAAGCACTGGCTCCGCACATGAAGATCATCGCTCCATGGCGTATCTGGGATATGAAGTCCCGTGAAGATGAAATGGCTTATGCAGAAGCACATGGTGTGCCGATCGACAAGTATGATGAAAAGCAGACTGATGAAGAAAAGGCTGCACAGAAATATCCATACTCCATGGACTGGAACATGTGGCATCTGTCCCATGAAGGCGATGACCTGGAAAATCCGGCAAATGCGCCGCACAAGGATATGTACCTCGTCACCTGCGATCCGGAAGAAGCTCCGGATAAGCCGGAGATCGTCACCATTGATTTTGAAAAAGGCATCCCGACCGCTGTCAATGGCAAGAAGATGGACGGCGTAGAGCTCGTGAATACCCTGAACGCCATCGGCGCACGCAACGGCATCGGCATCGATGACCTCGTAGAAAACCGCCTCGTCGGCATGAAGTCCCGCGGCGTCTATGAAAACCCATGCGGCTCTATCCTTTTCTACGCACACACCGAACTGGAACGCCTCTGCCTTGACCGCGCGACCTTCCATTTCAAAGAAATCGCTGCTGTAAAATACTCGGAGCTCGTATATGACGGGATGTGGTTCGCACCGCTGCGCGAAGCACTGCAGGCCTTCGCTGACAAGACCTCTGAAACCGTGACCGGCAAAGTCACCCTTCGCCTCTACAAGGGCAACATCATGTCCAATGGCGCAGAAAGCCCGTACTCCCTGTATAATGAAGAATTCGTCACCTTCGGTGAAGATGATGTATACAATCAGGCAGATGCAGAAGGCTTCATCAACCTCTTCGGCCTGCCGCTCACCATCCGTGCCCTCATGAAGGAGAAGAATGCAAAATGAGTGATATGATGTGGGGCGGACGCTTCACGAAGGCAGAGGAAAAGAATGCACTGGATTTCAATGCATCCATTTCCTATGACTGCCGCATGTATCGTGAAGATATCGCCGGCTCTATCGCCCATGCAAAAATGCTGGCGGCTCATGGGATCATTTCCAAAGAGGATCAGGAAAAGATCACCAAGGGTCTTCTCTCTATCAAAAAAGAGATCGATGAAGGGACATTCCCTTTCTCCGTCGAACTCGAAGATATTCATATGAATATCGAAAAACGTCTCACCGAGGAGATCGGCGATGCCGGCGCCCGTCTCCACACGGCGAGAAGCCGCAATGACCAGTGTGCGCTGGATCTCCATATGTACATGAAGAGAAATATCGCGCGCCTGTCTGAAAAGCTCATCGCCGTCTTAGAAGCTCTCCTCGCTGCTTCCAAGAAATATCAGGACGTCATCCTGCCGGGCTACACTCACATGCAGCGCGCGCAGCCGGTCCTCTTCGCTCATCACATGCTCGCGTACTTTGCGATGCTCGAGCGTGACTTCAAGCGTCTCGAAGACTGCTACGACATGTGTGACATGTCGCCGATCGGCGCCTGTGCGCTGGCAGGGACCACGTACCCGACACATCCCGAGGAAGAAGCGAATGATCTTCACTTCGTCTCCGTCTATGGAAACAGCCTCGATGCGGTCTCGGATCGCGACTACCTTCTCCAGTTTCTCTCCTTCGCATCGATCTGTGCGATGCATCTCTCCCGTCTGTCGGAAGAATTCATCTACTGGTCCACCAGCGAATTCCAGTTCATCGAGCTTGATGACGGATACTCCACGGGTAGCTCTATCATGCCGCAGAAGAAGAATCCGGACATGTGTGAGCTCATTCGCGGCAAAACCGGCCGTGTCTATGGACACCTCATCGGTCTTCTGACCGTCATGAAGGGTCTGCCGCTGGCCTATGACAAGGACATGCAGGAAGATAAGGAAGGCGTCTTTGATGCCTTGGATACCCTGTACTTCGCCCTCGACATCTATGCCGGCATGATCTCCACCATGACTGTCAATGGCGATCACACCCGCCAAGTCCTTGAAAGTGACTTCTCGAATGCGACCGACATGGCAGACTACCTTGCAAAGAAAGGTCTGCCTTTCCGTCAGGCGCATGCCGTCGTCGGAAATGCGGTCCACTACTGCATCGAGCACCACAAGGTCCTTCTGGATCTCTCCATGGAGGAATTCAGATCCATGAGCCCGCTCTTTGAAGAAGACATCAAAGAAGCCCTCTCTATCGAAAACTGCGTGAAGAACCGTGAAAGCTACGGCGGCACAGGGCCGAAGTCCGTAGAACGTCAGCAGACACACGCAGGGGACATGATCGCTAAGATGAAAGAAATGTCCGCGTCTTGGAAAGAGGAAATGGCGTTTCTTGGATGAGTGACTGGTGACTAGGGACTAGTGATTAGCAGCTAGGAATTAGAAATCACGTTTCTCTGAACTGCCTCATTGATGTAACCACGGCGTTCCCGCCTGGTATAGACAATTTCACAAGCAAAAAGCCCATCGTCTGATGGGCTTTTTGCTTGTGAGAAGGGCGGGGCATGGCGGCGTCTTTCTCATATAGCAGGATATACTTTTATCGGATCTGGTGAGCCGCGCGATCACTAAAAAACGAAGGCACCAGAAGTAAGATGCCTTCGTTTTTTCTTATCTTTCCGGCGGAAGTCCGGCATATTCTCTGGCGAAGTCAGAGAAATTCTCGATGATATAGCGCTTCAGCATATCTGCCGGGGGAGAGAGCTTCTCGCCTTTTTTCCACGAAAGGCTGATGTAGCGCGAGCAGCTCGGAGAGGAGATCGGTACCAGCGCGACATGGTCGCCGCCGACACCGTGCCATGTGATGCGCGGCGCGAAGGATACACCGAGGCCGGCGCGGATGAATTCACGTACCGTCATCGGGCTGTCGCTCTCGAGTACCACGTGTGGGACAAAGCCTGCCATGCGGCAGTAGAAGTCTGTGATGGTACGAAGGGAAGAGCCTGCTTCCAGAGAAATGAATCCCGCTTTCTCAAATTCATCCAGATTGACAGATGATTTTCTGGCATGCGGATCCGTATCCGGCATAGCCAGCATGATGTCTTCCTTGAGGAGCGTCACAGAGTGGTCATTCTCGATCGGATTGATGGAGGAGGACAGGAAGAGATCCACATGATTCTGGTTCTGCTGACCCGGCTTATTGTGCTGCTGCAGGATCTCGAAACGGATATCCGGATGCTCCTGACGGAAACGGGTGAGGAAAGCAGGGATGATCATAGAAGCCGCGAAAAGAGAGATGGTGACGGTGAGCTTCTGTGCTTCCTTGGTATCAGCCAGCTCCTTCTGCGCGCCGTGCAGCTCCTGCATGATGCGGTTCGTATGGCGGAGCAGGATCTCGCCATATCTTGTGAGGACGATATTTCGACCGCTTCGGGAAAAGAGCGGCACGCCGAGCTCTGTCTCAAGTACCTTGATGGTATGGGACAGGGACGGCTGGGAAATGTGAAGGGCTTCTGCTGCGCGCGTCAGGTGCTGCAGCTCGGCTGTCTTTTGGAAATAGCTCAGGGCGAGCAATGTCAATTTCATGGAGATCCCCCAAATGATTGATAGAAAAAACAAAAAATCGAATATCACTTATAAGTATTATACTCTTGCATATGGAAATTATCAATCAATCTTTCTTCTTATGCACTGAAATTTAAGAATCCTCAAAGAGATACCTGATGTCTTGCGGTTCAAAAAAGGCCCGCGCATTCATGGGAGCTAAAATCATCAAGAACTGTCGGGCATAAGAAAGATAACGAGAAGGAATACATGGTCAATGGAAGTGACTCATTCATAGATAACAGGCAATGGATCGATAGATGAAGTCTTGGTTCACTCGGAAGCCCGCGTTCTTAAACCTCCCCTTCATTTATAGTATAATAGGGAAAATAATAGCATTTTGGAAAGGAGCTTTTCTATGAAGAGGAAAAAAACTGCCCCTATGACGAAGGCAGAACGCATCGCTGCCGCCATTCGTGGAGATGCAGTAGACCGTGTACCATACTCGCTGTGGTCTTATCTGCCGATGATCGATCTCGATCCCGCAGCGAATGCGGAACATACCTATGATTTCTATAAGACCTATGACGTCGATATCTTGAAGACGATGAATAACGGTATGTACAGCGTCGAAGACTTCGGCGTGACAGTCGATTATTCAGACATTGAAAGAGGCGGCGTGGCGAAAATCATTTCCACTCCGGTCCATACGCCGGAAGACTGGCTGAAAGTCAAGCCTGTCTCACTCCATGAGGGGGCGCTGGCTCGTGAGCAGGACTACCTGAAGCGACTGCTGAAGAAGACCAATGGCGAAGTGCCTGTCATTTTCACTGTTTTCAGTCCGCTGACTACGGCGAACAAACTGTGTCCGCACATGATGGAGCACATCGCTTCCGGCCATGGAGAGCAAGTGAAGGCAGCCCTGACTGCCATCACAGAGACCACCTGCGCCCTCGTACAGCGCGTCATCGAGCTGGGGGCGGATGGCATTTTCTTTGCGACGCAGCTCTCCTCCTATGATCTGGTGAAGGAGGATCTCTACAAAGAGTACGGCATGCCCTATGATGTCGCGGTCCTTTCCGCTTCGCAGGGCTGGTGCAATGTGCTGCATGCCCATGGAAAGCACATCATGTTCCCTCTGCTTCGGAAATACCCTGTTCAGATTTTCAACTGGCATGCCTTTGAATCTCTGCCGGGCATCCACGAGGCGCAGGTCATGACCGGTAAGTGCATCATGGCCGGCCTTGAACGCATGGATATCACCGACGGACATAAGAATGAGATCGAGCACCAGATCTTTGAGACGCTTAGAGAGACGGGCGGTCGCCATGTCATTCTCTCGCCCGGCTGCGTCATCCGCTATCCGCTGGATCCAGATATGCTTTCCTTCGTCAGGAAGGCCAAGGAAGAAATAGAAACGAAACTATTGGGGACTAATGACTAATGACTAATGACTGGTGACTGGTGACTAGTGACTAGTGACTAGTGACTGGGAGACATCTGACTCTCTCGTATTGTCATTTCGAGCGAAGCGAGAAATCTTTGTTATTCGCGGCTCATCGGACGATGTTAGAAAGAGCTAAAACAGGAAGCCTGTTATCAAGAAGCCTTCGGGCATCGACCCATATATATTCGCGGCGAAGCCGCCACCTTCATTCCTCATTCCTCATTCCTCATTTGAGCAGAGCTTTCAAACGGAATCAAAGAAACGATCTGCCCCTTGGGCTCACTCTGCATCTGGCAATAAAAAACTCCCGATTTTGTCGGGAGTTTTTTTATCTTATTTATTTCTTTTCCATCGGTGGAAAGGTGGAGATCTGTGCTGCACTGTAACGGAGCTTTGGCGAAACGATCGCGTAGATCACGAAACCCATAGCGGTGACGAAGGCGCCTTCCAGAATGACGGTCCAGCCGCAGCCGTAAACCGCATATACACTGTAGATGCCGCCGATGATAGCAGCGATGTTTGCGATCTTAGCTTTTTCAATCGGCACGCCTTCCGCTTTCTGCAGATCAGAGACAGCACCCATCGCGAGAAGATAAGGGATGAGGTTGATCATGACGGCGAGGTTGATCAGGATGTTGAACTGCTTCAGGAGAGTCGGGCTGATGGTAGCGAGCGTCATGCAGAGCTGGATGCCGAAGAGGCAGGCGATCGCTACATAAGGCGAACGGAATTTGTTGACCGTGGAGAGGAAGCGCGGGAAAAGGCCGATGCTGGAGGCTTCACGAGCTACTTCCGATACAGTGAACTGCCATGCTGTCAGAGAGACGAAGCAGGAGCAGACGAGCATGCAGGAAACGATGTGGCCGACAGTGTCGCCAAACATGGAGGCATACGCAAGGCCGAAGGGCGCACCGGAGACCATGAGCTGCTGGTAAGGTACGAGTCCACCGATGATAGCCGTCGAGGTGGTGTAGCAGGCACCGGCGAGAAGCGTCCCGGCGAGGACTGCGATCGGTACGTTCTTTTCCGGATTTTCTACCGTATCAGAATTTGCACAGGCAGTTTCAAGACCAAGGAAAGCCCAGATGATGACAGCAATGGAGTCTTTCATCGCCGCATAGAACGGCATATCGGACGGATTCCAGGCTTCTCTGTAGATGCTTGCATCGAAGAAGAAACCGCCGGCAAGGAGGAGGCCGATGACCGGAATCACGACGCAGATGACACCGAGAGAGGTGAATTTACCAAATTTCTTCGGGCCGACCAGACTGATGGTCGCTGCAAGAAAGAGAGTAGCAATGGTAGCGAGGCAGACTTCGACCGGCGAAAGGTCAAAGCCGAAGACATATGAGCCGTAGCTGACGACGCCGCTTGCGATAGCAACATTCGCAATGATGAGGGAAATCGTATAGCAGAAGTTAGAGACGAAATTTCCCGATCGGCCAAAGCGATACTCTGCATAGCCGCCCATGCCGCCGACCTTCTTTGTGAACATGCCGCACTTGGCAAACGCATACGCGAGGATGGTCGCGCCGATCGAGGCGAGGATCCAGGCGAAAATAGAAACTGTCCCGACTTCAGCCAGTGTCGCTGGCAGAAGAATAATACCGGAACCCATCATGTTGATGGCTGTGACTGTTGTGAGCTGTACCACTCCCATTTTTTTGCTCTTAGACAAGGTTTGTTCCCTTCTTTCTTAATCCAACTCATGACGATGTCATGATGGGGGAAAAAATGTTGTCCCGGACATCTCCGGATGATGCAGTCTGAAATCATCAAGGCATGCACGAGCCCCATTTGCTTTCGATAACGGTGAAAGAAACAGGGCATAAAGAAAACCTACCGGACACAGAGTGACCGATTCGCAGCTCAACTGCCGAAACAGGGCGCGTGAATTTTTATTTATTGCAATATACCATAATCGAACCCGTATGACAAGACTTTTTTTGAAAAAATTTGATATTTTTTTCAGAGCAACTCCTATGAACTTTTGAGGACTTCAAAGGAAAAAAGAGAAAAACAGAAGAAAATGGCAGCTATCACGGATTGGCATGGATTGGGATGATAAATCAGAATGTATCATGATTTTTCCTACCACAATTTCATAAAACCCCAAACTGCCCTTTTTATCGCCCTTCCGGGGTTTTCAACCAAAATAGGCTTGTGAATATTATGCATATTCATGTTGGAAATATGCAACTCTATACGCTTGCATCTGAGGATCTCTTTCTGCAGTTTATCCTCTGAGCGCCTGAAATGGGGTGAAATTGCCCCACAGTGCCTCACAGTGACAAAAATGATAAGCTACATGAGAATGGAGGCTTTGTAAGTGAGAATAAATATATTTTATTACCCATGGTAAAGAAGAAATCTATAATGCGAAAGCAACGGGGCTTTCTTCTTTCTCACCGCACCTTCCCAGGGTCTCTTTTGCATGGATAGGATCCGCTTTGCGCGTTTTGCAATGAACCCGTTGCGTGGGGCTTGGCCATCAGTCCCCTTAGTGTAAAATTTTACTCGGTAGGGGAATTTTCCA
>ULRP01017227.1_pt1 | contig 20128 bp, 24 predicted proteins | sample 1955521 | NCBI WGS metagenome assembly ULRP01 (sample SAMEA4835685, study PRJEB28245) | human gut metagenome | biome: gut microbiome; material: fecal sample | place: Denmark | collected 2008
TTTTAAGGGTGGCGGCGACTTTATAGGAGAATCCTGTTTGCGGGATTCTTTTTTTCTCTTTTAGAAAATGAATGTATCATTTTTGAATAATAATATTGACAATACTATATTATATGATATATAGTATTGATAACAAAATAATATTATAAACATATAAGTAATATCAGACAGAACAGGAAAGGAGCCGGTAATATGGTGTTCAATACAGGTGCAGCCCTGCTGGATGCGATTGTTCTGGCGGTCGTCTCCAAGGAGGAGGAAGGCACATATGGATATAAGATCACGCAGGATGTGAGAGTGGCGATTGAGGTTTCGGAATCCACACTTTATCCGGTATTGCGTAGACTTCAGAAAGATGGATGCCTTATGGTGTATGACAGAGAATGTGGAGGCCGCAACAGGCGCTACTACAGGATTACGGATGAGGGAAGAAAGAAGCTGGACGATTATCGCAGAGAATGGGATGACTATTCTTCGAAAATATCAGAGTTATTTTCCGAGGAGGGAGTTTGAAGATGAATAAAGATGAATTTTTAAGGCAGCTGGAAGTGTTGTTGTCCGGGATTTCACAGGAGGAAAGAACGGAGGCGCTTGCATTCTACCGCAGCTATTTTGAGGACGCCGGAGAGGCGAATGAGGCAAAGATTTTAGAAGAACTGGAATCACCGCAGAAAGTGGCGGACAGCATTATCAAAGATCTGGGTGTGCAGCCCGGGGACGCGTGTTCTTCCGGCGCGCAGGGAGCATCGGCAGGAGCAGAGTGGAATCCGGCAGTGCAGAGCGCACCGGAGGGAGCAGCAACAGGAGCAGAGTGGAATCCGGCAGTGCAGGGGGCAGCGCAGAACGCATCGAAGGGAGTACCACAGGGAGCAGCGCAGAATGCAGCGTATTCTACGCAGGAGAAGGATGGAATGCCGGGATGGGCGATCGTTCTTCTGGTCATCACTTCGCCGGTGTGGCTGGTAATGATTCTGGTCATACTGTCAGCATTGCTCGGCATTGTGGCGGCGCTGTTTGGAATTGCAATAGCGGTTGTGGCAGTCATGGGAGCACTGTTAATCTGCGGTGTGGTGCTCTTTGGTGCAGGAATCGGAAGTGCATTTGCAGGAAATCCTGCAATCGGAATCGGGCTTATGGGAGGAGGACTCATCGTGCTGGCGATCGGTATTCTTGCGGTGGTGCTCGTGGTCTGGATTTTCGGAGGATTTCTGCCATGGGCATTGAAAGGAATCTGGAAGCTTTGCAAAAAGCCATTTAATAAGAGAAAGGAGCGTGCGGCAGCATGAAAAAATTTTCAAAAATCTGCCTGATCATTGTGGCAGTTCTCGGGGGAATGGGATTATTGCTCGGCGGCATCTCCGCTCTGCTTGGCGGCGGTTTTGGAGCAGTCAGACGAATGGCGGAAAGAGGAGAACTGGATGCGGGCAACTGGCATATCCGGCCATATGAACTTTACTATTCTTCGGATGAAGAAGACACAGAGGATGACTGGGGAGCAGACGACGATGCAAAAGTTTATACCTATGAGGCAGCCGGCATAAAAAATCTGGATATTGATATTGATGCTGCGGAAATCTATGTCAAGCAGGGGACGGATGATAAAAACCTTGTGGTGAGAACCTACGGCTGCAAAGAAAAATATTATAAAGAGGATATAAATAAAGATACGCTTCAGATTCAGTATGAGATTCATAAGCAGTTTCCGGACAATTATGATGCGCAGATTGTGATTGAGATTCCTAAGAAAATGACCTTTGATACCATGGACTTTGACATCGGGGCGGCAGATGCAGATTTTGCATCGGGCAGTGTGAACTGCAGAACGATGGAGCTGAATGTGGGAGCAGGAGAACTGACGGGAGCAGATTTTGCTGTGACAGGAACCCTGGACATCAAGCTTGGAGCCGGTGATATTGATCTGGAAGGAGGCACCTATAAAGATATTAAGCTGGATTGCGGTATGGGATCATTTGCGCTGGACGGCATTGTGGCAGAGAATGTGAAAGCGCATTGCGGCATGGGGGATGGCAGCATCACCCTGCGCGGCAGGGAAGAGGACTATAATTATAAGATGTCCTGCGGCATGGGGGATCTCACGGTAAACGGAGAAAGCTATTCCGATCTCAGCGGAAGCTACAAAGTCACGAATGCCGGGGCTGTGGGAACGATTGATCTGGACTGCGGTATGGGAAGCATTGACTTTGATATAGAATCGTAAGAGAAAGCACGAGAAAAAGAAAAACTGTCCAGATGGTATGTTCAGACGTGTGAAAAAGAGGTATCCGGGTCCACAGGAGGAAAAAATGACTGTGAGACCCGGATTTTTGCAAAAAACGGGTCTGGCAGAGGAAAAAATCTGCTCTGGACCCGTTTTGCATAGAAAAAGCACCATTTTGACTGGAAAAATGAAGAAAAACGGGTCTAAAACAAGGAAAATCCTCTGTGGGATCCGTTTTACAACTGCTTCGTGGATTGTTTGCGGTAATCCCGGGGCGTCATGCCGAATCTTTTTTTGAAAGTGCGGTTAAAGTACGACAGATTCTCGTAGCCGACTTCCTCCGCGATGGCAAGAATCGAGGATTCGGAGGAGATCAACAGGCGGGAAGCCATGGTCAGGCGGTATTCATTGAGATATTCGATGAAGGAAGTGCCCATCGTATTCTTGAAATACTTCATGAAATGCGACTGGCTCAGCCCGACCTCCGCCGAGATATCTGCAATTGTAATGCGCTCCATATAATGGTTCTCCAGATATTTTAAGATTAGCTTCATCTTCTCCAGCGATTTGTGGTCGCGCTTTGCCGGCTCTTTTAAGAGGCATTTGCTGAATAAAATGTAAAAAAGCATAAAGAGCTGACTCTTGATAAAGAACTGATAGCCGGGCGGGTTCGTCCGGCTGATTTCATCGTTGGCGTCAATGCAGGCGGCAATCTCCGCATAGCAGGGAGATCCCGGCTGATATAAGAGCGGAACGGACAGGACGCCCGACAACAGCGGCGCAAGAAATTCGGTATTGCTGGTGTCCGTTTTTTTGGAAATGAGGATGCCCGGATGGAAAATGATATTTTCGTATTCCATGCTTTCCTGCATGTACTGTTCAATGCTGTGTAGCCTGCCCGGCAGAATCAGCGCGATGGTTCCCTCAGTCACCACGTAGGATTTGAAATCGACCGTGATTGCTCCGGTTCCTTTTTTGATATAGATGATTTCCATCTCATCGTGCCAGTGCAGAGGCACGCGCGAAAAGTCAAGCGGAATCGAGCAAGGGTAGGTGATATAAGGAAACAGCGGGTTGCCATGTGGAATTTTTTCCTGATAGTTTTCATACTCTAAAATGTTCATGATAGGATTGTACCTCTTGTGAAAGACCGCCCATAGAATAAGGCTTTGCACGGTCTTTCGGCTATTCGTGATACTACTTTGATACTATTTTTTCCAACTTGCTGACCGCTATATCTTTCTTGTCCGGGTATAAATGCGCGTATGTGCTTTGCACGGTTGCCGGAGTATCGCCGATCCGGTCAGCTATGGTCATAATATCACAGTCCAGATGGATCAGCAGCGAAACGTGAGAGTGCCGCAGGTCATGCAATCGGATCTGACGCACACCGCAGGACTGGCACACGCTGTTCTTATACCGGGTGATCGTCTGATATTCCAGAAAGAACAGCCGGTTGTGCCGGGTAAGGTCATAGATATGCCCCGTGTACTCCTTCAGATCCGCCATGATCGGCGCCGGCATGGAGACAGAGCGGAAGCTGTTCAATGTCTTAGGCGTTGTGGTCTCGTTAGCGCCCCGTGGGAGCGTTTTATCTATGCGTATGGTATTTTTATCGAAATCAATATCAGAGAGCGTCAGAGCCCGCAATTCGCCGATCCTCATACCGGAATAGAAAAGCAATTCGTATATGATCCGGTATTCGATCTCCGGCACATGATCTATGAACGTCTGGTATTCTTCCAGTGTCCAGAAGTCAATGTTATCCGCGTCGCGCTTCTGCGTTCCGATCGTCTCTATGCAGGGATTGGCCGGAAGCCCGAAATATTTCACGGCATAATTGAACACGTCCACCAGCCGGGAATTGATCTTGTTGATCGTGGTTTCTTTCCTGTCGCTGTTAATTAACTCATTTTGCCACGAAAGCACATCAGCCGGGGAAATATCCCGGATTGCCTTTTCGTCGAAATATGGGGCAATCTGCCCTGTCAGACAGTATTCCAGATTGCGGAGCGTGGACGCTTTCACCCTGGTGCGCTTGTAGTCAATGTAAGATTCCCGCAAGGTACTAAATGTCACATCCGAGGATCCGGATAGGCGCAGCAGGAACTCGCGTTCATACTGCAGTGCGTCCGCTTTTCGGACGAAGCCGCGTTTCATCTTCTGCTTGCGCTTCCCGGTGAAGTCCTTGTAATAGAATTTCACGTACCAGGAACGCTTTTGGTCATCATAATAAGCTGGCATATATGTTATCTCCTTCCTCATGCTGGCGGCGATGTAGTAAAAGAGATAGTTATTTTTCTGCTTGCATATATTTCATATATTGCATATAATATACTTAACAAGGGAGCTGGTCGGATAGCTTGCACCTATCCGCTCCGGCGTTATGTCTTAAGTTACGAAGTAACCGTCCAACCTTTAGCCGGGGAGTGGACGGTTATTTTTTATGCTTGTAATTACTCACAAGCGTTATGATTGCACATAGCATGATGACGAAAGTAAATAAGTCAGAATATGTAACCATAGCTTGTCCCCCTTCCGCAAGGTCTCGGAACGGATGGCAAGAACCGTCTACCAGCTCCCTTGTTAAGTATATTCTATTGTCACTGTCTGGATCAGACATTCTCGGGTACCAAATGGGTAGGCGAGATCTAGGCAGTCATTCTGACCAGATCGACGCGGGGAACATTTCCCCGGTCTATATCATCCCCAATTCTGGGGACGGCTCAATCTTGCGCTGTCCACTCTATGGCGTAACGAATCGTTACTTCATTCTGACTGTCCAATTTTGGATTGTCCTGAAAGCTTTTCGTGAAATTCACGATTTGCACTGTCACAAAACCGATTATTTCAGTTTTGCCGGATCCAGTTTTGGACGCGTCTACCTGCATGCTTAAGATCGGGACTGGCTAAGTTCAATTTAGGGAGACGGGCTGAAAAGTCAGCTTTATTGACTTTATACCGCTTTCCCCAAATTCTGGGGGAAAGTACCACTCAAGCCCGTTTGGGTGTCGGTTAAGCCGACAGCAGAGTCGATAATATCGACTTAGTTGTGCTTCGTACGTTTTCCGTACAAAGGCGCAGAAATTTGTGCGGCTTTCACTCGCCATTGGTGGCGAATTAAGAAAAATCAAATTGATTTGTTGTCCGGGGTTTCGCTAAAATTTTAGCGATTCCGCATTTTTGCGGAGCCGGGCACTCACGGCATGAGCACCCCTCGACATTGATGTCGAACCGGGGACAATTTGACCGGGGTAGTGCAAATGATAAAATTTTCCTGTTGCAAGGTTCCACCACTTAAGCCCGTTTGGGTGTCGGTTAAGCCGACAGCCGGGCAGCAGTTCCCAACAAGTTGGGAAAATGGCTTTTGCTCAATTTTGATCACATCTAACAAGTGTACCCGGAAGTACGCTTGTTTTCGTCACTTTTGGCATAACTTACCTCTGGCAGCAGTTACACTTTGGTCAGCATCTGCACTCCTAAAGTTGCATTTAGAAACTTTAGAAATCGTCATCATCCATTATATCCTCTTCCAGTTTCTTGAGGTCATCCGGAGCGTTTGCGTAATCGTCTGCATGTGCAGCGTTGACGGTAGTGATACTGGTAGTGTTTTTGGGGATAGACGTAGGTTTAGTAATTTTTCTCTGACTTTTCACAAATTCTGCATACTTCTTAATTTCGCTAAGTTCATCTTCTGTGTAACCGCTAAAATATGCTAAGAGTCTCGCCTGTCTTTCCTTTTCAGCAGAATCAGCCATGACCTTCATTACGTAATCAAGTTCAATGTCTGTTGGTTGAGTATCTAAAAAATCATCTATTTCCATTCCTAATCCAGAACATATTTTTGCAAGTAAATCAATTCTGGCAGTATCGCTATCGCGTTTAATAAATGAATATAGAGTTGTAGGCGCTACATCAATTTGTTTAGCAAAATCTTTTATAGTAATTCCTTTTTTATCAAGCAAAGCCTTAAGTTTTGTGCCTAGTGCCATTAGAGAACACCTCCTAGTAATAGTATTAAAGCACGAAAATGCGTATTTGTAAACAAATAATACGTAAATAGGTATTGACAAATAATACGCAGAAGAGTAATATGCAAACAAGCAATACGAAATACGTAATGCGTAAACAAGTAAAAACGAGGAGGTGAGAATATGGAACTTGACAGAAACAAAATCAATATTGCGTTGGCAAGAAAGAAGATGACTGTATCCCAGCTTGCAGAAGCGTGCGGAGTGAGCAGAAACAGAATCAATGTCATTATGAACCAGCGCAGAGTTACGCCTGCATGTGCGGGAAAGCTTGCAGACGGACTCGGCGTAGACGTAACAGAAATTTTAGAAGATTAAAAAAGTCTGGCGACGATGTAGCAAAGGAGGTAGGAGCATGGCAGAGGGAAAACGGTTTCTGTCAGCGGCAGAGGTGGCACAGATCATGGAGTGCAGCACAAGCCGCGCGTATGAGATTATTAGAAAACTCAACGCAGAACTTGAGGAAAAGGACTATATCACAATCCATGGAAAGATCAATGCAAAGTATTTCTATGAACGTATCTATGACGGGAAAGGAGCGGCGCATGAGTGCACCCAGTAAGGAGAATTTCTTCCAGAGCCTAACGGCTGACACATGGTGCGGTTGGGACTGGTGCCGGAAGTTGTACGGCTATTCCGTCACAGACCCGGCGTTTCTGGAACGCGTATTTGCCCGATTGGACGAGTTAAACCGCCCAAGGGTAAAAACTATTTACGGTATTTATTACAGAACGCAGATAGCCCACGAGCGGGCGCAGGAACGGGAAGCCGGAGAATGGCTGACAAGGCAGATCGACATAAATTATGAAAGGCAGGTAAAAGAGTGGCAGAAACAGAGCTTACAGAGTATGAGCGACAACGAATTATTAGCGAAATTGAAAGAAGTGAGAGCACGGCGGGGCGTGTCCTAGACAATGGAAGATTTCGCCCGGCAAATGAACTCAAGCCCATACATTCCATCAATGCAAAAGACCTGCTGAACGAGTATATAGCACCCTTGGAGTATCTTGTTGATAAGATTATTCCGGCGGTTGGGCTTGCAATGCTCGGTGCACCATCAAAGTATTACAAAAGCTATATGTGTATTGATATGGGGCTTTGTGTTGCCGAGGGTGTGAAGTTCTTAGGGTTTGACACCAAGAAAAACGGTGTTCTCTATATGGACCTGGAAAGCACTAAGCGCAGACCAAAGACGAGACTTGAACAGATTCTAAACGGCGCAGAGTGTCCGGATAATCTGCATATTGTGACGGCAGAACAGAAAGTTGGCAAGATCGGCGAGGGCTTGGAACAACAGATTGAATGGCAGATGCAGGAATTTCCCGATATAGGGTTTATAATCATTGATGTGCTGAAAAAGGTCAGACCAACGCAGAAACGCGGGCAAAATGATTATGATAGGGATTATGAGGATTTAGGACGGCTTAAGGAATTTGCAGATAGCCGGAATATATGTATTCTTGTCATACATCACACCAGAAAGATGAAAGATCCAGATGATCCGTTTAATGAGCTTGCCGGATCTTCCGGTGTAATGGGTGTTCTTGATGCAGCGCTGGTTATTTCAAAGAAACGGCGCGAGGACAAGGACGCTAAGTTATACATAACCGGGCGCGACATGCCGGAACAAGTGCTTGCGATTGAGTTCAACAAGTCAATATTCCGCTGGGAGAATCTCGGTGATTCTGATGCGGTGGAACATAACCGGCAGATAAACAAGTACCGGAACAGCAAGGCGGTGCAGGTCGTCAAGAAGCTTCTGGAGCAGAGCAACGGAGAATTAACAGCGAGTGTTGACGAGATTATACAGGCGAGTAACTGGATCGGTGGCGGAGCACTTAAAATATACGATGATCCACGGGTTGTCGGTAAAGAATTGACAGGATATGTGGATTTATTCAAAGAGGTGGATAATATTATAGCCACGCAGAATAAAAAAGACGGACACGGGAAAAGAAGTTGGACATATAAAACATACGCCGTACATGCCGTAAACGCCGTAGATGGTCAGCAAAGCCTTGATTTATAAGGGTTGGAGAGTACGGCATGTAGGAAAACGGCAAGTACGGCATGTACGGCATATACGGCATGAATGACATTAGTGACATGAAAGGCGAACAATGACCGATGAAGAGTTAAAAATCATCTACCAGTTATACACTGACCTCTGGAAAATGTTTCGGCAGTACCACACAGCCCGGACAGACGCAGAATGGGACAGGCTGGCAGAGCAGGCGGAAAAGATAGTGGATCAGTACGGCGAGGATGTCAGATCATTGGTACTGGACACGGTGGAGCTGATAGAAAAGAGGTGTAAGGGATGAACTACGAAACATTGCGGGAAGATTTAAAGACGCTTAGCATACCGGAGATCGAGCAGCTGCAGGATGACTACCATAGAACGCACCCTAAAGAGGGAAAATGCGTGTACCTGTGTAATGAGGTCATCAAGGACAAGCAGGAAAAGGAAAGCACGGCAGATTTTGAACGTATGCTTAAGGATGCCTTAGCAAAGAAAAACGCCCCGGACGGTGCGGCAACACCATCACAGGGCAAGTAACCAATCAACCCACATAAAGTCCGGTTACGTCTGCATTGTAGCAGATTCCGGCAGAAAGGGAAAGCATAAAAATGACCGAAAGAGAATTTTACATATCCATCATCCCAGATTTGGCGGAGCTGATAGTTGAACTCCGGGATTTATGCCAGGAGGAAAGAGAACAGATCAAGGAAGAAATGCTAAATAACTGCAAGATCAGACCGCAGGCGTATAGAATGATGGAAAAGCTGTGGATTGTTATTGATTCGCAGTTAAAAGAAAAAAGCACAGTATAGAGCGGCATGCGCTCCGAATGAAACAAGCCCTAAACCGCGGGAACTGCGAGAGTGCCAAGGCATCCGGATCATCGGGTGCCTATTTTAATAGCACAATATGCAATATTAAAACAGATATATGCAAAATAGTGCTGCTGTGTTAAAATGAGAGAAAATAAGAGAGTGTGAAAGGAGATTGGGGGAGCATGAACAGACGGTCAATTCTGGCAAGACTGGAAGAATTGGAAAAGCGGTGCGGCAGTAATCTGCCGGTGGTCAATGTGAGCTACCAGAACGGAGACAGCGCGACGTTTTACGGAACGCCACCGGCGGAAGATATGTTCCGTGAGGATAACCACATTGTGAGAGCGTGGGGAAGTGAATTTGCTGATATGGTTAATACACTGCTGCATCCGGTTCCTAATCGGAATATCGAGGATTTTGAGGGGGAAATGGATCATGAAAGAAAAGACTAAAGAGCGGATTCTGGCGGGGCTTCTGGCGAATACGACCGTTACAGCCACGGCCAGCGCAACAGGGATCAGTGAAGCAACAATTTACCGCTATTTGAAAGATGACGGATTTAAGCAGGAATATGAGGACAGGCGAAGAGCTATGCTTGCCGATAATTGCCATGCGCTGCAGGCGGGCATGAGTAAGGCCATCGAGGAGCTGGTTGCCGTCATAGATGATGATGACACAAGCCCGCAGGTGCGGCTGAATGCGATTGATATGTTGCTACGGCATTCTTACCGGCTCACGGAACAGATCGAGATTATGGAGCGGCTGGATAAATTGGAAAAAATGACAGAATAGGCGTTGCCACGGATGGCAGCGTCTTTTTTTATGGAATACATGAAGTATATGTAATTATGTTGCTTGTATGCATATAAAATAATATAAATAAAGCTATTTAAATATGAAATTATGTTGTATAATGACACTGTAGAGGTTCTTCCGGTCTTACTCTGCAAACGTGTTCGGTCTGACCGGCTACTTGGGCGGGTAGAGAAATACGCCCCCGGGCACGCACGGCAAGCGTGAAATAGCCGATTCCCGGCGTAAAAAGGAAGAGAGGATAAAACTATGGATGATACACAGAACACCTTAACAGGGTGTACACAGACAGGCACAGAGGGCAAGACGTTTACACAGGATGACGTGAACCGGATTGTGCAGGAGAGACTTGCAAAGGAGCGCGGCAAGGGAAATGAAGAACTCGAGAAGAGAGTGGCGGAACTGGATTTGAGGGAACGGAAGCTGAACGCGGTGGAAGCGTTGAGAAAAAACGGCTTGCCGGATTATCTGGTGGAAGCGTTGAACATATCAACAGACGAAGCATTCAAAGCAAGTATGGATGCAATCGTGAAATTAAAAGAAGAGACGAAAGGCAGCGCCAGCGAGCCGCAGTCAGTCGGAAAAATCGGTTTCCCGGGAAAGATTGCCGGGGGAAGCGTGGGAAATGATCCGCTGCGGTCGGCTTTTGGGCTGAATGGTAAAAAATAATGGCAATCGATCTTGTTGCTAAATATCTTCCCTATGTGGATGAGGTATTCACACAGGAGAGTAAAAAGGAACTGCTTACAAATCATGATTTTACTTTTGATGGTGCACATACCGTCAAGGTTTATAAGATCAGCACGGCAGAAATGAACGACTACGGGCGCTATGATGCGGGGATGCAGCGCTACGGTACGCCGCAGTCATTGGATGCTACAACAGAGGTTATGACATTAAAGAAAGATAGATCTTTCGCGTTTGTGATTGATGCGCTCGATCAGGAAGAGACGGCGCAATCTTTGAACGGAGCGTCTGCACTTGCGCGTCAGCTTAGAGAAGTCGCCATTCCGGAGATTGACACGTATACATACGGCGTCATGACGGAGGGGGCAGGGCATAAGCCTGCGGCGGTAAAGCTGACAGCGTCCAATGTTTACGAGGAGATTGTGAATGCATCCGCAGCGCTTGATGATGCGCTTGTGCCGGAGTCGGGGCGCGTGCTTGTAGTAACACCGGCAACCTTTCTTCTGATGAAGAAATGCAAGGATATTACAATGGATACTGATATCGGCAATGATATGCGCATTAAGGGCGTGATTGCCAACCTTGACGGAGCAGCAACGCTTAAGATTGCGGCGGCGCGCCTGCCGAAGAATTTCGGTTTTATGCTTGCGCATCCGTGCGCGACTGTGGCACCGGTTAAACTGGAAAGCTACAACACGCATGTTGATCCGCCGGGAATCAGCGGAACATTAGTAGAGGGGCGAATCTGCTACGATGCTTTTGTACTTGAGAATAAGGCAAAGGCGATCTATTACCAGGCAACAACGGCATAACCGTTTTGCATAATCGCTTCGTGCACTCTATCCTCCAGGGTGTGCGGGGCGATATTTTTAAGGGGGTGAAACAATGGCAAGTATTGAGATGCAGGATCAGGAAGCCAGAGACGATGAACAATATTATGATATGCTCTATAATTTTGCACAGGCAACGATCAGGGCAAATGATATGGCGCTGGATGGACACCCCGTGAAGCAGATAGCAAAGAAGCTGCAGCAATCGGCAGAAGCCTTTTATCTGCTATGCAAGACAGACGAAATTGTACCCGTAAGGGCAAATAAGGTTGGCAGACCCAAGAAAGCGGAAACGCCACAGGAGCCGGAGCAGCCGGAAGTGCCAGAAACGCAGACACAGCCGCCAAAGAAAAAGATTGTGCGTCACACTACATTAAAAAGCAATCTGCGCGTGCGGAATGGCTGGGGAATATGTCCGATCTGTGGCGCCAAATGTATCAAGGTCAACCAGAATACAATCATGGTTAATTTCTTGATGTACTGCAAGCGCTGCCATCTGGAAAGCGTTGTGACATGGCGGTATGAGCCAATGCGCAGGCGAAATCCGTGATACTATTTTGATACTAAAATAATATGTACAACCCATAAAACAGGCACAATATATACGAAAAACGGTACTGTTGGAGCGAAAACACGCAAAAACAGCACCGTTTTTTGAATTTTATTCATGATAGGATTGTACCACTTTTGGGGATAATATGACAAGAAAAAAAGTGGACTTCTGCATATAATGTTCTCATACAGCAGGGAAATACAAAAAGTAATTGGGGATGCAAAACAAGGAGTAAAATCCTCTCCTCGTCAAAGGACTCGGATTTTGCTTCGCAAAACAAGGAGGATTCACATGAACGTACAGGAAATCGTAAACAACAGATACGGTAAGGGCATTGCACAGTGCTCCAACGAAGAGATTTATTACGCGCTGCTTGAGATGACAAAGAGCATGGCGAAGGAAAAGGAGAGCAACGAGGGAAAGCGCAAGCTTTATTATATCTCCGCCGAGTTTTTGATCGGTAAGCTGTTATCCAACAACCTGATCAACCTCGGTATTTATGAGGAAGTAAAGCAGGTTCTGGCGGAGAACGGCAAGAACCTGGCAGAGATCGAGGAGGTTGAGCCGGAGCCGTCTCTCGGAAACGGCGGTCTGGGTCGTCTGGCAGCATGCTTCCTGGATTCCATTGCAACGCTCGGATTAAACGGCGACGGCGTGGGTCTCAATTATCACTACGGTCTGTTCAAGCAGGTATTTGAGCACAATTTACAGCACGAGGAGCCGAACCCGTGGATCGAGAAGGAGAGCTGGCTGACGAAAACGAACGTGACCTACCCGGTACAGTTCGGCGGGTTTACCTTACAGTCCAGACTGTATGATATCGATGTGATTGGTTACGAGAACCGCACCACAAAGCTTCATTTGTTTGATGTGGAGACCGTGGACGAGAGCCTTGTGGGGGACGGCATCAATTTTGACAAAGAGGATATTGCAAAGAACCTGACGCTGTTCTTATACCCGGACGATTCGGATGACAAGGGACGCATCCTGCGTGTATACCAGCAGTATTTTATGGTCAGCAATGCGGCACAGCTCATCATCGACGAGACGCTGGCAAGAGGCGGTGATCTGCACAAGTTGAATGAGTACGCGGCAATCCAGATCAATGATACACACCCGAGCATGGTGATTCCGGAGCTGATCCGTCTTCTGATGCAGCGTGGAATTCTGATGGATGAGGCGATTGAGATCGTATCGAAGACCTGCGCATACACTAACCACACGATTCTTGCGGAGGCACTGGAAAAATGGCCGATTCATTTTTTGGAAAAGGCAGTTCCGCAGCTTCTTCCGATCATCTACGAACTGAACAGCCGCGTGGTGCGTAAATACGATGACAAGTCGGTTGCGATCATTGATGACGAGAAACGCGTGCATATGGCACATATGGATATTCATTACGGCTACAGTGTCAACGGTGTTGCCTACCTGCACACGGAGATTTTGAAAAATACGGAGCTCAACAACTTCTACAAGATCTATCCGGAGAAATTCAACAATAAGACAAACGGCATTACCTTCCGCCGCTGGCTGCTGCACTGCAACCACGAGCTGGCAGATCTGATCGAATCCCTGATCGGACCGGGCTTTAAGAAGGATGCGATGGAACTGGAGAAGCTCGGTGCGCTTGTCGATGACGCTTCCGTTCTGCAGCGTCTGCTCGATGTCAAGAGCAGCAGAAAGACCGAGCTGAAAGATTACCTTGCAAAAACACAGGGAATCGTGCTGGATGACAATTCCATTTACGATATCCAGATCAAGCGTCTGCACGAGTATAAGAGACAGCAGATGAATGCGCTGTATGTCATCCACAAATATTTTGAGATCAAGGCAGGAAAGAAGCCGACCCGTCCGATCACTGTGATTTTCGGTGCCAAGGCAGCTCCGGCTTACGTGATTGCAAAGGATATCATTCATCTGATCCTCTGCCTGTCCGAACTGATTGCAAAAGACCCTGAGGTATCTCCGTACTTAAAGGTTGTGATGGTAGAAAATTACAATGTCACGCTGGCTGAAAAGCTGATCCCGGCGGCAGATATCCATGAGCAGATTTCCCTTGCTTCCAAGGAGGCATCCGGAACATCCAACATGAAGTTCATGTTAAACGGTGCGGTAGCGATCGGAACCATGGACGGCGCAAATGTGGAGATGCATCAGTTTGTCGGTGACGACAACATTTACATCTTCGGTGAGTCCTCCGAGGAAGTCATCAAGCACTACGAGAAGGCGGATTATGTGTCCAGAAGCTACTATGAGAATGATGCGAACATTAAGCGTGCGGTAGACTTTATCGTCAGCGACGAGATGATGGCAGTCGGATGCAGAGAGAACTTAGAGCGTCTTTACAACGAACTTCTGAACAAAGACTGGTTCATGACGCTTCCGGATTTCGAGGATTATGTGGCAACCAAGGAGCGCATCTATGCGGATTATGAAGACCGCATGGCGTGGGCGAAGAAAATGCTCATCAACATCAGCAAAGCCGGATTCTTCTCCTCTGACCGTACGATCGCACAGTACAATGAGGACATCTGGCATCTGTAAAACCGGGGAAAACCGCCCGGAAGAAAAAGCTTGCTTCAAAATTTATATATTTCTTTCACAGAGAGGAGTGCCGCAAGGCGCTCCTTTTTGTATGAAAACAGTGGAAACAGAGAAAATGCTGTACAAAATCCGGCGGCCGGCATATTGTATAAAGTCCGCGGGTTCTTTATAATAAGAAAAAGACAGGGCAGCAGTCCGGAAAATAAGAAGGAACTCTGCCCGGAAATGGAGAAAATGATGCGTTATATTGACATGCATTGTGATACATTGGGAAGCGCGTTAGCGCAGAAAACAGAGACGTTTCTGGAACTTGACCGCACGATGGTGGATGGACTGCGCCTGCAGCAGGCAGAGGCAGGAGCGCAGTTTTTTGCGATGTTTCTGCCGCAGAGAAATGATCCGGACTGGTTCGGCTTAGAAGAGATGCCGTCGGCGGAAGTACTCATGAGGAAAATGTATGACATTTTCTGCCATACCATGGAGCAGTACGGTGACCGCTTTGCTGCAGCGCACAATGCAGAGGAATTAAAGCAGAATCAGAATGAAGGGAAAATATCGGCGTTTCTCACGATCGAGAACGGTGCTCTGATTGATGGGAAAATGGACAAAATCCGGGAAATTTACGATCTCGGCGTAAGACTTGTGACACTGACATGGAATGACGACAACTGTCTGGGACACTGTCATTCCAAAAAGCCGGAGGAGATGAGCCGCGGGCTGACCGGATTTGGAAAAGAGGCAGTGCGTTATATGCAGGAACTGGGAATCTTAGTCGACGTCTCCCATTTATCCGACGGCGGTTTCCGGGATGTCGCAGAAGCGTCTAGGCGAAGTGGCGTGCCTTTCGTGGCATCACATTCCAACTGCCGGGCACTGGCACCGGCACCGGCAACGCGCAATCTTACCGACGCGATGATCCGCGAATTGGCAGAGTGCGGCGGAGTGGCGGGACTGAATCTGGAACCGACTTTTCTGAATGAGGACGAGATGGATAAAGTGAGCCGTATCGAACGCATCTGCGACCACGCAATGCATCTGATTGACAGGGGCGGTATCGAATGTGTGGGACTCGGTACGGATTTTGACGGAATCTCAGGCGAATTTGAGATCAGTGACTGCACGAAGCTGCCGCTGCTTTTCGATGCGCTGCGAAAGAGAGGACTCTCCGAAGACGCCGTGGAGCAGATTGCCTATCAAAACACGGCGCGCGTGATTCGGGACGGCATGAGATAGAAAAGTCATGTACCTGGAAGATATCGCTTGTTGCAGCGGGAAATCACCTTGCGGGGAAGGAAAATATCGTTTATACTTTTTGGTGGCTTCATTATAGTAAAAAGAGGAATTAAGATGAGAAGACGAATGGAAATCAATCACCATAGAACATACAGGGGAAAAGCGGCGGTGTTTTTGCTTGTGACAGCCGCGCTTCTTGCCGGATGTGCGAATGAGCGCACGGAGGATGAGCTTTCCTACCGCAAGATTGGCATAGAGAGCATGCAGAGCGGGGATTATGAGGGGGCACTGGCGGCATTTGACGGAGCGCTTGCGTGCTGCACCGGAAAAATTACCGATCTGGAGATCGACATCTGCTATTACAAGGCGGCAGCCCAGTATGCCGCACAGGACACTGAGGGAGCACTTGAGACGTACAACGCCATGATTGATTATGACGGGAAGAACGCCAACGCTTACTATCTGCGCGGATGTTTAAAGCTTGGCATCGGGGATACGGATGGGGCGAAGCAGGATTTTGCGGACGCGGTCAAGTATAACCATTCGGATTATGAACTTTATATTAATATTTACAAGAATCTTGCCGCCTATGATCTGGCGGAGGACGGCACGGCGTACTTAAACGATGCGTTTTCCATCAAAGGAAATGATGCGGAAAGTCTTGCATACAGAGGGGAGATTTACTACCTGCTGGGGCAGTATGACAATGCAATCAAAGAATTGACGTCCGCGATCGATGCGGGCAGTGCGGAGGCGAATCTGACGCTTGCGCAGGTATATGAGGCGCAGCAGGACACGGCGAACGCGCAGACGTATTATCAGGCTTATGTGGATGCGGGTGTCGCGGATTCGGAAGCGATGAATGCATTGGCGGAGATTGAGATGGGCAAGCTGAATTATAGCGGTGCGCTTTCCTACATCGAGCAGGGGCTTTCGATGGAGAGTGTTCCGAACAGGCGCGCGCTGCTGCAGAATCAGATTATCTGCATGGAGTATACCGGAGATTTTGCGGGAGCTTATGAGGTGATGACCGCTTATACAGCCGCGTACCCTGATGATGCGGAGGCACTGCGCGAATACACATTTCTTAAAAGCCGGGTGGATACGCCGGCGGGCACAGAAGTGCAGGGGGAAGTGGTCGTGACGGAGGATATCGGAACAGCAGAAGCAGACAGCGGAACGGACGGAACCGACAGCGGAACGGACGGAGCGGATGCCGGAACAGACGGAAGCGGAGACAGCGGACAGTAGAAAAGGAGCAGCATGGCAGAAATTATTGAATTGGAAGATCAGATCGAAAAGGTGATTCTGGTCGGCGTGAGCGAGCAGGATGGGGATGATGCCGAGGACTCTGTGGCAGAGCTGGCGGAGCTTGTCAGGACAGCGGGAGCTGTCGTGGTCGGCACACTGATCCAGAAGAGGGAACTGATGCACCCGGGCACCTATGTGGGCACCGGAAAAGTGGCGGAGATCGCGGCGATGATCGCAGAGCGGGGCGCGACCGGCATCGTCTGTGACGATGAACTTTCACCGGCACAGCTTAAGAACTTAGAGCAGATGTTAGACACCAAGGTGATGGACCGCACGCTGATTATCCTGGATATCTTTGCGGCACGCGCCACGACGAGCGAGGGAAAAATACAGGTGGAACTGGCGCAGTTAAAATACCGCCTCAGCCGTCTGACCGGTCTCGGGCGTTCGATGTCCAGACTCGGCGGTGGAATCGGAACGAGAGGACCTGGTGAGAAAAAGCTGGAGATGGACAGACGTCTCATCAAAGACCGCATAGCGCAGCTGAACCGGGAGCTGAAGGAGGTGCGGCAGCACCGCGAGATCACACGTGCGAAGCGCACGAGAAACGGAATGCCCGTGGCGGCGATCGTCGGCTACACGAATGCCGGAAAGTCCACACTGTTGAACCGGCTTACCGACGCCGGGGTGTTAGAGGAGGACAAGCTGTTTGCCACACTTGACCCGACAACGCGCGTCTTAGAACTTCCGGGCAGACAGGAGATTCTTCTGACCGATACGGTCGGTTTTATAAGAAAGCTGCCGCACCATCTGATCGAGGCGTTTAAGAGTACGCTCGAGGAGGCAAAATATGCGGACTACATTCTGCATGTGGTGGATGCTTCCAACCCGCAGCACGAGAAGCAGATGCACATTGTCTATGACACGCTCTATCAGCTGGATATCCGGGAAAAGACGGTCATCACGCTTTTTAACAAGCAGGACGCGGTGACGGAGCGGGAGCCGTTGCATGATCTGAGGGCAGATCATACCCTGGCAGTCTCGGCAAGAGAGGGAACGGGGCTCGACGAGTTAAAAGAACTGCTTGCGGAACTTCTGCGCGAGAACAAAGTTCTGATTGAGCGAACCATCGCCTATGCGGATGCCGGAATCCTGCAGCAGATCAGAAAGCAGGGAGAGCTTTTAGAGGAGGATTACCGCCCGGAGGGGATCTATGTGAAGGCGTATGTGCCGCTGGAATTGTATGGAAAACTGTAGGCGGATATGATAAGATGAACTCATACAATGGAGGAAAAAAAGATGACCATATTGATCAAAAATGGACGCGTAATCAATCCTGCCACCGGAACGGATGAGACACTGGATGTGCTGGTGGAGAACGGGATTGTGGCCAGAACCGAGAAGAGTATCAAGGAAAAATGCGACCGCGTGATCGATGCGAAGGGCTGCTTTGTCATGCCGGGGTTTATCGACATGCATGTGCATTTAAGAGATCCGGGATTTGAACAGAAGGAGACGATCGAGACAGGCGCAAGGGCAGCAGTGCACGGCGGATTTACGACGATTCTTGCCATGCCGAACACCAAGCCGGTCGTGGATAATCCGGATGTTGTGAACTATGTGCACAACAAAGCAAAGACCGTCGGCGCTGCCAACGTGCTGCAGGTCGGTGCGGTGACGAAGGGACAGCAGGGAAAGGAGCTTTCCGACATCGAGGGCATGGTGAAAGCTGGAATTCCTGCCATCAGTGAGGACGGCAAATCCGTCATGAATGCACAGCTTTACAGAGAGGCGATGGAACTTGCTGCGAAGTACAACATTGCGGTGCTTGCTCACTGCGAGGACATCAATCTTGTCAACGGCGGTGTCATGAATGAGGATGTCAACGCCAGAGAACTTGGACTTGGCGGCATCACGAATTCCGTGGAGGACATCATCATTGCCAGGGACATCATGTTAAGCCGGGATACCGGGGCGAGACTGCACTTGTGCCACTGCTCCACGAAGGATTCTGTCAGCATGGTCAAGCATGCCAAGATGGAGGGAATCCATGTGACGGCAGAGGTGTGCCCGCATCATTTTACACTGACCTCCGATGACATCAGGAAGATCGAGCCGACCGTGGATACGGAGAAAAAAGTGGCGATTGAGGCGGATGCGGACACGAATTACAAGATGAATCCGCCGCTGCGCACGAAGGAGGATGTACAGGCGTTAAAAGAGGGACTGCGGGATGACGTGATGGATGTGATCGCAACCGACCATGCGCCGCACACGTTTGAGGACAAGAATACCTCCATGAAATCCGCACCGTTCGGTATTGTGGGTCTTGAGACCGCCGCATGCCTAACGTACACGGAGCTTGTACTCGGCGGGTATCTGACGCCGATGCAGATGGCGGAGAAGATGAGTTACAATCCGGCGAAGATTATCGGAATCGACAAGGGAGATATTGAGCCTGGAAAGGTCGCAGACATCGTTATTTTTGACCCGGACGAGACGTACGTGATTGACAAGAACACGTTTTTCAGCAAGGGCAGGAATACCCCCTTTGACGGCAGAAAAGTCACCGGTAAAGTGCGAATGACACTTGTGAACGGACAAGTGGTATATGAAGATAAGGAAAAATAAAAGATCATGCATACAACACAACAGAAATTTGAAGAGACGGCAATCATAATCAAACAGGAAGAGATTGCGGACGATATTTACAGCATGTGGCTGCACACCGAGCAGATCGCGGCGCATGCAAAGGCAGGGCAGTTTGTATCGGTCTACTGTAAGGAAGGCAGCAGGCTGCTCCCGAGACCGATCAGTATCTGTGAGATCGACAGAAAGGACGGCGCGCTCCGTCTGGTATACCGCGTGGCGGGAAAGGGAACCGAAGAGTTTTCTTCCATGCACACCGGTATGCAGCTTAAGGTGATAGGACCACTCGGCAACGGCTTTCCGAAGCAGGAGAAAAAGGCGTTTTTAATCGGCGGCGGCATTGGGATTCCGCCGATGTTAGAGCTCGCAAAAGAGTTAAACTGCGAGAAACAGATTGTGCTTGGATACCGGGATGAGCTGTTTCTGCTGGATGAGTTCCGCAAGCAGGGAGAGGTCTATATCGCAACGGAGGACGGCAGTG
>ULRP01064251.1_pt1 | contig 20081 bp, 3 predicted proteins | sample 1955521 | NCBI WGS metagenome assembly ULRP01 (sample SAMEA4835685, study PRJEB28245) | human gut metagenome | biome: gut microbiome; material: fecal sample | place: Denmark | collected 2008
CCGAGTCCCCCATCTCAGATGGGGCTTAATATACGAATACAGTTAATTTATCCAAGCATGCTGCTTTTTCAAAAAGTACAAATCCCATAGCTAAACCTCCTTAGTTTTGTATATTTATTATAAATGATTCAGGGCTACTTGAAAACTTGAGGTTTTTAGAGATGCCCTTAATAACATTACCCGCATGGGGAAGGGGGACCGCGGAGCGGCGCTCGGGTGCTTTTATAAATCGTCGACTTGAGATGCATTTTTCCACTCTCTTTCATCCCGCTTGTGCCCTATCCGCCCCTTCGGGCACCTTCCCCTCGAGGGGAAGGCTGACGATACGAGAGAAACTTACTATCAAGAAACCTTCGGGCATCGCCATGATTTATACTCCGCGGCGCTTCCATATTTTATGCGCCGCACCACCAACCTGAACCCGCCAACCTGAACCATGAACCCAATACAAAAACGAGCCCCTCGAAATGAGAGGCTCGTTTTTAAATGCAAAACTCCTATTTCACGACTTCATATGCTTCCTTCTCATTCGGTGCGCCGAAGGCAAGAGACGGACTTTCCTTCTCCGTTTCTTCTTCCTTCTCCCGTCCGTCACGGCCAAGCGTGCGGTCCTCATAGAGGCTCGCATTCATGACGCTTTCCGCCGTCATCGGGAAACGCTCTCCGTTCACGGTGAGGCCATCCTTGACGCTCGTCATGACATGGTCGGTCGCAATATCATAGCCGCCAAGAGAAAGATTTCCGAAATGCTCTGCCTTGCTGCTGCCCGGATTCTTCTGGATCGTCACACGGATCTTATCAGTCGCAAGGACACTGTCTCCGCCGATCGCGGTATTCGAAAGACCGAGAGGCTCCCTGCCTGTGAGTTCCAGATGTTCGACTGCGCTATCCTTCACAAGAGTGCCGCCCGCAGACGTGGAGTGAATGCCTGCGTAGTGCGCCTGACTTTGTCCGTTCGCGCCGTGGATGGTGACATGCTGCGCGCCGACGCCTGCCAGATCATCGATACCGATGTTGTCCGCAGAGATCGTGAGGTCTGCCGCATCGCCTTTGCCATTTACCAGCGTGTCGATCTCCACCTTCTTCGCAGACAGTGTGACCTTTCCGCCCGCAGATGAGAGCAGCGCACTGCCCTTTCCGCTCGCATCGAAATCATGCGGCTTCGCCTCGCCCGTGACAAGACTGCCTGCCGCGCCGCTGCCGGTGGTCGACCCCGCCGGCGTGTTCGTATCCACACCATCCAGCTTGCCGACCTGCGAACGATCTGTGATGCGGATGTCTTCTCCCGCCGTCATCTCGATGGTGCTTCCGGAAATCTTCGCATCCGTACCCTTCACAGAAATGCTGCCGCCTGCGCTCGCCATCAGCTTGCCGCCTGCCTCTGCCTCATGGAGAACAATATCACTGCCGCTTATCAGCGCTGCGTGTTCCTTCGCGTTCAGCGTCGTCACGTCAAGTTTGCCTTCGGTCGCTTCGATCGTCGTGCCACCGGCTTCCGCCTTCAGCGCGTCGATCTTCACATCCGTCTTCGCGGTGACAGACGCGTTGCCAGTCTTAGCCGTGAGCGTGCCCGCGTTTACGCTGCCCGCTGTCGATTCTGCGGCAAGCGTTCCCGCAGTCACGTCATCCAGCGTCGCTTCGTCCTTGCTCGTCAGTGTCGCTTCGCCAGTCGAAGTGAGCTTCTTGACATGGAGCGTGCTTCCGGCATTTGCCGCCACACTTCCCACGGTCGCTTCGCTCACTTCCATCGCGCCGCCGCTTGTCAGCGCTGCGTGTTCCTTCGCGTTCAGCGTAGTCACGTCAAGTTTGCCGTCTATCGCTTCGATCGTCGCGCCGCCAGCTTCTGCCTTCAGCGTACCGATCGTTACGTCTTTCTTTGCGGTGACTTTCGCATCGCCTGTCGTAACCGTGAGCGTGCCCGCTTTCACGCTGCCCGCTGTCGATTCTGCGACAAGCGTTTCCGCAGTCACGTCATCCAGCTTCGCTTCGTCCTTGCTCGTCAGCGTCGCTTCGCCAATCGAAGTGAGCTTCTTGACATGGAGCGTTGTTCCTGCTTTCGCCGCCACACTTCCCACATTCGCATCGGTCACTTCCATCGCGCCGCCGCTTGTCAGACCAACTGCGCCTGTCACGCCAAGCGTTGTCGCCGTCAGCTTCCCGCCCGCGTTCGCGGTCAAGGTATTCGCATGGGCTTCCGTAAGAACCATATCGCTACCGCTGGTGAGTTCTGCGTGTTCCTTCACATCCAGCGTTTTCGCACTAAGCGTTGTACCCGCTTTCACGGTCAGGCTCTTTGCATTCAGCGTCGTCACGTCAAGCGCTCCGTCCGTCGCTTCTATCGTCGCGCCGCCAGTTTCTGCGGTCAAGGTGCCGATCGTCACGTTTGTCTTTGCTTTGACTTTCGCATCGCCTGTCGTAGCCGTGAGCGTGCCTGCGTTTACACTGCCATCGGACGAAATAACAAGCGTGCCGGCTTCTGCTTCGGTGAGCGTGACATCGTGATCTGCCTCGACGGTCGCGCTATCCTTCGCGCTGAGTTTCTTGATCTGGAGCACGCCGTGGGCGGTGATCTTTGCCTTTCCTTCTTCCGAGATCAAGGTGCCGTCCGTGAGGGAGGACTTTGCGATATCAGTATAGGTGAGGTCGCCGCGGGCGGTATAGGTGCCGTTTTCGATGGTTCCTTCATTCGTGATGTCCATCGTCCCCGCTTTCGCGGTGTACGTGCCCGCAGACAACTTGCCGCGGTTGGTGATGGTCATCGCACCAGTCTCTGCGGTATGGCTGCCATTTTCGATGGTTCCTTCATTCGTGATGCCCATCGTCCCCTTCGCGGTGTACGTGCCGGAAGACAGCTTGCCGCGGTTGGTGATGATCATCGCATCAGTCTCTGCGGTATAGGTGCCGTTTTCGATGGTTCCTTCATTCGTGATGCCCATCGTCCCCGCTTTTGCGGTGTACGTGCCGGAAGACAGCTTGCCGCTGTTTGTGACGGTCATCGCTCCCGTTTCTGCGGTATAGCTGCCATTGGTGATCGTGCCCGCGTTGGTGATGTCTGCGGTTCCGCCGCTAAAGTTGCCGCCGGAAATGGTGTGATCCTGCGCGGTGTGGACGCGGAGGGCTTTCCTTGCTTGGTAGCTGCCATCCGAGATGTCTCCGCGGCTGGTGAGCGTGAGGTCTTTGGCTTCGATGTCGATCGCATCTGATGCCGCATCTCCGAAGAGGGTGATGTCGGCATTGCCTGCGGCCTTCGCCATGATGACGCCCGGCGTTTCGCTGCCGTCTTTGGCTTTTGTGCCGGTCACTTTCATGCCGAGGGACGCATTTTCACCTTTGCCTTTGATGTCTTTGACATTGTCGATGGTGATGTTTTCCGCTTCGATATTCGTGTAGGTCGTGCCTCTTTCATCGCCGCTGGTGTCATGGCCTGCTTCTGCGAGGAGGCTGTTTTCGCCGAGATCGAGATGGACATCGCCTTCCGCTGCGTAAATGGTATTGATGACGAGATCGCCGTCGCTCTTCTTGAGGGAAACGCCGTCTTTCGCTCTCGCAGTGAGGACGCCTGTGCCGGTGACGGTCACATCGTCGATCTTGCCCGAACCGGACTCGATGACGGTCTGTTCCAAAGAACCGATGGTGACGCCATTGACATCGTCTTTGGCTTTGAGACGGACTTCGCCGTCTGCGGTGAGGGAGCTTCCGGTATTCACGGCTCCTGCAGACTGCAGATAGATCGCACCCTTATCCGCCTGTGCCGTCAGCCTACCGCCGGCATTGGTTTCGATGGAGTGGATGGAGCTGACGGTGACGGTATTTTCATTGACATTGACATGGAAATCACCGCGTTCCGCTGCCGCCAGAGCGAGCAGTTCTTCGGCGGTCAGTTTGTCCAGATTTCCGGCAGAGAGGTCGATGACCTTTCCGCTTTCTTTGTTGCCGATACCGCTTGCATTGTCTCCCGTCTTGCCGCCCAGGGCTTTCAGGGTGATGTTCTTGCCGGAAACGTGCGGCGTTTCCTTCATCGAGGTCTGGGTGTCGGAGATGCCTTCTTTGATACCGCCCGGGCTGAAGGTGACGAGGAGATCCTGTGCCGACTTCGCAGAGCCGACGAGGATGCTTGCTTTTTCGTCTTTCGTGAGGTAGGTATCGCCTGTAAGGCTGTCTTCCGTGAGCGATGCCTTCCCGTAGATCGCCTCTTTCGAATTATCAATGGATTCACGGTAGGCATCGACACCTTCCTTCGTCCAAGTGCCGACGCTGTCTTTCAGCGCGTCATAGCGTGCCTGTTTGTCTGCGATGTACTTATCGATGTCGGTGACGCCATTTTTCTCAAGCGCCGCCCTCGCGGTCTCGTCCAGTGTGTACTTGCCGTCCTTGACGTAGGCTGCCAGGGACTGGTATTCATTGTACTTGCTTTCGACTTTCGCTTTGAGGAGGGTCTTCTGCTTTTCGACGGTTGCGGCACTGCCTTCCAGTACGGCGGCATTCGCCCAGCCGAGGAGTTTTTCCTTCGCACTTTCATCGGTCACATCACCGAAGTTGTTATCGATGAAGCTGCCGTCTGTCGTCAGGGTGACATCACCATGCTTCGAGGTGACGCTGTCGAGATAGATATCTCCGCCCTTGTTCGTGATGACAATATCTCCATCCGCTCTGGCTTTGAGGCCGTATTCCTCGCCGCTCTTCTGCCCTGTCTGGATGTTGAAATCGTCGCCGTTCTTGCCGGTGATCGCACCGGTTTCTGCTGTCAGTTCGACACGGCTGCCCTTCACCATCGCATCCGCTTTCTGGGTCAGGCTGCCCTCGGAGGTGAGGGAGACGGTCTTCGCCGCTTCGATCGCGCCGACCGCCACATCGGATGCCGAAGAGTTCAGATAGAAGTTTCCATTCTTCGCAATGCCGGATACCTCTTCGGCACTGGTCAGAATCGCCTGGTCCTTACTGCCCACATCATTGGTGGCTTTGAGATCCAGTGCTTTCGTCTGCAGGAAGCCTTCCGATGTCGATGTGATGGAGTCCCCCTTGATGGCTGTTGTGCCGCCTACATTGGAAATCGTCCCGGCGATCGAAACATTGCCTGCCCCGCCGTTCTGATTGATCTTGGTATTACCGCCATTTTCATTGCCGTTAAAGCCGATGCCGATGGCATTGCTTGCTCCAGTTTCGTACTGCTTGATATGGGTCTCGTAGTCGCGGATGACCATTTTCATGTCATACTTCTTGGTCAGGCCGATCGTATACCAGCGGCGCTTGGTCTTGATGGAGTAGTCAATGACATCCGATTTATTGAGGACATCCCGCTTCTTCGTCTTGCCATCGCCGATGGTATCGGTGGACCCGGAGATGAAGGTACCATTGATAAGCGCATTCTCTTTGCCAGTGACCGTATTCGTGAGCTTCGCCCCCATCGCGATCAGCTCGTCTCTGGTCGGCATCTTGTTTTCGATGCCCCACCAGTCGAATTTATCGCCATGGTATTCATAAGTATTCGTCGTGCTCTTGTCCGTCCCGGTCTGGAAGACATAGTGCTGATCAGCAGATGGCTTGTACGTACCATCGAAGGTGTTTTCCGTACCCGAAGTCCAGCTACCATTCTGGTACTGCTGCACCAGCATATGGACTTTGCCATCCTTGCGGGTGTAGGTGGTCTTGCGAGAAGGCGTCCCTTTCTTCGGATCGAGGTCCGTGATTTCGATGACGCCTTCCACGCCTTCCCCGGTGCTGAGGCCTTTCAGCTCCAGATCCAGTTTCGATTTGTTGTCGATGGTCATGCTGCCGTAGCCGTCCAGGGCTTCGATGCGTGCTTTCGAGGTGTCTTTCGTCGTATTGATGATGGTGCCGACGATGGAGACTTTGCCGCCGTGGACTTCCGTAGTTCCGAGGACGAGACGTCCCGTATCTACGTCATAGGTCAGGTTCTCTGCCATGTTGCCCATTTTGTCGGTCGCACCGGTCGCATCTGCCACATAGATGGTGTGGCCTTTCCCGAGATTCTTTGCCTGTTCCAGTGTGACCGGAATCTTCTTATCGCCATCCTTGTAGTAGAAGGTCAGGTTTTCCGGGATTTCCAGCGTCCAATTTGCGATACCGCTCTGGATCTTCGCATTGATATTCACATAGCGCGCGGAGATGAAGATGTTGCCATTGGCAAGGATGCCGCTGCCCAGCGCTTCATTCTTCTTGAAACCATCTTTACCTTCGACGAAGGGATCCCCGCCGATGTTGGCGATACGGTTGCTGTAGGACTGGATGAAATCACCGTTCTTCGCAGTCAGTTCGACGCTTCCCGCGACGATGCTACCGTCATTGTAGACGTCGCCATAATCGCTTGTGACTGTCACTTTGCCGCGGGTGTTGTAGATGGTCTTGCCCTTGCCCAGTGTCAGGTTCGGTGCAGAGTAAGCCGGTATGTTCACACCATCCACGCTTGTCAGATAGCTGTTCGGATTGAAGGCGCTGGTGATGGTGACGGTCGGATCGTCGGTCTGGTGACGGCTCTTGAGCGTCAGATTGCCCAGTTTTTCCGTGCCTTTCATCGCATTGCCATTCAGGAAGAGCGTACCGCCCTGTCCGATCTGGCCATTGGATTCTTTGCCGATGACTTTGATGTCACCGACCACCAGATTGTTCGGGGAGTCATTCGTCACTGTAACGGTGGCATCGCCGTGTGCAGTCAGATTGCCGCTGCCGGTGATGGCATCGCCCTCGAGGTAAATATCACCCAGCTGGGAAACGAGGTCGCCCACTGTCACATCACGGGTCATATGCGGGTATGACTTGGTGTGGAGCAGGGCCTGTCCATTCCACTTGGTGATTTCCTCGTGATTTTTGGTGTAGAACTTCCCGTTTTCTTCATAGCCGCCGCTCTTCAGGAAATCTTCTGTCGCTTTGACCTGTTTGGTGATGTTTTCGATATCTTTGTCGATGGTGTTTTGGGTCTTGCTATAGGTATCCTGCAGAGCACCCAGTGCGTCCCAATCCTTCTGAATCTGGGTTTTGTCCATGGCATTCGGATCGTATCCTGCCGTTTTCACTGCCGTTTCATAGGCATCTCTGGCACCCTGTTCCGCACTCGTTGCCTCGTTCCATGCAAGTATTGCACTTTCCTGGTTCTTCTGGGCTGTCTGGTAATTCGTAACTTCCTGTTCTGTTCCATGGTTCTTGATGTAGTCATCAATATCGCTCTGGGTGGGGTCTATGATCGGGCTGCCGCTGTCGGCTGTGGATGTTTTGATCTTATCCTTCAGCGCATTTTCTGCCGTAGTGAAGACGGTTTCCGCCTGTGTCTTGGCGTTCTCCGCCGAAGTTGTCTTCTTCTTCGCCGTCTCATACGCCGTATGCGTGGTACCCATCGCCGTCATCTTGTCTTTCTCGGCCTGCACGGCATCCTGGTCTTTCTGGATGGCGTTCATGACGGCGTCTTTCGAATCGGTCATGCCTTTCAGCATGGTCTTCGTTTCGTCATACTCCGTCTGCGTGTCGGGGTCGATTTCTACGAAGGTCCCGTCCGCCGCGCGATAGCCCAGCCCCTGCTCGACCATCTTGCTTTCGACGAAAGAAATCTCTGCCTCATACGATGCCTTCGCCGCCGGATCGCTGATGTGATCTGCGAGTTCTTTCTTGAGCGCAGCAAGGCGCTTCGAGAGCGTCTCGGAAGCGGCCTTTGGCTTGCTCAGGGTGAAGTCGATATCGCCCTTGGTGGTGACGCTGGTGTTCCATGTCCCGTCATTGTTTTTCCCGCTGATGGTGATGGACTTATTTCTGTGGATGCCGGTCTCGGCTTTGCCGTCAATGGTGGCTCCGGCATGGGAGGTCACGTCGGATTTGCCGATGGTACCGCCTTCCGAACCGAAGACTTCCCCCACCTTGTTCACCCAGTCCTTCACTTCACCCGAACCAACGGCGTTCTTATCGCCGGTGGTCGACTGGAGATAGATGTCACGATCGCTGAGAATGGTGCCGCTCATCGAAAGATTGGCATCCGCTTCGACCTTGGCATACGGATCTTTCTTCGAGGAAATCGGGATCGCGGTGGAGTTCAGAATGTCGCTCTTAGCGGATACATTCGCACGACCGCTGTCACCTCCGGAATCTCTGCCGGATGCGACACGGATATCGCCTTTCGCGGTCTCTGCTTTCGCACCGAAACCGGTCTCTGTCTTTCCGGTATAGGTCACATCATTGGATGTGCCGGCATAGCCTGCCGCACCGAATACATCGACCCGGGTGCTGCCGGACAGGTCTGCTACATTCTTACTGCCGACACCGATCGAGCCGCCACGGTAGTTCTGGCCATAGGTCTTGTCTTCCGTGTTCTTGAGGTTGTCGTTGCTGTGTTCTTTCTTGATTTCTTCCGTGTCTCCGGCGAGGAGGGTCGCGCCTTCGGCTACGTTGGCGCTCGTATCCGCCTTCACGGTCTGTTCGCTGTTGACATGCGCCGCACCGACGGCAGAACCGGTCGCGATGACGTTGTCGTCATTCGTGGTGATCTGGCTCATGGCATCAATGGCGATCGCCTGTTTGTCGTAGAGGGTCTTGCCGTCTGCTTTTTCCGCATCGGTCAGGTCAGATGCACTTGCACGGATGGTGACCTGACGCAGGTCGACATTCGTAGTGTGGCTGATGTTCGTTTCATTCACGATGCCTGCACCGCTTGCCAGTGCAGCACCGCCGCTGACCGCCTTCTCTGCCTTTTCGGTCTGGTTGTCTGCGAGAATGCGGGTCTCGTCCTCGGTCTCAATGGTCGTGTCATCGCCTACGTATACACGCACATCCGAGGTTTCCGAGAAGCGTGTCTCGCCGCCCGTACCGCTGTAGTAGCCCGCCGCGACGGTGGTCATTTCCATCTTCGTCGCACTCTGGTGTACGGCGGAAATGTCGGCGGTCTTGCCTTTGAGCGCTGCATTCTCGCCGATGGATACATCGGTATGCTGATTCAGATTCGCACGGACATCAGCGACGGCACCGGATACGACACCACCGCCGCCGGCAATGGCATGGGCTTCCATGTTGCTGCCGGATGCCGGTTTGTCCATGGAGGCTTTGATCGTGAGGGCTTTGCCTGCCGTGAGCGATGCACCGTCCCCGACGGATACATGCGCGCTGTCACCCGAGCTGATGCTTGCCACCGTGATCCCCACGCCTGCCAGCCCGACAGCTGCCGAGGTCGAGAGGGCGGAAATCTTCGGTGTATTCTTTGCCGTGACAGAGAGGTCTGTCCCGGCATTCAGTTTTTCTTTCTTACCTACGAAGGCTTTCGCATCCGTATCTGAGGAGAGGCGGACGCCTGTCCCGTCACCGGCAAATACACCGGTTGCGGCGCCGATGGCGGTCGCATCGAGGTTCGTATCTGCATTGGCAGAGATCGTGATGGCTTCCTTGGCGGTCACGCCTTCGCCTGCGGTGTTTTCCTTCGATTCATCTCCCACACCGGCGGTGGACGAACCGGAGGTATTCGCTGCGATGACAGAGCCGTTCACCGCACCGAGGGCGACCGAAGCCCCTGCCACTTTGGCTTCGAGCGTGCGGTCATTGTCCGAGGTGACGGTGACATTGTTCGCCTGGATACCGCGGGAAGCGCCAATCAGCGCGGATACATCGCTTCTGTCATTCCAGGTAGCGACCGTTCCCTGTCCGGAAACACCGCCCGAGACAGATGCGCCCGTGATGATCTGATCCATCTTGTGCGCGGCTTTCGATTTGACTGCCAGATCTTTGCCAGCTGCGATCTTCGCATCGCTGTCAATGAGCGCCTTGGTCTGCGTATCCGTATTCACGACGCTGACCGAAGCCCCGGCGCTGGCGAACGCACTGCCGGTGATGCTGCTCATGTAGTTCTTCATGTTCAGGGTGTCTGCGGCATCGACAGATACATTGCCATCTGCGGTGATGGTGGTTTTCTTGCCGATCTTGGCGAGCGTACCCTTTTCTTCAGTGGTCGGTGCTTGGCTTGCGTAAGTCGTATCGAGTTTCTTGTTGACATCGGAAAGCGCGCCGGTCTTGCCTTCATACACCTTGTCTTCATACACTTTCATCGCGTCCTTCGTCTTGGACTGGTTCACCTGTCCATTGACCCAGGTCGTGAGATCTTCGTCCTGTCCTTTTGCGTTCTTGCCGGTGAGGATGCCGTCTTTGTCATCAAAGGACGCGCTGCCGATGCTGTAGACGGAAATGCTGCCGGAGAGACCGACCGCACCGATCGAAGCCGCATACGCATGAGATGTCAGTTCTCCCATGTCGTCCTTCGCCTTAACAGAGACACTGCCCTTCGTATTGATGGCATTCTGATCCCCGATGTAGGCATTGGTCTGTGTCTTGATGTTTGCCACATCCACTGCCGCACCGCCGGAAGCGCCGCCGCTTGCCGCTGCGCTGCCTACGGCACTGGTCATCTTGAGCGCATGATCCGCCTTGACAGAAATATCTCCGCCATAACGGCCAGACGCCTTATTCGCCTGGTTGATCTGTACGCCAGTATCGGTATACGCCTTTGTGCTGGCGGACAGGTTCATCACATTGACCGCCCCTGCCAGTCCGGCATACGTACCGCCTGCCACCTGTACAGTGACATTATCAATATCTTCCGTGTTCTTTGCCGAGACAGCGACCTGTCCTTTGGAGTCCAGTTTCGCATTCTGCTCGGCATAGGCGGAGGTATTCTTCTTGAGATTCGTCACACCGACAGCGACGCCGGCGCCGCCGCCGGAGATGCCGATCGCTGCCCCGCCGTTGCCGCCATGCAGTTTGGTGGTGTCAGAGGCCGTGATGGAAATGCCATCGCCTGCTTCGTCTGCCGAGAGAGCAGAGCTCTTGCCGGTGTACGCTTTCGTTTCCGTATCGATGATATTTACAGCTGCATTGCCGGACACGCCGACCGTTCCGCCGCCGCCCCCTGCGAAGGTCGCATAGGTGAGATCGGTCGTATGGTCTGCGGAGATCTTCACCTGATTTCCGCCGGAAATCACAGCGCCGTCATCCGCATAGGCTTTCGTTACGGCATTGAGGGATACGGTCGCATTGGAAATGCCCATGCCCACGGTTCCGCCGCCGACGCCTGCACTGCCTGCGGTTGCGCCCTGTGTAAAAGTGGAATTGGCGAGAATCTCCACGCCCTCCTTGACGTTAACATTCGCATTCTTGCCGACATGTGCATCGGTTTCCTGGTTCACGAAGGTTTCCGATGCCGCTCCGGCAAGACCTGCCGTAGCACCGCCACCGAGACCGGCAGCACTGGTCACGCTGCTGCTGGTGTTATCTGCTTTCACGGTGAGGCTTCTGCCTGTCACTTTCGCATTGTCACCCACGATCGCACTGGCTTTTTTGTTCACCACTTCGACCGCTGCGGTGAGGCCGACACCGGTATTTCCACTGACAGCACCACTGCCTGCGACGGTGTTCAGTTTCGTCTCATCCTTGGCGGTGACAGAGACATCACCGGCCTCCGTCACTTCACTCTGCTTCCCGATATATGCTTTCGTATCGGTCGCGATCGAGTGCGCGCCTGCTGCCCCTGCCCCAGCGAAGGAGCCGGCTCCGCCGGCAAGGGTCGCTGCGACAGAGGTCAGGTGTTCTTTCGAGTCCGCATTCACGGTGACGGAGGACGCATTTTTCAGGGACGCACCGTCGGCGATGCCTGCATAGGTGTGACCCTTGTAGGTCTGGACATCGACAGCTGCGCCGATACCGCTTCCGGCAGAGAGGGACGCACCGCCGGCGAGACCGAAGAGTTTCGCTGCGCTGGTCGCTTCGACTTCGACTGCCTTCTTGCCGGCATCATAGACACCTTTACCCACGGTCGCATCGGTCTTCTGGTCGATGACATTCACCGTGACAGAGCCGGAGCCTGCGAACTGCGAGGTGCCGCCGGCGAAGCCGACAGCGACGGTCTTGGCGGTCTTGGCAGTCTGGTCGCTTTCGGAAGCGTCACCGTTGTAGGCATTGTCTGCTTTGACGGTGATGCCGTCTGCGGTGATGGTCTTTTTCTTCGCTTCATCGCCGGTCAGGCTGGCGCTGACTGCCGACTGGTTCACCATGACGCCGATGGATGCGCCGGCAGAGTTTCCGCCGATCGCTGCACTGCCCACGCCGATGGTCGCATTGCTGCCATTCTTGGCGAGGACGGAGAGCGCGCCGGTCTTCATTTCATTTTTATTGGAAATATGAGCGTCTGTATCGGTATGGATATAATTACCGCTGGCAGAGAACGCACCGGCGAGTTTACCGGAAGCTGCCCCGGCTGCCACGATGGACGTGATCTGGCTGGTCTCATCCGCGGTGACGGAGAGAGCGCCGCCGCTGTTCACTGTGGTATCTTCGAGCGAAGAGGTGGTTTTTCCTTCGATGAGGTTCGCCGCGATGGACGCGCCCACGGCCGCTCCGTTTCCGCCGCCGGATACCGCTACGGCGCCGGTATAGGAATCAATCGTGCCTTGGTCTTTGGCAGAGATGGTCGTCGCCTTGCCTGCGTTCAGGCTGCCGCCTTTGACGTGCGCATCGGTGGTATTATCCACCCAGTTCAAGCTGATCTGGCCTGCGACGGCACTGCCTTTCGCCGCGCCGCTGCCGCTCGCTGCGATATTTGTGATCTTCGCCGCGTTGTCCGCTTCGACGGTCAGCGAGGTATCGTCTTTTTCACTGCCTGTGAGGCTGAGGGTCGCCTCTTCGGCATAGGCTTCATTCTTGTCCGTGATGGCATTGTACATGAAGCTGCCGGCGATCGCCTGGCTGTTCTGCGAAAGGCCGAGGGCAATCGCGCCCGCGCCTGTCGTGATCTTACTGTCATTGCCGGAACGGATCGCGAGCGAATCCGCACTGACATGGCTACCCTTGGTGTAGGCTTTGGCGGTATCGGTGATGCGGTTCACGGAAACATTCGCTGCCGCTGCGAAACCGCCTTTGGCAGCGCCGACATTCTCACCCATGGAGGCGTCTTGTCCTGCGATTTTGTCCAGTGCGGAGTCGCCTTTCTGGATCTCTTTCTTATCTTTGTCCGACTTGCCTGCGTTCAGCAGTTTTTCTGCCAGTTCGCCGATCGAAGAGGTGCTCTGGCCGTCCGCACCTTCCTGTGCTTTCAGACCGGTACTGCCTGCGCCGTTCGCCTCGGTGCTATCCATGGTGACACCGCCGGCTGCGGACATGGCGTAGATCGCGCCGGTGTTCTTGGCGGTGACGGAGACGTCTTTCGTAGAAGTGACCGTCCCCTGGAGCGATGCTTCTGTCTGGCGGTCGATATGGTTGTATGCGACGGTGGCGCCGATGCCTGCCTGTCCGGAGACAGCGATCGCACCGCCGATGTTGATATCCTTCGTATTATCTTCTGCTTTGACGACAATGTCACCGGCAGAGGAAATCGTCGCCTTCCCGACCGTGGCTTTCGTGGTGTTTTCGAAACGGTTCACATTCACCGTCCCGTCGATGGCAACGGTCTGCCCTTTGCCGCCCGCAGCCGCCATGGAGAGATTCGAGCCTTTGTTCTCTGCCGTGACGCTGACATCCTTCGCCTTCGTCACAGTCACATCATCTTCCACGGTCGCTTCGGCGGTATTCTTCTGATGCACGGTAAGCGCCGCGCCGCCCAATGCGGCTTTCCCGCCGCCGGAGAACGGACTTCCCCCGATGTCTTCCCAGAAATCGAGACTCCCCGGCTGGTCGCCGATCGGCGCTTTGATGTCACCGCTGAAATTCACGGTGTGAATGTCATTCTTCGCGCTGACGGCGAGATCGCCATTGTCAATTTCTACTTTTGTATCCTTCTTCACCGTCGCTTTCGCGGTGTGGTTGTACTCCATGATATTCAGTGCCGCCGCGCCGGAGACTTTCTCACCCGCGCCGCCCGTCTGTGTCCAGGAGTCCGTCAGATACGACAGCTCGAAGCCATTGTTCGGATCAAAAATGGTCGCAAGGTCCTTTGCAAGATTCTTGCCGAAGCCTTCGAGATTCGACTGCCAGGGGCGCTTCGTCTCCGCGCTGACATCCACATTTCCTTTGGACTTGATATCGCCCGCCAGCTCGGCTTCTGCCTTGTCATTCTGGTCGACATAGTTCACCGCCGCCGCGATGCCGGCGCTCTTGTCCGCACCCTGGCTGACACCTGCCTTCACCTTCGTCCGCGACAAGGTCTCCGCGTGTACATCGACTGCGCCCGCACCGCTTGCTCCATCATAGCTGCGCACTTCGCCCGCAAGGGATGCCTTTGCACTATTGTCGCTGAAGAGGAAAGCCGTCGCGGCATTGAGACCGAGGCCGCCACCCGCACTTGTCGAAGCGGTCTGGTCAGCCGCACTCGTTCCCGCGTCCGCCGCTTTCTTCTCTGTCGACTGATCGCCCCAGAGCTTCTTGATGCCCGTCATGAGCTGGTTGCCCTTACCCTTGGTCGTCGCTACATCCACGATGTCGTGGATGGGATCCGAGCTGGTGCCATCATCGCTTTCGCTCTCGCTCGTGATGTGGAGCGTATCGGGGTCATACTTTCCATCTTCGTCCGATACCGTATTCTCCGCGCTGACACTGACCTTGCCATTTGCATAGACTTTGCCCTGCACATCGGCCGTTGCCTTCGTCTCGGACTGGATGACGCCGACCGCGAGGCCCAGCGTGCCGTCGCCGCTGCTGTTCTCGACCTCGACGGAGAGATTTCTCTCTGCCTTCGCCGATACGTCTACATTTTCTTTCGCCTTCAGCGTCGCATCTTTCGCTACAGTGACGGATGCATCTGTCTTCGCTTCCGCCCAGCCAAGGTCGATCGCGATCGGAAGATCTTCCGCGCTGCCCTGCCGTTGGAGATCGATGGCGTTACTGCCTTCCGCAGAAATCGCGAGATCCTTCTCTGCCGTGAGCACACTTGTCCCCTGGATTTCTACTTTCGAAGAAACGTCCGCGATGCCGACATTGATCCCGACGCCGAGAGCGCCGCCCGTCTCACTGCCGATTTCCGACTCTGCCTTCGAGGAAATCGCAAGATCCTTCGCTGCCGTGAGCGTCGAATCCTTGACCGTCACGCGAGAGTCTGCGCCCGTCTTCACGACAGACGCCAGACTTCCCACCTGTTCATCAAAGGTCGCATGGAGCAGTCCGAGGATGCCATCCTTTTCTGCGCCTGTCTTGTACGCATCCGCCGAGCCGACCTTGCCGCTGACTTTTGTCTCCGCGGAAATCGCTACATTCTGCCCTTGGATGGTGGCATTCGAAATCTCGACAGAAGCATCCGCCTTACTGCCCATGAGATTTCCGCCATTCCGTTCTGCGCTGGCGATGACCGACGTGTCGCCGCCTGCCGCGTCCATGTATGCCTGGTCAATGACGATCGCGCCCTTCGTCTCGAAAGGCTTTGCCACAGAAGATGCGCCGACTGCTGCGAGCGCAATGTCACCATGACCCAGAGCCTTCGCAACCGTTGCCGATGGTGAGACATTCACCAGCTGATTTCTATACGCCTCCGCTGCCTTCTTGTCAGCGTAAGTGTCCGCGTTATTCCTATGCGTGCGGATTTCGCCGCCCTTGACATTCACGCTGCCCGCCCCCAGAACGACATCGCTCTGGGCATAGACCTTCCCCTGAAGCGTGATGTCACTGCCACCGGCGACTGCTTTCGCCTGCGACGCAGCGGACTGCGCCAAATGCTTCTCCATCCCGCCATTGTACAGCGCTTCGCCATACGCCGCATTCGTCCCCAGCGTCAGCCGTCCGACATTGAAGACACCATGCTCGCCGACCGCGATGCCTGCATTCGAGAAGAAATACACGTCCCCGCCGATCATCTTGTTGTCTTTGATCGCGTTGACGACACCATCAATGTCGATCTTATTCTTGACGACATTGATCTGGTGATTTGCCTCTCCCATATGGAGATTCGCCACATCGTGCTGCTTGAGCGCGAAATCCGTGAATTTATTCAGCGCATTGCCATTGTTGACCTGCTGATTCGTGATGTCATACTGCTTGCCGCCATTGGCGAGGGTGACTGGCGGCTTAACAGTACCATTATACTTCTGATCCGCCACTGTCACGTCCGCATAGATGAAATTGCAAGCCGCGCCCCAGCCTGCGATGGCAAGGAGCAGTGCCGTCCCTGCACGGGAAAGGATGTTCCCCCCCGCGTACTCTTCTTCCCCTGATGGGTCTTCACCAGCTCCGAAGCGACCACATAGCAGCCGCGCGTGGCATTCCATATGACTTTATATATTTTATTCATAAGACGGTCCTCCTTTGGGTGAGAAGATCATGAAGATCGGTTGAAGGGTTTAAGGGTTCGGGGTTCGGGGTTGTGGTGGCGGCTTCGCCGCGAATATGTATGGGGCGATGCCCGAAAGCAGTATTCAAGTCACCAGTCACTAGTCACTCCTAATCCCCAATCTCTAATCCCTAGCTACTCATCGCTATAGGTTTAAGAGGTTCAAAATGGTGGTGCAGCGCATAACATATAGAAGCGCCGCGGAGTTTTGAAACTAGCGGTTCTCTCGTATCGCAAACCTAATCCCTAGCTACTAGCCACCAGTCACTAGTCCCCAGTCACCAGTCACTAGCCACTAGCCACTAGTCACTAGTCACTAGTCACTAGTCACTTCCCTCACACATTCCTCTGCAGGTAGAAATGCACTCTCGGTGATGCATCTCCGATATTTCCAGAATCCTTGAGCGGGATGCCGAGGACGGCCTTGCCATACCAGCCGCCCTTGCTGCACTCCAGACCGAAGCCTGCGCTCGTTAAGTAGTCCTTCGTTGTTTTGACGCTGAAATTGTTATATGCGACGCCGTGGTCGAGGAAGACGAAGCCTCGCCAGGTCTGATGGTCACTGCTGATGGGGAAGCCGTACTCCATACCGGCGAACCAGCCTTTATCGCCCGAAAGGATACTTTCCTTGTATCCGCGGACGCTCCCCATACCGCCCAGCGTGAACTGCTCCGTCGAAGGCAGCGAGGTAAAGGCGGTGTACTGGCCGTAGAGGCGGTAGAGCATGTACTGGTCATTTTTGAGATTCTGCCGACGCATGAGGTAGGCGCTATAGTATGAGCCGTTGTTATCCTTATCATTCACGCGGTCATCGCTCTCATAGCCGGTGACGCTGGTCATGAAGAACCACAGCCCGTTCTCATCGAAGCTCCGCGCTGACAGTCCAGCCTTCACCGTGCGCGTTTCGCTATTCGAGAGCTCCATCCCGGAGTACGTGGTATCCGACCATTTCCGGTGGCCTTCCAAGAAGACATCCACACGGGAAAGCGGCGTGATATTCACGGGGTGCGTGATGGAGATCGCCGCGTCATTCGAGTTCGCCTTCATGTCATAATCCTTGAAGGCGCCGTCGATGATATCCACCAGATTTCTGCTGTAGGAAATCTGCGCCCGCGTCCCGTGATGCCCCCATGGCGTATCGTACATCACCGAGCCGCCCCAGATGCCTTCCGTCCACACCGGGCTCACCGCAAGGCTCGCATCATGCCCGCCGATCCCGCGGTACTCCGTATACGCACCGATGCGATAGCGACCGCTCTCTTTCTGGCCCGCATTGTCCGTGAAAATAAAGGATGTCAGCGGATTCTCCTTCTCCCCGAGCAGCAGGTGGAGGTCGGAGGTCCCTTCCTCCTCTCCCGGCACCAGCTCTGCCTGCACCTGATAGGTATTCGTCGAATTATATACGCGGAGCTCATCCTCGAGCCGGTCCACGTCCACCAGCTCGCCCGTCTTTCCATGGATGCGCGAGAGGAGCGACTTCTCGGAGATCCGCTGATTTCCCGTGACGACCGTCTTTCCGAATTTCCCTTCAATGAGACGGATGTAGACCACGCCGTCCTGTACCTTCTGCGGCGGCAGCACGGCCTGCGCCGTCACGATATGCTTCTCCTGATACAGCGCATTCAGGCGGGCCACCATGTCCGTCAGCTCTTTCACAGTGGCAGGTCCTGCGCCTTTGAAATGGATGGCCCTCCGGATCTCCTCTGCGGAAAGAAATTTCGACGGCGTCACACGGATCTCCTTCACTTCAAAGACCAGCCCGCCCTCTTCGGCCTTCGCCTCCGAAGAATGCACGGCATCCAGCGTGCGGTAGCGGCTCTTCTGGTAATACGACGCCACCTGCTGGTTCGTCTCGCTCATGCGCGACGCCTGATCCGTCACCTTCTGCACCGCCGGATCCGTCGGATCGAGCTGCGGCAGCGCCGGCGCAGCACTCACGCTGCCTGAAAAAAGAAGGGCTGTCAAAAGACTAAGAGATAGCGATTGTATCGTACGTTTCATGGCAAGATCCTCCATTGGAAAAAAGGGTACACGATGCCTATTCTGTATCTATTATACAGGAGATCCTTCCTTCTGACCCTGTCACAAGTGACAGGGTCAGAAGGAAGGAAAAAAATTTTTTTGAGGGGATGAGGGACTGGGGACTGGTGGCTAAGAGACATTCGGACATCGCCCGATGGATGCTCCGCAGCGTTTCTGCTCTATGCGCCATGCCTCATGTTCCCTTGCTCTCCGTGATATAATATGATGTAAATATTTTCACAGCACCCTTGGTGCTTCCATTTTTCAAAGAAAGGACCCACTCATGAACACCCCGTTGGGGGCTGACTACAGAAGCCCCACTTTCTGGCAGCGGCTGTTTTTCATCCTGGCCATCACCGTGGTCGGGACATTTCTCTACTCCGTCGGCATCAATGCCTTCTATGTCCCCCATCACTTTCTCGCAGGCGGGCTCACCGGCATCGCGATGATCCTGAACTACCTGACGGGCTTTCCCATCGGTATCGCAAACCTCATCCTGAATATCCCGATCCTTCTTCTTGCCCTGAAGTTCATGGGAAAATTCTATACCCTGATCACCATCATAGGCACCGTGCTCTGCTCCGTCTTCATCGACCTCACCGCGCCGCTTGCCGCCATGTCCTCCGTGAAAGAGCCGCTCGTCTCTGCTATCGCAGGCGGCGTCATCCTTGGCCTTGGCATGGGGCTCCTCTACCGCTACAACAGCAATACGGGCGGCCTCGATGTCATCGGCGCGATCCTGAAGAAATACTTCAATCTGGAGATCGGCTACGTCGTCTTTGCGCTGAACTTCCTGATCGTCATGGCCAGTGCCTGGATCTTTGCCTTGGAGCTCGCCATCTGCACCCTGATCGCGATGTACATCAATGCGAATCTCTCGAGCCGTCTCGTCATCGGCTTCGCCCAGCGGAAAGCCGCCTTCATCGTTTCTGACAAGCCTCTTGAGATCGCAGACGCCATCCTCCGCAACATTCACCACGGTGCGACCCTCCTCTACGGGCAGGGTGCCTTCTCCGGCATGGATAAGCGCATCATCTTTGCCATCGTCGATCTGACACAGATCACGAAACTCCGTCACTACATCGAAGAAATCGACCCGCATGCCTTTCTCTTCATCATGAATACCACAGACGTCATCGGCCGCGGCTTCACAAGCCCGCTCTCCACCGTAAAGACCATGCCGAAGTCCATGCGCTACACCAGCAGCCCCGAGGGCGAAATGGTTCCCACGCGCATGTGGCAGTATGAAATGGACGAAGAAGCCCACCCGAATCAGGGCGAGGCTAAACGTGAAGCTGAGAAGATCGCAAGAAAGCGTATGAGCTATAGAAAATAAAAAAGGGCTGTGAAGAAATGAATCCTAATTTCTTCACAGCCTCTTTTTACTTTGCTTTCATTTGGTTCAGGGTTCAAGGTTCAAGGTTCAGGTGGCGGCTTCGCCGCCTTTTTTATTGGGCGATGCCCGAAAGTGGCATTTAAGTCACTAGTCACTAGTCACTAGTCACTCCTACGATACGAGGGAAGGAATCATCTCACATACGTGGTATGAGATCCTTCGGCTCAGTCCCCACTTGTTCTGGCTGGGGAGGGCACACATGGGTCGTTTTCGTCCGCTCAGGATGACGATACGGGGGGGGCGGATGGGCTCTCATCTGGGAGATACGTTGCGTGCTTTGAAACTAGCGGTGTTATATTACGATACGAGTAGCCCCTTAGAGAAGGGGCGCGCCGAAGGCGCAGGATGGATCCACGTAGCGGTGTGAAAGAGGATGTGAGACTACCCGTTTCCCTTAAACGTCATCCCGACCGAAGTGGAGGGATCTTTTTTGCAGAC
>ULRP01060088.1_pt1 | contig 19847 bp, 19 predicted proteins | sample 1955521 | NCBI WGS metagenome assembly ULRP01 (sample SAMEA4835685, study PRJEB28245) | human gut metagenome | biome: gut microbiome; material: fecal sample | place: Denmark | collected 2008
TAAAGGATCAGGCCGATGTTTTTGGTGGTTGGTCTTGGGAATCCGGGATCCGAATATAAAAACAGTCGGCATAATATCGGATTTATGGCGGCGGACGAATTGTTCCGCCGCTATAATTTTTCTTCTTGGCGCAAACGGTTTAACGGCGAAACAGCTGAAGGCGTTATTGACGGACAAAAGATTCTGCTGTTAAAACCGCATACTTTCATGAACAATTCGGGACGCGCCGTTTCGGCAGCGATGTCTTTTTATAAAATTCCGCCGCAAAGCGTGATTGTGCTGCACGACGATATGGATTGCCAGATCGGGAAATTAAAAGGAAAAGTCGGCGGCGGCGCGGGCGGTCATAACGGATTGAAAAGCATTGATGAGTATTGTACGCCGGGTTATATGCGGATCAGGATCGGCGTCGGTCGCCCGTTGCACGGAGAACAAGTCATTAATTGGATCATTGCCGATTTTCCCAAAGGAGATCTGGAAAAGATTCATGTTTTATTGGAAGATATCGCCGAAACATTTCCTTTTGTTTTGTCGGGCGGCGTTTCCGAATTTACTTCCAGGTTGGCCGTGTATCAGCAAAAAAAATCAAAAAAGGAATAGAAAATGGGATTTAACTGCGGAATTGTCGGTTTGCCTAACGTTGGCAAATCAACTTTGTTTAATGCTTTGACATCGACGATGGCGGCACAAGCCGCAAATTATCCGTTTTGTACGATTGAACCGAATGTCGGTCGCGTGGCCGTGCCGGATCCGCGGCTGAAAATTTTGTCCGAGCTGGCCGATTCCAAACAGACAATTTATACACAGCTGGAATTTGTCGATATCGCGGGATTGGTCAAAGGTGCGTCTAAAGGCGAAGGACTGGGCAATCAGTTTTTGGCGTCAATCCGCGAAGTCGATGCGATCGTTCATGTTCTGCGCTGTTTTGAAAACAGCGATATTACTCATGTTGAAGGATCAATTGATCCTGTGCGTGATGCGGAAACAATAGAAACCGAATTGATGCTGTCGGATTTGGACAGCTTGGAACGCCGTATTGTGCCGTTTGAAAAGAAAGCCCGCGCCGGGGAAAAAGAAGGCAAGGAAATGGTTGCCGTCATGCAGCCCGTTCTGGACGCTTTGCGCGCGGGAAAGCCGGCGCGCACCGTTCATTTTGAAGATGAAGAACAGCAGAAACTTTATAAACAGCTGTATTTGTTAACCTCCAAACCTGTTTTGTATGTCTGCAACGTGGACGAAGCCGCGGCGGCGACGGGAAACGAATTTTCAAAGCGCGTTTTTGATATGGCCGAAAAACAGGGCAATCAGGCGGTAGTCATTTCCGCGGCGATCGAATCCGAAGTCGCTTTGCTGGAAAGCGCCGAGGAACAAAAAGAATTTTTGGAAACGCTCGGGCTGGCGGAAACGGGGTTGAACCGCGTGATCGCGGCGGGATATAAGCTGTTGAATTTAAAAACGTTTTTTACCGTCGGTCCCAAAGAATCAAAAGCCTGGACGATTCGGGACGGTATGACGGCGCCGCAAGCGGCGGGCGTTATTCATTCGGATTTTGAAAAGGGTTTTATTCGCGCCGAAGTAATTTCATATGAAGACTTCATTGTCTGCAAAAGCGAAGCCAAAGCCCGGGAAATGGGCAAACTGCGTTCCGAAGGTAAAACATACGTTATGCAAGACGGCGATATCTGCCATTTCCTGTTTAATGTCTAAGGTGTTTTAAAAATGCGTTTAGCGTTGTATGAACCGGATATTCCGCAAAATACGGGGACGCTGATGCGTTTGGCGGCGTGTTTTAATCTGCCGGTTGATATAATTGAACCGTGCGGTTTTATTTTCAATGATCAGAAAATGCGCCGCGCGGGTATGGATTATCTGGATATTGTCGATTACACCCGCCATGATTCGTGGGAAAAATTTTATGCACGGCGGCAGGGGCGGATTGTTTTACTGACGACAAAAGGATCCGAACCGTATCAGAAATTCACTTTTAGAAACGACGATATTTTATTGTTAGGCCGCGAAAGTGCGGGTGTTCCTGATTTTGTTCACCAAGCGGCCGATGCGCGTCTGCGGATTCCGATGCGTCCTGAAACCCGTTCAATCAATGTAGCCGTTTCGGGGGCTATTGTATTAGGCGAAGCGCTACGTCAGACAGGATCTTTTGATTTACTAACTTAAAGTGGAATATAGACCGTTTGTATATATTTTAAATGGATTGTACTTAGCCTATTATCCATTTATTAAAAATGGTTAGAAAGGTTTTACAAATGAAAAAAACATTATTATAACGGGCGCCTGCCGTATTATTTTCTTTTTCGGTTCAGGCGGCTCCCGCGGCGAACCAGACAGCGCCTGCGCAGAAGGAAACAAAAACCGTTGCGCCGTATGCTTCTGTCAAAGCCGTTTATTCGTGGGAAAAGGTTAAATTAAGTGATGAAGAAGGTTTGGGATCTTCTTCTTTTAAGGCGCCCGGGTTAAACATTGCCGTCGGTGCTGATTTTCAGGGAATCCGTGCCGAAGACGGAATCCGCGCTGAAATTGAATACGCTTATCGGGCATTGAAATCGAAAACGTCTGTCGAAGAAGGTGTTGCAGGTAAAGAAAAGTTCGGTATGCAGACGTATATGTTGAACGGTTATTACGATATTTCGACGGGAACGATTGTAAAACCGTATGTCGGCGCTGGTTTGGGGTTGGCTGATATTAAAGTAAAATATCAGGACGCGGAAGATTTGGTTTCCATTTCCAAAACAAAATTTGCTTGGAATTTAAACGCCGGCGTAGGTTTTGAAGTCGCTGAAAATATCACGGTTGATGTCGGCTATCGTTATTTGAAGGTTGAAGACGTTAAGAAAAATTTTGGCGACAGCAGCACAAAGATTAAAACAAGAGCCAATGAATTTTCCGTTGGCGTCCGCTTTGATTTTTAATTGGATTGTATAAACGAAAAAGGCTCTGGGAAACAGAGCCTTTTTTATTGAGGGATTTTATTTTGAATAATCTCTTGCGCCGAACAAAGCCGTTCCGACCCGGATAAAAGTTGCACCCTGCTGTATGGCGACGGGATAATCATCGCTCATGCCCATTGATAATTCTGACAAACCGGCTTTGCCGGCCAGCTTTTTTAACAAAGCAAAGTGCGGTGACGGCTCATCATCAACCGGCGGAATACACATTAATCCGATTATATTCAAACCCAAATTACGGCAGTGATTAACCAGCGAAATTGTTTCACGTGGAACACAACCGCTTTTTTGCGGTTCTTCACCGGTATTAACCTGTACGAAACAGGGAATCTTTTTTTCCTGCTTTTTCATTTCTTCCGCCAGTTTTTCCGCTACTTCGGGGCGGTCAACGGATTCGATGACGTCAAACAGGCGGACGGCTTCTTTGACTTTGTTTGTCTGCAGCGGGCCGATCAGATGCAGCTTTAAATCAGGAAATTTTTCTTTTAAAGGCGGATACTTTCGCATGGCTTCCTGAACGCGGTTTTCACCAAATACACGCTGGCCGGCTTCGATTAAAGGCAGAATTTCTTCTGTTTCATGCATTTTTGAAACGGCAACAAGCGTGATCTGATCTTTGTCGCGTCCGCAGCCTGCCGCTGCTTTTTCCATAGCAGCACAGACTGTGTGAAAATTTTCCAAAATATCCATGTTTATTCTCAGAAATTTAAGTTCATACCGATCGCTACGGCAGGTCCTTTGTTGCTTAAACCGCGTTCGTCCGAAGCTGATTTGAAATCTAAATAAGCCAGATCGGCAAAGACGTCAACCCCTGCCAGAATTTTATATTGAGCGGACAGCTGATACATACTGAATATGTCTTTTTTCCCGTCAACCGTCAAACTGTCGGCCCGGGATTGGAAAACATTGGCGCTGGCCGCAAAGGGACCGGCACTGAATTTTACGCCCGCGTCCCAGCTGCTTCCTTTGGCGACGTTAGCATAAGGATTCAGAAATTCCGCCGTTTTGCGGGACATGTTCGTGTAATGATAAGAACCGCCGACAGACCAGTTTCCAATACCGATATTTAAACCGGCGCCGTATTCGTTGATATTCTTTTCTTCAGCAGAAGCCAGTTCTAGTCCGGGATTTTCAGAAGCATTCACTCTTAAATTCGGTTTATAGACGGAGTACGAAGCGCTGGCTTCAAGATCAAACGAACCGAAATCATGCTGGAACAAAGCCGCCGCGTCCGCTCCGTACTTGAATAACTTAATTCCGCCGCTGGGGATTAACAGATTGTCGTCGTCTTTTCCTTTTTTCTTATTGCCGGGCATCAAGCTGATTCCTGCGGTAAATCCGGAAACGGTCGGCGTAATATAAGACAACTTGGTCGAAATGTCGTCTAAAAGGGCGTAAGTCGCTTTGTTATAGGAAAAATAGGCGGGAACGGTAATAACGCGCCTGAAATCGGTTTCCTGTACCCCCAGCGTGCTGACGTTCGGGGAAGTGACGGACATTTGATTGGAAACGTTTTTAACGTTGCCGGCGATGATGCGCCCGATTTTGGAATCAACCGTCATGTATGTTTCATCAATCGTATGATCGGACGTATCGCTGTCTGTTCCGGCTTCCAGCTGAATCATCGCGCCGATTTTAACGCCGTTTTGCAAAGTTGTGGAGCCTGAAAAATATATTTCGGCGTTGCCCATAAGGTCGAAATTGTTATATTCGCCGATCGGCGTCGCGGAAGCGGGACCGGTTTGTTTTAACGTTGTCCGTTTCTGATTTGTATAAGTTCCGTACCAAGTCATATAACCGCCCAGCTGCAACTCCACCGGCTGATCAAAGGCTTCGACGGTCGCTGTTTGGGCAGCTGCCGCAAAAGGAAAAGCTGTCGACAGGAAAACAGCGGAAAGCCAGTATTTTTTCATAATTAATTTTCTCCTTGAAATAAGTTGTCTTTAACGGTTGCAGTTCAGCATCGGGAACTTAAGAAACACTTAAAACAAAGTGTGTCTTTTGTTTGTCATGCGCGTATTGAAATACGGAAAAGAAATTGTTTATTTTTCCGGATATGATCCGCTCCCTCTGATTAACGGTTGCAAAACGTAAAAAATCACAGAAATATACTCTAATAAATTTGTAAATAAAATATTAGCTGGCTATAAGGCAATATCCGGTTAAAAAACAATAATTATTTTTGTTATCGGGTACGGACAAATATGTTATGGTATTTTTGAAAATAAACGACAAACCGGGAAAAATGTTAAAGATGCGGAGAAAATATATTATTTCGGCTTTCTGCTGTTTTTTAACGGCCTGCCAAACGGGACAAACGGAATACAGATATCCCGAAAAAGTTAACGGACGCTATGAAATGCCTTCCGAAAAAACGGCCGGTGAAAAAAACGATACCGTTTTTGATAAAAAATATCTGACTTTTACGTTTGGCGGGAAAGAGGAAAAAGACGCTTCCGAACCTTCCGTAAAAAAGCCGAAAAATCCGTCTCGTGAAGAAACTCGTCCCCTGTGGCCGGCCGTTTTGCCGGTGTTGTCCCGTTATCCGATCGCTTTGGTTCAACAAAACGAACTGGTTATGACCGAATGGTTTTCCGATCCCGAAAATCCGCGGCGGCAGTTGAAAATCAACGCCGTCAAAATCGGCGCGGACGTGCGGATAACGGTCTTGTGTCGCCGGAAAGACAAGGACGGCGGCTGGATTAATCAAAAAAATGACGCAACGCTTGCAGATAAAATTAAAAATGATATTGTGAAGCAGTCGTTTAACCACTAACCTTTTGTGCTGAAAGTCCGATTATGAGCGAAGAAAGATACAATTTCCGTACAACCGAAGAAAAATGGCAGAAAGCCTGGGAAAAAGCTGAAGTTTTCAAAGCGAAGGATACTTCTGACAAACCAAAGTACTATGCTTTGGAAATGTTTCCGTATCCGTCCGGGAAAATTCATATGGGACATGTGCGCAATTATGCTCAGGGCGATGTGATTGCCCGTTTCAAATTGGCGCAGGGATATAACGTACTGCACCCGATGGGGTGGGATTCTTTCGGTCTGCCGGCGGAAAACGCGGCGATTAAACACGGCGTCCACCCTGCAAAATGGACGCGTGAAAATATCGCCAATATGCGCGAAGAAATGAAAAAAATGGGGCTTTCCATTGACTGGAGCCGCGAAGTTTCAACGTGTGAGGTCGAATATTACAAACACGAACAGAAAATGTTTCTGGACTTTTTGAAAAAAGGACTGGCCTACCGCAAGGATTCATGGGTGAACTGGGATCCTGTCGATCAAACGGTTCTGGCCAACGAACAGGTCGTTGACGGCAAAGGGTGGCGTACGGGGGCTCCTGTCGAACGGCGCAAATTGTCACAGTGGTTTTTGAAAATTACGGATTATGCCGACGAATTGTTGGAAAACCTGAAAACAATGGACGGCTGGCCGGAAAAAGTCCGTCTGATGCAGGAAAACTGGATCGGTAAATCTTACGGCGCTTATATGTATTTCCCCGTTATCGGAACGGATAAAACGCTGGAAGTCTTTACCACGCGCGCGGATACTTTGTTCGGCGCTTCTTTCTGCGCGATTTCTGCCGGTCACCCGATTGCGCAGGAATTGGCAAAAACCAATCCGGAACTGGCGAAGTTTATCAAAGAATGCGAGGCTCTGGGCACATCGGCCGCTACAATTGAAGCGGCTGAAAAGAAAGGTTTCGACACGGGCTTAAAAGTTATGCACCCGTTTGCCGAAGAATTTAAAAAGCTGGGCGGCAATCCGGAATTGCCGCTGTATGTGGCGAATTTCGTGTTAATGGAATACGGCACCGGCGCTGTTTTCGCCTGTCCCGCCCATGACCAGCGCGACTTGGATTTTGCCCGTAAATACGGTCTGCCCGTCCGTGTCGTCGTCGCGCATAAAGATGAAGGCGTTCCTGTCGTTGAAGATAAAGCCTTTGACGATATTGCCGACGGCGTGGCGGTTAATTCTGCCTTTCTGGACGGTATGGCGACCAAAGACGCGATTCCCGCAATGATCAAACGACTGGAAGAAATCGGCAAAGGCAAGGCGACGGTGCAGTACCGCCTGCGCGACTGGGGCGTTTCGCGCCAGCGTTACTGGGGCTGTCCGATTCCCGTCATTCACTGCGAACATTGCGGCGTTGTTCCCGTTCCCGAACAGGATCTGCCCGTGACTCTGCCCGAAGACGTCACGTTTGAAGCTTCCGGCGGCAATCCGCTGGAACGTCACCCGACATGGAAACATGTCACGTGCCCTGTTTGCGGAAAACCTGCTTTGCGGGAAACGGACACGTTTGATACGTTCTTTGAATCTTCGTGGTATTTTGCGCGTTACGCTTCGCCGCATGAAACGAACTGCGGCTTTAAGAAAGATGCGGCGAACCATTGGCTGCCGGTTGATCAGTATATCGGCGGCATTGAACACGCCGTTCTGCATCTGCTGTATGCCCGGTTCTTTACCAAAGCTTTGCGCGACTGCGGCTATCTGGATATTGACGAACCGTTTAAAGGATTATTTACGCAAGGTATGGTCTGCCATGAAACTTACAAGGACGTGAATGGCAACTGGCTGTTTCCGACGGAAGTTGAAAAGAAATCCGACGGCACGGCGGTAAAAATCAAAGACGGTACGCCCGTTACGGTCGGCCGTTCTGAAAAAATGAGCAAGTCAAAATATAATCTGGTTGACCCGGAAACGATTTTAACGACGTACGGGGCCGACGCCGCGCGGGTCTTTATGCTGTCGGATACGCCGCCGGAACGCGATCTGGAATGGACGGAAGCCGGTATTGACGGCGCCTGGCGTTATATTAACCGTTTATGGCGTATGGCTTTGGCCTGCCCCGAAAAAACGGCAAAACCCGAAACTCTGTCCGCCGCGGCCGACAAATTAGTCCGTATGGCGCATAAAACAATCGCCGCGGTGACCGAAGATTTGGATAAATTGCGCTTTAACGTTGCCGTCGCACGTTTACGCGAGTTAACCAATGCGGTCGGTGATTTAAAACCGGCAGATGACGGTGATAAGTATGCGTATCGTTTCGCTTTTGAAACGCTGGTTCGGTTAATGGCGCCGATTGCGCCGCATATTGCCGAAGAAATGTGGCATTTTATCGGTAATGAAACACTGCTGGCCGCGGAAAAATGGCCTGTCGCCGATGCCGCGCTGGCCGCGGACGATAAAATTACCATAGCTGTTCAGGTCATGGGAAAAATGCGCGGCACGATTGAAGTCGCCAAAGACAGCGATGACGAAGCCGTTAAAGAAATTGCGCTGGCTCTGCCGACGGTTAAAGCTCAGCTGGAAGGCAAAACAGTTCGTAAAATTATTGTTGTGAAGAATAAGATCGTCAATGTCGTTGCTGCGTAAAAGTGTTGTTTCGTTTGTTTTTGTTATGCTGACAGCCTGCGGTTTTCGTCCGCTGTATGTCGGGCAGGGAACGGACGATTCGATTTCCGGCAAGCAACTGACGCAAGAACTGGCTGCTGTTTTTATTGATGAAATTCCCGACAGAACGGGACAGATTCTGCATCGTTCTCTGGTAAACAGACTGACGCCGCACGGGGAATCGCAAGATCCCCGTTACCGGCTGGCAGTGCGTTTATCGGAAGCCGCCATTTCCCAGCAAGGGGTCAGGCAGGATAATCTGGCGACGCGTTATGTGATGACCTTTACGGCTTATTACACGCTTTATTCTTATCCGGAAAACCGTCCTTTGCTCCGCGACAGCACCGTCGGGCGCAGCAGTTATGACGTTCAGTTGTCACCCTATGCGACAGATGTTGCCGAACAAACGGCCAAAGAACGCATTATGCAAATTTTGGGGGACGATATAGCTTTGCGTCTGGCGGCGTTTTTAAAAAGTTATGATGTTTCCGAAAAGTCAGAACAATGACAAAATTAACGCAGTCTGCCCTTGAAAACCTGTTTAAAACAGGAGCGCCGGAACTTAAAGCCGTTTTGTTTTACGGCCAGGACGAAGGACTGGTTGAAGAATGTCGCGCGCGTATGAGCCAGGCCATCGTGGCGGATAAAGATCCTTTTCGCCTGGTTGAACTGACGCAGGCGCAGATCAAAGATGATCCGGCGCTTTTATCGGCGGAATCGAACGCCCTTTCTTTAATGGGCGGCCGCCGCGCGATTATTGTCCGCGGGGCGGATAATCATTTTACGGCGGTTTTAAAAGATTTTTTGCCTTCATACAAAGGGGATTCCCTGCTGATTATAACGGCCGGCGGATTAAAAACAAAGGATTCGCTGCCTTTACTGTTCGCAGAATCGCCGGATCTGGCGGTTTTCCCCTGTTATGCGGACGAAGGCGAAGCTTTAAAACGCTTTGTTTTTCAAACTCTGTCGGATCAGGGGTTTCAAACAACGCCGGACGTTATCACCTTTATCGCCGATAATCTGGGGGCGGACCGGCTGCAATCGCGTTCCGAACTGGCAAAACTGTTTGCTTATATGGGAACACAAAAAACGATTACAATGGACGACGCGGCGGCCTGTATCGGTGATGCATCGGCTTTGTCGATCGACCAGATGCTGTATGCTCTGTCCGCCGGCCGGCAAAAAGAATTGCATGAAACATTGGATCGTTTATTTGCTGAAGGCCAAAGCCCGATCGGTTTGCTGCGTTCGGCTGCCGGACATTTTAAAAAGTTTCACGTTACACTTGCTAAAATTGCCGACGGAACCCCGGCGGAAGCCGCTATCGCCGCTTTGAGGCTGCATTTTAAACGCACGGACGAATTTAAACGCCAGTTAAGGCAATGGAACCTGATAAAAGTCGGGCGGGCATTGGATTTGCTGACGCAGGCTGAAAGGGAATGTAAATTCGCGGCGCGGCCGCAAAAATTAATTTGCGCCCGTGTTTTTTTACAAATTGCCGCGCAGGTTTCCCGTCACTGATCAGCGTTGATTCTTTTTTTGCTTTTTCAGCCAGACCGACGGATTGATTTTGTTAAGTATCTTATCGACTTTTTCCTGTTGAATTTCAACGCCGATTGCCGTTTGCAGACTTTTATGAATCCGTTGGTTGAACGGTGCGGATTCTTTGGATTTTTTACCGGCGGCCTTTAAAATCATATCCTGTACGATATGGGTGTCATAAATTGTTTTGCCCAGAGTAATTAACCCTGACGCCGTCGCTCCGATCACCGGCCCGGCCGCCGCTGTCAAAGCGACCGTAGCCGCCAGACGGGCGCTGAGATGACCGGCAAAACGAATATAAGGCCGGCTGACATAAGCTTTTTTCTTTTTTGATCGGTTCAGCCCTTTTTGCGCAAACTGCGCCAGCTTTTCAAAACGCTGCTGTTCCGCCTTTTTGCGTTGCTGCGCTTCCTGATGGGCGCGTCTGGCTTTGTCGATCTGTGAAAATAAAGTTGTACCGATCGGCCCCATTAAAACAAAACTGACGCCCATGCCGCCCAAATTAACGGCCGTTTTATTTTTGGTGTAAAAATTTTGAACGGGTTTCATCGCCATGGCCAGCTTTCCGGGCTGACGGGAAAGCGTGTTCAGGAACTTCAGCCCCGGCGATTTTTTTTCTGAGGAAAGCGTTCCGGAATGAACGGTCAGTTTCCGCGCTTTTTGAAAGAATTTTTCAAGCGGTTTCAGTTTTTTTGATTCTTTTTCAAACGCCCGCAGAGTTTTATCCGACGGCCGGACGTTTAAGACATTCAGACCGAAATCCTGACTTTTCAGCCAGACCAACTGAGCGTTTTGATCTGACGCCCGGACGGAAATGTTTTGTCCTTCTTTTTGCGCGGCAAAACCGGTCAACGCCTGAACGTTTTCAACAGTCGCAGTTCCCAGAAGAGAACAAGAATCCGCGTTTATCGTTATGGCAAAGGCGTTTTTGTCAAACGACGCCGTAAGGACTTTATTTTCGGCGTCATAACGGACGATTCTTAATTGCGGGCGCATTGTTTCCGGCAAATTTTGGTGGAAAAACGCCAAATCCTCCACCCTGTTTCCCGAAAGCAGGGCAGGAGCTTCTTTATCCCGCAGCAAACTGATTTTTTCCATCTCGTTTTCCTTTCGGAAAAGTTTTACGACACCTGAAAGAAGTATAGCACCATTTTACAAAAAAGCACGAATTTTTTGTCTATATTTCCCCGAAAACCTTTTTAAAGATAAAATCGATCTGCGCCGTATAGAATCCTGTATCAAATAAAGATTCCAGCTGTTCTTTGTTCAGGGCACGCATAACGTCCGAATCGGCTTCCAGCAGATCTTTGAACGTTCCTTCGCCGGCCCAGACTTTCATTGCGTTGCGCTGCGTCAGTTTATAAGCTTCTTCGCGTTTCATGCCCGTATCGACCAAAGCCAGCATGACGCGCTGGGAAAAGATCAATCCTTTCAAGCGGTTCAGATTCGCCAGCATGTTTTCGGGATAAATCAGCAGCTTTTCGATAATTCCCGCCAGACGGTTTAAGCAAAAATCCAATCCGATCATCGCATCGGGAGCAATAATACGCTCGTTGGAAGAATGAGATATGTCGCGTTCGTGCCACAACGCAACGTTTTCCATGGCCGGAATCGCATATGAACGCAAAAGACGGGCCAGACCGGTCAGGTTTTCGGATAAAACGGGGTTGCGTTTGTGCGGCATGGCCGACGATCCTTTTTGACCGGCTGAAAAATATTCTTCGGCTTCACGGACTTCGGTACGCTGCAGATGACGAATTTCGACGGCCAGCCGTTCGATCGACGAAGCAATGATACCGACGGTCGTAAATAAAACGGCATACCGGTCACGCGGAATAACCTGCGTTGAAACGGGTTCCGGCGTTAATCCCAGCTTTTCGGCAACATATTGTTCCACACGCGGGTCAATCGTCGCAAACGTGCCGACCGCGCCGGAAATCGCGCAGGTGGAAACCTCTTTGCGCGCGGCGGCCAACCGTTCTTTGTTGCGGGCGAATTCGGCGTAAAAGCCCAGCATTTTTAATCCGAACGTTGTCGGTTCGGCGTGAATGCCGTGGCTGCGCCCGATGCACAGCGTGTATTTATGCTCTTCAGCGCGTTTTTTCAAAGCGGCCAGCAGTCTGTCCATATCTTTCAGTAAAATGTCGACGGATTGCGTCAGGCGCATGTTGAACGAAGTGTCCAAAACGTCCGAAGACGTCATGCCCTGATGCATAAAGCGGGCGCTTTCCCCGACGTTTTCTCCGACATTCGTCAGAAAAGCGATCACGTCGTGTTTGACTTCGGCTTCGATTTCATCAATGCGTTTTTGATCAAACCGGCCTTTGGTCCGGATATCATCAACGGCGGACTGCGGAATTTTGCCCAGTTTCGCCAGCGCTTCACAGGCGCATGCTTCGATTTCAAACCAGGTTTTGAATTTGTTTTCATCAGACCAGACGGCACTCATTTCGGGACGGCTGTAACGCGGTATCATTGCTTTTTCCTTTGTTGCAGAAAAATAATAAATATGTTTACATATCAGTAATATGAACAAAGGAGAAAAAAATGCAAACACAAACCGTCATTCGCGCGCAGGATTATTTGCCGGAAAAACCGGAATTGGCCGAAGGAACCAATGACGAGCTGGTTTCCGAAACCGACGGATTGACCGTTCGCTTGTTCGGCGCCGCTCCGGATTATTCCAAAAAGGAATTTGAAGATTTGTGGCAACTGGTTTTTAATGCGGACGAAAAGGAAATGATTGATTTCTGTCGTGAAAAAGGCGTTGACGTTATCGGCGACGACGGTTTTCCCGTATCAGGCTGGCGCGATGTGGCCGTTATGCTCAAAGCAATTGAATCCGGCGTTGTTTCTTTGGCTTGAACAATGAAAAAACTTCTGCTGTCTGCTTTTTTCTTTATCGCCGGTTGTCAGCTGCCGATTGAAGATAAAATTCCCATGTCCGTCGATTCTTATTTAAGCCGGACGCCGCCCGTTAAAACGGCCGTAATCCATCTGATGAACGAAGACGTTTCCAAAGACGATATCGAATATCAGCAATTCTTAGCCAAATTGAAACCGGTTCTGGAATCAAAAGGATATCGTTTAACGTCGCCCGCCGCCGTGATTTTAAGGTTGAAATTCGGTGTTAAAAAAGATGGCAGCACAAGTGTCAGAAGCAGTATCGGCACGGCAGAAACCGCTCACCCGATTGACGAGCCGGAAATTTTGCCGACAACAATGTACGATCGTCACCCCATTTATGAAAAATTCATTTCGCTGACGGCGGTTCAGGCCGGAAAAGAAGACCGGCAGTTTTGGAAAGTGACCGTTTCCAAAAAAGACTACGCGCCGGATTTCAGATCGGCGGAAGAAAAATTGTTATACCTGCTGTCGCATTTTATTGAAAAAGATTCCGGCCGTATGGTTTCGGCGGAACTGTCGGATACGGAATTTTATCAGCGTTATGTTTTGAAATATTCCCCGGCGGAATCTTCGGCATTTTTCGTTACGGAACCCGAAGTGCGCCGGCAGTATTTAAGACAGCTGCAAATCCGGATCAACGCTCATGCCGCCGATTTCAGAAAATGCGGGTTGACCGAAATGCGCGAAGTTTCTTTTATGGTTTCCCCGTTCGGGACGCTGCCGTCTTTCGGCTTTAAAGAAACGTTTGACATTTTGGGAATGCCCGTCAGAGAAAAGGTGCGTTCCTGCATTGCCAAATATTTTGAACCGTTGCTGGAACCGCCGCATGATATTGATACGACACAGCCGCTAACGGTTCAGATACCGATCAGATAAACAAAGCGGGGACAAAGCCCCGCTTTTTTATATCGGATTGGAAATCAGTCCGTCGGCCAGTTTCGGTTCGAACCACGTTGATTTCGGCGGCATAACCTGCCCGCTGTCGGCGACGGCCGTCAATTCGGACATTTGCGTCGGATATAAGGCGAACGCCGCGGCGAAATCTCCGCTGTCAACGCGGGTTTGCAGCTCTTTTAATCCGCGCATGCCGCCGACAAAATCGATCCGTTTGTCCTTGCGCAGGTCTTTTATTCCCAAAACCGGATCCAAAACCAGATCGGACAAAAGACTGACGTCCAGCAGTTTTACGGGATCATTGCCGGCCGGTTTGTTTTTCAGGGTCAGCAAATACCATTGTTTTTCCAAATAAAGCCCGAAAGTATTTTTTTTCCGCGGTCCGGCAATGCCTTCGACGGCCGAAACGATGAAGTCTTTTTCCAGCGCTTTTAAAAAATCGGCAGGCGTCAGTCCGTTCAGGTCTTTGACGATACGGTTGTAATCCAGAATTTTCATTTCTTCGATCGGAAAAGCGACGGCCAGAAAAGAATTGTAATCTTCGGCGCCGGTGTGATTCGGGTTTTGTTCGGCGCGTTTTTTGGCGATGCGGGACGCCGCGGCGGAACGATGATGCCCGTCGGCGATATAAACAACGTCCTGTTTGTCAAAAGCGGACGTAATTGTCCGAATATCTTCGTCGTCGTCAATAACCCAAACGGCGTGTCGGACGTCGTTATCGGCCGTGACTTCATACGCCGGCGGCCGCTTTGTCGTTTTTTTGATGACGGCGTCCGCGGCGGGGATCTGGTGATAAGCCAGTAATACCGGCCCTGTCTGCGCGCTCAAGGCGTCAATCTGGCGCACACGGTCGTCTTCTTTGTCAATCCGCGTAAATTCATGACGGCGGATTCTGTTTTTGTCATATTCGGCGACGCTGGCGGCAACGGCCAATCCTGTTTGCACATGATCGCCCATGATGGCGCGGTAAACATAATAACAGGGTTTTTCGTCCTGTTTCAGAACGCCGTTGTTGAGCAGAAAAACGTAATTTTGCGCCGATTTTATATATACGGACGGATCATAAGGGTTTGTATTTTCCGGCAGATCGATTTCCGCTTTGGAAATATGCAGGAAAGAATACGGTTTTCCGCTTGCTTTTACCCGCGCTTCTTTTGTATCAAGAACATCATAAGGCGGCGCTGCGACTTCGGCGGCAAATTCGGGCGTCGGACGGACGGCTTTAAAAGGACGAAATAAAGGAATGGTACTCACGGCGGACTCCTCTTGTAAAAACGAAGAACAATTTCTTTGTAACCCAAAACAGGGTAAAAACAAAGTGATTGTTGTCGCAGGTCCGACGGCTTCGGGCAAGTCCGGGCTGGCGCTTGATTTGGCGCGGCGGCTGGGCGGCAGGATTATAAACGCCGACAGCATGCAGGTTTACCGTGATGTTCCGACGCTGACGGCGCGTCCTTCGCCGGCCGAGGAAAAAACAGCGGAACACCGGCTGTACGGTTTTTTGGAACCCGAAGAAAACTGTTCCGTTTTTAAATGGGTGCGGCTGGCGGCGCGGGAGATAGCAGAAGCTTGGGAAAAAGGCAGGGTTCCGATTGTTGTCGGCGGCACGGGATTTTATTTGCAGACTTTGATAAAAGGAATTTCTCCGGTTCCGCAGGCCGATGAAACCGTGCGCGGCCGGGTCCGCCGGGAGTTTGAGGAATCGGGCTATGACCGGTTTTTGGCGGACTTTCGGAAAAAAGATCCTTCTTTTCCTTTTACGGATCCGCAGCGTATTTTACGCGCGGCCGAAGTGCTGGCGCAAACGGGAAAATCCGTTACTTACTGGCAGTCTTTGCCGTTTAAAAAGGAAATCGACGCTGATTTTTTATGTTTTTTGACACAGCTGCCGCGTGAAGAGTTGTATCGACGCTGCGACGAACGTTTTCAGCAGATGATGCACGGCCCGGCCGTCGAGGAAGTCCGTATCCTGCTTGCCAAGAAACCGCCGGCGGACAGCCTTGTGTTAAAAGCGCTCGGCGTTTCGGAAATCAAAGCTTTTTTAAACGGCGAAATGACGCGGGATCAGGCTGTCGATCACGCCTGCCGCATGACCAGAAATTACGCTAAACGGCAGATGACCTGGTTCAGACACCGCTTTGCGCCGGATTACATCGTCAATGACGTAAAAAGTCGGGGTATATTAACCAAGGCTTTACACTTCTTGGAGTAAATTAAACTGAAATCTGCCGTATCTTTGCTTGTTTGAAGCCGAAGTGAGGTATATAGATATTCATAAGTTTAATTTTTTTTAAGGGGGCGCAATGCTTTCAAAGCTGACCGGCTGGCTGTCCGCAGATATGGCCATAGACCTTGGAACCGCAAATACTTTAGTATATGTCAAGGGACGCGGTATTGTTTTAAACGAACCGTCTGTTGTCGCGATTGCCGAATCAAAAGGCAAAAAACACGTTCTGGCCGTCGGTGACGAAGCCAAACAGATGCTGGGCCGGACGCCGGGTTCCATTCGGGCGGTGCGTCCTTTGCGCGACGGCGTGATCGCGGATTTTGAAGTCGCCGAAGAAATGATCAAGCACTTTATTTACAAAGCGCACAACCGCCGTAATTTCGTTTCCCCGATGATTATTATCTGCGTTCCGTCCGGTTCGACGGCGGTGGAACAGCGCGCCATTCAGGAATCTGCCGAAGCGGCCGGCGCGCGCAAGGTGTTTTTAATTCAAGAACCGATGGCGGCGGCGATCGGCGCCGGTCTGCCGGTTACGGAACCGACGGGGTCGATGGTTGTCGATATCGGCGGCGGTACGACCGAAGTCGCCGTTTTGGCTTTGGGCGACATTGTTTTCGCCCGTTCCGTCCGCGTCGGCGGCGATAAAATGGACGAAGCGATTATTTCTTATATCCGCCGCAATCATAACCTGCTGGTCGGGGAAGGTTCCGCCGAAAGAATTAAAAAAGCGATCGGATCGGCCTGTCCGCCGGAACAGGGCGAAGGCCGCACAATGGAAATCAAGGGCCGTGATTTAATGAACGGCGTGCCGAAAGAATTAACGATTTCGGAACGTCAAATCGCCGAAAGTCTGGCCGAACCCGTCAGCCAGATTGTCGAAGCCGTTAAAGTCGCTTTGGAACATACGGCGCCCGAACTGGCTGCCGATATTGTCGACAAAGGCATTGTTTTAACGGGCGGCGGCGCGCTTTTGACAAATTTAGACCGCGTATTGCGTAAATCGACGGGACTGCCCGTTTCGATCGCCGAAGATCCCCTGACATGCGTTGCCATGGGAACCGGCCGCGCGTTGGAAGAAATTAAAAAACTGCGTAATATTCTTTCGACAATGTACTAAGCCTTTTCCCTTTTTAAGAGAGGGTAATTCATATGGGAAAGCAGCATTCCGGCAATACGGCGTCACTGCATCAGGTTAAAACAAAATTACGGCGTTTTGCCGTTCTGGTGTTGGTAATGGCCGCATTCGGGTTGATGCTGTTGGGAAAAGCCGATACGATTTTAGTGGAAAAGGCGCAAGTTCTTTTTAACGATATTGCAACGCCTGTCCTGTCTTTACTGTCAAAACCGGCCGAAGCGGCGTCCCGGTTCATACAGAACATGCATGAACTGGTGTCAATTCGTCAGGAAAATACGCGGTTGCGGCGTGAAAATCAGGAGTTGAACCTGATCCGGCTGGATACGGAACAGCTGCGCAAAGAAAACGCTTATCTGACGGATCTTTTGAATTATGTTCCTCCGCCGCAGGCAATTTCCATTACTTCGCGCGTTATTGCCGATACGGGAAATTCTTTCGCCCAGTCTTTGATCGCTTTTGTCGGACAGAAGCAGGAAATTGAAAAAGGAAACGTTGTTTTAACGGGCGACGGTCTGGTCGGACGAATTGCGTCGGTCGGTATTAATGCCGCCAGAATTTTGCTGATTACGGATATTAACTCGCGCGTGCCGGTGAAAATAGAACCGCTGGACACGCCGGCGATTTTGTCTGGCGACAATACGGAATATCCGCAGCTGATTTCTTTGCCCAATAACGCCAAAGTTTCCGTCGGCGACAGAATCGTTACGTCCGGCATGGCCGGCGTTTATCCGGCCGGTTTACCGGTCGGCGTGATCGTTTCCGTTAATGACGGTGTAATTAAAGTTCGTCCCTTTTTTAACCGCAGCCGACTGGAAATGGTGCGTATTGTTGATTACGGCCTTTCGGGCTTGTTACCGGATCCGATATGCGAAGTTTCTCCTTAATCAATCAGCCTTTTTGCGATCAGGTCGCGGCAAAGTTCAGGCAATATTCGCCGAAACTGCTGACAATCCTGATTTTGCTGTTTTCCGTCGCGCCGACATATTTGCCCGGTTATTCTTCGGTCCGGCCTTATCTGACGCTGATTCCCGTTTTTTATTGGGCGGTTTACAGGCCGTATGATTTTTCTGTTTTCAGCGCTTTTATAACGGGGTTGTTTTTGGACTTTCTGGACGGTACGCCTTTAGGGGTTAATACGCTGGTCTTTACGTTGTTTTACCTGACAACAAAAACGCACCGTCGTTATCTGTTGGGGAAATCTTTTGTTTTTGTCTGGTTCGGATTTGCTTTATTTTCTTTCGGTGCTTATTTTTTGAAATGGTTGTTTGTTTCGATTAATTACGCTGTTTTTACACCGGTCACAATCGCTTTTATCAGTTATTTGCTGCTGCTGTTATGTTACCCTCTGGTTTCCTGGCCGTGCGCCGCTTTGCATTTATATTTGCTGGATAAAGAAAAATGATTACGCGTGACGGAGATAAAGGAAAAATGTTAACCCGCCGGGCGGCAATGCTGGCGGGCGGCGAACTTTTTTTATCTTCGATCCTGCTGGGGCGCATGTATTATCTGCAGGTATTGGAATCGGACAGGTACAAAACGCTGGCGGAAGAAAACCGGATCAGCACGCGCCTGCTGGCGCCGCCCAGAGGACTGATCTTTGACCGTTTCGGCCAGCCGATGGCGCAGAATAACCAGAATTTCCGCGTATTGGTTATTTCCGAACAAACGGAAGGCAATCTGAACGCAACGCTGGAAGCTTTGAATAAAATTCTGCCGCTGACGGACGGAGAAATCCAGCGGATCCGCAAAGACGTGCGCCGCTCGCGCGATTTTACGCCGGTAACGATCCGGGAAAATCTGACCTGGGAACAAATGGCGGCGATACAGTTAAACGCGCCGGATCTGCCGGGAATTATTATTGACGAAGGTCTCAGCCGTTTTTACCCGTTCAAAGAAACTGCCGCGCATGTTGTCGGCTATGTCGGCGCCGTTTCGGAAGAAGAAATCGCTTCCGGCAATCCGCTGTTGAAACTGCCGGGATTCCGTGTCGGTAAATCGGGCATAGAGTTGGAATACAATACGGCTTTGTGCGGTAAAGAAGGCGCCCAGCGTGTCGAAGTCAATGCCGTTGGACGGGTTATCCGCGAGATCGAACGTGACGAAGGTATTCCCGGAACGACTTTGCCGTTGACGATTGACATGCGTTTGCAGAAAATTGCGTATGAAAAAATGAAAAATGAAAGCGGCGCGGCCGTTCTTTTAGACATTTATACCGGTGAAGTTCTGGCATTGGTTTCAACCCCCAGCTTTGATCCGAATAAATTCAATCGTGGCTTGTCCAACGAAGAATGGGAAGAAATTTCAACGAACGAAAAAAATCCGCTGCTGAATAAAGCGCTGGGCGGATTGTATTCTCCCGGTTCGACGTTCAAGATGGTCGTGGCTCTGGCCGCTTTGGAAGCCGGCGTTATCCGCCCGGATACAAAGATTTTCTGCGGCGGCCATATTATGATGGGGTCGCACCGTTTTCACTGTTGGAAAGCCAGCGGACACGGCAATGTCGATTTAAAAGAAGCGTTGATGCATTCCTGCGACATTTATTTTTACGAAGTCGCCCGTCGCACCGGCATCGACAAGATTGCCGCCATGGCCAAACGGTTTGGATTCGGCATGCCGACAGGTATTAATCTGCCCGGTGAAAAATCAGGTCTGATGCCGACCAGACGCTGGAAAGAATTAATTCTGGGCGAGCAATGGCTGCAGGGGGATACATACAACGCGGGAATCGGGCAGGGATATGTGTTGACGACGCCGATTCAGCTGGCGGTTATGGCAG
>ULRP01031159.1_pt1 | contig 19788 bp, 19 predicted proteins | sample 1955521 | NCBI WGS metagenome assembly ULRP01 (sample SAMEA4835685, study PRJEB28245) | human gut metagenome | biome: gut microbiome; material: fecal sample | place: Denmark | collected 2008
TGGACTTGGTGGACAAGGGGCTTGTCACCGACCAGATGGTTTTAACAGTCGGCTACGATATTGAGAATCTGACCGACCCGGTGCGAAGAGCAAAGTATCACGGCGCGGTTGAGACAGATCACTACGGAAGACAGATTCCGAAACAGGCGCACGGGTCCATCAATCTCGACGGTCACACGTCATCTACACGCAAAATAATGTGTGCTGTTTCGGAGCTGTTTGATCGGATCGTGGACAAGAATTTGCTTATCCGCCGTATGTACGTTGTGGCGAATCATGTTTTGCCGAAAGCGGACGCACCGAAGAAAAACGATGAAGATGTGCAGCTCAACTTCTTCACCGACTATGCCGCCGAAGAGGAAAAGCAGAAAGCTGAGGACGCCGCTTTGGAGCGTGAGCAAAAGATACAAGCCGCTACGCTTGCGATCAAGAAGAAGTACGGGAAGAACGCCATACTTAAGGCGATGAACCTTGAAGAAGGCGCAACTGCAAAAGACCGCAATGCGCAGATCGGCGGGCATAAGGCATAAAGGATCAAACAAATCGGAATTTGAAGAGGTAGTTAAGATGAAAGACGGAAAACACCCAAATCCCAATACAATCCATCCAATTGCAGGGTATGATAAAGAAATATATGTGAAGCCGACGATTACAAATCCGAATATTATTGTCGGGGACTTTACTTATATTGCCGATTCGGATTTTGAAAGTCATGTTTCACACTTATACGAGTGGAATGATGACAAACTCATCATCGGAAAGTTCTGTCAAATCGCCGCCGGAGTTGAGTTTGTGATGAACGGTGCAAACCATCAGATGAACGCCGTCTCTACATTCCCGTTCTATACCTTGGAGGGATGGGAAATGTCGCCGCCTGCAAAGACGGATCTGCCATTAAAAGGAGATACCGTTATCGAAAATGATGTTTGGATCGGGCAAAATTCGGTAATTCTTCCCGGCGTTCACATTGGAGATGGTGCAATCATTGGTGCAAACAGCGTTGTGGGAAGTGATGTTCCACCATATACGAAGGTCGTTGGGAATCCTGCAAGAGCAATTCAAAAACGCTTTGACGATGAACTGATTGAATTGCTGCTGAGATTCAAGTGGTGGGATAGGAGCATTGACGAAATCAACCGGCTGATTCCAATCTTGACTTGCAGTGATTTGGATAAAGTGAAAGCTGAAATCAAAAAGCAATTAGGCTGACAAATTCAAGTTTATCTAGGAGGTGCGATGCAGAATGCGTATGAACAATAGGTACGACGAGATTATCAATCTTCCTCACCATGTCTCCAAGACGCGACCGCAGATGCCGATGTCTGACCGTGCGGCGCAGTTTGCCCCTTTTGCTGCCCTCACCGGCTATGACTCCGCCATCAAGGAAACCGGGCGTCTGACAGGCGAAAGGATCGAACTTGATGAGGAAGCACTGACAGATTTGAATATGAGGTATCAGCTTCTCGTTGATGCCCTCGATGAAGAGCCGGAGGTGGGAATTACCTACTTTAAGCCCGATGAACGCAAGTCAGGCGGCGAATATGTGACCGTAACCGGCACGGTCAAAAAGGTCGATGATTTTGAGCGGCTGATCACCATGCAGAACGGCACCAAAATCCCGATGGACGATGTCTTGGCCGTTGACTGGGGGCTTTTTGGGGACGCTCATGTTGAGGTTGCTGTTTCTGAAAAGAACGCTTACTGAGGGCGAAAAAAACACACGAAAAGATGTTGTGCAATACAGGAAGAATAACTCCCGATTTTGATTTGTATCATTTCCCATAACACCTATTATAAAATTCAACAAACCCGCGCTTGTGGTTTGGGACGATTTGTGGCGTTTTCTTTCGATATGAGGGTGCCGTTTTGGTGGCGGTATTCTTACCGTCCGTCATTCGAAAACCGCTGTTTGTTACTTCTGGTTAACAAAAAACGCCGTATTTAGAGGGCTGGAATTAGGGATTTGAAAAAAATTTACCGGCCTTCTTCAAGCGGAGAAGAATCAAGCCCGCACATTTGGCATTGCCATTTGTGTGGGCTTGATTCCTACAGTTCTAATATTAATCCTTTGGAGGGATGCGAGGCCTTTTTAAATGCATTTTTTATCGCACGTGCCTCGTGCTCGCCGCGACCAGCAATGTCGCGAATGATATCATGGCTACTTTTTAGTTTGTTCGTAGGAAATGTCATTTTTACTGCTGTCCCATCTATATATGTATCTATCGACTTGGTACCTTCGCTGGTAACATATATACACTTACCACCAGAAGCAATGCAAAAGTTTCCGCCTAACTCCTTGCATATTTCACTGACCATGTATAATCCGTAGCCTGAATTTGACCATTCATCATTTGAACGATTTCCTCTACGAGGATCAAACGCTTGCGAAATTCCCGCTTTGATAGCATAAGACAAGGCTGATTCATCGTCAGTGGCATATGCTCTGTGGATGGAATTTTTCTGTAAACTCTTTTTGATGCCAATTCCCTCATCGACAATTGCAATTTCCGCAGTTTGATCATTCCAGTACTGACCACATATCCATGCAGATGATTCCTCTGCGTGTTCTGGTATATTTCGCAGTATTTCACGTATTAAATATGTCATCAGTGCTTGCATTTCTGCATTGTGCCTACAAATAATACGAGATAGTTTTGCTGCTTCCTTTTCGATAGAATCACCCAGTGTACCATATTCTCCTGCCGCTATCTCATCAGAGTGTAGTTTAATCAAGTCGAGTTTTGCAATAGGCAAGTAATTGTCATTTCCGCTCGCACCCCCTGGAACATTTCCTATTGGTAATGTCTCGGAAATTGATTTAAAGAACCCCATATGTGCAGCATATGAAATGCCTGTTCTGCTTTGATCACACTGCAACCGGAACGGCACATCTAAGTGCTTGTTCCTTAATTGCTTTAAAGCAATAGATGTGAGTAGCATACCGAACGGTCGCACCCAGCCCATATTTGCGATCAAAGTCATTTCGTCTACGGTGTCAAAATCAATTTTGTTGATTTCACTCGCCAGAGAAAGGGCGCTTATGGTATTAAGATCGGGAATTGTATATTCCAAACGACTTCATCTCTTTCCAATTTTAATTACAAAACCTACCTCTATTATATTTCCTCAAACCGTTTCGCCAACTGCATAAAACTTGAATTCGGCAAAACCTGCTTGGACGGGATAAACAGATACCGCCACTGTTTATAGCCGTTTGCCTTGCCCCAGCGAGAGGCAACCTCGCAGTATTGGATACCGCGCTTTTTCTTAGCAATCACATCCGGGTCACTGAGCTTGTCCTCGCCCTTTACCTCCACAAGATAAATCGTATCGTCGGTCTCCACAACGAAATCCGGCTCATAGTTATGCCCGTGATTGTAGGTGATATTGAATTCCTGAGGAGCAGGGCGAAGCCAGTTCTGCACATCGGTGTCCGTCTCCAACACCCGTGCAAGTACCAGTTCGGGGCGGCTGTCAAACTTGGTGGCGCTGAATACGCCCCGCTTGACACCTTCAAACAGAACTGATTGGATATTCCCGGTATAATCATCGGAGAAAAGATTGACCCGTTCGGCACAGCTGTAAGACTGTTGCAGGTTGTAATCTCTTGTGCCGATGACCTCTTCCTGCAAAAAGCCGTTCTCACAATAGAAGTGCTGGAGCATCTGCTTGTAGATTTTATTGCCAATGTCCCGCTTGTACATCATAATGATGTTCTGCATTCCATTGGTGCCGTACTGTATTTCGTAGTGGTCGCAGACTTGCGTGATCAGCTTGAACATTAGTTTGGAGCATTTTTCGTAGTCGATCTCCGGTTTCTGTCGGAGTTGCTCCAGTATGACCTTTTTCGGATTGTAGCCCTCAAAATCGATTGCATCGCCCTTGATGCGCTGCCGGTCCTGCATATCCTCCAGATTCTGAACGAGCAGCTCATTCTTGATCGGCACATGGGTAAAATCTGCCATGTCCAAATCAAAGTCTACGAACACATATTCCTCAACACCGGCATCCGTTACCTTGATACGGGGAATCGGAATAAATTTGTTCACGGCAGCTCTGTGCGTTTCCTCGGTTTGGTAGAGCATCCATGCTGCCAGCGGCATTTCATTCTCCTTGAAGGTCTGTCCCAGATCCTTATCCTCAGCGACCTTCTGTTTGACTGTTTCTACAATTTGCTGTGCCTGCACAGGGGTGACCGTATGCGCCGGGGTATGCTGAATGTGCTGCTCAACCTCTGCTTTGATCAAGTCAGCTGCCTTCTTGATCAGTGCATCTGTGGTATCCGTCTTTTCAATTTGAGTATGAGCATACGCTTTTTCCAGCTCGGCATCCGGATCGGTTTCTATTGTCAGCTGAGTATAGACCACTTCTTCGGGCTTGATTTCTTCTGCTTTAATGACATTCCCAGCCTTAAAAATAGAATCACCCTTCTGTGCCTCCGCCAGAATATCATTGAATTTATCATGGGCAGTCAGCATGACGGCATCCACATCCCGATCACCGGCGCGCTCTCCATAGGGTAGGCGCAAGCCGCGACCGACCATCTGCTCTCGCAGAATTTTGGATGCCGCCGTCCGAAGCGGAACGATGGTATAGAGGTTGTTGACGTCCCAACCTTCTTTGAGCATATTGACATGGATCACGATCTCCACCGGATTTTTCGGGTTTTCCACATCTAGAAGCAGACGAGTGTTCGCTTCGGTCTCTGCGCCTTTCTGTTTAGAGTGGACGATTATCGTTTTGTTGCGATATGCGCCACTACGGAATTCGTCTGACTTTACGAATTGCTCCACCCAGGTTGCGTGATCTGTATCCTTGCAAACTACGAGCATAAACGGCTTCACCACAGGCTTGCCGTGATTGGCAGCGTAGACTTCCAATTTGCGCTTTGTGCTTTCATGGCAGGTGATGCCGTCCAGCAGCATCATTTTATCCAGCTGTTCATCACCGAAGTTATAGAAATCAATGTCCGAGCGGGTCACGGCATATGGGGTGCGGGTATAGCCATCCTCGATTGCCTTGGACAACGGGTATTCATATACCACATTTTTGAACGGCACCTGCTTGTTCCCCTTGGTCACCAATGGTGTTGCTGTCAATTCCAATCCCAGCAGCGGATGCAGCTCGTTCAGCGCCTGTGCCCCCTTTTCTGCCCGGTAATGGTGCGACTCATCCATAATGAGCACAAGATCCGGCAAGTCGGACAACGCCTGATAGAACGAGTCCCCAATGAGCTCGTTCACCTTTTTCATGTTTGCGCCCTCTTTGTTGAATTTGTCGATGTTATACACGAAGATGTGAACATCGGATTCAAACAGGGAGAGCGTTTTTTCACGGTAATCGTCATCCGTAATGATCTGCGGCGGCGTGCTGAAACAGCCAAGCCCCTTGAACACATACTTGGCACTGTTGTTATCACTGAGATCCTTTTTGAGTTTTTCAAAAATCGTAGTATTGGGAGCAACCACGAAAAAGTTCCTGATATGGTGCTGTGTGTAGAGGTAGGCGATAAAGGCTCCCATTAAACGAGTCTTGCCGACACCGGTCGCCAGAGCAAAAGTCAGGGACATAAAATCGCGCTCAAAATCGGAGCAGATCGGATACATAGCGTGGACAGCACCCAGTGCCGCTTTTAAATTCATGCCCTTGCGGAGCTGTACGGCGTTGGTAATCTCTTCAAGAATCTTCAGCGATTGCGTCTGCGGCTTGCGGAGAGACATGACACCGCTGATATAATCCGTTGTATAGAGCGGAAAATCGTTAGACATCCTCTTCCTCCTCGTCACAATCATCATACACCGGCGGGTGTACGATATTCAGGTTGTAATCTGCTTTGCCGAACTCGCAGCGTTCCAGCAGCATTTGCGGGATTTTCTTCACTGTGATATTATCGTAGGCCTTGTCCAGTCCGCTGTCAAAAGAGCGGCAAGCGATGATCAGATACTCGCCTTCCTCCATGGTGTCCTTGATGGAGTCCAGATAGGGACTGTTCAGGTGGCGGGTAGTTACAAAGAGATAGCTGTTCTCGTTGCCTACAGACTGTTTCCAGAACAGGTCTCCATCCGGCTGATAGTGGAATCCCTCATGCAAGGCCACCGCCGCTGCCAGCATATTGGCATCATAGTCCTCGTTGATGACATATTCGTCAAAGGGGTCTTTGTTGATTAGGGTGGGTGCTACCTCATAGAAACGATAACCACCACCGCCTTGCCAGTTCTGCGCCTTGGTAATGCCGCCGGAGTCCTCCCCCGCAATGACCTTATCCATGCGCACTTTGCAATGGGTATAGGCGTGATTGCCCATTTCCACGCCGATCCAACGCCGCCCCATTTTCTGTGCGACGGCAGCAGTGGTACCTGATCCAAGAAAACTATCTAAAATTAGGTCTCCGGGCTGAGTTGCAAGTGTTAAAACACGTTCAATCAAAGCTTCGGGTTTTTGCCCCACAAAATCAAGGCGTTCTGTGGACATGGGATTAATAACATTAATATCAGCCCATAAATTCCCAACAGGACGCCCCTTGTATTCATCCAAAAATTGTTTTCGTTGAATTCTTTGGGACTTGTTTTCAGGCATATACAATCTGCCTTCTTCTTCAAATTGCTGCATTTTTGCCAAAGATAAAGACCAACCATTCTTAGGCGGCGTATACCCTTTGTATTCATAAACAAGCGTTGGGCTGTAAGTGGGGCTGATGATAGGACTTAACCTATACTTCCTGCCATTTTCATCGGTGTGGGTAAAGCGTTTGTTGATATATTCCTGCGTTTCGTCATCGTCCAATGAATACACGGGTGTTATTGTGGCAAGTTCAGTCTTCGCATACCAAAGGATATAATCTGTATTATTGTTCAGACGATTTCTTGGATTTACGCTACCACCTTTTCTTTTCCACACGATGTCATTAACAAAGTTTTTTCGTCCAAAAATTTCATCCATTAATACCTTTAAATACGCCATCTCATATGTATCAATTTGAGCAAAAATAAAGCCGTCATCAGATAATAAATTTTTTAAAATCTCCAATCTCGGTCGCATCAGATTCAGCCACTGGCTGTGTTCCAGATTATCATCATAATGCTCAAACGCCGAACCGGTATTGTACGGCGGATCGATATAGATACACTTTACCTGTCCGGCAAATTTGCTCTCCAGCGCTTTCAGTGCCAGCAGATTATCCCCATGGATCAGCATATTCTGCGTATCCGGGTCGGCGGCAGTGTTGGAAAGCTCCGTATTTTCAATCAGCAACCGAGGCTCGACTCGAATCGGCTCGTCCTTGCCATACCAAGTCAGTTCCAGTTTGTTAGCCATTGGTCGGCCACCCCTCTTTCACGGCAAGCGCCTCAAGTTGTTTCCCTAAATTATATCGGATATCGGATTCCGTTACCTGGTCAAAAGGACGAACAACCGTTGTTGGCAGCGCCTTGATTGCGGCAAGAATCTCCGGGTGTTTTGCATTGTTCTGCATAATTTGCAGTTGCGCAGAACTACGGTCAAATGGGGATTTCTGAAGTTCGTTCCATGTATCCAGAATATCCTTTTCCAAGGGGGTAATGCACCTTGCCTGGCGCAACCCCTCAATCAATAAAGAGAAATCCATTATTCACCCTCCACTGTATTCGCAGTAAGCATTTCGTCCGGTAAATCCCTCACTTTTACGGAAACGGACACGCTTTTCCCACTTTTTAGGGTTTCTTGCTCCTGGCAGCGAGCGAACTCCATGCGCAAAACGGCAGCTATCGTTTTTTGACCGAAATCATCGAGCAGAGAGTATTTACGCATCACATCCTCGTACTCCTCCTGCATTGCCCAGTTTCCCAGTTGTGCGACTTCCATGTCGTTCAGTTTGACCGGGGTCGGATCATCGGACGTACCAAGAATATAATCGATTCGTTTATCAAAAACCTGCGTCAGTTTTTCAAACATCTCAAAGCTGGGCTTGCGTTTTCCGGTTTCCCACATGGCAACGGTGCCACTGGATACGCCAAGTGCTGTCGCAAGCTCGATCTGTGTCATGCCTTTTTCTTTTCTAAGGTCTTTCAGTCGTTCAGGAAACATGGTTCTCACACCTCGTCTTGGATTTCACTCATATTATATTACTATAAGTGAGTTTTGTCAAGTTGCCAGTGAGAATGGATTCTATAGGGTTCTACAACCGTATAAAAATCTTTAAAAAAATTTCTGTTTTGCTATTGACTCGGATAACGCAAAGTTATATGATGCGAGTGAGAAAGGTGAGAAACGTATTTCTCATTCGCGGATGTCAACCAGGAAAGGCTGTTTCCCGCACTTTCGGGAGCAGTCTATATTTTTTCAGAAGGAGGCAATGAACTTGAAAGGCAGAAAACGCCAGCGTGAAAACCGCCGCATCAAGCAGCGAGAGGAACGCATCGACAAGCGAAACGACTGCGGCGTGAAAGATCTTACCGCTTACAATGCAGTCCGACAGATCATGACAAACGGAAAAACCAATATTGTGCTGACGTGACCACCTATGAAAATCCATGCGAGATTTTTGAAGGTGGTATTTTTGCGCCCAAATTTACAGAAATGGAGGTATGAAGGATATGGAAAAGACAACGATGAGCGTACAAGAGCTGTCATCGCAGCTGGGCATATCCTTGCCAAAGGCGTATGAGCTTGTGAAATCGAAGGGCTTCCCGTCCATCCGCATCGGCACGAGGATCCTCATTCCCGTTGACGCTTTTCGGGAATGGCTGATCATCACTTCAAACAAGCAGGAGTGAGCGCCGTGAAAATAACGCAGAGAGGGGGTGACGGTGAAATGTATATGGACGAGCTGAAGACCTTTAAAAAGATCACCGGCGGCTACAGCCTCTATGCCGAGTTCAAAGGGCAGCAGGCGTTTGAATTCATATACAACGACCTGCTCTGGTTCTGTATGAACCGGCTTCCGAAATTCGGCGGCGACGATGGCCAGCGGGTATATAACCGCATCATGGTCGTCCGCTGTCCCAACGTCATCCCGAAGGAGCAGCAGGACAAGCGGCTGCAGGACAAGTTGTACGCCGAGCGCGGCGGCATCGTTTACAAGGCGATCCGGGCGCTGCAAACGGTCATCCGCAACGGCTATCGCTTTTCAGAGCCAGAGAGCTTCACGGCGGCGCGGGAACGGTACATGAGCGAAAACAGCACCGTAGTCAGCTTCTTCGACGAGTGTATGTGTCCGTGGCCGAAGGGCCGGATCAATCCCCACTGCACCACGGGCCGTATCTATCGGGTCTATCAGGCGTGGTGCCGGGAGAACAACAACGGCTTCGCTAAGACCGCAAAGGAATTCCGCGAGACCCTTGCCGCCCATCTCGGCTGCTCCTACGCCGACATGACCACACGGCAGAAGGGCAACACCTTTTACAAGGATTATTCGCTCACGCTTGAGGCGAAGGAACAATACGCACGGGAGTACGGCTATGACGGCGCTGAATTCCTGTGATCCAGGTAGCAGAGGTAGCAGTACAGGTAGCAGCCTTTTTCACAACTGCTACCCGCAAAAAGCCTTATGCCGCAAGGGTTTCCGGCCTCTGGGTAGCAGAGGTAGCAGTACTTCAAACTTCTCAGCCGAAAAAATCCTTGTTTGGATGTAAGTTAGAGATTTGCCTCCAAGTAATGATTGCCGTGGGCATAAACACAGCGGTAACTGCTACCTTTGCTACCTACGCTGCGAAAAGCCTTGTAATTACTGAGCTTTCCGGAGTGGCAGTACCCGGAAATGCTGCTACCCATTTCTACCCGCAGCATCAATTCAGGAAGGAGGAAAACAGATAATGGTACATTACCCGTCACTGCCGGAGCTGAAAAAGGTTCTCGACGAAAACTACAGCATCCGCACCATCGACTTGGAGAAGTGCCTGTACCGGGATTTCGGTAACGGCTTCAATGTGGAGATCAGCGGATGCAGCCGTGCCAACCGGAAGTGTCCGGCTACGCTTTGCCTCTGCCATGTGACGCGTGCAAAACATCATATGATGTGTCGGTTGAGGAGTCAATAATTTTGGGATATCCGCTAGAGTCAACCATTTTCACAGTGTATTTTGATGCTCCGGTTGAATTCCATGAAAATCGCTTATAGTGATTACATCCGTTTTTTAGAGAGTATTCACTGTCTGAGATTGAACTGTTTGAGGATGGTAAAATATATTCCGTATAGCTGCTTTTGCGCGGAAAATAGCATGTTTTTCCATTTTGGTCCACAAATGAATAAATGGTACTGCCGTCACTCATGTAATATGCATTGTAACAATTAATATCGTAAGCAGCGCTTTTTCCGCTAATTTGTCCATTTTTTGTTGTCAGGGCTGTTGAACTGTAACATTGCACGAATGTGTTTGCCGGTATCGTTACCCTCCATCTACTGCCATAGTAGTGACAGGTTACAGATGCCGCGCTGGCTTTCAATTCCCCGATGCCCTCGCCGCCGACGGCGAGAGCACCGAATACCATTATCATGCATAACAGAAGTGATAATGCGCTTTTGAGTTTCCGTTTCATTTTTCTGCCTCCTGAATTCATTTTTGAGCCTTTCCTCAGGGCGCACTCGCCCTTATGAAAAACCCTCTCATGAATAAAGACAAGATCTCGCAAAATCGGTTCACAGATTTGTAAAAAAATTTGTGATTTTCAAGTTTTTTTTGAGAAAAAACCGTTTGAAATTTCTAAACTCCAAAACCGAATGAAATTCGCCCCGGCTGTTCAGATTTTTATTGATTTGTCCGCAGCGGTATTGTATAATATTTAAACAGACCACAGAAAGGGGCAAAAACATGAAAACTTTATTCAAGAACGGCACTGTATTCGACGGCAGCGGCAATGCTCCGTTTGTCGGCGACGTCCTTATTGAGGACAACAAAATTCTCAAGGTCGGCAAGTGCGACGAAGCGGCAGACGAGACGGTCGACGCAACCGGTCTTTATGTTTGCCCCGGCTTTATTGATGCCCATTCGCACAATGATTTCTTCTGCGACAGGGCAGACAGCGAGAAATTCTTCAGCCCGTTCATCAGGCAGGGCATCACCACCCAGATAACCGGCAATTGCAGCTTTTCGCCGTTCGGAACGGATGAAAATACGCCCTACAGAGACAAGCTCGGCGGCGGCCTCTTTGAGTCGGAATTCACCGGCAGCCTCGCTTCCTTCCGCGAGAAGCTCACGGGCAGGCTCCATGTCAATATCGTGCCGCTCGTCGGTCACGGCTCTGTTCGTGCGGGCATCTGCGGCTACGACTCGACGCCGCTCACCCCGGAGCAGCTTAAAAATGAGATCGACCACGTCCATCAGGCGATGGAGGACGGCGCATTCGGCGGCTCGATGGGCTTCATGTATGAGCCGAACAGATACGCGACCAAGGAGGAGCTTTATGCCTTCGCGAGGGAGATCGCGAAATACGACGGAATTCTCACCGTCCATGCGAGAGCCTGCTCGGCGGTCAGCGCGGAGTATCCGCTCATCACCAAGAAATCACACCTCGAGATCGCCCTCGACGAGATAGTTGATATCATGGAGCAAACGGGCGTTCGCACGGAGTACAGCCACCTTATCTTCACGGGCAAGAAATCGTGGAAAAAGCTCGATAAGATGCTGAATGTTTTCCACACCCTCAAAGCTCAGGGCAAGCCCATTGCATATGATAATTACGCATTCCATTACGGCGCGTCGGTCATCACTGTTGTGTTCCCCGAGTGGTATGCGAAGCTCCCCAAGGAGCAGGCGAATTCACCGCTGAACCGCTTCAAGCTCAGCTTGACTATACTCATGTATCGCAAGGTGCTCGGCATCGACTGGGAGGATATGACCGTCGCGTATATCAGTGATGATCACCCCGAATACGAGGGCAAAACGGTCATTCAGCTCGCCGAAGAGGAGGGCGTGAAGCCGCTGGATATGTATCTGAAGCTCGTTGAGCTTTCCGATCGCACGGGCAGGATCTATCTCGATAAATATTACAACGATACGATCGTGCGTACGCTCATGGAGGACGATATGTCGGTATTCATGACCGACGCATGGGTCGAGGAAAAGGGGAGGCAGAACATTGCGACCTTCCAGACCTTCCCGCAGTTCTTCCTGCTCGGCAGGCGCTGGAATATCGCCCCCGAGAAGATAGTCCGCAAGATGACTGGCGCAACCGCCGACCGCTACGGCATCAAGGAGCGCGGCTACCTCAAAGAGGGCTACAAGGCCGATATCAGCATTGTTGACCCCGCAAAGCTCAGCGTTGACGAATCCCGCCCCGACGCAGCCCCCGGCGGCATCCACAGCGTCTATATCAACGGCAAAGCCGTCCTGAAGAACGGCGAATATCTCGGCGGCACCAACGGCGAATTCATTCTGAAAAAGTAAACATAGTTAAAAGCGGTCACCGAAGGCGGCCGCTTTTTGTCAACGGAAAGGGAGATTATTTGAAAGTTCTTATCATCAACGGCAGCCCGAGAGCGAACGGTAACACTTCCGTCGCCGTGCGTGAAGTCGAGAATGTTCTCAAAGCGGAGGGCATTGAGGTCAAGACCGTGCAGATAGGCGGCAGGGATATTCGCGGCTGCATAGCCTGCGGCAGATGTTCAGAGCTCGGCAAGTGTGCGATAGATGACACCGTCAACGAGCTCGCGGGCGAATTTGAGAGCGCGGACGGTCTTATCGTCGCAAGCCCCGTTTATTATGCGTCGGCGAATGCTACGCTCATTGCCTGCCTCGACAGGCTCTTCTACAGCACTCCTTTTGATAAGACGATGAAGGTCGGCGCAAGCATCGTCTGCGCCAGAAGAGGCGGCTGCTCGGCGACCTTTGACGAGCTAAATAAATACTTCACTATTAGCAATATGCCGATAGCCTCGAGCCAATATTGGAACAGCATCCACGGCAGAGTCAAGGGCGAGGCGGAGCTTGACGAGGAGGGCAAGCAGACTATGCGAACTCTCGCAAGGAATATGGCGTTCCTGATGAAGAGCATTGCTCTCGGCAGGGAGAAATACGGCCTGCCTGAAAAGGAACCGCGCGTCGCAACGAATTTCATCGGCTGAGCAAGCACCCAAAGCTGTTAGCTTATCTAGAATTCAACAAATAAACGATTTAAAACTATAAGCGGGAGAGGCTGACTCCTCCCGCTTGGATCTTTTTCAAATTATGTGCAAACATACCTTGATGGCATATGAACTCAAACTTTAACAGGGCGTGTGAGCCGGAAAAGGCCCACACGCCCTGATTGCGTATTAACGGAAATATCCAGGCATGTCAAGGGTGGCTGAATTATCAGCCACTCATTTGCATGTTTTGTGCTGTTCCTTATCTGATGAATTATGCACTGCTATATGATATACCGACGATATTGCTTCGGAAAATCCGGTGAGCCCGTCTATGCAGGTTAACAGAATACCATCTACTCCACGGTTCTCCAAGCCGTTTAAGATAGAAAGTCAGTACTTTACGCATTCGTTTTCACCTACATACATGCCAAGAACCTCTTTTTTTTAACGTCCAAATTGATCCCTATGGCAATCTTTTCGTGATTATTAAGCATTCAAAAACGTCAACGCCCATTCGGTATTGACAACGAATTCCTCGTTTTCTGATGCTTCAAGACGGTCTGCAAATTCGTTCTTGATACGGTCGTACATGTTTGCAGGGATTTCTGCACTCATCGGACTGTCACCAATGAACTCCAAGATGTATTTGCCATCAGTTACAACGAAATAGACCTCTTTGATCTTTGCATCCGGGAACTGCATGCTGATATTTGCCAAATAGGTGAGTTTAATAATTTCAATCACACGATCATCTAACCCATGTTCAAAAATGATGGCTTTTTCACGCAGAGAATTTTGATTGGTAACAATACGTTTGCGGTATCCGTGCATTGCAATGCTCATCATTTTTTCTGCATCCGCTATCGCTTCTAAGGCCTGCTTGACAGATCCAACATAATAAACCATCGCTTGATGCGTCATATCGTGGTACAGTGTATTGTAATTCACAATGCTTTTGTAACCGCATTTACTACACTTAAAGCGGAACAATGTGCCGTCCATCAGTTGCTGCTTTGCTTCAGGATTCAAATCTCCATTGAGTGAATGCCATACGATAAAGTCTTGCGCATTACCACACGCAGGGCATGTTATAGTTTCTTTACGCTCCATTGACATAGTTGCGTCCTCCTAAAAAAGAATGTTTCGTTGCCTTTTCAATCAAATGCGAATGCGAACAATGTTCTTTGGCTTATTGCCACGAATTAGTCGATGCACCCATATTCGTCAACATTATTTCTCGCCCTGCTCAAGCATCCGTTTCGCTTTTGACATTTCTGAAATTTCATATGCGTAATTGAATAATTCAACTGAGCTGCGATATTAATACCATATGAATCCAAAAAGGAATATCCTGATAAGCGTCTGCCACCACGCATATTTGACATAGAGGGTCTCCGAGTCGACAGTTCCGTCCTCAAAAACGGCGGTAATAACCGTTGAACCTATTCGGCGGGCAGTGACTGTTCCGCTTTCATCAACACTTGCGACATTCGGGTCTGATGAGGTCCATTTGACCACATTACTGCCGTGAGAATTGATCCGATATATTGATTTGTACGGCACGAAGTCGGGGAGGTAAAAATAGCTTCGGTGGGTCGCGTAGTCAAGCCCGAGCCATATGTTGTATTCGCCGTTATCCTCAATGAACAAGGTGCCTTCCTCTTTGTCATTTGAGCCGAATGTGCCTTCGGAAATATTCAATTTCCATTTACTGATAAAGGTGCCTTTATCAGTATCGCTTTGCCCAATAAAATCAAATCCGAAATATGGAAGTGAATCGCTTTCAAATCGGAGCGTGCTGTCGGAATAGACGCTTTCAATGTAAAAATACACCGTGTCTATATTTCCTATATTTTCACCGCGCGGAGAAATAGAAACGGGAACGTTTATGGGGCAATTTAAGGACGCAACATTCACTGTGTTATCAAGCGTCAGTGTTTCGGTTTCGGTTATGTCATAGTCGGCATATTCTTTGACATTGAAAACGAAAGAAGAGGCACCGCCGCATTCAAAATAAATGAAGTAGGTTTTGCCTTTTTCAAATTCGATTTTTCCGTCTACGACGTAGGTCAATCTGTCAAGCTTTCTGAAAAACGAACGTTCATAATAAGGTGCGTCGGCGGATTCGTCATAAAGATACATCCATACCGCTCCGACGTCATCATCATCGGCAGGCGTATGCGTCACTTCAAAAGCAAGCTCGCCGTCCTTAGGAGCGACAAATTTATAAACAGGCGCCATATCCGATACTGTGACAGAGTCACCGGAGGCTATTTCCGGTGCGTCGTCCATTAAGGATGTCCCGTTTGAGCGCTCGACCGAGACGGTGTATTTATGCCCGAACCAATACATTCCGCTCTCATCCACGGCGAATCTGACCGAAACGGTCTTCCTCTCGCCTTTATCAAATGATGTGTAGATATAAGCGTCGCCGTTGATGAACGTTGCATTTGCGCTTTTGTCGTTTAATTCTATCGTATAGTCATACTTGTTTATATTACGAATAATAAAACGATAATTGCCCTCTTCTTCCGCCGTGAAGCTGTATTCGTGGCAAGCGGCGGCCGAATAAAGCTTGTCATCGATCGGCTCATTCTCTTTAAGCTCAACGCTGTGTGAGCTGCCGTCGTATTCAATTATGCAAAAATTGCCGGAATTATAGCAGGCAAGGCCGAAATAGTATTCGCAGTCCTTCTTCAGATAATATGAATATCCGTTGCTTTTATTTGCGGCAACTATTTCTTTATCTGCGTCAAACACGTTGACATGAATCCCGTTGTCGCTCTCAGCGCAATAAAATCCGCTCTTCTCCGGCACAAATCTGAATGCATAAACCGTTTCATAATCTTCGGTGAGCTCAACGTGCACCGTTTCGTTAAGGGCGATGTCAACGCTGTCGTTACACATATATTCGGCATAGCTCACGGTCTCTATTTCAAAATCTACCTCTTTGCCGTCGGTGGAATTAATCACGATCTGCATAGAGTATGTAGAAGGCTCATCTTCTTCGTAGAACCTGTAATCGGTGTAAACCGAGAATTCATAATACCTGTTCGGCTCGATCTCTCTGTCGTTAACCGTTATGTCGATATTCCCGCCGCAGACGATTCTGTAATATCCGCTGAAGTAGCTTTCGCTTTCAACGGAAAAGATGCTGTATGAATCGCCGGAGGTACGGCTTTTTACGCTGCTGCCCGCCTCTATCCTTGTTGAGGTTCGCTCGTCATATAGAGTTTCGGTATCCGCCGTGACGGTAATTACGCCTGTTGCGGAGCTGCTTGAAAAGCCCGCAGTCAGGAATACGGAATCTCCCTTCGCTATGTAGCAGGTTATGCTCTGCCCGCCGCTTGCAAGCACCGTGCCAAAGGGCGAATAAACCGTCCCCTGTGCGCCTTCACTGAGAGTGAAGGTGTATTCGGCACTGCCCGGTGAAGTGAATTTGAAGGTTTCTTTTCCTCCGGGCGAAGAGATGCTCGCTGAGCACGGAGTTCTCGCTTCGACGGTTTTATAAGAGCTGAATATCCCGTCGCCTGTGCCGTATTTTTTCAGAGTGTTGCTTTCGAGTGAAGCGAGCGCGGCGTGTGCCCAACAGCTGCCGAGAAATCCCTGATCTTTGACTGTCGAAACATAGCCGTAATCACGCAGATCGTATTTTGCGGGCAAAGATACCGCCTTTTGAGATGCCGTGTCAAAGCTGTATTTCAGCGGGGAGGGAATGAGCTCGCCGCCGTCGGGGTTTTTAAGATAATCAATATAATCCTGATTGATCTTGCCGCCGAGTTTTTGTATTTCTTCTATTGAGTAAGTTTTGGTTGAGGAATACTCTCGATTCTCATTGTCAATACCGAAGTAGCTTTTAAGCCCCTTGCCCGGAGCCATCATTCTATCTGGGCGGTATGACGTGAAAGCCTTGATAGACCAGTTTGAGTTCTCAAGGCTGTCATAAAGGTCGATGATAAGATTTTTCGAGGAATAATAGCTTTCGCCGCGATTCCCGCGAACTCCGGGCACATATGACACTTCCGCAGTGTACTGCTCCGCTATGCCGAGAGCGCCGTCGAGCTTGAGCACTATGGCAAATCTTGTGCCCTTTTTAAGCGCATACTCTCTGTCAAGGTCAATGACCGAATAGCCGGGATCGCTAACCTTTCCCGAAGCTATTTTAACGGCTTTTGAGTTACGGCCGCCGAGCCTTGCGTCCTCGGGATTTTGATAATCTTCTACAAGATATACGGAATAGCCGGTGTTGCTAAAGGTCGTATGGAACGAAACCGCTTTTAGAGTTTCATCACTGTTCAGCGCCTTGCCCTGCTCGGGAAACACGTTGAATGCGTAATCTATCTTGTCGTATAATCCGTAAAACGCTCCGTTTGCACCGTATTCGTCATACTGATATATTTTATTGTATCCGCAATCCTTATCCGCAACGGTAAAAGCGGCAAACTCTTTGATGGATAACGGGCTGAATATTCTGTCCTCGTATGAAATATAGATATATCCGTCATACCCCCTATCCGTGCCCCAACTGTTTTTGCACAGTATTGCTCCGTCTCTTTTCGGCTGAACGGGGAAATTCTCTTTCGGGTAATTATCGTCCCACCCGACCATCGTTACGGCGTGGCTCTTCCATTCTTCGCCGTCCTCTGTTTTGTAGAGCAGGGGAGTGCAATAATTAGAATTATCGGTCGTCTTGTCGGTGTAAGTGAACCCGCAATAGATCGCGCCGTATTCCATTACGGCGGATTTAACGGCGTTGATATTGTTGTTGATTTTGATAACGCTGTCCAGATATGCAATGTTGCTCAGCTTTTTGTACTGCGCTTTGCTGTATAATGAGCCGTTGTACGGGTGTGCGTTTTCGCTTACGGGGCCAGCCCATGAGCTGAGATAAGCGGTCGCAAGAGAGGGGTTCCCGCCGTCCGAATAGTCACGATTGGCGTAAAAATCCGACCCGACGCTTGAAAGATAGGTTATCATGTTCATCTCGGAGAAATCGACGCTGCTTTGCTCATTGTGAAGCGATTCTTCGGCTGCCAATGCGGAAAGTGCCGCTGAAAAAGCCGTAAGAATAATAATGGAAATCAGAACTACAGAAATAACTTTTTTGATTGTGTTTTTCATAAAAACAACCTCCTCATGTTTACTATATCAGAAAAAATTCCAAAATGCAAGAATAAATTTCACCGTCAGCCGCCCCGTCATCGACCGCAGAGTGACAAAAAGTGTATATGAGCATAAGACCGAGAAGGGAGATGCTTCTCAGCTCGGTTATGCTGTATATCTTACTTCCGCAGCAAATATGCTGTTTTTGCTCTTTTATCGGCCTATTCGACGCATTCAGAATTCTCCGGATGAAAAAATTTTCAAATTATTTCAAAAGATATGCACTAACATGTTGAAATTTAGCAATGTTTGTGATAACATATGGTGTAAGAGTTAAAATATTACAATGAAAGAAAATGATATTAATGTTATCGCTGTATCTTAACGCGATTGGCACGGAAGTTGAAAGAAAACGATTTGAGGAAGTTTATTATCAGCACAGGAAGCAGATGATCTTTGTTGCGAATGCCGTTGTGCATAATATGGATGACGCCGAAGACGTTGTCCAGGATGTCTTTTTTACGATCGCGTCGTCGCATATGGATATCCTCACCAAGATCGAGGACCCGACGGATCTGAAAAATTATATGCTCAAGGCGACCAAAAACAAGGCGATCAGCACGCTCCGACGGCAAAAGATACAGAAAGAATGCGAAAATAAGTTTATTGATTTCAATTTGGAGTTCAATGATTCGGTGTTCGTCGAGAGCGTTTGCGCCAAGGTCGAGTATGACGAGCTGCTCGACGTGATTCGCTCGCTCGACGATAAATATCGTGAGGTGCTTTATTATAAAATCGTGCTCGATCTGTCGGTCGAGCAAATTGCGAGTACGGTCGATCGTACCGAGAGCACGGTTTGTAAGCAGATATACAGGGGCAAAAAAATGCTTGCGGAGATGTTAAAGAGAGGAGAAATGGCAGAATGTCTATGACGAGAAGTGAATTCAATATGGCGTTCAGCACGGTGATAGCGGAGGAGTTTGCGGATGTTCCCGATGAATCAGAGATCGAGGTTGAGTTCAGCGACGAATTCAACAGGAAGATGCAGGAGCTTATCGACAGCATAGGAGCGAACAACGGTCAGAAGCCGAAGAACGACCGTAAATCGCGCCTGAATATCAAAGGGCTCATTGCGCTGGCGGCGACCTTGGCGCTCCTGCTTGCGGGGCTGGTGAGCGTCAATGCCACAGGGAATCCGATAGTGAATTTCATTGTCAAGACCTATGAGGACTTTAAAGAGATTCTGTTCGCGGGAGACGGCGCGGCAGAAATAGACCACGTTTATGCGTTCACGGAAGTGCCCGAAGGGTTTACGGAAACGGAACGGGTGCTGAATGACGATATGAGCTTCATGCGGTATGAGAATAGCGAGACGGGCGCTGTGATTGAGTTGAGACAATCGGTAACAAATGACGCATCATTTGCCTTGGATAGTGAAAAAAGCAGTACAAAAGCACTTGTCCATAATGGCAGAGAGATAACGGTGTGTTGCTCTGAAACGAGCAAACTATGTGAAGCTTTTTGGATTGAAGGCGAATGTAGGATGAAACTAATATGTTCTGGAGTCACTAATTGTACTGATTTGATAGATATGCTAGATGAATTAGAGTAAAATTGCATGTTCGCACTTGGATGAGTTGCAGCCG
>ULRP01032869.1_pt1 | contig 19700 bp, 9 predicted proteins | sample 1955521 | NCBI WGS metagenome assembly ULRP01 (sample SAMEA4835685, study PRJEB28245) | human gut metagenome | biome: gut microbiome; material: fecal sample | place: Denmark | collected 2008
TTTTAGAAACCGAAATAGGCTTCGGCATTTTTCAGGCATACGCCCGTTACGATCCCGCGGAGGAGATCGCGGTCGTCGGGATATTCGCCGTCTTCCACCCACGTGCCGATGAGATTGCAGAAGATCCGGCGGAAATATTCATGCCGCGGATAGGAGAGGAAACTGCGGCTGTCGGTCAGCATGCCGATAAAACGGGAAAGCATGCCGAGATTGGCGAGCGCCGTCATCTGCGCCACCATGCCGTCTTTCTGGTCGTTGAACCACCAGCCGGCGCCGAATTGCAGTTTGCCGGCGGGCGTTCCCTGAAAATTGCCGATCATGGTGCCGAGCACATAGTTGTCTTTGGGATTCAGCGTATACAGTATGGTCTTCGGCAGAAGATCGTCGCGGTCAAGCGCGTCGAGAAACCGCGACAGAGATTGTGCCTGACAGTAGTCGCCTACCGAATCAAATCCGGTGTCCGCTCCGAGGGCGCGGAACATACGGGTGTTGTTGTTGCGGAGCGCACCCATGTGCAGTTGCATGGCAAAGTCGTGCCGCGCGTATTCTCTTGCGCAGTGCAGCATGACCGCGGTCTTATAGATGTCTTCTTCGTTCCGCGTCAGAACGCCGCCCTGCATCTTTTTTTGGAAGACGAGGGACGCGTCTCCCTCCGCGTACGGTACATGTTCCACGCCGTGGTCGGCGAGACGGCAACCGTTCGCGGCAAAGTACGCAATGCGCTCCGAAAGAAACGCGCAAAGTCCGTCAAAATCGCGCGCCCCCGTTTTTTCAATATAGTCTGAAAATCCGTCTTTCCCGATCTCCACCGCCTTGTCCGGGCGGAATGTCGGGAGAACCTTGGTTGTGAAAGATTTGTCGGCCCGGATGACCTTGTGCGCCGCGAGGTCGGACAGCGGGTCATCGGTTGTGCAGATGACCTTGACGTTGCTCCGGCGGATCAGGGATCTTGCCGAAAATTCGGGGTTTTTCAGACATTCGTTTATGCGGGCGTATATCTCGTCCGCGTTTTTCTCCGTCAGAATGTCGTCAATGTCAAAATACCGTTTCAATTCCAGTTGCGTCCAATGAAAAAGCGGATTCCCGATCAGAAACGGCAGGGTCTTTGCCCACATTCTCCATTTCTCATGATCCGGCTTGTCACCGGTGATGTAGGCTTCGTCGATTCCGTTTGTGCGCATCTGGCGCCATTTGTAATGATCGCCGCCGAGGAAGAGCGCGTATGCGTTGTCAAAGCGACTGTCGCACGCGATCATCTCGGGGGACAGATGGCAGTGATAGTCGATAATCGGCAGATCCTTCGCGTATTCTTCATAGAGTCGCCGTCCTACGGCAGAGGTCAGCATGAACGTATCGTTAATCAGTGGCATGGCTTTTCTCCTTTTGTGTAACCGCTTACATATTGTGATATTCCTATTATACTAAAAAAACAGGGAATTTTCAAGCACTTCTTTATAATTTCCGAAAAAATCGCGGCGAATATGAAAATTATCGTTGCAATCCGCGGTAAAAGGTGCTATAATACAAGCGAGAAAACTTGCTTGCAAGGGTTTTCGAGCGCAGTATTTCAACGGAAACGGCGGTTTGGCGAAGACAAAACGCCCGGCAACGAGAGTTGCTGACAAGATTTCATTTTGTCTCGTTTCATGTTATAATACAAGAAAATAAATTTGCTTGTAAGAACTTTTTCACGATTTTTTCAACGTGTCGCTGCTATTTGCGGTGAAGCAAATAAAATTGTGCGAGCAAGAGCAAAAATCTGTTTTGAGGCCGTGTAACGGTACAATAATAAGGAAAATTCGTCCGCGATAAAGCGGACGTTATAATTATCGTAAGGAGAACTCTGCTATGTTAAAAGGTATTCCGCCGCTTCTTTCCCCCGAACTTCTGAAAGTGCTTTGCGAAATGGGTCACTCCGACCGTATCGTGATCGGTGACGGTAACTTTCCCGCCGAAACAATGGGTAAGAACGCCATCGTGATCCGTTATGACGGACAGGACATTCCCGCTCTGCTCGACGCGATTTTGACCGTTTTCCCGCTTGACGCCTATGTGGAAAAACCCGTCTCGCTCATGCAGTTGATGGATTGCGATGTCGGCAAAGTGCCGACGCCGATCTGGGATGAGTACAAGGCAATTGTTGCGAAACATGACGACCGCGGCGCCGCCGCTGTCGGCAACATCGAACGCTTTGCTTTCTATGAAGAGGCGAAGAAGTGCTATGCGGTGATCGCCACCGGCGAAAAGGCCGTCTATGCCAACGTAATCCTGCAAAAAGGCGTTGTAAAAGCATAAAACAGGGTCGATAAAATGGGGAAGATCCGCCATGCAGGCGGATCTTCCTATTTCAATATTATCTTCAGACTTGTGATAATACAAGAAAAGCGAGGCAGAAATTTCTGCCTCGCTTCTTTTGTTTTCAGGGCGCGCCTTTGGCGGACAGCGCCCTTTTCATGTACGGAGAAATTACGCTTCGGCTTCTTTATACTTTTTATAGCTGTAGAAGCCGTAGGCTGTCGCGCCGCACAGAAGGATCGAAATGAAAAAGCTGACCCATGTGAAACTACCGTCGAAGTACGGTACAAACGAGAGCAGGGCGGCAACGGCGCTGACAATGGCATAGACTAAGAGAAGCGTACGTTTTTCCATGAAAAAACCTACCGCGGCAAGGATGAAAATGGCGATTGTCAGAATCGAGGTCGGAAATTGCGAGAGCACGGCATATCCATACGGAGTGAAACTCCAGTAGGAAAAGGTTTCAATAAACGGATCGCCGTCCGGATTGCCGAAATGCATTTTGACGCCGAAAGGCAGGATCTCAAAAATAACGGTTAGAAATGTGAGAGCCAATAAAATAAAGAAATTCTTTTTCATAGTGTTGCTCATGGTATGATCTCCTTTGTAAAATATATGATTTTAATCACTCTGTATAAAGAACGTAAATACTTGCAATGACGCCATTCAAAATAACTTCGCTTCTATTATTCCATCCGAAGTTCACCTTATATTCCAGACCGTTACTGCCATTGCGATAAGCGTAAGCAACTACACAATGCTCTACATCGTCACCGCCACTGGGGTTGGTAAATAATCCGCACAGGATAACAGGCTGATTATTATCCAATGCTTTTGTTATAACGGAACGGGTGAAAAAAGGAATGGTTCTTGACAAGTATGAATATTGGAAATTGGTACCGATTTCTGCGTTTCTTTGGATAAAATATTTCTTCCCCACATTTCCTATTCCAATAGAGGTAACTCTATTATCACCATCGGCAAAATTGTCAAACAGGTAATAGCCAATGGAATCCCGGATAGGATTATTATTAGCATCAACAACAATCTTACCATTTGAATCACGTCTGTAACCTACAAGTGCTGTTTTGGAACTATCTGTCCAGAACCGATCGTCCATGATACTGTCGTTTTTAAATTTATCCTTATAGGCCAAAATCATTCCCAACGCGATATAACCACAGATTGCTCCGTTGGTATACCCGGGCGCTGTTAAATTTTCAAAGAAATCGGCTCGGGTTATTTTTTGCCAACCGGTTGCAGAGCGGGTGGAATAAACAGCGGCATTTTGCATTGCAATTTCTGCAAAAGACTTGGAGGGATTTCCGTTTTCTATGTAATCAAGAACAATGGGGTTAAAGATACTGTCATAAGCGTCTTTATACTCCATGCAGGCGTCGGAATAATCCTCTATATCTTCAAGCGCAATGTAAACATTGTCTTTAATCGTATGCTCGACTCTGCTTTCCGTTGAATTCAAAGAAAAATAATTTGCAGGGCCGCAATAGAAAATCGTTCCGGCGATTCCGAGATACGGTGATTCCGCCGAAGAGGAATACTCGGTGAAAATTCCGTTACTGTTATCGTAGATCATATACCCCGTGGGTTCACATTCTACAATAGTATACTCATTACCTATGAAATCGGTTGCACTCTTTATTTTTGCAATATTGAGATTCTCACTATCTTCCATCGTAGAAAGGTGATATTCAAAGACTGAATTCAATCTGCTGTCGACTGTGGCAAAATCCTGTTTGGGAATCATAGCAAGTGTGTGCAAGGGAAATGTCAGCATCAACATAACCGCGGCTATCATACAAATAGTTTTCTTCATAATTCAATTCTCCTTTTTTTAAAACTTGATTGAGTTTTGACAGAAAGCACATTACTGTAGACGATATACAATTTTTTGTATTTGTGTACGGTTTTAGCTGCATCCCAGAATCATCATGAATTTTCTGGCCTGATTTTTAGGTAGAGTACCCCCTTTAACTATACTATAGCAGACATGGAACAATTTGTCAATGACATTTTTCCGATTTTTGTCAATATCCTGATTTTTGTCAAATATGACGAAAAACTGTGATATTTTTCATTCTCCCGCCTTTTCACGAAACGGTGGGATACGGGGGAAAAATTGCCCCAAACGCGTTTATATCGGCGGTCTGACGGCCGCTTTTTGTTTTTTGCTTTTATTTTTCTTCTTCCAGGTTATACTATGAAAAAATTCCGTATAAGGAGAAATTATGCGTAAAACAAAAATCATCGCCACGCTGGGACCCGCCTGCCGCGACGAAGAAACACTTTACTCCATGATGCAGAACGGCATGAATGTCGCGCGCCTGAATCTTTCGCACGGCGATTTTCCGTTGCATAAAAAGGGAATTGACGCGGTGCGCCGCGCCGCGGCGCGACTCGGAATTCCCGTTGCCATCATGATGGACACGCGCGGTCCCGAAATCCGTATCGGCGATATGGAAAACGGCGGCGTTGCTCTTCATGCGGGGGAAACGTTTGTGTTCTCCACACGGCCGCGCGTCGGCAATGCGGATGGCGTGTATATAGACGATCCCGATCTGCCGGCAGAGATCAAGGTGGGGGCGCGCCTTTTATTGGACGACGGCAAAATGGCCTTTACCGTTCTAAACGTGAAAGATACGGAGATCGTGTGCCGTACGGATACCGACGGTATTCTCCCGTCGCACAAGAGCGTATCGGTACCGCACACGCCGCTGTCACTGCCGTTTCTCTCCGAAAAGGATCGCGCCGATCTGATTCTCGGTATCAAGGAAGGAATCGACTACGTGGCCGCGTCGTTTGTGCGCAGTGCCGATGACATTCTGACGTTGCGGCGGTTTCTCGCCGAAAACGGCGCGCCCGACGTCGGCATCATTGCCAAGATCGAAAACAGCGAGGGCATCGACAACTTTGACGCCATTCTTGCCGCCACGGACGCGGTGATGGTGGCGCGGGGCGACATGGGCGTGGAAATTCCTTTCACCCGTTTGCCCGGTATTCAGAAAACGTTTATCCGCAAATGTTATGAGGCGGGGAAAACGGTCATTACGGCCACGCAGATGCTGGAATCCATGATTCATGACAGTACGCCGACCCGTGCGGAGATCACGGACGTTGCCAACGCCGTGTTCGACGGCACTTCTGCCGTGATGCTTTCGGGGGAGACCGCCATGGGGGCGCACCCGGCGCTTGTCGTCCGCACAATGGCCGATATTGCCGAAGCCGCCGAGGCCGATATGGCCATGGCGCAGAACCGCAAGATCGTGTATGACGAACGGCCGAGCGATGTGACCAATGCGGTCTGCGACGCGGCGACCCGCGCCGCCCGCGATATTCATGCCGCCGCGCTCGTCGCCCTGACGAAGACGGGAGAGGCCGCACGGCTTCTTGCCAAATACCGGCCGTCGGAGACCATTCTGGCCGTAACGCCCGAAGAGACCACTTATCGCCGTCTGGCGTTGGTATGGGGCGTTGTGCCGATGCTTTCTTCCTATCGCGGCGATACCGAATCGTTGTTTGCCCACGCCATGGAAACGGTGAAAAAGAGCGGATACCTTTCCGTCGGCGACCGCGTGGTCATGACGGCGGGGCTTCCGCTTGCCGCGGCCGGAAACACCAATCTCCTCCGTATTCAGACGGTGGAATGAAAGGCGCGCCGTTTATTGTTTCCCGTTACTGTTTGTCGTTTTTTCTATGCGCGGTGCACTTTTCCGGCGGATCTTCGCTATAAGCGAAATACCTCTTGACTTTTTCTGGGGGCTGTGTTATGATTCATCTGTAACACTCTTGTCATCACACGTCGGATTTTCGGTATCTGACGGCACAGTGCGGAGGTATCGCATGAAAAGTCGCGAAATTGATATGACAACCGGCAGAACCTTTACAAAGATTCTGCTTTTTGCCGGACCGCTTATACTGGCGGGGATTCTGCAATGCCTGTATAATGCCGCCGATATTATCGTTATCGGCCGCTTTGCGGGAGAAGCGCCGCTTGCGGCCGTGGGTGCCACGGCGTCGCTTATCAGTCTTATCACCAATATGTTTATCGGCCTTTCGGTCGGTACGGCCATTACGGTGTCTATCGCCATCGGCGCGCGGAATACGGAACGTATCCGCCGCCTGGTACATACCAGTATTGCCATTGCCTGCGTGGCGGGGATTGCCGTCACGGCAATCGGATTTTTCGGCGCGCGGTTCTTTCTGGAACTGATGAAAACGCCCGACGATATTCTCGATATGGCGACGACCTATCTCCGCATTTATTTTCTCGGCTCTGTTCCTACTTTGCTGTACAATTACGGCGCGGCCGTTATCCGCTCGGCCGGCGATTCGCGGCGCCCGCTTTACTATCTTGCGGTATCCGGCATAATCAACGTTTTCCTGAATCTGTTCTTCGTCATCGTCTGCCATATGACGGTTGACGGCGTGGCCATCGCCACCGTGATTGCACAGACGGTTTCCGCCGCCTGCGTTATCGTGCAACTTCTGTTGCGGCGGGACGCCTGCCGGCTGTCGATCGCAAAGTTGCGTTTCCACGGAAAGGAATTGCTCGATATTCTGCGTACCGGTATTCCCGCCGGCATACAGAGCGTTGTTTTTTCGATTTCCAACACGATAATTCAGGCCGCCATTAACGGCTTCGATACTTTCGCCGTTGCCGGAAACACCAGCGGTTCCAATATCGACGGCTTCATTTATACCGCCATGTATGCCATGCATACCACCGCGGTCACGGCCGTCGGCCAGAACGTCGGAGCAGGGAAGCCCGAACGTATCCGCCGTATCCTTTTCCAGTGTCTCCTGACCGTCGTGATGATCAGCGTGATTCTCGGCGGTATCGTGCTCATCTTCATGCGGCCGCTTCTTCGTATTTACCTGCCCAATTCGCCCGAATCGGTGGAATTCGGCGTTATCCGCCTTACCATTCTGGTTTCGACCTATTTCCTGTGCGGTATTATGGATACCGTTGTCGGCGTCAGCCGCGGAATGGGGCAGACGCTTCTTCCCATGGTGATGTCCGTCACCGGGGTATGCGGTATCCGCCTCGTCTGGATTGCCACGATATTCCGCCGTTTCCACACATTGGCCGTGCTGTATGTTTCCTATCCCATTTCGTGGGCGGTAACGGCGGCCATTCAGCTTGTCGCCTGCTTTGTCATTCTGAAACGATTGATGAAGAATAAGGGCGAAACGCCTACTTTGTCATAAATTCTGGAAGATTACCTATGCACGTGAAGAAAAATAATGCGCTCGGCAGTCTTTTACTGCTTTTAACGGCGGTCATCTGGGGACTTGCGTTTTCCATGCAGGAAATGGCCGCGAAATATGTGGACCCTTTTTCCGTCCTTTTTTTCCGCAGTGCCATTGCCGCGCTTTTCCTGATTCCGGTGATCCTGCTTTTCGATTGCCTCGGCGGGAAGAAACGCCGCCTTTTCTCCGTGATAAACCGCCGTCCTGTCGTGGATATTCGTAAAAAAGAATGGATCGGCGGCGCCGTCAGCGGCGCTTTTCTCGCCCTCGCCACATTGCTTCAGCAAATGGGGATCGGGGAAACGGGCGCAGGTCTCGGCGGCTTTATTACGTCCCTCTATATGGTGCTTGTCCCGCTGATCGGTCTTTTGTTCGGGAAAAAGATCGGTCTTAAAAAGGGGTTGTGCGTTGTGGTCGCCGTTTTCGGATTCTATCTGATTTCGGTCAGCGGTGCGGTCATGCCGGCAACGGGCGATCTTTTGATTCTTGCCTGCGCCGTGGTGTTCGCGCTTCAGATCGTGGCAATCGACAGGCTGTCGTCCGGGTGCGACGGACTGCGTTTCTCGTTTGTTCAGTTCCTCACCTGCACGGCCGTTTCCTGTCCTTTTATGCTGATTTTCGGTTCTCCCTCGGCGGAGGCGATACGCCCGGCGATCTTTCCTCTTCTGTTCCTCGGTATTCTTTCGAGCGGCGTCGCGTACACGCTGCAGATTCTCGGCCAGCAAAGAATGACAAGCCCTGTTGTGGCCGGGCTGATTATGAGTCTTGAGAACGTGTTTTCGCTTATCGGCGCCATGATCCTGAACCCGGAAAACAACAGCCTGTCCGCGCGGCAGTATGTCGGTTGCGCCCTGATCTTTCTGACTGTGGTGTTTACGCAGATACCGATTTTTGAACCGCGCTCGGCAGAGGCTTCCGACCGCGAAAAACCATAAAATGTAAATTATAGTTAACAATATATGGGAAAATAAAAAAGACCGCACCGGCGGTCTTTTTTATTTTCGGGCATCAGTCGGCAAAAACGGTAATGCGGTTGGCAAGCAACTCTGTGATAAAGTCGACGACCCAAATGATGGCATTGCCGACGCCGGTGACCAGTACAAGGATACCGACAACAAGCGTGACAACATTGCCTTTTTCAACGAAGCGGACAATGCGGTAAATACCGCCGATCAGGTAGCCGAAGAAAAACTGAAGAATGAGCTTCAGAATCTTCGGAAGCGATTCGTATGCTCCGGTGAGAGAAGATTTTTTAGCCATTATAATTCTCCTTTTATGCAGATTTTCAGTGACCTGTTTATATTATCACACACATTTCGCAAAATTGCAAGTATTTTTTCGGAATGTGTGTTATTCTTTTTGCTATAGTTGTCACTTTGAACAAAAACAAACGGGTACAATTTATTTATTTCGCTGATTTTGTCAAAAATGTGTTGTATCTTTTCAAAACATGTGTTATGATATAGCCATAGTGCAAAAAAGCACAAGAAACAGGATAAAAAATCCACTTTTTAAGCGGCAATTTTTATTTTTTATACCGCCATGACGTAAAAATGACAATTTCGCTGTCATATAAGGTAAAAACAGACATTTTTCACTTAAAAAATGCAAGCGGATTCTGCCTTCTTTTTCCGCCTCGGCGGCATGGGTAAAATTACCTTTTTGTTAGCAGAAAAAGGCAATCGCCTTCCGGCCGCCTGTTCTGCCGGAAAAACAGCCGTAATGAAAACAGGAGTCTTACCGGACTTTCCTTTAATATATATAGCGAATTTCTCTTTTTGGGTCACTTTTCATCATTATAAATTTAATTTCGGAGGAAAAACTTATGAAGAAAACGCTTTTAACGCTTCTCCTGTCGGCGCTCCTCGCTTCGCTTGCCTTTGCGGTAAGCGTTCCGTCCGCCGCGGCGTCCGATACGCCGTACTCCACGGAGGGCGTTATCACCTACACGGGCTTTTCGGCACGCTCGCTGAATGACAACAGCGGCCTGCGATCGCTCTACCGCGTGGACAACACGCTTGTCCGCAGTCTCGTGGCGGCAGGCCATGACGTCCAGTACGGCGCCCTGATGGGGATCGGCGAATACGGCGGACAGACCTATCTCACGTGGGATACCATGACCGTCAGAATCGAAAACGGTAAGATCGTTGCATACGGTCAGCTGAGCGGTGAAGAAGCCGTGCAGAATAAAAACTGCAGCGCCGTGGTGGTTTATGACTCGACGGGCACATACGGTGCCAGCGGCAAGTATACGACTGTCACCAATGACTACAGCGACTTTGCCTATACGACGATTTATCCTTACGCCAACGAAACCAAAGATAATCTGCAGAACGCGGAACTGATCTACCGCGCTTTTCTGATCGTTGACGGCAACATTACATATGTCGACGCAACAGGCGAAGTCTTTGCGAACGAAAATGCCGCGTACGGTGTTTCCACATCGCTTTACGAAGTCTGCAAATACCTTGTCGACGAATATGTGGCACCCAACGGGGAGTATGCGTATAGAAATAATGTAGCGATCCGCAAGGTCATCGCTCTGTGCCACGACGCTGTATATACGGAAACTTTCGACACGGCCGTTTCTCTGAACGCGGGAACCTCGCTTACATTTAATAATATGCGCGCGGGCATTTATGCCATGGCGCTCAAAACGGACGCGGCCTACAGCGAAATGACGGACGCCGGCATTTATTTTGAAAACACCGACACCGGCTACAATACAACCTTTTCCTTCAATCCGTCTCTTTTCACCGAAGCGGAACAGGCCACGGATGCGGACGGTTATAAAACCGTTACCTATGTGATCCTGCCCGAAGGCAGTGCTACCGCGAAACTGACCGGCGGCGCGACGACCGTGATCGGCGTGCGCCTTACGCTTGTGCGCGAACTGCCGGTGGAGGATACCGTCATCTTTACGCCGAAGCAGGACATCTATAAGGCGAACGGCGTGAAAAACGGAAGTCAGCAGGCAGTGTCCTATGTCCTGAAAGACGGTAAATACTATAAAGCAACCAACTATAACGCGACGCAATGCGGTACCGAAGAAGTGGCGGAATCCGCGCTTCCTTCTTTCTGCTATATCAATAAGGGAACTGCGGACGGTGGCATTACCTACGGCGCCAACGGCATTTCTCTCCGTGCAAATCAGGCCATTCGCTTTGTCATCAATGCGCCTGCCGACGGTACCTATACGATTGAAGCGCCCTGCAATATTCTGAGCAACCTTTCTTTCACCGTGACCGATCTTGCTACCGGGGAAGAATATAACAGCGGTACGCTGACCGGTACGAACGGCGGGTCGCTCTTCTCCTCGCGCTCTGTACGCACGCTCGCTACCGTGGAACTGAAAGAGGGCGAAAACAGACTGGAACTTTCGGTCAACAGCGGCACCATGCTCTGCACTTCGCAGATGGCTTTTGCCCGTAAATCCTACACTGTCACCTACCAGAGCGACACGACAATCTATTCGGTGCAGAAAGTTTACACGGCCGGTGATCGCGGCGTGATCCCGTGCGCATTCGGCGTTCCTTCGGGCAGTGCCGTTGCGGAATGGGTCGCGGACGATTATAACGGCAATACGGTATTGACCGCAAAGATCGGTAAGATCTATACCGTGACCTTCTACGAATCCGACGGAGTAACGAAGATTTCCACGCAGGAGATCGTGGCGGGCGGCACGGCTACCCATCCCGACATGGATAACCTTTCCGATTTCGGCGGTTGGGCGAAACTCGGAACCACCGAAGTCATTGATCTCACGAAGATTACCGAGGATTGCAGCGTTTATCTGCTTCCCAGAACGGAACTTCTGAAACGGGCCATCACGATCGGCGCCGCCGATTTCAAGGGCGAAATTTCCTATGCGGCGGTTACGGACGGCGCATATTCCGCCGGAACGGTGTACTACACGAAGAACGGCGATGTTTATACCGCCGCTTCCGTGACGGAAGAAACTTTCGTTACCGACGGTACGCTTTATACCGCGACCTATACCGCGGCCGAAGACAGCCCGTATACCCTTGCCGGTAACGCGCTCTATGTGCCCGCTACCGACGCAACGAAAGCCGCTGTCGTTCTGCCGACAGGAACCGCCAATTCCGCGTCCTTTAAGGTAACGGTCCCTGTCTCCGGTATCTACGCCGTGGAGATCGACTTCAATACGGCAAACAAACTGTTTGTCAAGGACTTCACCCTGACGGTGAACGGCGACATCAACTTCCCGTCTGCCGGACGCATTACGTCGGGAACGACTTCGACGGCCTACAGCGGCAACGCCTACGGCCTCCTGCCTACCGCCGAAAATGACGGCGCGTACATTATCGCCTATGTGCACCTGAATGCGGGAACGAATACGGTGGCCGTTGATTCCGGCAGCCAGACGGCCGGTACCGGATTTGCCTTCGGCGGCATTTCGTTCACCATGGTGCAGGAGATCGGCGCAAACGATGTTGTCAATACTGTCAGACAAAAAGTACAGTTGGGCACTAAAATTTACGACAGCAAATCTTTCGGCACGGTAACGCTGAAAGCCGGCAAATACCGCGTATTCACGCTTTCGACAACCAGCGGTCAGCACTACGGCCTGAAACTTACCGACAACGCCGATGCCGCAAATACCAAATACTATGTCTGGAGCGAATCCGGCCGTAACGACGTTCTGATTCCGGACGGCAAAACGATCTGGAACGGAAGCAATGACAACGTGGGCGGCACTTCGGAAACCGGCTACATCGCGCGCCTTGCCACCGCGATCGGCGAATCCGACGCAAGCGCCTTTGCCACTGCGATGGAAAATACCGGCGAAATTCAGCTGCCGTCTGTCCTGTCCGATACCATTACCATTGATAAAGACGGCACCTATAAATTGGAAGGCTTCGTCTTCTCCGGTAACTACACCATTACCGGCCGCACGATCCTGATCCCCGAAGTCGGCGAAACGCATACCGTCACTTTCATCGGTGAAGACGGCAAACTTCTGCGCTGCGAAACCGTGGCGCACGGCGGCACGGCGACCGCTCCCGACCTCTCCGGAGAACTCTACTTCCGCGGCTGGAACGGTGACTGCGAAAACGTTACCGAAGACCGCGTTATTGTGGCAAAATACAACAAAACATACAGCGTGACGTATAAGGACGAAAGTGGAAATCTTCTTGCTACCGAAGACGTCGGCGCGGGCAGTGCCGCAAACGGCCTTTATGTGGCGAATTTCCTGTTCTTTGACGGCTATTATGATGAAAACGGCAACAGAACCGATCTGCACGCCGTTGCGCGCGACATGACGGTGACCGTGAAGATTATTTCCACGGTTCTGACCGTCACGCCGGACAGCGGCATGACCGCGGTGGGCAGTGCCGCTCTTGTGACTCCGGCCGCCGGCAATACCGAAAATCAGCGCAGTACCATTGTGATCCCGAACGGAGACGAAGATTACAACGCAGGCCTGAAGTCCTATGCGCTGATTACCGTCAACGCGTCCGTCAGCGGTGTGTATGACATGACCCTGCTTTACAATTCGCAGGGCGCGCGCGTGTCTTACTTCAATGTGGCCAACATAACCAATCCGGACGATGTATACGGTAAATACGCTTCCTCCGTCCGTCTGAACGACGGCAAAACGAACTATCGCAACGATGATGCGAATGACGCCTTTATCGTCAGCGATAAGACCGACGGCACAACCAATCAGACAGAGAACCGTGCGGGTTCGGTCTATCTGTACCGCGGCGTGAACAGACTGGCCGTTTATGTGGACAGCGACGGCGCCTCCACCACATCGAAAGTCGGCGTGGCCGAAATGACCTTTACGCTGAAACAGGCCGCAAGCAATACCGCCGTCACGGTTCTTGCCGGAACGGATTATGTGAAAGGCGGTACGACCGACAGTACGGAAAACGGTCAGCTTTCCGCCACCGCCGGTTACTGGTTTACGAATGCCAATAGCAATCCTTCGTATATGAGAATTACGAACTACGGTACGAACTCCGTTTACTTCCGTCAGTCGGGATTCCATGCCGATTACCTCATTACGATTCCCGAAAGCGGCAATTACAATCTTTCCGCCATGATCGGTTCCAACAGTAACAGCGGCGCCGGCGCGTATTTCAAACTGTATAACTACACGCAGAATACGGACGGCACGTATACGATAGTATCCGACGATCCCACGACCGATTATAAGACCGGCAGTTTCCATAACGCCGCTATCCTCCGCTATAACCATTCGTTCGGCAACGGTTACCATGACTTCGGAACGCAGTATATCGAAAAGGGCAGTTACATTATCCGCTTTGTATCCGACGGATTTGTCAACCTTTCTTCGTTCCGTCTCGACCGCACGGAAGACCGTACGCTCGATCTCGAAGGTACGTATCACACCGTCACCTATATGGACGGCAATACCGTTCTCGGCTACGAATCGGTGCTTGACGGCCATGCCGCCATCGGCATCGACGGTATTGAAAACTGGAACCTGGATATTTCTTCCGTAACGGAAGATATGACCGTTTCGGCCATAAGAACCTATACGGTGAAATTCGTCGACTATGACGGCCGCGTTATAAAAACGCTGGCCGTCAGAAGCGGCAACACCGTGACAGCTCCCGAAGCTCCCACCCGCGAAGGTTATGCCTTCGCGGGCTGGAGTTACGATCTTACGCAGCCGGTCACGGGAAACATGATTGTCCGCGCTCTTTACACCGCGCTTGCAACCCATACCGTTACTTTTCTGAAAAATGACGGCACCACGCTTGCGACACGCGAAATCTATGACGGCGGCGTGCTTGTCGATATTCCCGAAGCGCCGGCCGTTGCAGGTATGCATTTCTGCGGCTGGAACCGCGATTTTACAGAAGCCGTTACCGCGGACATCACCGTAACGCCAATCTATAAAGCCGCGACGCAGACAGTGCCCGTTACTTCCGATACGGAGATTGTACTTTCTGTGGAAGACGGCGCGATAGTGTTCCACCCGGCAAGCGATTATTCCTCTCTCACGGGTGCGAAGAACTCTGTCTATTTCGATCTTGCAAAACTGATCGCCAGAAATTATAACAGCGGAAACAACTATATCGTGATTCCGGTCAATGCCGAGGTGGCGGGTCTTTACAGCGTTTCGGCACTGATCAACTCGCGTAACGGCGGTATCCGCGCCGTCGGCGTCCGTAATCTCACGCAGAACAGCGATCCCTCCGGTAAGTATTACAACGCCAATATGACAGAGACCTATCTCGGTCAGGTGCTGTCGGCGGCGCGATACAACAATCAATTGAATTATGCCGATTCTTCGCTTGACGGCAACGTTGTATACGGCACGGGCAAAACCGCGCAGGAATGGCGCTCCGGCTACGTCTATCTTTGCGAAGGCGTGAACTACGTCAAGTATATTGTGGACGAAAACAATGCGACGGTGGGCGGACTTGCCGTTTCGGAGTTCACATTCTCTCTGGAAATTGCCGCGGATTTCGGACAGAAGGACGTTCTCTTTGCAGGCGACGGCACGGGAAATCCGGAACAGGCCGCCGGCAATCCGACCCCGATGGGGCAGATCAACGGACATACCTGCAATCTTGACCGTACGGTTACCGTAAGCGTTTCCGGGTACTACGATCTGTATACCCTGACGCATATGCATGCCAATATCGGCGCAAGTTATTTCACCTACACATTGACGGACGCGAACGGCCGGGTCGTCGGCACTTACACGCTGACAAATGACGGAAGCCGCAACAGCACGCTTGCCGGCAATATTACATTCGGCGGTATCGTACCCGCGAAAGTTGACCGTATTTATCTTCCCGCCGGAGAATATACGCTGAATGTCAGAGGTACGTTGGCGCAGGGCTCCGATACGCTTATGAAGTACGGTTATTCGTTCCTCTCCTTTGTTAAGGAAGCCTATACCGTGACTTTCTATGATTACGACGGCGTAACGGTTCTCGGTACGCAGGTGGTCGGCCGCGGGGAATCCGCAACCGCCCCCGACCTGTCGGGACATAAGTTCGCTCCCTATTTCACGGGATGGAGCCGCAGTTTCTCCGCCGTTACCGGCGACATCAGCGTAACGCCGTGCTTCTCCAATCTTCATACCGTACGCTTTGTTGTCAACGGAAATGTTGTGAAAACAGAACTTGTCGAAAGCGGCAAGGGCGCAACCGCCCCCGCGCTGGAAGACAGCGAGGTGTATTACTTCCTCGGTTGGGACGTCGATTATTCCTGCGTGACGGGCGACCTTACCGTCACTGCCAGACTGGCGGAAAGACAGTATGAAGTGAAAGCGGACAGCGACGCCGTAAGCGGTGTGGGCACCACGGACATCGCCGCGACCGACGCGACCTTCTTCTCGTATGTCATTCCGGCGGGACAGACCGCGGGCAGTTATCTTACCGTAACGGTCAATGCGGACGTTACCGGTTATTACACCGTTTATCTGCTGTCGAATGGCGGTAATAAACTGATAAACTACATCAAAGTGCAGAATGCGGATGAGAATGCCGGCGACTTCGGCAAGATGTACGGTATCTCGCGTTATCCCGCAAACGCTTCCCTTGATGTTATTACCGAAAATGGCGCCGTTTCAAAAGAAGACGTTTACCGTTCTGCGGCGGTTGTCTATCTCACCGAGGGTGAAAATACGCTGACGGTTCGCATCGACAGCGCAAATCCGCTTGCTGTTGCCGGTCTCCGTATCGTGCTGAACGTCCCGACGGCGGACGGCGTGACGGTGACGTCCTACGGCTCCGTCAAAAAAGACGAGATCCCCGCAAGCGGCGACGGTAAGTATTTCACCGCGAATAATACGGCGGGTAACGCAACGCCGTCCTATTACTACACCCAGACCATGACGCTGAACGGCGACGCACAGGCGGTCTTCCGTAAGAGCGGCGGCTATATCCATATCGAAAACAATGCAAACTATCGTATCGTCGGTCTCGCGTCGGGATCTGACAGCATGACCACCGGCATGAAAGTTACGTTCATCAACGCTTATGACGAGAGCGATACCTATGTTTATACTATCACGGGTGTATTTTCGCCGATGCGTCCGAAAGACGGCGTGGTGGCAACGGCATACGCCGCGGACTTCTGTGAATTCGGCGAAGTGTCGCTCCCCGCAGGCGATTATAATCTGAAGCTCGATTCGCTCGGCGCCTTCTTCAGCTGGGAGAGTTTTTCGCTGATTCCCGACGGCCCGTCGAAAACACTGCTGGATACGGCGGCGGCTTCCGCTTCGCTTTCCGGCGGTGCGGCGATGGCGGCCGACGGCAAGACCGCGTTGCTTACGGACGCGGACGACAGCGTTACGTTCCCGGTCTATGCCTATCATTCCGGCCTCTACTATGTAACGTTGCTTGCCGATACGGAGGCGGTTTCCGGTATTCAGCTTGACGCTACGGTGAACGGTACGTCTTACCGTTCGATCCTTCCGGCGTTCGGTACGGCGGACGGCGCCTATACCGTAGGCGACCATGTTGCATTCGGCAGAACGACGGTTTATGAGGTCGAACTGAAAAAAGGCGATAATACGATAACGCTTTCCGGCGTTTCCGGCGCAATCGGTGTGCGCGCGCTCCGTTTGCAACTCAAGGATTCGCTTCTGCCGAACGCAGTAAGCGCGATGACGGTCGGCGCCGCCGACGTGAAGTCGACGACCGGCACCGTGAACGACGGCTATATCAGACTCTCGTCTGCGGCCGCAAATCTCACGCAGACCATGGTATACGAAATCAACATTACGGAACCCGGTTCCTATTATTTCACTCCCGAAATTACAGCGGATCGCGGCGCGGTGATGTATTATACGCTGAAAGATGCGGACGGCAATCTGCTGAAAGATACGTTTTACGCTTTCTCCTATGATCACAAAACCAAGTCTTCCGTGAACTTCGATATGCTGAATTTCCCGACGGCCGGCACATATACGCTGGAAATGACCTATCGAAAGTCCATTCCTTACGGCGAAGAAAGCCAGATCGTCAACGCAACGGTCACTGCCGACTTCTACGGCTTCCGTCTATACGGCATCACCGAGAATATTTCCGTTGTCGATGCGGCCGGCACGTCCCTGAACGGTTTTGAGACCGTGGTTACGGCCGGTACGACATTCACGTATTCGCTCCATATTCCGCACAACGCCTCGTTTATTCCCGTCATCATCGGCCGCGCCGAAGAGGGAACGACGGTAACGCTTCATATCACAGGCAACGGCACTGCCGTCAGCCCGTACGACTATGCTTACCGCAGTCTCTTTACCGCCGTCACATTGGAGGAAGAACCGGCGGACATCACGGCGTATTATGTTCATAATCCCGCGACCGGCCTTTATGAAGCGGCCGCTGCCTATTCCGTGGACACGGTGTATTACGAAAAGACCGGCACTTTGCAACCGACCGACGAGACCGTAATGATCTCCGGTATCGGAACCTATACGAAAAACAATAAGGGCGACATCGTAAACCTGCTCGGCGACGACTATACCGTCACCGTGACCGTTACGGGCGGAACGCTTTACCTTACCGACATCCGTCTGACATACAGCGGCGACTATGCGCGCATTATCGACCTTTCGGATAAAACGGTGAACGGCAATTACCGCATATCGGTCAATTCCGATAACCACTACGGCTCCGGCAATATGCAGGGAATTTCGGACGCCGACCGTCAGCGCCTGCTTGTCGAAAAGATTCTCGGCGAAAAGGCGGCGGCCGCCACTGCCGGAACGGCGCTTACGGCGTCCTTCTTCCTCGGCGACTTCACCACCACGCGTCTCGGTGCGCAGAATACTCCCACGAGCGGTATATACCATTATTCCACCGCTTATGAAGTGGAATACTTGTTCCGTGCGCTGGCGGAAAACGATCTCCCGATGTTTGTAACGCACAGCGGCCATGATTACAAGTCCTCCGAAGAATGGTATGCACTCTTCGGCTATGAAAAGAATTATGCCGTGAAGATCGGCGACACCCTGTATATCTGCGTGGACTTCTTCTACAATCAGGCCGATACCAAATCGCACGAATCGAATGAAGCCGTCGGCGATATTCCCGACAGTTTCTACAATGCCTGCCTTGCGCAACTGAACGGCGACGATGTGAACAGCGCGGTTCTGATGGTGCATTACTCGGCGCTCGACCGCGGCGCAACCATGCCGAATCTTATTGATCTTGCAAAACATGAAAAGATCAGCGGCGCGTTCGGCGGCCATACGCATTTCAACATCAACACCAGAGAAACGGGAGTTTCCGGCATCAATATGATCGGCGGCAAACCGTTCTATCAGACGGCGCATTTCGCACATGTCGCCGGAAACAAGACCTATGAGGGATACGGATACACCATGTCTCCGTTTGTACCGATGACAAGAGACGGAGCGTATCTGTATCTTGACGGCGTAACGGTAAGCAATACCGCCGCCCGTCAGTTGTCGGACAGCGATAAACTCTATACAACGCCGTATGTAAACGGCACGGCGGCGACCCTCGACGGCACATATTACCGCTTTGCTTATATGGCGGACGGAACGGTGCTTTACAAGTTCTTTGACGCCGCCTATACCGGGTGCTATGTTCTCCGCGACGGCAACTTCTACGCCGCCGATCTTACGGGTGCAACGGCGGTAACGGTCGAAAATCCCGTCACCGCGGCAAACTGGGACGCATCCGGCACCCCGTGGTCGATCCGTATTGTGGAACGGACAAAGAATACGACAAGCGATGAACTTGTGACATACTTTGTCATTCCCGAATACAGTTATCCTCAGTTCAGACAGGATCGTCTCGTTGTCAACCCCGACGGTATGTACGGCTTTACCGATCGTACCTACGGCGTCTTGTACAGCGGTAACGGCGAGGGCTGAACCGACAGTCAGCTGTTGCGAAATACTCCGCGGTGCCCGTTTTGCAGGGGAAATCTCTTTTGCAAAGCGGGTGAGCGCATAAAAACGATGACCGGAAGCGCTTTCTCATAGGAATTGATGAAACCCGGAATTCCGGAACAGCGCTGTCAGACTACAGGAAAAAGGCTCAGGGGCAATTGCCCCTGAGCCTTTTTCAGCGGTATCCTGCCGGGGATTCGATGTGAGAAAACGGAATACGCCGCTTCGTCGCTTTTGCATAATAAGAAAACCGCTTCGGAAC
>ULRP01010255.1_pt1 | contig 19675 bp, 18 predicted proteins | sample 1955521 | NCBI WGS metagenome assembly ULRP01 (sample SAMEA4835685, study PRJEB28245) | human gut metagenome | biome: gut microbiome; material: fecal sample | place: Denmark | collected 2008
CGAGCTCGTCAACATTGACGGCAGCGGCAACCGCGTCGCTGCCACGCTGACGAAACATGAGTGTGTCTATTTCGTCGTCGGTGAAAACAAGATGGCTCCGGATCTTCACAGTGCCATCCATCGTGCGCGCAATGTAGCGAGCCCGCTCAATGCGCAGCGCCTGCACCGCAAGACGCCGTGCGCCGTCAAGGCAGACCGCTGCTATGACTGCAAGAGTCCGGAGCGCATCTGCTGCACGCTCAACATCATCTGGGAGAAGCCCATGCAGGTAGAGCGGTGTGAGCTGATCCTGATTCGCGAAAATCTGGGGTATTGACAGAAAGGAACACGACCATGAAATTCCAGTTTGCCCACAACAACTTCAATGTGCTCGATCTCGAGCGCAGCTTGAAATTCTATGAAGAGGCGCTCGGCTTCAAGCCGACCCGCAAGCTCGAGGGGCCGGGCTTTACGCTCGCCTATCTTTCCGATGGCGGCCAGACGCAGCACGAGCTCGAGCTCACTTGGATCCACGGCCGCAAGGAACCGTACAATCTCGGCGAAAATGAATTCCATCTCGCGGTGCGCACGGACGACTTCGAGGCTGCTCATGAGAAGCACAAGGCGATGGGCTGCATCTGCTTCGAGAATGAAGAGATGGGCATCTATTTCATCAGCGATCCGGATGGCTACTGGATCGAGATCCTGCCGCCGAGCATGTGAGACTTCTAGATGACCGTGTGACGAGAGATGCAAGGAAATCCTGTCAGCCCTTGCGGGCGGCAGGATTTTTTTTGAGAGACTATACTGAGGGAGAGCTATGCTGCAATACATCAAGCCGTACCGCCTCTACGCGGTAATGACGATCGCCTTCATGATCGGCGAGGTCCTCGTCGACCTCTATCAGCCGCGCCTGATGGAGTCCATCGTCAATGAAGGTGTGCTGGGTCTGAATCACGGTGGCGTGCCGGACCTCCCACTCGTGGCGCAGACAGGCCTCTCGATGGTCCTGATTGTCCTGCTCGGCGGCTTCTGTGGCGTCGTGGGAGCCATCTGCGTCAATTTCTGTGCGCAGAATTTCGGCAACGACATCCGCAAGGACTGTTTTCAGCGCATCATGCATCTGTCGATGGAGCAGATTGATGTGTTCCGCACGGGCTCTTTGATCACGCGCATCACGAGCGATACGACGCAGGTGCAGACGATGGTCAGCGCCGCGCTGCGCGGTGTCGTGCGCAGCCTGACCTTCCTGATTGCGGGTACAGCGGCGCTTTTGACGCTCGACATCCACTTCAGCATGATTGCGGCGCTTGCCGTGCCGGTCATCCTCATCGAGGTCGCTGTCGTCGTCTGGCGCAGCAGCCCGCTCTTCCTGCTCGTGCAGCAGAAAATTGACGGGCTCAACAACGTCATGCAGGAGGACATCCAGGGAGCACGCGTCATCAAGGGATACGGGCAGGAGGCGCGCGAGAATGAGCGCTTCGGCGCGGCCAATGAAGACCTCGCGGCGGCGCAGCTGCGCGTCCTCTTGCTCATCGCCTGCCTGCTGCCGCTCGTCAACATCGTCTTGAACATCGCGCTGATTGCCGTCATCTACATCGGCTCCTTCGATGTGCAGGCGGGCATGGTCGGCCCGGGCACGGTCATGGCCGCGCTGACGTACGTCGTGCTGATCCTCAACGGCATCCTGATGTTTGCCATGATCCTGCAGATCTTTGCGCGCGGCATGACGTCGAAGCGGAGGCTGGAAGAAGTGCTGGAGACGAAGCCTGTCATTCGCGATGGCGCATACGGCGTGTGCTTTGCGGATGGCAAGGAGGTCAGGGCAGCCGTTGTGCTGCAACACGTCTCCTTCCGCTATCCCGGTCAGCAGGAGAATGTATTGACCGATATTTCGCTGTCTGTAGCGCGTGGCGAGACGCTGGCCATCGTCGGCTCGACGGGATCCGGCAAGAGCACGCTCATCCATCTGCTGCCGCGCTTCTACGATGTGACGGCTGGCAATGTCTTCATTGATGGCCGCGATGTCCGCACGTATGCGCTGCGCACCTTGCGCGAGAAGATGGCCGTGGTCCTGCAGAAGACGGAGCTCTTCTCGATGACGATCGGGGAGAATATCGCTTGGGGCATAGATGCAGCATCAGAGGAGGAAATCCGCAGGGCAGCGGAGATTGCGCAGGCGGCGGATTTCATCGAGCAGCAGCCGGAAGGCTATGCGACGGAGGTGACGGAGGGCGGCATGAGCCTATCGGGCGGCCAGCGCCAGCGGCTCGCGCTCGCGCGTGCGCTCATCCGCAAGCCGGAGATCCTGCTGCTCGACGACAGCACGAGCGCACTGGATCTCCGGACAGAGTCCGCCTTCTACGCAGCGCTTGACGGCTATACACAGGACCTGCACCGCGAAGGGCGTGAGCTCACGAAGATCATTGTCGCGCAGCGCGTCGCGACGGCGCGCCATGCCGACCGCATCGCCGTGCTCGACGGCGGCAGGCTGGTCGCCTGCGGCACGCATGAAGAGCTTCTCGCAACTTCTGGCATCTACCGGGAAATCTGTGCTTCGCAGTTCCGGACGGGCGAGGCGGGGAAGGAGAATGTACATGGCTAAAAAAGGAGCTGCACCGCTCATCGGACCCCGCCGCCACATGCAGGCACCGGTTGAGCATGCCATGCACCGCAAGGCAACCTGCCTGCGGCTGCTGCATTACTTCCGGGCGGAACAGTGGCGTGTCGCGCTCCTGACGCTCATCGTCGCGGTCAGCGTGGCGGCCGGGGTCAGTGCACCGGTCTTCATGAGCTGGGCCATCGATGCGATCACGGCCGCCGCGTACGAGAAGGTGCCGGATATCCTGCTCTGGATGTTCGGGGCCTGTGCGCTCTACGCCGTGTTGCTCTTCTTTCAGGGGCGCCTGAGCGCAAGGCTGAGCCAGAGCATCATCCGGCGCCTGCGCAAGGACCTCTTCGAGAAGATCAACGGGCTGCCGCTCGTTTACCTTGACCGCCATCCGCACGGCGACCTCATGAGCCGCATGACGAACGATGCCGACAATATCGCGACGGTCATCTCGACTTCGCTCGGCACCTTGTTTGCCGGCATCCTGTCGGTCATCGGCACGACGGCGGTCATGCTGTCCTTCAGTGTGCCGCTGACGGCACTGACCTGGCTGACAGCTGTCGTGACGGTCCTGATGACGAAGTACATCGCCGCGAAGATGGGCCGTTACTTCCGCGAGCGCCAGGAACTGCTCGGTCGGCTCAACAGCATGGTCGAGGAAGAGGTCACGGCTGTGCGCACAGTCAAGGCCTATGCGCGCGAGGCTAAGGTCACGGCAGACTTTGTGCAGACGGCAGACAGCCTGACAAAGACCGGCATCCGCGCGGAGAGCATTGGCTCCTCGATGGGGCCGGTCATGAACACGATCTCGAACTTTTCCTTCGTCATCGTCTCGGTCTTTGGCGCCTATTTTGCCCTCAAAGGATGGATCACGGTCGGCGTCATCTCTGCCTTCACGATCTATTCGAAGCAGTTCTCGCGGCCCATCAATGAGATGGCACAGCTCTACGGCCAGATTGAGACGGCTCTCGCGGGCGCAGAGCGCATCTTTTCTGTGCTCGACGAGCCGGGCGAGCGGCGGCAGGGGCGTGAGGTGCCAGATGTGGTGCATGGCGATATCGAGTTTCGCCATGTGAGCTTCTCGTATGTGCCCGAGAAGCGCGTCATCGACGATTTCAGCCTCAGGATCGGGGCGGGGCGCAAGATCGCGCTCGTCGGCGCGACGGGCTCCGGCAAGACGACCATTGTCAACCTGCTGATGCGCTTCTACGAGATCGACGAGGGGCAGATCTTGCTCGACGGCCAGGATATCCGCACGTATGCACCGGTGAGCCTGCGCAAGCTCGTCGGCATCGTCTTGCAGGATACCGTGCTGTTTTCCGATACCGTCCGCTATAACATCGCTTATGCCAAGCCCGGAGCGACCTTGGATGAGGTGCAGAGGGCGGCTGAGTTTGCGCATGCCGATACCTTTATCCAGCACTTGCCGCAGCAATACGACACGGTCCTTCAGGGGGCGGGCGCAGGGCTGTCTGCTGGCCAGCGCCAGCTCCTCGCCATCGCGCGCGCCTGCCTCGCTTCGCCGCGCATCCTGATACTCGACGAGGCGACCTCGAACGTCGACACGCGCACCGAGACGCGCATCCAGGACGCCATGGCGCGCCTCATGCACGACCGCACCTGCCTGATCATCGCCCATCGTCTCTCGACCATCCGCGACGCCGACGAGATCATCGTCATGGACCAGGGCCGCATCGTCGAGCACGGCCGACACGAAGAACTCCTGCAGCAGAACGGCCGCTACCGCGCCCTCTACGAGACCCAGTTCGCCGGACAGGAATCATGAGTGAATGAGATTTTGAGAAGGGAGAATACCATGCCATTAACCATCATCCGCAATGATATCACGAAGATGCAGGTGGATGCTATTGTCAATACGGCGAATCCGCGGCCTGTCGTAGGCGGCGGGGTGGACCGGGCCATCCATCGGGCGGCAGGGCCGGAGCTCTTGGCTGCACGACGGAAGATTGGCGATATCGCTGCTGGCGCGGCCTTCATCACGCCGGGGTACGGGCTGCCGTCCAAGTCTGTCATCCACACGGTAGGCCCAGTCTGGCGGGGCGGCAGTCACAGAGAGCGTGAGCTCTTGGCTGCATGCTACGAGAACTCTCTTGCGCTTGCAGAGGCACATGATTGCCACTCGGTGGCCTTCCCCCTGATTTCGGCTGGTATCTTTGGCTGTCCAGCGGATATCGCCATCGCCACGGCGGTTCAGGCCATCCGCGACTTCCTGCAGCAGCATGAGTGCGAGATGGACGTCTACCTTGTAGTCTTTGACAGGGAATCCTTCCAGCTTTCGGGCAGACTTTTTGACGATGTGAAAAGCTATCTCGATGAGCACTATGTAGAAGAGCATCTCGAAAAAGAATATCGTGGGGATGACCGCAGGAGACGCCTGCAGGAGCTCATGCCGTCTGCGCAGCCTTGCGACGAGAGGCTGATGGAGTCGCCGTGCATACTGCCGTCGAAGAGCCCTACGGCAGAGCAGAAGCTTTCCCAGAAGCGGTCTTTGGACGATTGGCTCGAGGCGATGGACGACACGTTCTCGGAGTCACTGCTGCGCCTCATCGATGCGAAGGGCAGGAAGGACCCCGAGGTCTACAAGCGGGCCAATGTCGATCGTAAGCTCTTCTCGAAGATACGCAACAATCCGGAATACCAGCCGAGCAAGCGGACGGCGCTTGCCTTTGCGGTGGCGCTCGAACTCAATCTCGACGAGACGCGCGACTTCATCGCGCGGGCGGGCTACGCGCTCTCGCACAGCAACAAGCTGGACATCATCGTGGAGTACTTCATCGTGCATCAGGAGTACGATATCTTCACCATCAACGAGACGCTCTTCGCCTTTGGCCAGCCGCTGCTCGGCTGCTGAATTTGTCGCATGGCAAGCGACCGCATGACCCCTTGCTTTCGGTACAATGAAGATACAAAAAGCAAGGGGGTAGGCAATCATGAGAAAAGGTTTGACGGAGGTCGTATTCATCCTAGACCGCAGCGGCTCGATGAGCGGGCTGGAGGCAGACACCATCGGCGGGTTCAACTCGCTGATTCGGAAGCAGCGCAAAGAGGAGGGCGAGGCCATCGTCTCGACCGTGCTGTTTGACGACGCATGCGATGTGATCCACGACCGCGTGCCAATCGCGAAGGTGGAGAATCTGACAGAGGAGACTTACTTCGTGCGGGGCTGCACGGCGCTCTTAGATGCTGTTGGCGGCGCCATCCATCACATCGGCAATGTCCACAAGTACGCGCGCGAGGAGGACCTCCCCGAAAAGACGCTCTTCATCATCACGACTGACGGCCTGGAGAATGCCAGCCGCCGCTATACCTACGCGAGGGTCAAGGCGATGGTCGAGCGCCAGAAAGAGAAGTACGGCTGGGAATTCCTCTTCCTAGGCGCCAATATCGATGCCATCCGCGTGGCGGGCAACATCGGCATCTGCGCCGACTTTGCCGCGACGTACCTGCACGACGAGAAGGGCACGGCCCTGAACTACGAGGTCATGGACGAGGCTATCCGCGAGGTGCGGTGCAGCAAGGCGCCGCTGTCGTCCAATTGGAAGAAGCGCATCGTAGAAGATGCCGAGCGGCGGGGCAGGATGTGAATCGGAATAGGCAAGAGGGGCAGCACCTTCATCGGGTGCTGCCCCTCTTCTTGTATCGCTTTATGCTTTGTCGGTCTTGTCCTGCTCGTCTTTTTTCTCCTCGACAATCTCGGCCTCAAAGACCATGATGGTGTCGGCGTCGGAGCAGCAGAATTCGGCTTTTCCTTTTTCCTGACCGGGTATGGTGCCGCCGTAGCGCAGGATGTCGATGTAGGGGAAAGCGCAGTGCATGGCCATCGGGCAGATCTTGCCGCGGTCTTCGTCGAAGTCGAATACCTCGCCGACATGATGGCCGCGATGGCAGCCCATCTTGCCGCGGCGGTCTGTGATGGTGATCTTGATCTTTGGTCGTCTTCTCATGGAAAAACCTCCTGCTGTCTGTGGTATAATGATGGTGAAGCAAACACTTGTTGGAGTGAGTTGTGATCGGAAGGGGATGGCCGGATATGGATTCAACACGATTGGAAGAACTCGGGGCTTTCTTAAAGATCTTTCAGCCCATCTACGCGCGGCGGCTGGAGAAGACGCGGCTCGAGCGCATGCGCTTCGCCTATTACACGAGCGCGAGCACAGGCATCAATATCCTCAAGGGCCATGCACTATGGATGCGCGCGGCAGCCTGCATGAATGACTACCGCGAGATTGACTACGGCATCCAGCTGCTCAACAAGACGGTCTACGGTTCGGATTACCGGCGCGAGCGCATCCAGCATCTGGCGGAGCGCCTCGACTGGGGGACGAACGTGCTCGACTCGATGATGAGCGACCTCAACAAGAATGAGCGGCGCTACATCACGAACACATATCTGGCCTGCGTCTCGGAGCACCGGCCGCGTGAGCGCGGCAAGGGGCGTCTCTCGATGTGGCGCGCTTACGGCCGCAAGACGGGCGTGGCTTTTGTCCTGAAACCAACGTCTATCTTTCAGCGCCTGGAACCTCTGCCGCTGCGTCTGACGCCCGTCGAATACCTCACGCAGGGGCAGTTCACAGAGGGATTTGACTGGATGCTCGACAACATCGATGCATACCTTGATGACCTGCGCCGCTACGAACCGGCGAAGGTGCTCGAGTACTTTGTCAACATGCTCATGACGTCACTGTTCTCCATCAAGAACCCCGGCTTCAACGAGGAGCGCGAATGGCGCTTTGTCTACCATGAGTCGGCCAGCAGCCATCTCCACCATGACATCGTCGTCGTCGACGGCATCCCGCAGGTCATCTACAAGCTGCCGCTGAGCAGCCCGTCTGCACCGCAGACAGGGGTGCCGCTCGAGGAGGCGCTCGAGGAGATTATCATCGGCCCGAGCCAGTACGCTGAGGTCATCGAGCTCGCCTTTGTGCGCATGCTTGACGAGCTCGGCATCTCGAATGCTGCGGAGCGCGTGAGCAAGAGCAATATCCCGCTGCGCTGACGCAAGCCGCTTCGCATTCAGCCGTTCCTGTCATCTTGGCAGAGATCGTCGGGCTCACTCTGCCAGCATGTCATCTTCTTGACATTGAGGCAGCTGATGCGGCCGCCGGGCAGGTAGGAGCCCGTGTCGCAGTCGATGATGTGGTTGCGGAACAGCAGAGGATGGTGGCGCGTTTCATCGAAGTACTGGACTGGCGTATGGCCGATGACGACCGTCTCGCGTCCCGTATATTCTTCGTAGAACTCCGTGCGAATCCAGAGCATATCGTCAACCTGTTCCTCGTACGATTTCTGGGGCAGGAAGCCCGCATGCGTGAAGATGTATTCTTCGCCGACGGCGGCAAGATGGTCGAGCGACAGCACGAATTCCAGCAGCCGATGATAGATGCCGGGATCGCTCTGATAGACGCGCGCAAGGCTCTCGAACGTCGCCTGGCCGCCGCTGCGGAGCCAGCCGTGGCTCATGTCCATCGGCTCGCGGATGCTGTGATCCTGGAAGTAGTGCATCATCATGGCCTCGTGGTTGCCCGTCAGCGTGATGACATGCGGGTTCTTTTCGGCGAGCTCCATGACCATCTGCAGGACTTCCGCACTGTAGGCGCCGCGGTCGATGTAGTCGCCGAGGAAGACGAGCAGGTCTTCCTGCGGATCGTAGGGAACGTGATGCCATAGCGACAGAAAGCGCTGCCAGTTGCCGTGGATGTCGCCGATGGCGAGGATGCGGTGAAAGGCCGTATCATCCGGCACGATGACGAGCCCGCCCTCCCTGTAAATGTGTCCGGATTTGGATGATCGGAGCAGCTGCCGCTTTTCTGCAATTTCCTCTAAGATTGTCATGGATGCACCGTCCCCTCTGCGCAATGTGAAAAGCCGTCACCGCCGTATCCCTGCTGATACATGCCGTGACGGCTTTCTTTCATTATAGCAAAAATGACTTAAAACATCTAGACAATCTGATGCGGGCAGAGCGTCGTCGCGTGCGTATTCTCTTAGATGACAGCGGCAGGGCTCTGCGCTATAATAGATATCATATACGGTATAGAAAGGAATGAATGCGATGATTGTCATATTCAAGCGCCTGTTGCCCGTTCTCCTCGTCCTGACGCTTCTCCTGTCAGGACGTATGGGGGCAGAGGCTTCGCCGGAGATCACGGATGCGCGTGCGACGGCGGCTTATTGGACGCAGCGCAATCCGCAGGGCGATACAGTCCTCCTGACGGGGGAACAGGTCAAAGCCGCGAATGAGGCACTGCGTCGCCGCAATGATACGCTCTTTGAACTCGCGTCGGTGCCGGAGAGCGTCTCTGGAGCAGAGGTGCGGCAGCGCATCGAGAAGGTCCAGGCGATTGGCGATTTTGATACAGCCGAACTGCCGTCCCTCTACAAGAATGGCAGTGCCCTGACGGCTTACAGCTACGCATTTGCGCGCAAGAACTGCAATCTCGATGCACTGCCGGAGCGCGCAGAGACGCGCTACGGCGTCGTCACGCGCCGCGCCAACCTGCGCCTGCTGCCAGAGGCAGCTGGCTGGTTTGAGAGTGCAGGCGATGTGCATTACGATACGCTGCAGGCGACCGCACTCGATCCGGCTGAGCCGGTGGCCGTGCTCGGCGACAGCTACGACAAGAAGTTTTCTTTTGTGCGCACGCGTTTCTACGATGGCTGGCTCGCCAAGTCCGACTTTGCCGAGACGGATCGCGCGACATGGGAGAGCTTCGTCCATCCCGCAGACTTCGCGGTCGTCACGGCCAACAAGAAGACGATGGAAAATGGAGCAGGGGAATCGCTGCTCTTCCAGATGGGCGCAAAGATACCGCTCGCCGCGGGCGCAGATGGGGACAAGGTCCTCCTGATGCCGGTCAGCGATAACGGCACACTGCAGATAAAGAGGCGCCCGGCCGCCTTTGACGCGACGCTGCACGAGGGCTTCCTGCCCTGCACCGAGAACAACTTCGTGCGTCAGGGATTCCGCTTTCTCGGCGATGAGTACGGCTGGGGCGGTCTCGATGACAGCGTCGATTGCTCCTCATTCGTCGGCGACGTCTACCGCAGCATGGGCATCGAGCTGCCGCGCGATGCCGACCAGCAGGCTAAGTCGATGGCGAATGTCATCGACCTGTCGGGCATGGGCGAAGCGGACCGGCTGGCCGCGCTGGAGTCGTGCGTGCCGGGCACGCTGCTGGCCAACAACACGCATGTCATGATGTACCTCGGACAGGATGACGCAGGAACGCCGATCGTCCTGCAGTCGATGAGCAGCTGGTTCAGCTTCGGCAGTGATTATGGCAAGCATTACCTGCGCAAGGTCATCGCCTCGACGGCGACCTTCCTCAACTTCAGCGGCGTGCCGTACATCAACGGTGTGCATTACCTCGGTTCACTGCGCTGAGCCACAAGAGCTTTTTAGATGGGAGTATAATTTATGAAGAGTCCTTTGCGCTATCAGTTCTCGGAGTATGACTGCGGTCCGACGACGATGCTCAATGCAGTCAGCTATCTCTTTGAGCGCGAGGAGATCCCGCCGGAGATCATCCGCAATGTCATGCTCTACAGCCTCGACTGCTACAGCCAGAAGGGAGAGCCGGGGCGGGCGGGGACGAGCCGCATGGCGATGATGTTCCTCTCGAACTGGCTTGACGGCTTTGGCCGTGCGACGAATCTGCCGCTCTCGAGTCAGTACCTTTCAGGAAAATCCGTCTACATTGGGCAGGAGAGCTTCATCAACGATGCCCTGCATCGCGGCGGTGCAGCCGTTGTGCGCCTCTTTTATGATGTCGAGCACTACGCCCTTCTGACCGGCGAGCTGCCCGATGGCCGCATCCTGATGTTCGACCCCTGGTACGTGCCCGAGGAGTCTGATGAGTTCCAGGGCACCGGCATCGAGATGAGCCTGCAGCATCCCCTGGCCTACAACCGCATCGTACCGGCCGACTGCTTCAACCGCGAGGAGAACGCCCCTTACGCCCTCGGTCCCGTCGAAGACCGCGAGGCTGTGTTGCTCTTCAATGAACGTACCAAGAAGACCGCCCAGGACACGATCGAGTACTTCATTTGATGTGCTCGACGCATTTGCCACTTTACAAGACTGTGACTCTATTGTATAATATAACTTGTCGTCGGGATATGGCGCAGTTTGGTAGCGCGCTTCCTTGGGGTGGAAGAGGTCGGGAGTTCAAATCTCCCTATTCCGACCATTTTTGAAATGATAAGACTCTCTATGAAGATAGAGGGTCTTTTTTGTTGTTTTTGAAGACGAATTGTCAAGCTAAGTGCAACACCTTTGAGAAATAGACCTCATATGGTGTTTGTAGCCAAGGCACTTCCTGGGGAGCAGGTTCGGTTCATGATACTTCCGTTGGATGTAATCCTCTGGTGTATCCGTGATGTCCTTGCCTTCCGGGAAGAATTCCTGCAGAAGCCCATTGGTATTCTCGTTGGTCCCGCGCTCTCATGGATGGTGTGGAGGTTGACGGCAGCGGCAGTCTTGCTCGTGGCTTTTCCGCCAAGCAAGTACCGGCTCTTTCGGTCCACCGGCATGACAGGGCATGCCTTTCCTTGCTTGCCTACCACGGTATCTGCTTCCCAGTGGCCTCGGACGGAACGGTTCGTTGCGCTGGTAGGACGATCTTCGATGGGGGCGATATGACGAACTTATCACAACGCTCTTCCCTGCCTTTCTTGTGACACCGTTTCCTGTGATGCCGTAGCTTCCGAAGTACAAACTTCGCTGAAGCCCCTGGCGGGTTCAGCAGGCCTGCGTGGATAGCGCGGTAGATCGTCGGAACGCTGACGAGACGGCAGCCATGCTCCAACTGGATCCGTCCGACAATCTCCTCTGGCGACCAGTGGTACTCCAAGATGCAGATTTGGATGTAGGAGTGCAGTGGTGCACGTTCAAGGCGCATATGCGGACGACAGGCTTCTCTGCGCTGCTTGTAGAGTGCTTGTGCCGTCAACGGGCAGTACGGATAGGTTGGTCAGCTGGATCCACATTGCGGCGAAGCTTACGCGAGATAGTCGACTTGCTCCGCTTCAGCAGATGGGCAATCTCTGTGATGGATTTGCCCTCAGCAAGAAAAAAGAGTATCTTTTCTCGCTCAAATGGTGTAAGATGTGTGTAGTGGTACATAGGCGCTCCTTTGCTTATAGGTAGTATCATCAAACAACATTATAACAAAGAAGCTTATGTGTCATTTTAATTTGGTTTTCTAGGATCTGTTGCACTTAGATTGTAAATCCATCCTCCTGATATGATATAATTACATAAGAAAGGACTCATTATAGGAGAATTGTGATGTTAAAATTAATGTCAGAATACAAATATCACTCTGGCATCCGTTTGCGCATATATCCGAGTCATCAGCAAAAAAGAATCATCAAGAAGAATGCGGAGACTGCGAGATTCATCTATAATGAGATGATTGCTTGCAGTAAGGAGATAGCTGCTTTCGGTAAGTTGTCGATATACATTCAGGGTATTACAGAACGAATTCAGGTATTGCGTGAGCGAATCAAATCCGTCACATCATTGAAAGCACATTTTTTATGGATGGATGATGTGGACTTGGATGCCAATATGATTGCGAATGCCAAGAAGAACTATGCCCATGCGTGGAAGTGCTATCGATGTAGTGAAACGAAGAATCCGCCAGCATTTCATCGCAGGACCTATGCACTCAGCTATCAGACAAATCCACACTACAATCGCCAACGTGTGTCAGAGGCAACCTTGACGAATGGCAGTGCGGGTTTTCGCGATACTTCACATGTGTATGTACCGAAGCTCGGACGCATTCGTTGTAAAGGTTCACGGAAAATTCTTGCACATATTTTTTCGATGCATTCTGTGCGCATTGGCACGATGACCGTCTCGAGAGATGCCTGTGGAGGCTATTTCTTATCCATGCAACTTGCCTCAGATGAACCGTTCGTACCTTCTTTGCCGAAAACTGGTTCTGCGATAGGTATTGACCTCAATCTCAAGAATTTTTATGTGGATTCCAATGGACGCTGTGTGAATCATCCTGTGTATATCCAGCGAACAAAGCGAAGAGTAACACGTGCACAGCGCATCTTATCGCGGAAAGCGCGAGGCTGCCGACGACAGCATATCCCGCTTCGTAGAGGTGTGCGATACCAAGCACAGAGGCGTCTGGTTGCGAGGTTGAAACAGAAAATCAAACGTCAGCGGCAAGATTTCCTGCATGTTCAGGCAATGGATCTGATCAAGAATCACGAGACGATTGTTGCCGAGCAGCTGGATATTAGCAGGCTCATTCAGTTGCGGCGGTGTACCAAAGCAATTTATGAAGCAGGGTGGCGGACTTTCTTAGATTTTCTGGAATACAAGGCTAAACGCTACAGACGCATATTCGTCAAGGTCAATCCGGCGTACACGACTCAGCGATGCTCTGCTTGTGGCTATATCTTGCCGACAGGGCAGCGGTTGCAATTGTCCGATCGTCAATGGCAGTGCCCGTCCTGTCATGTGATCCATGACCGTGACAGGAATGCGGCCTGCAATATCCTGCAGCGAGGATTGGCAACTTTGTCAAAATAAGATGATGATAGTCCGTTTGGCGACTTGCGGACATAAATGGACTGGTCAATTCGTCGGCCCATGCTCGACTATACGCGAGTAAGCCGACTGTACCCAGTCAAATTCCGGTGCGTCTCGTTCCTGGAAGCTCTTTGAGGGCAGTCGACATCACGTCGTTCCGACTTTTATTGCGGACAAGTGAAGAGAAGGTGATGGCTGTATCCATCATCTTATGCTATAATCATATCTGGACTCAAGATAGAGACTGCAGGATGCAGCCTCTATTTTTTCGATATCATCACGACTACACAAATGTATGTAAGGAGTAATGTATGAGCGTACTGGAGGTTTCGCATCTTTCGCACAGCTATGGCGGGCGGGAGATTTTTGAGGATGTTTCGTTCCGCCTGCTGAAGGGAGAGCATGTGGCGCTGGTCGGGGCGAATGGCGAGGGCAAGTCGACGTTCATGGCAATCATCACGGGCAAGCTGACGCCGGATGCGGGGCAGGTGACCTGGGCGAAGCGCACAAAGGTCGGGTATCTTGACCAGCATGCGGCGCTGAAGCCGGGCATGACGATCCGGGAAACGCTGCGCACGGCATTCGACCACCTCGTGACGCTCGAGCAGGAGATGCTTGCGGCCTACGACAAGATGGGGGAGGCAACGCCAGAGGAAATGGACAAGCTCATGAAGGACGTCGGCGATATACAGGACATCCTCGAGGCGGGCAGCTACTATACGATTGACGCGCGCATCGAAGAGGTCGCAGGCGGCCTCGGCCTGCGCGACATCGGCCTTGACCGCAAGGTGGACGAGCTCTCGGGCGGCCAGCGCACGAAGGTCCTCCTGACGAAGCTCCTGCTCGAGAACCCGGAAATCCTGCTGCTCGACGAGCCGACGAACTACCTCGACGCCGAGCACATCGAGTGGCTCAAGAACTACCTGACGAATTACGAGAACGCCTTTATCGTCATTTCTCATGATGTGCCGTTCCTCAATGCCGTGACGAATGTCATCTGGCATGTTGACAACTACAAGCTCACGCGCTATACGGGAAGCTACGAGAAGTTTGAGGAGATGGCTGCGCTCAAGCGTCGCCAGGAAGAGGCGGCCTATGAGCGCCAGCAGGCCGAAATCAAGCGCGAGCAGGACTTCATCCAGCGCAACAAGGCGCGCGTCGCGACGCGCGGCATGGCCAACAGCCGCCAGAAAAAGCTCGACAAGATGGAGATCCTGACGAAGCGCCAGGAGAAGCCGAAACCGCACTTCCACTTCCAGCCGGACCGCACGCCGTCGCGCTTTGTTATCGAGGCGCAGCGTCTCGTGCTCGGCTATGACACGCCGCTGACAAAGCCCGTCGACATCAAGGTCGAGCGCAACAAGAAAATCGCAATCCGCGGCACGAACGGCCTCGGCAAGTCGACGCTCTTAAAGACGCTGCTCGGCCTCATCAAGCCGGTTTCAGGTGATATCGAGCACGGCGAATTCGTCTCGGTCGGCTACTTCGAACAGGAGGAGGCCAAGGGCAATATGAACACGGCCCTCGAAGAGCTCTGGCAGGAGTACCCCGGCATGACGAACTTCGAGGTGCGTGCGGCGCTGGCTTCGTGCGGCCTGACGAATGAGCACATCACGACGAAGATGACGGCGCTCTCAGGCGGCGAGGCGGCTAAGGTCCGCCTGGCCAAGATCATGCAGAAGCCGGTCAATCTGCTCGTGCTCGACGAGCCGACGAACCATCTCGACGTCGAGGCCAAGAAAGAGCTCAAGCGCGCACTGCAGGAGTACAAGGGCACGCTGCTGCTCGTCTCGCATGAGCCCGACTTCTACGAAGATCTCGTCGACACCGTCTGGAACATCGAGAGCTGGTCGACGAAAATCGTCTGACCTGATTTCATAGCAGAATAAAAAGACTCCGCTCCTTCCGTCATGCATCATGAATGACGGAAGGAGCGGAGTTTTTTGCTGCCCGCATCTCAGCCTGTCCGAATGTCAGGGCATCTGCGCAAGGCATGACTCGGATGCTTTATCGGCTTCGCTGGTCTTGCGGCTCTTGGTGACGAGGTCGGCCTGGTCCTCCCAGATGAGGACGGGGGCGGGCTCAAAACCGTTGAAGCGCGTGGCGGAGACTGTCGTGTAGGCGCCGATGTCGCTGACGAGCACCTTGGCGCCGATCGGGAGCTTCGGTGCGGGGAAATCGCGGTAGAGCACATCGATGCCGTCGCAGCTCGGCCCCGCGAATGTCGAGGGGACTTTCCTGCCCTTGCCGAAGCAGTGCAGCGGATATTCCCAGTGGTCGAACAGGATGCCCGAGAAGACACCGTAGATGCCTTCGTCGAGGATGTACCATGGGATATCGCCGCGCTGCTTCGTGCCGATGACGGAGGTCACAAGATTCATGGCTGTGCCGCAGAGGAAGCGGCCCGGCTCCGTCCAGACGGCCGTGTGCGGGAACAGGCGGTCGAGCTGTCGGTTGATGGCCTCGAGCATGGCGGCGAGGTCGACGTGCAGCCCTTCAGCCGACGGAATCGGGAAGCCGCCGCCGATATCGAGATCGGTCAGGTGCATGCCGGAGGCTTCGGCCTCAAGGAAAAGGTGATGAACGAGCAGCAGCGCTTCTTCGTACGCTGCGGTGGACAGGGACTGGCTGCCGACGTGGAAGCAGATGCCCTTGGCGTGGAGTCCGGACTGTTCGGCCTTGCGCAAGAGAGGCAGGGCCTTATCGAGCGGTGCGCCGAACTTCGTATTGAGGTCGACGAGCGCCTTGCTGTTGTGGACCTGCACGCGCACGAGGACATCGGCGCCGGGCGCCGCGGCAGCGAGTTTGGGAATCTCGCTGGCATCATCGAACGTAAAGCGGCGGACGCCGAGACGGGAGGCCGCCGAAAAACCGCGTGCATCGTGGACCGGATTGGCGTAGATCATGCGTGAGCCGTCGACACCTATTGCGTGGAGCATCTCCATCTCGCCGGCTGAGGCGACATCGAAGTGCGAGCCAAGCGCAAAGAGGCGCTCGAGCACGCGCGGATGAGGGTTCGCTTTGATGGCATAGTAGATGCCGGCGCGCGGCAGGTGCTTGCGCAGGAACGCGTAGTTCTCGGCAACCCGGTCGACGGACAGCACGAGGAATGGCGTCGGCTGTCTCTTGGCCATTTCATTCATTTCGTTTTCGTTGAGGATAAAGCTTCTCATAACACAACCCTTCCTGTACAGTTCATATAGATACGCATGCACTCTGAAAAAACGGAGCAAGCGACATAGTGACACCAGTCGTCTTGCTCCGTTGCATTTTCAGGTCACGCTTAGTATAAGGCTTTTGCTGTCTCTTTTCAACAGTTATGCATAAAAAACACAATATCCTTTTAATGTATACAAAAGACCTGCTCTGCGGATGCGCTGCAGAACAGGTCTTTGTGTGGATTATATGATGTTTAGGAGTTTGGGACGAGGATTATTTGCCGAAGTAACGGTCGAAGAGGCCCTTGAAGCCGCGGCCATGGCGAGCCTCGTCTTTTGCCATCTCGTGAACCGTGTCATGGACAGCGTCAAGGCCGAGCTGCTTTGCGAGCGTTGCGAGCTCTTTCTTGCCAGCGCAAGCGCCGTGCTCTGCATCGATGCGCATCGTGAGGTTCTTCTCCGTGCTGTTCGTCAGGACCTCGCCGAGGAGCTCAGCGAACTTAGCAGCATGCTCTGCTTCTTCGAATGCATAGCGCTTGTAAGCCTCTGCGATTTCCGGATAGCCTTCACGATCAGCCTGGCGGCTCATAGCGAGGTACATGCCGACTTCGGAGCACTCGCCCGTGAAGTTCTGGCGAAGGCCTTCGAGGATGCGCGGATCAACGTCCTTGGCAACGCCGACGCGATGCTCATCTGCGAACGTCATCTCACCGCTCTGCTCAACGAACTTGGATGCCGGAGCATGGCAAATCGGGCACTCAGCCGGAGCTGCTTCGCCTTCATAAACATAACCGCAAACCGTGCAAACAAACTTTTTCATAATGATAGCCTCCTAAAATATATCTTGATTTTCATACACATCGTAGGTGGGTACCGGCTGTCGGCTCTCGGCCGCTCACCGGTGTTGCTCACTTGCTATGCTTTGATTATACGGCATATGACAGCAAATAGGAATATCTATATGGAGCGATTGAAGAAGATTATCTCTCGAATGCTAATTTTATCTACTTGTATCGCCGTATATCACATTTTATTAAATAAATTAGTTACGGATAATAATTATTGAATATGAGACTGCCTGCTGATTTACCGAATGAATTCCGTGTGATATAATGAGGATACGTTTTGACTACAGACTATGAGACTATACCATATAGGAGCGATAAGAAACAAAAATGTTTACCTGTACAACGAATTCTCCCGAGGAGACTGCCCATTTGGCCGAGATGGTTGGACAAAAGATACGGGAGGGAACTGTGCTCTGCCTGGAGGGAGACCTCGGAGTCGGCAAGACTTTGTTCGTCCAGAGCCTTGCGCATACGCTCGGCGTCGAAGGCGAGGTGACGAGCCCGACGTTCAACCTCATGAACGTATACGAAGGCATCTGCCCAATCTACCACTTCGACCTCTACCGCCTCGAGACGGAGGAGGAGCTCGAGGACATCGGCTTCTATGAATACACGGAGGACCCAGAGGGCATCGTCGTCATCGAATGGTCGGACAAGTTTCCGCAGTGCATGCCGGAGGATCATGTCGAGGTCCGCATTGAGAAGTCGGACGATGCGGATGGACGTCGCATCACCTTCGCGAGTATCGGAGAGCGCTATCAGGAATTCATAAAGGAGTTGGAGTCATTTGTCTATCTTAGCCATTGATACGGCAACGCAAGTCTCGAGTGTCGCCGTGGCTTCTGCCGATAAGCTCGCAGCGGAGCTGACGATGCAGGCCAAGCTCACGCACTCGGAGACACTGATGCCCCATATAAAGGAAGTCCTGCGCATGGCGAATGTCAGGAAGGAGCAGCTCGAGGGCATCGCGGTCAGCATCGGTCCGGGCTCCTTCACGGGGCTGCGCATCGGCCTGGCGGCTGCGAAGGCTATGGCGTATGCCTTGAATTTTCCCATCGTCGGTGTCTCGACGCTCAAGGCGCTCGCCTTCCACTATCCCGTTCCGGGCATCCGCATCGTGAGCCTCTTGGATGCACAGAAGGGCAATGCCTACCGCGAGAGCTATGAGTGGGAACATGGAGAACTGCGCATCGTCAATCCTGTGGAGGTCCTGCCCATCGCGGAGATCCTCGCAGAGTGCGCAGAGTCGGGGCGCGAAGTCGTCGTGCTCGGCGACATCGCTGCGCGCCGCATCCGCGGCAAGGTCGACCTGCCATCGAATGTCTCGGTCGCGCCGGCACATCTCGTCATGCCGCGGGCGGCCTGTGTCGCCATGCTCGGTCTGCAGGAGTTCGCTGCGGGCCATGCGGACAATGTCATGAACATGGAGCCCGTCTACATCCGCCGCAGCGAGGCGGAGGTCCTCTGGGAGAAGCGCCATCCGGAGGGTGCGAAATGAATCTGACTTTCCGCGAGATGAAGCCGGAGGATGCCGACGCTGTCGAGGCCGTGGAGAAGGCGTGCTTTGCCATCCCGTGGTCGCGCGAGTCGTTCTGGAAGGAAGCCGCCAACGAGAATACGTGCTACCTGCTCGCGCTCGATGGGGAGAAGGTCATCGGCTACGCCGGCTGCTGGATCTCCTTTGAGGAGGCGCAGATCACGAATGTCGCGATTGTGCCGGAGTGCCGCGGCCAGAAGGTCGGCACGCGCCTCATGGCGGAACTCATTGCGCTCGTAAAGGCGCGTGGCGTGACGGCGATGACGCTCGAGGTGCGCCCGTCGAATGCACCGGCGCGCGCCCTCTACGCGCATTACGGCTTCCGCGAGGCCGGTGTCCGCAAGAAATACTACCATGACAATGGCGAAGATGCCATCATCATGTGGAATACGAAATTGTGATCGCTGTTCTGGCTGAGTGCAGCGATGAGGAGAGATTATTTTGGAAAAGGAAATCCTGACTCTGGGCATTGAGTCGAGCTGTGATGAGACGTCGGCTGCCGTGCTGCGCGGCGGCCGCACGGTCCTGTCGAACGTCATCTCGACGCAGATTCCCATTCACCAGAAGTTTGGCGGTGTCGTGCCGGAGATCGCTTCGCGCAAGCACATCGTCAACATCATGCCCGTCATCGATGAGGCCGTCCGCCAGGCCGGTGTGACGCTCACGGACATCGACCAGGTCGCCGTGACGTACGGACCGGGACTCGTCGGCGCACTGCTCGTCGGCGTCTCGGCGGCCAAGGCCCTGGCCTTTGCGCTCGACAAGCCGCTCATCGGTGTCAACCATCTCGAAGGCCATATCTTCGCGAACTTCCTCGCGGACCCGACGCTCGAGCCGCCCTTCATGGCACTCGTCGTCTCGGGCGGCCACACGGCGCTCGTCGATGTGCGCGGCTATGACACTTTCCACATGATGGGACAGACGCGCGATGATGCGGCGGGCGAGGCCTTTGACAAGATTGCGCGC
>ULRP01021352.1_pt1 | contig 19645 bp, 20 predicted proteins | sample 1955521 | NCBI WGS metagenome assembly ULRP01 (sample SAMEA4835685, study PRJEB28245) | human gut metagenome | biome: gut microbiome; material: fecal sample | place: Denmark | collected 2008
AAGACGCCTCTCCTGCAATTGCCGTTGTTGCAAATAATGGACAAGAAGCCGTTCAGCAGCCGCGACGTCTTCAACTGCCCGAACATGTGGAAAGTCAACAGCAAGAAGCTGTCCAGCAGCCGCGACGTCTTCAGTTGCCCGAACATGTGGAAAGTCAACAGCAAGAAGCTGTCCAACAGCCGCAAACTGCTTTGGTTCCGGTAACACCCGAAATCCAAAACAAAATGGAAGCAGTCGCCCGGACATCAACAACGGCTTTGGCTAAAACAGATCCGGTCAAAGCCCAACAGGCTGCGGTACAGATTGCTGCAACGCCGGGAATTGCCAATCAACTGCAGCTGGCCGGCAAAACCGCAAACGAGGCCAAAGGAAATGATGTCAAAGCCGCGCAACAGCAACGTCAACAAGAAACGGCTTTGGTTCTTGCAGCCAGAAACAATAACCATACCAAATAACACTTACTTTCCAGAACGCCCGGTATCGGGCGTTCTTTTTCCTCTTTATCTGAAAGAAAAATAATGGCGCAGAAAACAGAACGGGCAGATGCCGACACTCAAAAAACGGAAAATCAACCTTTTATGAAAGATCTGTATCGTTTAAAAAGCGCTTGGGAACGTTTACAGAAAATTCAGAACGAAATTCCGGCCCGTTTTAGAAAAAGGCAGGCTGATTTCCAAATTTCTTCGGTAAAAATTGTAAAGGGGGCATCTGGACAGGAAACAGTCCAGATCAGTTTACTTAACGGTAAAAAAATTATGGACATCGGTGATCAGCGCGCCGTTTTCCAAAAAATGATGCCCAAAAAAAACGTTAATATCGGCAGAATTCTTTCTTTGCTGGACGCCGTGCGGCAATATGGATTTACCGCTGTCGCCATGGGGTTATCCCCGGCAATGAAAGCGTTATTGCTGAAAGCGTGCAAAAACTGCGGCATTCCTCTTCAGGTAAAACAAAAAAAGCTGTCATATAATGTGGTGAAATCAAAAAGTCCGCAAATTCTTGCGGATTTATCGGGTCGAAACAACCAGTATAAACAACCGGAAGAAGAAAATTTAATTTCAGCAGATTCCGTCCGTTCTTTACAGGACACAATCCTGCGGCAGAAAAAAGAAAATGACGAACGATTGAAATACGTATTACATCGTGCTCAGGAAAGAGCCAGAGAAAAATACTTTGATCAGCTGCGTACCGCCTTAATTGAAATAGAACAATTACAAAAAAGCGGCGTTTCTTTGACAGATGAACAGCTCAAAACCAAACAACTGGCCGAACGGTTCGGATTAAAAAGCGATAAAAACAACGAAACCATAACAGACCGGCAGAAAAAAGAACGCCAGTTAATGCCGCTGCGCGAATTGCCGCCAGATATCCAAGATGAACTGAGAAATGAAAAAAAACGTTACAGAGCAATCAGAGCTTCAAAAAACAAAGCGGCGGAGCTGGTTCATGCCATGCATGCGCGGGATTTTGAAAAAGGACGATCCTTAAAACTATCCGCCGCGGAATTGGCGCGCGAGGCGGCTTCTTACCTGCCGCCGCCCGATCAGCGCAACATACAGAATCTGAAGTTTTCAATGGAAAACATCAAAAGCCAAACCGTTCAAGAAAAAGAAGAGTTGAATAAAATAAAAAAAGAAAAACAAAACAGAGCCGCAGCCTTGATGGTCAAAACCATGTCTGCCGCAGCCCCGAAAAAAACAAAACTTCAGCAGCAGATTAAATCCATAGAACAACCTTATACCGTTCACAGAAAAAGCTTCCTGTCAAACGCCGTCATGCAGGAATTAATAAACAGGCGGCAGGCGGAACGATAAAGTTTTCTGATTTTTTTTATTCTTTTACGCCGATTTTAGGACATAAATCCGCGACGGGGCATTGTCCGCAAAGCGGCTTTTTGGCCGTGCAGATGTACCGCCCATGCAAAACCAGCCAATGCGAAACATGTTTCAAATCATCATCGGGAATAACGTGAACAATAGCCTTTGCCAGATTCTTTTCAACTTCCAAAGGCGTTTTTCCCGGCGCGATACCGATTCTGTTTCCCAGCCGCAAAACATGTGTATCAACGCCGAATGTCGGCATGCCGTACATTGTATTTAAAAATACGTTTGCCGTTTTCCGCCCGACTCCCGCCAGTTTTTGCAGTTCGTCGACGTCTTTGGGAATTTTGCCGTTATATTTTTCGATTAAATCTTTTGATAAAGCGATAATATTTTTGGCTTTGCTGTTAAACAGACCGATCGAACGGATATATTCTTTAATTTTTTCTTCCCCCAGCGCCAACATTTCTTCGGGCGAAGAGGCTGCTTTAAACAACGCCGGCGTTGCTTTGTTCACATTTTTATCCGTCGTCTGAGCGGACAAAACGATCGCAACCAGCAAAGTATAAGGCGAATCGAAATTTAATTCGCACTTCGGTTCCGGATCGGCTTTTTTCAAGCGGGCAAAAAATTCTTTAATATCGGCTTTTTTCATAATTTAAAATCCAAATCTGGCCAAAACGGCGTCAATACGCGGCAGGTCGGCCGTTCCGAACAGTTTCACGTTCAACAGCATCGGATACAGATTATAAATACTCTGCCTGTATTCAAAAAATCCCGGCCGAAACGGACGCAGTTCATTGTATTTATCGAAGAAGACTTTGCTCAGAGAAGACTGTTCGCCGGAGAAAACAAATTCAAATTCGGAATCTCCGAAATAAATCGCCGGATCAACAAAGGCTTTGATTTTTCCGTGATGACACAAAACCGTGCTGGATCCGATATCCCCGTGCAGCAAAGACGGTTTCGGCGGTTCGTCCAGATAAGCTTCCGTTTTTTCGGAAAATCTTTCGATTCGGCTCATCATTTCAACGGGCAGATTTCCGGATTCCAAAGCCTGTCGCGCCATATACAGCAGCCGGTACTGCGTAAAAAACGGCACCCATTTTTCGGTTTTCGGATTAGGTTGTCTGACGCCGCCGCGCAGCGTATCGTAATCAAATCCGAAAAAATCCGACGAAACGGCATGCAGTTTTGCCAAATGTTCCGCCGCTTCGGGTTCCGAATCGACGCTCAGCGTTCCGTCCGCGACAATATATTCATGCACCAAAGCGTCCTGGCCGGAATAAAACAATTCAGGCATCGGCAGCTGCGTATGATGTTTCAGATAATCCATTGTAGCGCCTTCAACCGCCAGATCGCCCGAAGCGTCTTTGGACAGCTTCACCACGACCTGCGACCCGTCGGACAAAACGACGTGTTTGGCGTCGGCAAAACCGCCGGCCAGAGTCGCGGCCGACACGACCAGTTTACCCGTAGAGGATTCAACAATGCGCGTAATCTGGTCAGACAACGGATTATTTTCAACCTGCATAATGTTTTTCCCGTATATAATTCAACAAACCGTCACAGGCTGATTCTATCATATCAAACACATTTTGAAAGCCTTCTTTTCCCCCGAAATAAGGGTCCGGCACATCTTTTATCCCGTATTGAGGCGCAAAACGCATCATCAATTCCAGCTCCGCCCTGTTATGCTCCGGGCTAAATCCCGGCCGCATTTCTTCCAGAGCCGTCAAATGCGTTGAATCCAGAGCGATAATCAAGTCAAAATCCTTAAAATCGTCCCGGACAACTCTCCTTGCGCGAAGGGGCAAGATGTCCACACCGTTATTCAAGGCTGTTTCAACGGCCCTTGCGTCCGGCGGTTCGCCGGCATGCCAGCCGCTGATTCCTGCCGAATCCACCGAAATAACGTCCCCCAGTCCCGCGTGTTCGGCCTTTTGCCTGAATACGCCTTCGGCCGTTGGAGAACGGCATATGTTTCCGGTGCATACGAACAAGACTTTGTACATATTTTGATCAAAACATAAAAAAGTTAATAAAACCATAAAACGGCCGGCCGCAGCGGTCATCTGTTGATTATCTGGTTTTTTCCGTTATTTTATGGTATATACAAAGTCAGTTTTTCAAACAGGGAGGCTTTAAATAATGGCTTTTGATACAAACAGGGACAGCATTATCACCCGGACGGGCGCGTTGGAAATCGACGAAGGGCTGCGCCAATATATGCTGAAAGTCTATAATTATATGACGATCGGTCTTTTAATTACCGCCGGCGTCAGTTTTTTTCTGGCTAATTCTTCGCTGGGAATGATTTTCTTTTCCGCCGAAACGGGGCAGCCGAATCTGCTGGGCTGGATCGCTATTCTGGCTCCCTTCGTTTTAATTTTCATGATGGGATCGGCCGTTTCTTCCGGTAATGCGGGAAAAGCGTTTACTTTATTCGTCATTTATTCCGCTTTGTTCGGCGTTTCTTTGACGACGATTTTCTGGGTTTACACCGGAATTAGCATTCTGCGCGTTTTTCTGATTACGGCCGGCATGTTCGCCGCGATGAGCCTGTACGGATACACGACAAAACGCGATTTAACAAAATTCGGTTCTTTCCTGATGATGGGGCTGTTCGGCATTATCATCGCGATGATCGTCAACATCTTTTTGAAAAGTCCGGCCTTATACCTGACGGTATCGGTTCTGGGGGTGATGATTTTTGTCGGCTTAACCGCTTGGGATACATGGAAAATCCGGCAGATTTACAACGGTTCCGATTCCGATAACGTCGTCGCCAGCAAAGCGATTTACGGCGCGTTGATGCTGTATATGGACTTTATCAATCTGTTTCTTTATCTGCTGCGCTTTTTCGGCGACCGCAGAAATTAAAAAACGCAGACAAAACGGGGTTTCGGCCCCGTTTTTTTTACGCCTTGTTTTTAATTTAATTTTTTGATAGTTTAATTTTGCGTTTGTAAAGGAAACAAACGCAGGGCGTCAGAAACCCTTACAATAATAGTCGCCTTGTGTGTGGCGACTGAAAAATTATACGCCAATTCTGCTCTGTATGGGCGGATGATGGCGTTATAAGGCTATGCGCGAAAGCGTCATGCCGTCTTTTATTATTGTACGGTTTCTGAACATCCGCCCACCTGATCGGTGGGTTTTTGTTTAATGTTTAACAAAGGAATGTTCAGGAATGAAAAAAATAATTATTTCTTTTTTAGCGGGATTTTTCCTGCTTTGCGGCGTTGCGCGGGCGCAAACGGCTCCGGTGCAGGTTGTCGGCGATAAAACGGAAACCAAGTATCTTCAAGGCGTCTTGGGGCTTGATGTTTCGGGGATCGGCGTGGATATCACGGACGGTCTGGATAACTTTGTCGAAGACGCTTATTCCGCGATAACTTTGTCCGCCGGTATGAAATTCAACAATCAAATCTCTCTTACGGGATTTTATCAGTTTTCCTCGGAAGAAGACAAAACAACATATGCTTATTTGGGTTCAGTTCCGGGTACATATAAAACAACAGGCAGTTTTAAAGCGTACGGCGTTGATGCTTCTGTTTATTTTCCGCCTTCTGAAAAAGTCAATGTCGTTGCTTCCGCAGGCGTGGGGTATTATGACTTTTCGCTTGATGAAGAATTTCATTCGATGCACGGGGTGTACACGACTTCGTCTTCGGAAGATCATATCGGTTTGCGTTTCGGAATCGGAGCGGAAGTCAAACTGGCCGAGCATATCGCTTTGACGGGCAATGTGCGCTATGTCTTTTTGGATTATGACGATGATACCGATTATATCGAAAATCTGGCGGAATTCGGTCTGGGCGTCAGGTTTTATTTCTGAGGGAGCGAACAATGAAAAAAATGATTTTTATCTTGCTCGCTTTGGCGGGACTGTCCGGTTGCGCAACCATTGTCAAAGGATCTTCTCAGACAATGAATATTTCGACATCAAACGGAAAACAGGCAAATGTTGTCGTTACGGGAAAAAGCGGAACGATACCGACTTTGATTCCTCAGGCTCTTTCGGTTGAAAAATCTGCGGGGGATATCGTCATCAATGTGACGGAAGCCGAATGTGTTCTGCCTTCGACAACGATTGTCAAGTCGCGTCTTAATCCGTGGTTCTGGGGGAACTTCATCTTTGGCGGTCTGTTGGGGTCTACCACGGATGTTGCTACCGGATCGGCTTGGGAATATGACAGCAACATCATGGTCAATGTTGTGCCGAAAGATGGCTGTAAACAATAAAACAAAAGGCGGCGGAGTTTTCTTCGCCGCTTTTTGGCTTTTTTCGTTTGGCGCGGTCGCGGAAACCGAATATGAACAAAAGGTCGTTTTCGATCGCGTGTCTTTGGTGATAGCGGCGGAAAACAACGCGTCACCCGCTTCGGCAATGGGACATTCTTTTTTAAAAATTTCGGGAAACGGATACGAACACGCTTTCAGTTATTACGCCGTTTTGAACGGAGCCGCGTCCTATTTGAAAACGCTGGCAGGAAAAGCCGAAGGCGCTTATGTGCTGTCGCCTTATTCTCAAAAAGCCGCCGAATATTTGCTGTCGGAAAACAGGTCTTTGTGGGAATTTGAATTGGACTTGAACGATGCGGAAAAACGGCTGTTGAAAAAACGCGTGAAAGAAAAGAAAAATAAACAAGAAGCATATTCTTTTGTTTTTCATAACTGTAACACGGCATTGGAAAACTTGTTGTCTTCGGTCAACGGCGATTTTAAATATCATCGCAAAAAACCTTTTACGACACCCGTTGAATACGCTCAATTTCTGTATCAGGCAGGAAAAATCAAAAAAATTTCCTATGTTCGTGCGCCCGCGCAAAAAAAACGTCCCGTTAAAAATATTTTATCCGCCGCTGCGCCGTCACGACTTGCCATAGATACGACATATATTGAATTTTCTCCTGTCTACCAAGACTTGCGCACCGTTTCAGACGCATATAATTCCGAACTTGAAACAAAAATGCTGTCCGTGCGATTTGATATGCAAAAAGGACGCCCGGACAAACTGGATTTGTTGAAATTGTTTTCCGTTCAATCCGTTTCAAAATATTTCCGCGTCGGCTGGGAAAGCGGCGGCGTCATCGAAACGGGCATCGGGGCGGGCATATCGAAAAACGGTTTTTCAGCCTATGCCGTGCCAATCGTCGGCGTCCGGGACAGCGGTATTTTTGCTGGCGTTAAAACGGGCGGCCTTTATCGCTGGGCAGATAAAGCAAAGTTTATCGTTTCATACGAAGCCGCAACGGATAACACCCGTTTTTCCGCTTATGCGGTGATAAAAATCCGTACCGGCACGGAAATTTACGTTCAATATGAACACGTCCGCGCGGATAAAGACAAAACGGCTGCGGGATTGGCGGTGTATTTTTGACGTTTTTCCTGTTCTTTCTCTTACGGAACAACTGCCAAAATTTGACACGGCAAAACTCTGCAAACGTTAAAATAACACTTGCAATCAAATGAATTAAACCGTATAAGAAAGAGCCCCTTAAGAAGGGAATCGCGTTTTCCGGGCTATATCAGGGCAGCCTGAAAACGCCGAACCGTTAAATCATTTTTATCAAGGAGACGGAAATGCCCAAATTAAAAACAAAAAGCTCGGTCAAAAAGCGTTTTGCCCGCACGGGATCCGGCGCGATCAAGCACGGATACGCCTGCAAACGCCATCGTTTGATTTCCAAAGGCACGAAAATGAAACGCAAAGCGCGCGGCACGACATTGCTGCGTGAATGCGATTTCAAAATCATCGACCGTTTCATGCCGTATAATTAAGGAGAAAAGAAAATGGCTCGTGTAAAACGCGGTGTGACCGCTCATTTCAAGCACAAAAAGATTTTAAAACTTGCCAAAGGTTATCGCGAAAGCAATTCCAAGCTGTACCGCATCGCTCTGGAAAAGGTCGAAAAAGGTCTGCAGTATGCTTACCGTGACCGCCGCAAGAAAAAAAGCAACTTCCGCGCTTTGTGGATTCAGCGCATTAACGCCGGTGTGCGCGAGTACGGATTGACGTATTCCAAGTTCATTAACGGACTGCACAAAACAGGCATCGAAATGGACAGAAAAATTCTGGCCGATCTGGCGATGAATCAGCCGGCAGCGTTTGCCAAAGTCGTCGAACAGGTCAAGGCGGCTCTGAACTAAGCATCGGAATGCATTAAAAAAAGGGGCGCGCTGCGCCCCTTTTGCTTAACAAACATAAGGATTATCGGCAATGAGTGAATTGGACACACTGCAAACACAACTGCTAAAACAGGTGGAACAGGCCGCGACTTTGACGGATCTGGACGCCGTGCGCGTTTCCGTTCTGGGAAAAAAAGGCGTTATTACCGAAAAAATGAAATCTCTGGGGGCGATGGCGCCTGAAGAACGCAAAGCCGCGGGACAGCAGTTTAATACGATTAAAAACGCTTTGGCAGAAGCAATCGAAAATAAAAAAGAACAGTTGGAAGAAGCGGAAATCAATGCTCGTCTGGCCCGTGAAGCCGTCGATATTACTCTGCCCGTGCGTCCGGAAAAACAAGGCCGCATTCACCCGTTGTATCAAACGTATGACGAAGTCGTCGCCATTTTCGGCCAAATGGGATTTGAAGTTGCCGAAGGCCCCGATATCGAAGACGATTTTCACAACTTCACCGCTTTGAACACGCCGAAAAACCACCCTGCCCGCCAGATGCAGGATACTTTTTACCTGAAAGGCGAAGAAAACGGCGACAAATTTATTGTCCGCACGCAAACGTCAGCCGTTCAGATCCGCACCATGGAAAAACAGACCCCGCCCGTCCGCGTGATCGTGCCGGGCAGAACTTACCGCTGCGACTACGACGCGACGCACGCGCCGATGTTTCATCAGGTGGAAGGGTTGATTGTCGATAAAGAAACCAATATGGCGCACTTAAAAGGCTGTCTGATTGAATTTGTCAAAACGTTTTTTGAACTGGACGATGTACCCGTTCGTTTCCGTCCGTCCTTTTTCCCGTTTACGGAACCGTCGGCCGAAATGGACATCGGTTGTTCGCGCGCCGGCGGAGAATTAAAAATCGGCGCCGGCAGCGATTGGCTGGAAATTCTGGGGTGCGGCATGGTGCACCCGAACGTATTGAAAGCCTGCAATATTGATCCCGACGTTTATCAGGGATTCGCTTTCGGTATCGGGCTGGATCGTCTGGCTATGCTGAAATATGCCATTCCTGACCTGCGCACCTTCTTTGAATCCGATCTGCGCTGGATTAAACATTACGGATTCGTTCCATTAGACATTCCCTCGACGGGATCGGGACTGAGTATGACGGGAGGAAACAAACGATGAAATTCACACTTTCCTGGTTAAAAGATTTTTTGGATACCGATGCGGGCGTTGATGAAATCGCCGAACGTTTAACGGCCATCGGGCTGGAAGTTGAAGAAGTGATTGATCCTTTGGCCGCGGTCAAAGATTTAATCGTCGTCAGTGTTGACGAATGTGTTGCGCACCCCGATTCGGATCATCTGCATGTTTTAAAAGTCAACACGGGAAAAGAACTGCTGCAAATTGTGTGCGGCGCACCGAACGCGCGCGCGGGAATGAAAGGGATACTGGCTCGTCCGGGCGATTATGTGCCCGCTTTCGGGGATAAATTAAAAGCCGGCAAGATCCGCGGCGTTGAAAGCTGCGGCATGATGTGCGCCGAAGACGAACTGGGCGTCGGGCCCGATCATACGGGAATCATCGAATGTCCCGCCGATGCGGTTGTCGGCGCGTCGATCACAACCGTTTATCCGTCCGATCCCGTGTTTGACGTTTCCATCACCCCCAATCGCGGCGACTGCATGAGCGTATACGGCATTGCCCGCGATCTGGCGGCCTCAGGGCTGGGAACGCTGAAAACACCGGAAATCAAGCCGGTTCATACAAGCTTTAAAACGGCCGTCAAGCTGGTTAACGAAGCCGTTGAAACGGGCGCGCCGTTCTTTACCCTGCGTGAAATCAAAAACGTTAAAAACGGCCCGTCGCCAAAGTGGATTCAGGATCGTCTGACAGCCGTCGGGTTGCGGCCGATTTCCGCTCTGGTTGACGTGACGAACTATTTTAACATTACGTTCGGCCGTCCTTTGCATGTTTTTGACGCTGACAAAGTAAAAGGGCAGATCACTGTCCGATCCGCCAAAGACGGCGAAAAACTGCTGGCTTTGGACGGTAAAGAGTATACTTTGTCGGAAGGTATGGTTGTCATTGCCGATGAAAACGGCGTTGAATCAATCGGAGGCATCATGGGCGGCGAAGTTTCCGGCTGTCAGGACGGTACGACGCGAGTGCTTTTGGAATCGGCCTACTTTGAACCGGAAAGCATTGCCAAAACCGGCCAAAAACTGATTTTAACTTCCGATTCGCGCCAGCGTTTTGAACGCGGCATTGATCCCGCGTCGACAATCGGCTGCGGAGCGGAACTGGCGGCGCAAATGATTATGGATCTGTGCGGCGGCGAATGTTCCGAAATTATTATTACCGGCAAAGAACCTGAAAAACCGGCGCCGATTTTGTTTGATCCGCAGCGGGTAAAACAGTTGTGCGGCGTTGATATCCCCGCTGAAAAATGCCGTGAAATTCTGGAAAAACTGGGCTGTGCGGTCACGGCCGCAAACGGAATCTTTTCCGTTGTCCGCCCGACATGGCGTTCCGACATTTCCGGCGTTCATGATCTGGTTGAAGAAGTATTGCGTATTTACGGATATGACAAACTGCCGGCTTTGGAGCTGCCGCGGCCGAACGGTATTCACGGAATACTGCAGCCCGCACAGCGCCGTGAAGCTTCCGTCCGCAGGGCTTTGGCCGGACGGGGCGGTTATCAGACGATTACCTGGTCATTTATGTCGTCCAAAGACGCTGAGGCTTTCCGCACGGCGCAGCCTGTTTTGATTGCTAATCCGATCAGCGCGGATTTAAATGAAATGCGCCCGAATCTGCTGCCGAACTTAATTGCGGCGGCGCGATCCAATATCGCCAAAGGCATGCCGGACGGCTGCCTGTTTGAAGTCGGTCCGCAGTTCTTCGGTTTCAAGCCGATGGAACAGGAAACGGTCGCCTGTATGCTTCGCTTCGGTCAGAACGGGCCTCGGCACTGGGCCGTATCTCAACGTCCGGTCGACGTTTTTGACGCCAAAGCGGACGTTTTGGCGGCTTTGGACGCCGCCGAAGCGCCGCAGAACGTTCAAATCACGCGCGAAGCGCCGGCTTGGTATCACCCCGGCCGTTCGGGCGCGGTGAAAATCGGCAAAACGGTTCTGGCTTATTTCGGCGAGCTTCACCCGAAAGTATTGAAAGCGCTGGACGTTAAAACGCCTGTCTGCGCCTGCGAAGTCTTTTTAGGCCGCCTGCCGCCTGCAAAAAAGAAAAACGGCAAAGGGCAGAAACCTTTAAAACTGTCCGCCTTTACGCCGATTGTGCGCGATCTGGCCTTTTTGGCGCCGCGTTCCGCAGAAGCGGAAAAAATCGTCGCCGCGGCTAAAAATACGGACAAGGCGTTAATTACGGACGTTTCCGTTTTTGACTTGTACGAAGGCGAAAATCTGGGCGATAAGAAATCAATCGCCATTCAGCTGACGATTCAGCCGGTGGAAAAAACGATGACGGACGAAGAAATCGAAAGCGTTTGTCGTCGTGTCGTCGGAGCCGTCAGTGCTGCCACCGGAGCCGTTTTAAGGAGCTGAAATGAAAAGGAAACCATTACTGAACAGCGCCGTTTTAATGCCCGAAAACGGCCAAAAGCCCCGCCAGCTGGTAATTTATCTGCACGGCATGGGCGGAACGGGTGAAACAAACGCCTGGTTTGTCAAAGAATTGCAGCAGGTAATGCCAAACGCCGCTTTTTACGTTCCCGACGGACTGGAACCGATGGACGGCAACGAAGAAGCCCGGCAATGGTTTGGCATACCGAAAAATTTCAAAGACGTCTGGTTTACGATTCCGCCCGAAAAACTGGGAAAGAAGCCTTTGAAAAAGCTGACGCGCATGTATAACTGGTATAATTCAGCGGCGTTGAAAGTCATCGAATTTATCCGTGAACGCATGGATTTTCATAAAATCGGAGCGCAGGACACTTATATTTTCGGCGTATCGCAAGGCGCCATGCTGGCCGTTCAGATGATTGCGGAATCCGATTTGCTGGCGGACTGGAGTCCCGAAGGAACATTAATTCCTTTAGGCGGCGCCATGATTATCGCCGGCTGTTTGATTAACGCCGTCGAAGTCGAATCCCACCCGTCTTTGTCTCGTCCGGAATTTATTTTGGTTCACGGATCCGAAGACACGACCGTTCCGTTCCGCGGCCATTTGCTGACAGACAAGGTTTTATACCGCTGCGGACAGAAAACGGTTTCAAAAGTCATCTGGGGTAAGGATCATACTTTCTTTGAAAAAGAGGCCATGGGCGAAATCCTGCGGCTGGCCAAGCCCTGGGGCGACAAATATTTATAAAATCAAAAGGCTTCGTTAATCCGAAGCCTTTTTTATATATCCGGGCGGCAGAAAACCGTTTTTCAATACCAGCATATAATGCCGGATTCGTTTAAAAAAAAGATCATCATCATCGCGCACGGTTTCCCAAGCCGGCGATGAAAAATCCAAACCGGCTGCCGGAGTAATATTGTCCCCGTCAATCAACCAGACAGAATCCACAATTTCCTTATTTTTCAGAATTTCTTCGGAAAAACAAAAACATTCCCGCAGCCTTTTAAATTCCCGAATTTTCCGGCAGCCCGTATCCGGAACCCGTTCCGTCAGACACGATATCGCACGCGAACGGCCCGGAAACACCGTTTCCAGATAAGCCTCAATTCCGGCTTTCCGGGTTGTCCCGGCCCGGCCGGCATAATGCCGCAGTTCCTGTTCATTCAACAAAAACGGCGCTTTTATTCCTTCCCGCAAAACTTTATTCGGAACAATAATATATGAATACAGCATCACAAGCCCCGCCTATGAACAAAATTCCCTGTCTGACTGTATATTAAAGCCTGTCCGTCAGGCAAGAATCAAAAAAACAACTGGACAAATTTTTTGGACAAATGTATTATTTCTTTAAAATGATCAGGGAATACGCTCATGTCCGATGAAAAAAACTGCAAAGCAACCTTATATGTCTGCACGCCGCTGGAAATGCTGAAACCGGGATACAATCCCTTTAAACGTTCGGGAATTACGGCGCACACGGGGCATGCTTTTGTCGGACTGACCGATGAAGCGGGCAAAGAAACATTGTGGAGCTTTTCCTTTTCCGAAGCCAAAAATCCTTTGCAGAAAATCACCGGCTGCCCGGGAAAACTGTCGCAGGATTTTCCGAAATTTGCCGAATACAACGAAGCGATCGTTTATCCGATCACCCGTGAACAATTTGACGCCGCCCATAAAAAAGTCGACGAGATCAAAAACAAAAAAATGACTTATCGTTTGTTTTCAACAAACTGTTCCACGGTAGCGTCGTCAATTCTGCGCGCGGCCGGAGTCGGCAAATGTCCCGTCATGGCTTTGTCACCGCACACGCTGACGATGAAAAAGCGGGCTCTGTTGACGAAACGGCGGGTTGAAGTGGCTTTTTTCAAAGCGAAAAACAAAATCCGGGAAATGTTCGGCAAAGAAAAAGCCCCCGAATCCAAGTTATTGGATCAGCTGCGTTCCAAACCCATGCCCGTCATGATCCGTGAAGGAACCAGAACTTTTAATTACGAAGAAAAATTAAATACCGACCGCATCGTCGATATGCTGGTTGATAAAAACGCCCATAAAGAAAAAGTCTGGGGCAAAAAATCGTTCTTTGATAAAATCAAAGACAAATTTTCCGGACGCTGACCTTTTAAAGAATTGTTGTTTTTCCGCAAGCCGCCGTTTCGTAAAACGACGGACGGTTTTAAGCTGTCAAATTTTTTCCGTATTTTTATAAAAACGGATTCGCACGGACCAAGACCGCAGACAGCCGCCGCTTTTTTATTGCCGCGCTTCGGATTGAATACGTTCCACCATGGCAAAAAAGCCGTTGCGGCGCGTCGGGCTGAGATGCGATTCCAACCCTAATTGTTTAAAAACGGCTTCAACGTCCGTCCGGCGGATTTCCTCTTTGGTTTTGCCCGACAAAATAATGCGCAGCACGGCAATCAATCCGCGGACGATATGCGCGTCGCTTTCCCCGACAAAGCTTAAAACGTCATTATTGATTTCCGTTTTCAGCCAAACCTGACTCATACACCCTTCAACCTTTGTCCGGTCGTTTTTATCTTCGGGTTTCATCGGCGGCAGATCTTTTCCCAATTCAATTAAGTAAGCGTAACGGTCTTCCCAGTCGGTCAGGAATGAAAAGTTTTCAATCAGCTCTGCCATATCCATTATATATGCCCTTTTCTACATGAAAGATTATGTCTAATATTCCGTATATTTAACCCTTATTTTAAAAAAATCTATTCTAAAGTTTTAAAGAAGAAAATTTATCAAAAATCACCTTCAAAAAACGGGCGGAAAAAGCCGGAAAAAGCCGTCGAAAAAAAATAGACAAAAAGATGAAAAATTTCGGTAAAATTTGCAAAAAAATTCCCCCGTTTCAGCCTGACAAGACCAAAACGGGGAAACACAACACGTTTTTTAAGGTTCCAAAATTCCCAATCTTTGCGCCGTAACGACGGCTTTTGTTCTGTTTTCGACATGCAGATGACGCAGCAAAGCGTTGATATGCAGCTTTACCGTTGCTTCGGAAACATTCATTTCATAAGCGATCTGTTTGTTTGACAGACCGTTGCTTAAATGCTGCAGCACTTCGCTTTGGCGGTATGTCAGATTTTTGCCGTTAGGCAGCGTATGAGTTAAAATTTTCCCTTCCCCGGGCATGCGCGGACGTTTCTGCAGCCCCTTTAACACAGCGGGAGGAACATACAAATTACCGTCAACAATCAGGCGCAGAGCATTGATAATCAAAGAATCCGGCGATAATTTCGTAATATAACCGGCGGCCCCCAGACCAAAGGCGTCTAAAATATCTTTTTGATCTTCACTTTCGCTCATCATAACCAAACGAGCTTCAGGGAAGATGATTTGCAAAGACTGGAATTTTTCTTTCCATTCCGTCCCCAGAACGTCACGGTCAATAAAAATCAAATCAAAATTCTTTTTTTGATCTGCCAAAGCAGTAACAGAAGAGAAATCCGTAACTTCCTGAAGTTCCGTTAAAACATCAAAACGTTGTAATTGACGGCTGAATCCTTCGCGAAACAACGTATGATTATCCGCAACTAAAATTTTCATATGTTTACCCTTCCCTAATATTATTTTAATTCGTCTTTTACGTTAAAAAAATTGATTGTACAAAGATAGATATCTAAAAGCTTTAAGACAAATGAACTAATTCTTTTTTCGTTTATAATTTCCTTTAAAAATCCAAATATTCCGACCATTTTAAAGGGGCACAACAGGATATTGTACTATGTACTTTTTTGTATAATTTTTGTGGTATAAAAAAAATCGTCTTTTTGATATGGCGATTGATTAGACAAAATAAAAAATTTTCACTTTTATTTGACTCTTTATAGCGAAAAGATCAGTATAAATACCTTGACGTAATTATTTTTAGAGGATTTCATGAAAAACATCTGTCGTTTTCTGTTTTTATCCGCTTTCTGTCTGGCCTGCAGTCCCGCTCTGGCCAGCGAAGCCGATCTGATTTTGCCTGATTTGTCTTACAGTTTTGAATTATTCGGCCGGACCATGACCGGCAAAGGATTATTGTCAATCGGCATGGTCGTATGTTTTTTGGGTATGGCTTTCGGGTTAAGCGAATATGTGCGCATTAAAAAACTGCCTGTCCATAAAACAATGGAAGACGTATCGATTCTGATTCATAAAACCTGCGACACTTATCTGTTTCAACAGATCAAACTGTTATGTCTGCTGGAAATTATTATCGGCGCCTGTCTGTTTTATTACTTTTATATTTTACGGGATTTTCCCCTGATCCGCGTCGGCGTTATTTTCATGTGGTCTTTGCTGGGCATAGCGGGATCCGTCGGCGTCGCTTGGTTCGGCATTATTATTAACAACTATGCAAACTGCCGCACGGCATTTGCGGCGCTGCGGGCGAAACCGGACGATGTAATGGCGCTGCCGCTGCGTTCCGGCATGTCGATCGGCGTTTTGCTGATTTGTGTCGAACTGGTTTTAATGCTGGTGATCTTATTATACGTTTCTCCCGAAGACGCCGGTTCCTGCTTTATCGGATTTGCCATCGGCGAATCTTTGGGCGCTTCCGTTCTGCGCATCTGCGGCGGTATTTTTACAAAAATCGCCGACATCGGTTCGGATTTAATGAAAATCTTTTTTAACATCAAAGAAGACGACGCCCGCAATCCCGGCGTCACGGCAGACTGCACGGGCGACAACGCGGGAGATTCCGTCGGGCCGACGGCAGACGGATTTGAAACATACGGCGTTACCGGCGTGGCTTTGATTACGTTCATCGTTCTGGCAGTCGGCATGACGCTGAATCCGGACGGTTCAACGACTTTGACTCCGGGCGGTTTGTCCGTACAGGCCACCTTGATCGTATGGATTTTCACCATGCGGATTTTGATGATTATCACGTCAATTATGGCTTATCTGCTGAATATGAAAGTCTATAAGTTCTTTATGGGCAAAAAATTCAATTTTGAACTGCCTCTGACCTTGCTGGTCTGGCTGAGTTCCCTGCTGTCTATCGGCGTAACCTACGGCGTCAGCTTTTTGTTATTGTCGGAATACGGCAACGGATTGTGGTACAAGCTGTCTACGATCATCAGCTGCGGCACTTTGTCGGCGGCATTAATTCCGGAGCTGACCAAAGTCTTTACCTCTTCGGGATCCCAACACGTCCGCGAAGTCGTTAACGCCGGCCGAGAAGGCGGAGCGTCGCTGTCGATTTTGTCCGGTCTGGTCGCGGGGAATTTCAGCGCATTCTGGAAAGGCATGACTTTTACGGCCTTGATGCTTGCCGCGTACTGGACGGCTTCTCACGGGCTGGAAGAAATCATGATCTTCCCGTCTATCTTTGCGTTCGGGCTGGTAGCGTTCGGCATGCTCAGCATGGGGCCGGTGACGATTGCCGTCGACAGCTACGGGCCGGTGACCGACAATGCGCAATCGGTGTTTGAATTGTCGCAGATTGAACAGATTCCGGGAATCGCCGAAGAAATCAAAAACACTTACGGTTTTGATCCCGACTTTGAAAAAGGTAAATTTTATCTGGAAGAAAACGATTCTGCCGGAAACACCTTTAAAGCGACAGCCAAACCCGTTTTGATCGGCACCGCCGTCATGGGGGCGACGACAATGATCTTTTCGATCATTTTAATGTTAAATCTGCAACTCAGCCTGCTGGATCCGCGCGTTTTGATCGGTCTGGTCGCCGGCGGGGCCATTATTTACTGGTTCTGCGGCGCGTCGATTCAGGCCGTCACGGCCGGCGCCTATCGTGCCGTTGAATATATCAAGGAAAACATTCATCTGGAAAACACGGAAAAAGCGTCGGTGAAAGACTCTAAAGCCGTTGTCCGGATCTGCACGACTTATGCGCAAAACGGCATGGTCAATATTTTCGGCGCGCTGTTTTCCTTCACACTGGCGTTTGCCTGTTTTGATCCGACATTTTTTGCCAGCTATCTGATTTCAATCGCGATTTTCGGCTTATATCAGGCAATTTTTATGGCCAACGCCGGCGGCGCATGGGACAACGCCAAAAAATTGGTCGAAGTCGATATGCATGAAAAAGGAACAGAGCTGCACGCTTCGACGGTTGTCGGGGATACCGTCGGCGACCCGTTTAAGGATACGTCTTCGGTCGCTTTGAATCCGATTATTAAATTTACGACGTTATTCGGATTGCTGGCTGTGGAAATAGCCGTGTCTTCTCAGGAAACGGCGATATGGATCGGCGGCGTGCTGCTGATCGCCGCGCTGTATTTTACAATCCGGTCATTCTACGGCATGCGAATTCCGGTAGACTTGAATAATTAACCAAAGTAAAAAGCCTTCCGCCAGGAAGGCTTTTTTATTCCGTCAATTCAAAACTGTCATCTTCAAAACACAGATGAAACGGACGGCCGTGCGGAACGGAATAAAGTTTCAGGCCAAACAGCAGAACAAAGCAGCGTACAACGGCGCTGTGAGCGGATATGCCTATGATTCCGTAATCGTTTTCAGCGGCAATCTTTTTTAATGTGCGCAGAATCCTCTGCTGGATCTGACGTTTTGTTTCTCCGCCTTCAAAACAGACGTCCATATATTCTTCTTCCAGACTGTGCCAGGCCGGCGCGATATCGGGAAACAAGGTGTGAATTTCCTGCTTTGTTTTTCCTTCGGCCGCGCCGAAACAGCCTTCTATCAACCCGTCTTCGATTTTTAACGGCGCGCGTAAAGATTCCGCTACGATTTCAGCGGTCTGCACCGCCCTTTTCAACGGAGAAGAAAAAACCGCCTGAATTCCGGAAAAGCGTAATTCTTCCGCCAGTTGGCGCGCCTGCTGCAATCCCGTTTCGTTCAACGGTACGTCTATACCGCTGCCCTGCCAGCGGCCGGCCAGATTCATGTCCGTCTGGCCGTGGCGGAAAACGTAAAATTCTTTTTTCACCGTCTTGTCCTTTATTTCTTTTTTTAAAGGATATTCGATTTTTCACCGCAATCCAACGGTTATAATCTGAAAGCCGTCGTTATTTCATGATTTTGCCGTGATATTCTACAATTCGCGTTTTTAAATTAAGGATTCAGCCATGTACGATATTGACCGCCCCAAATTTATATTTGTTTCTCTGCTGGAAGAATTTATCCGCGAAACCGAACACAGCCTGGCTTATTTTTTTGCGCTGCTGGTCTTTTTGCTGACTTTTCTGTTGGCGCTGTTCGGACGGGAAGTTTTATATACGGGGCTGGTCGGCGTTTTGTGTCTGCTTTTGATAAAAATGCGCGATATTATCGAAGGTTTCAAAGAATTGTCCCATCGCAACCCGCCGCCCCGGGACAAAGAAACAGAATATACCGCCGCCGCAAACAAAGCCAAACAAACCCTGAACGACATGCAGAATTTTTATACGGCTTTTGACGATGCGGCAATTACCGTCATGGCAAAGGAATTTCCTGCCCGTTTTAACGAAAAAAAACAAAATCCGACGGCAGACAAGCCGAATTTGCTGTCATACCTGCAAACCTGCTGGAAAATTATTGAAACGGTCTGCGTCTTTTTCCCCGACCGGCCGCTGCAGCCGGAAACAAAGCAGGCATTAAAGAAAATGACCGCTGCAGCCCAAAAATACATGCTGCATTACTTACAGAAAAAATATTCTTTAACAAAAGAACAAATGACGCAGATCGAAAAGTATTTTACAGAACAAACGACGGACGATTTTTTATTTCAAACGCAGCTGGAATCCGCGGGCATTGACGAATCTACCGCTCAAAGAACCGTTAAAATTGCCGATATTTTAAGAAAAATCCGCTTTTATATTAACCCCGCCGACCGGGAAACGGAAGAAAAAGCGCCTGTTTTTGCCAACCAAGAAATACCGGCCGGCGAAGAATCCGCTTAATACCAGGAAATGCCGCCTTTTTCGCGTTTCAGAAAACCGAACCACTCGCCGACCTGTTCACCTTTGACGTCGGATAAAATCAGCATAACGCTTAACGCCCTGTTTTCGGACCGGTCGTCGTTTTTGACGGGAATTTCCCCCAATTCAACGTCCAGCACATAATCATATACGATTGATCCGTCCGTCACCCACAAAGATTCCGTATTCATCAATTCATGTTCAACGGCTTCGTGAACGATAGCCGGCCG
>ULRP01078256.1_pt1 | contig 19461 bp, 36 predicted proteins | sample 1955521 | NCBI WGS metagenome assembly ULRP01 (sample SAMEA4835685, study PRJEB28245) | human gut metagenome | biome: gut microbiome; material: fecal sample | place: Denmark | collected 2008
TTGAAAATTACTAAAGGCTTAAAGTTTCGTATATATCCAAATAAACAACAACAAACTATAATTAATAAGACTTTGGGATGTGTCCGTTTTGTCTATAATCATTTTCTGTGCATTCGTATGAATGAATGGAAACTTAATCATAATTCAATCCATTATAACGATACAGCTTCTATGCTGAAAGAACTTAAAAAATATCCAGAATATACCTGGCTTAAAGAAGTAGACAGTACGGCACTTCAACAGTCTCTTCGAGACCTCCAAAAAGCTTATGACAATTTCTTTACCAAGAAAGCTGGCTATCCTCATTTTAAATCCAAGCATAATCACTGCTTGTCTTATAGAAGCCAATGCGTTAACAACAACATTCGTGTTGTGTGCGATAGAATTCAACTACCTAAGATTGGAAGAGTGAAAATCAAACTCTCTCGTGAAGTAGTGGGAAAAATTTCTAATGTCACTGTGACGAGAATAGCTTCTGGTAAGTATTATGTGTCGTTATGCGTAACTTATGAAGCGGATGCTTTCTCTAATGCAGGAGGTCAACTCGGAATTGACGTTGGCTTGAAAGAATTCTACTCTGATAGCAATGGTAATACTGTAGCCAATCCCAGGACTCTTAGGAAATGGAGCCGTAAGCTCGCTAGGGAACAGCGCAAGTTGTCCCAAAAGATGCCGCGGTCTCGCCGCAGGGACAAGCAACGTATTAGGGTAGCTCGCGTTCATGAGCATATCGCCAATATTCGACAAGATTTTCTTCATAAGCTCTCCACAAAGCTAGTTCGAGAAAACAAAATGATAGCTATAGAGGACTTAAAAGTAAAGAACATGATGAAGAATCATAAACTGGCGAAAGCTATAGCTGATGTATCATGGAGCGAGTTTTTCAGGATGCTAGAGTATAAAGCTACACTGTACGGTTCTGAAGTTATCAGAATACCTACATTCTATCCTTCCAGTCAGACTTGCCATGAATGCGGTTATCAAAATCCGATAACTAAAGACTTATCTGTGCGTGAATGGGACTGTCCTAAATGCGGTCATCACTGCGACAGGGACGTTAATGCGGCCCAAAACATCTTGACTGTAGCATTATCTAGTTAAGATTAGAATATCATATACCGTGGGAACCACGGAAATCTACGCCCAGGGAGAGCGTATAAGACGCAGTAACTAAGGCCAATGCGCAGTGCTCTACGAACTGGGAATCTTCCGCTTCAAACGCGAAGCGTTAAGCGGAAGTAGTTCAATAAAAATATCTTTTTACTGCGCACGAAATATCCGTCTGGAAAATATCTTATATTTTTAGTGATATTTTGTTATCTTATTTAATCGAAAAAAGATAATTCGCGCTCCGTTTTTGACTTTTGGATATATTTATTTTTATATAGCACGGATTTATCTAAAATCCGAAAGAAAAATGCCGCAGTTTAAAACTGCGGCAGCTTGTCTTTTTATCCGGGTTTATGCGTATTTTGCTTGTCATAAATACGAGTTTGATAACCCGTAAGTTTCTATTTTTATAGCTTATGTAGTATAATATAGGGAGTTAAACTTGGAGGTGATCTAGTAAATTACTATGAATAAAACTTATCGACACAATAAAGACTATATCTTCCCGTTATCGATATTGAAAATAAACGACATACCTCTAAAAGCTTATTTTCAGTTAAATGGTCTAGACAAGACTGGTTTTTTGATGTCTTATATCCATGATGGGATATTAAAATTAAAGATGAAAGAGCCATATATCACGTGTACGATATTGCAGGATTTTAATTCTTTTGACTGGAAAAGGATCGATACTTTATATGCTTATTTTACGCCAGAAAGATATTTCAATGATTGTTCTATTTGCTTCTCGACGAGCTGTCAGACATACGACGGAAAGGCACATGGCGATTTTCCGTTTATTGAAGATTCACCAAAAGAAATAACGACGTCGATAATTCCTATACCTGAGAAGATGTACACAGGGAGATACAACCAATCGAATTTGTACGATTGGTACGATTTAAACGAACTATATAATAATTATATCCAGGTTTTCTTTGAAAATATGTTCCTAGTAGAATATGAAAATGGATATATACCGATAGATTTAAATAGGTGATTCGATATGGAGAATATTTTATTAGATATAAAGTATTTCTACGTCTGCAATTTTTATTTTGCGTGGAATCCACCATTTGATACGTCAAACGTTATGATTGTCGAAAAAGAACCGATACCATTGATGACTTTTATAAAAAAGTACGGGATACCCAAGATAGGATTCAATCGCCAACTTTTGGATATGCTTATCTGTAACAAAATGATTAATACGAATGTCACTATACTTATAGAATCTAATTCGTTATCAAGATTCTTTTATTTAGATTGTCTAAGTATTTGGTTGGCTCCTGGATTACCGAAAAGTGTAGAATGTAGCCATGTGATATGGTGTTATGACGAAGAAACGCTAAATAAGATTAGAGCGTTAGCACATCATAGCTGTAACCATGAATATAATTTTTATCGAGGAAATGATTATACTATGAATATCGGTATATATCGAGAAGAAGGAAATGATTTTTATCATGGATAAATAGAAAAAGAAAGGAAGCGCGCCAGATGGATATTCCTATATTTAAGGCTTCGCAAATATATTTATGTGATTACGAAGAAATGGCCGATACAACGTCTGCTAGTATGACTCCTTACTTTCATATCCTTAAATTAGAACGACTCGATAAATATTTACGAATAAATCAAGTAAAATTGGATAGAATTAATTTAGTCTCAGATAAGATATATACTCGAAAATATTGTGAACGAATACCTATATTAGATATGGAACAAATGATGCTGCCATTTTATTTCTACAAATTCTCCAGCATAGAAGATGATTCTAATTTTTTCCCTGGATTTACGATATTATATATCGATATGAATTATATCGTATATTATATAAAAAAGATGGAATTCATAAAAATAGTTCATACAAAACCAAATCTTATCAATATGGCTATCCAGATATGAATATAAAAAAGAGTCGCCAACGGCGGCTTTCTTGGACTTATTATTCGTTTTTTTGAGAGGAGTTTTATTATGGAAACATTAACTTATATGTTATTTGGTACGCCTTATAATATTTGCTTTGAAAAAACGATGTATCTTGATGAAGATCATAATCCTGCTATCCGAATGTTTCTTGTCGAAGATGAACAGATTACAGAGCCTTTCGGAAATTTGTCTGTAAACCTTGGACATATTCCTAAAGAATATAAAAAAGAGGGTAAAATTGCGGTCTTTCTTGACACAAATAATTTACCTGACCTTCCGGATTTTATTAAATCGAATAATCTTGGCGAAAATACTGGTTATATTCGTCAAAGTGGTTATTGTTTATATCCGCTTTATTTGCTAGATGAAGACATCATTAAGTTATATACAATTCACTAGAGGGTGTTTATTTTAAATATAAAAAATAGAAAGGAGGAAGTAAAATGAAGACAATCATTACTTACGCTTGCGGCCATGAAAGCACAGTACAGCTTTACGGCAAAAGTATCGACCGGGATCGGAAGAAAATATGGCTCGAACAGAACGCCTTGTGCTCAGATTGCTAGAAAAAGCAGCGTGAAAGAGAAACACAGAAGGTTTTAGCGGCCACAGCCAATCTGAATTTGCCAGCCCTTACGGGAAGTCGGAAGCAGATCGAATGGGCCATCGGTATCCGAGCTAAAAAGATCCAAGAAGCGGAGACTTTCTTAGATTCTAAACTTCTCAATGAAATTCAGAAAAAAGCGAATCAATTCTATCACTGGTATATTTCACATACGGAAGCGTCCTGGTGGATCGATCACCGTTATGATTCGCCCAAGGTCACGGCTAGGCTGAACCAGAAAGCCTGGAACAAATAAGAATAGGAAGGAGAAAAGCAATGCACTACAATGATACGGATACTTGGAATTTTTTGAAACGACATCTTGGGCACAACATTGAATGTGTCGGATACGGCAATACCCAGACTGATTTGGTTAATATTTCCATCGAGGATATGGATACAAACGAAGTCATTTTAGATTGCGACCGGCCGGACTGGTTGGATAACGAAGTAGAAGAAACATTGGATGTATGGCTTCTTATTATTGATGATAATAAATATGGGCCGTCGTACGAAATATATTCTACGGTTGAACTTGCGACAAAACGTATGGAAGCCTTACTTCGAGAAGTTTACGCTAAAAAAGACTACGGCTACACTGAAGAAGATATCCAAAAGGCCGTAGTTGAAGGCGCTTGGAACGATGGGAATAATTTCCTTGCCATACAGCGCCAGGAAGTTGCTACAAAATAGGAGAACACTATGATTGACGACAATTATATGTATTTTCACTGTGATACATGGGAAAGCTACGCATCAATGAATCCTTGCTACGATAATTATATTTATCGAAAACGTGCAGGACGCCGTGCAATGTGGAGAGTATTGAAAAATGATATCGAGAATAATGTCGTAAAAGTCGATCGTGAACGTTTTCCAAAAATTCGTAAAGTAATTCTTAAAGGAAATCCAGAAGATGCGAATAATTATATCTTATATGCGCATATTTTGAGATTAGAAGAAGCAATCTAACTAAAACGATATCTCACTATCAAGATAAAAAAAAGGCTATTATTTTAAGGTCGAAAATAGTTAAAGTTACAGCTTAAAGGATATTTTGGTACGTAAGTAAGAAAGGAATAATCACTATGGCAAACTATATTGGTACGTTTCGTTCTTCATACTTTCGAGTAGAAAATGAAGATGCGTATGAATCGTTGAAACATCATCTCGTCGTAACGGATGATGATGTTGAATTCTGGGACGAGGAAAAAGACGGAGAAATTTATCATGGTTTTGGAGGCTATGGAGATATTGTTGGTTACGTAGAAGATGTCAGAGCATATGAAGATTGTGAATCGGATGAAGAACAACCAGATTATGATCAATTCATGAAAGAACTCTCTAAGATCATTAAGGAAGGAGACGCTTGTGTTATTATGTCTGCTGGCAATGAAAAGCTTCGTTATGTTTCAGGAGATGTGGTCGTTATTACAAAAGATCGCGTCGAATACGATTCTCTTGAGAACCGTGCTAGAGAGATCATGAAGGATCATGGTATTGATCCAAGTTCTGTTGATATGTATTATTGATGTAAAAGCATAATAAAGAATACTGTCTTAAACATGAAATAGGAGGATACTATGATTGACGAAAAAGAAGTAAACGAGAGAGAATTGTGGGAATCCGCAAGAAAAATACGTGAATGTTGTAAGTCCCATTTACTTGACGATGCTAATGGCTATGGATGTTTAAGATGTCCTTTTTACCTTCAGGTTCATGGTTATGACGGATGTGCATTTGACGTATATCATAAAGCAGTAGCTCCTGCCCATAGCTGGTTAGTTTAGTTAGGAGGTGTTTGTTTTGAAAATAAAATACGAAGCAGTAGATGGCAAAATTTTTGATAATAAAGACGATTGTATCGAATATGAAACATATATAGACCATCAGTTCTTTTTAGTTTATATAAAAAATGGAGATACACATAAGAAAAATATTATTGTAGGTATCTCTACACACATCGATAAGAGCCATAATCTTATCAGTAGAGATTTAGCTGCTAAATTAGTTTCACAATATCTATCGATTAAATTTGGAATTAGCTTTTATTTCGATCATGAACATTTAAAAGATGACCTTTGGGAATTAGATGAAGAAAGTACTTACGGAGAATATTGTATCGATTATAATATTGTTAAAAAGTGTTTTGATAAATGCAAACGAGGAAGTTATAGCAAAGGTTACTACTGTAGCCTTAAAAATTATGAGTATACAGATATTACGGAAACAATTAAAAGCATGATTCATACCGATAAATCTTATATGATTAGTGAAAGCAATATCAAAGACATGGATGTACCATTCTAAGTATGAGTATGCTATAATAAAAAACGAAAAAATCATTTTATTTATTTTATATAAGGAGTAAACTAAGATATGCAAACGAAGACGATTTATATTGCGAAAGACGGAAAAGAATTCAAAGATATGAAAGGTTGCCAGGATTACGAAAAGAAATTAGCGGCCGATTTGGAAGACGTCAAGAAATATGATTACTTTAAAATCGAATTCGCGTTTGATTTCGATAAAGATAGTTTTACGAAATATAATCTTGTGAAAGTAAAAAAGAATACCCATCATCTTTTTGAACCGATTTATCCGAAAGACTTATTAACACAGTTATTAGGTAGCAGCGTTATTGCCTTTGACGCGAAACATGATTGTTTTTATTATACACGGTATATCCGTGATATCGAAGTAGAAAAAGTAATTGTTGAAGGCAATTGGCAGAGCTATATGGATATTTCAGAAGAAGTATATAATGGTCAAAATTTTTTAGATCCGTATAAAAAAGAAAAAGTACCCATGGCTATGTTACAAGATATCTTGGACGGAATTTTGAAGTAAAAAAAGGAGAAAGGAATATATATATTATGAGTAAGAGTTTAATTTCAAAAGTAAAGAAAGCCGGCACACTTTGTATCGGCGAATATATTTATACATACGTAAAAGACACAATGGATTTTATTATTCAGGTACCGAAGAAACAGGAAGAACGATATAACTTTCGATATCCAGAATTGATTAATAACCAGGTAGTCTGGTTTGCGTAAAATAAAAAAAGGATACGTTCGTGGGAATAAAACGGACGCAACTCCTTTACAAATTACGCAAAAGAGTAAACCGATACCGAAAGGAATCAAGGTGAATGGAAATTGAAAGTTAAAAAAGTATTTGGCGCGGCACTTATGTTATCCTTATCGATAGGTATTTTAGCTTGTGTACCTGAAAATAATAGTAACGCTTATGACGAAAATAAAAAAATTCCGCTAGAAATTATTTCTAAAGATTGCAACAAATATATGGGAAATGGGGCTGACGTTTATATTCTTCACGATAAAGAAACAGGCGTAGAATATATTTATGTTTACAATTATATTTCCGGTAAAGATTCGAGCTGTGCTATTCAAACTCGATTAGATAAAAATGGAAAACCTGTCGTGTCTAGATAGTCAGTAACGTTAGCTATTATGTAGATATTTAAGGAGAATTATGTCATGAATGATGACAAGATAAGAATCTATGTATGGCGTGCACTTTTATTCGCGTGCGTCTGTTTTTGGGCTATCTTTGGATATGTCTTATATTATTTGTGCGCTAATATGTTAGATTGACAGATAAGGATAAGAATATTATTTATATTAACTATGATAGAGAGGTGGTTTTAAATGGACAATATTTTACTAAAAAAAATGTTGGAGACTATCCAAGAATCCTGTGCGGATTATCGGGAAAATTGCTGTGATTGTATGCTTTATGCTCCGGATTCCAAATATTGTGCTCTAAATATTGATGAATTGGGCGGATTTCCTTTTTATTGGGATTTAGATAAATTTTTTGATGAACAACAATATCATGACGACGATGACTAACGAAGAAAAACAGCAGTTGATCCATCTTATCGCAAAACTAAGAAATGTATATTGCGAGCATTATAATTGCTGCTTCGATAAGGATAGGGATTATGATTGGGAGTATAATGAACGAAATCTTTGTCCGTTATGTTATGGCGGTCCAAGCTATTGTCTTTGTGATAAACTTATTATTAATGCCTTTCATATTGAATTAGAAAGAGTAAGACATCCGAGAATAAAATAAAAATAATAGATATGACTAATTCTTTGCGTTTTTTCAAAGAAGGGAGATGATATAATTGGATTTAGTAAAAATCAAAGATATATATATAAATCCGAATTATGTCGCGAATGTATTTTGCCAACCAATTCTAAAAGATGGTATATATGTGATATACATTAATTATGATGATGGTTCAACGACAGAAGTATATACGGAAAGAAAAGAGGAATTAGAGGAAATCGTTGAAAAGTTAACGACGCCAAGTCTTAAACAATACGCAAAGCGATTAAAGGAATATTGCGTAAAACAAGATAATGATTGTCGTAACTGTATTTTCTCGAGAAGCGATTCAAAAGGTAATTATTGCTTCATCGATGACGAAAGTGGAGAAACGTCCGGAATGCCGAGATTCTGGAATATACTTTAGTAAAAAAATAGAGGAGATGATTTTATGGCTAATAAGGAATATATCGTGTTTTCTAGTTATTATGACGATTATGACGATAGTTCTCCAGAAGTTATTTGTCGAACTAAAGAGGAAGCAGAACAATATATCCAGAATAAATGTTTTTTGAATTATAGAGACTGCGATATCCGTTATTATATCTTGGAAGTTGATACAGTCGATAATGTAAAACCTTATCGCCCTAAAAAAGAGTGTATTGCAGCTGAATTTCAATATTTTCTAAATACTACCGAAGAAGATAAGAAGTATTTTTTCTATGATTTTATAGCAAATTCGTACGACGCGATGGATATTTTAGATAAAGCAACTTTTTCGAAAGATACATGTGAAATCAATAAGCCTTATAAGACGATGTATGAAGCTAGAGTTGTTATGTTATTGGACGTTCCTGACGATATGAATTTCGAGGATTTCAAAGAGTATGCAATGGAACGAGTTAAGGATTATTTTCAGAAAGAACTAAAGAAAGAAAACCATAAGGTGGAGGTAGATGATGACTGAATACAAAATTCCTTCTGCTGAAGAAGCATATTATACGGCGAAGAATAAGCAACGTTTAATTGTTCGTGATTATATTCTGCAAAGTATCCAAAAAGGAATAACACATACGACAATTCCGAAAGACATTTTGGGAGATAAAGGGTTCGAAGGACCTGTTATTGGCGAATTGTTAGATAAAGGATATAAGATCGGGCGTTTTTCGGGAGATTATTTAGTTTCCTGGAATAAACAAAAGAAATAAGTAGCTATCGGCGTCTTTCTTGGATTTTATTTTTTACAAAGGAGGTACACACGATGGATTTAAGAAAAATAGATGTCATTGAATTTCGTAGAGGTACAGTCGAAGTCGATTTTGATTGCCCAATGCCAATCTGGAATCAAGTTCTTCAAAACTATGAACAAGGTAAAATTGAATTCCCTAAAGAATATGATTTAAAAATCGATGGCGACGACGAGGAGTAATTATGGCTAACATTTGTACAACCACGATTTACGTCGAAGGAAAGAAGGAATTTATTGAAAAACTGGATAAGTTATTCAATAAGATTGAATGTGATAATAATAACTTAAACGCAGCAGACAGACGTAGCAATTGGATTGGAAATTTACTTTTAAATAGTGGATTAAACCCTGATAAGTATGATACACATCGAGCATTTATCTGTGATTATGGTTTAGATGATAATACATTTTATATATTAATGGAATCGGCCTGGGCTGAAAAGATGGAAGCGATGAAAGCAATATTCAACTCAGTAGATCGAAAAATGAAATTTTATTATTTCGCAGAAGAATTTGGAACAGAGTATTATGTCTCTAACGATGTTGATAACAAGTATTTTGGTGATTACTATGTAGAAGGATATGCTGAGGATTATAGCTCGTCTAAAAAGTCTGGAGAACTGGATAGATTTAGAAAAATCATTGGAGAAAAAACCTTCTTTACAGCTAAAGAGCTTAAAGCCGCTTTAGCTAAATTGTTGCATGATCCATTTACTGAGTTAGACACGCTTATCGAAAAGATTAATAATGGTGAAGAATATAATCTAGAGAAAACTGGAATAAGCCTATATATTTATAAAATCGAAAAAGTAAACAGATAAAAGGAGAGATGAATTATGTTCAGCGATAATAAAGGGAATATCGTAACTTTTCCGTGTTTCGTATCTGGGTATATCAGTTTATTTGGAGATACGGATGTAGACGCAGCTTTTGATTTTGCGAAAGAATTCAATGTGCTTATTGATGATCCGGATTCGGTTTCTATCAATAGTAAATTATCGGTATATGATATCGATGGTATCTATGAAGCGTTAAATAAAATCGCTGAATATACAAAAGAAGGGCGCATTGAAATGTATTTCCCGCTCGGGAATACACTGCTTCGTACTTTTGAATTCGATAGCGAAAAGCAGAAATGGAACGAATCGTATATCTTATGGTCTGATGCCGATAAGAATCGAAAACAGGTTAAGAATTTGTAAAATTATATGCTTAGTGAAACGTATAAAAAAGAAGCGCTTGGGAAACTAAAAAATATAACTAGCGACGAACTGAAACATATTCTTACGGATATTGGATTGAAGGAGGTAAAAACTATGGTATGCGATAAATTCGATATTGAATTATTAAAAGATGGAGCATTTAAGGTATATCTTAATGATACCGTAAAAGAAATGCTGGAAAAATACGATCTCGTTGTCTGGGAAGATGATTTAAAATGGAATATCTTTGTAGACGGTACAGTCATGGTTTCTATTGAATCATTAGATATCCATGAATCGTTATGTCCAGCTGAAAACGAACCTTTTAATTTTACAAAACAGTTTGATAGTATCTGTAGACATATTAAAAACTCTATCGATCGTAGCTGTTGGGAAGAACAGTTTAAACGGGATATTCGTAAAGGAATGAAACCGACGTATCATCGTATTTCGTGGGAAAATACACGTTTTATGGATCATAAAGCATATAGTTCAGAATCTTTGGAATGTCAAATCGATATCATCATCGGAAATTATTTTAGCGAAAGCAGTGTCATTACAAAAGATGATAAAATCGAAGTTCGCAAGAGACTCAACAATATTTTGAAATATGTTAAGGAAGAATTTGGTGAATCATAATAGAGAAGTGATTGTATTTTAGATTTTAGTGTTTGATATCTATAAACGAAATGAGGTGACAATTTTGGGTTATCGTAGCAATGTTGCTATTGTTATTGACGCAAAAGATAATGATAAACTTTCGGAAGCCGCAAAAGATTGGGATAAAAAATATAATCTTGATGGAAATTATACTGTAGAACATTTGATCGACAAAGCATATAAAGACGTAACTACGAAAGATAAAAAATACCGTCTTATTGTATGGGATAGTATTAAGTGGTACTGTGATATCAGTCCAGAAAAAATTTTCGTATCGCAGAAATTCTTTGGCTCTCTCGATGAGTATGATATCCCATATGATTTTGTACGAATCGGAGAAGAGATGGGCGATTATGATGCTTTTGGTGATCTTGATTCTGGAGTTGTATATCCAGATCAAAAAATGTGGTTCAATAAAGATCTTTTAGGCGATAATCTTTGTAACTTATGTGGAAGTCGCAGTTAAAATAGATGGCCGTAGATATCGCGAATTCCTATTAATATAATAGCGAAAAGGAGGAAAATGACGTTTATATCTATCTTATATAGAGTAAAGTTTTAGCGTCACATTTTTATATGGATTGTAGAATGTATTGGAAAGAAGATTATGGCGGCGGCAGTTCGGATATTTGTTTCTGTGCTTACGAAGAATGTCCGAAAGAATGTCGCCGCAAAATAGGTGGATGGTTCTATAACCAATGTAAAAAACAGCTAAAAGATTCATTTTATTATACTCTGGCAGATTTTAGTAAGAAAGAGTAAAGGGTGACGACAATGCGTTATATACGAAATATGTTGAATCCTATTGAGTTAGCCAAGAAAAATATGGAACTTCAGAAAGAATATACCGAACTTTATAAAAAATATCGACGACTTTCAGAAGGATACGATTCGCTTCGTTCCCATTGTGAAATACTTGAACGAAATAACAAGCGTTTGAATACGGTTTATACTGTACTTTTTGACGAAGACGGAAACACAGATATTCATGTGTTCAGTACGAAAGAAAAAGCTGACTATTTTTTTGAGTGTATGGTACGAAGATGTATCAACGAAGATTTATCACAGACAGGATACTCATTTGAAGAGTATAAAGACGAATATCAACATAATTTCGATGAAATATTGAAACTAGGTTATTTTTGCTCGTATCCTTTTTATCTTTGTATAAATAAAGATATCATAGATTCTAATCCAAAATAAAAGAAAGGAGATGTGATTTCTCTTGATTGTTGTGAATTTGTATGGAGGTCCATGCAGCGGAAAAAGTACGCTGATGGCTGGATTATTTTACGCGTTAAAATCCTGCGGAAAGAATGTTGAGATGTCGGCTGAATTTGTTAAAGACTCAGTGTATGATGGGAATCCGTATCCATTTCAGGATCAAATCTATGTTTTTGCGAATATGCTAAAACATCTTCGACAGTATGACGGTAAAGTCGATTACGTCATTACGGATGCTCCATTGTTGATGAACTCGATTTATGGAGAAAAAGAGTTGCCGGCTTTTCATAAACTAGTTATGGAAGAGTATAATCAATATAACAATATCAACTATTTACTAGAACGTAGTAAAAATATTGATTTTGTCTCTTCGGGACGAGTCAATACTGAAAAAGAATCAAATGATATCCATAATAAAGTCAAGAAACTTTTGAATAGAAATAATATTCCGTATAAGACGTATTCAATTTCAGAACCAAAATTAATCGATACGTTAGTCACTGATATCTTAGATAATAAAGAGGATAAAATAGATTTCTATTGTTTCCCCGATAAAATATCTGAAAAGTTATGGAAGAAGTTATCTAAGTATTCCGTGAATCCAAAGGCAAAGAAAAAAGATTTTCTTGAAAACGAATTTTCGAATTATCATAAACCTAGTCTATATTTTAGTCGTAAATTAACAGAACCTAATATGATTCCTTGTAAATCTTTTAGTATTATCGTTAATGCCAAGACATTAAAGATTTCTGAATATAATATTTTAGACGAAGAAGTTTTGCAACCTACGAATGTTAATAAAGAAGATTGCCGTAAAATTCTGGAATATATGGACGAATTCGTGAAGAGAGGACTGTTCATTAAAAAATGAGTACAATAAAAGATATCATCGCCTTAGACCGTAGCCAGATGGATGATTTATTAGTTGATGATAGGATGTTTGGTATCCGTGTCTGGCGTGATCGGGAAACGAACGAAGTATCCGTAGAATACTATGATTTCAAGAAACATAATTGGGTCCTGATGGATGGTACTCTGAAGGATCCGCAATTGAAAGAAGAGGATGATAACGAATAAGTAAAGAAGGAATTATCATGAAAACGACGAAAAACTGCTGTCCCTATTGTGGAAGCAAAGACATTACAATCGATGTTGACATTACCGTTGGCACTCGCTTTGAGAATGGTATGCTTATTCTCGATAAAAAGCATTTTAACACTTATCAAGATGCAATTGACGAAGCCGTTGAAGCCGCAGGCTATGATCAGATGAAAGGTTTTTGTTATGATTGTGACGCTAATTTCTCTGTCGATCACATTGATGATACTGGCGTATATTTTTTGGCTGGCAACTAAACATTGCCGTAAATTTTATTTAAAATAGGAGGATAATTAATGACCATTATTATTGCAGGAGCATTCGTTATTGTAGGTATTGCTATTGCTATTTTCTTCCTGATGAAAGATAACGGATATATCGGTATCGAAAATATGGTGGGCGCACTAGTTTCCTTCGGCCTCTTTCTTGGCTTAGGTATGGGCATCGCTTTTGGATACCCAGAATATAAAGTATGGGAACAAAGCAAGGCTGGCGAAGCAGCTTTAGCAAAAGCTACACAAGATCGTCAGATTAAAGTCCAAGAAGCGGAAGCTGAACAAGAAGCGGCTAGTAAACAGGCAGAAGCTAACAGAATCTTAGGTGAAAGTATTAGACAATACCCGGAATCGATGGAACAAAAGTGGGTCGAAGCCATCGAAAAGACTTCGAACCAAGTTATCTATTTACCTACGGAAGCGTCTGTACCTATCACTGAAAGTGCTCGCATGGCACAGAAAGCACAGAATAAATAAAAGAAGGAGGTTGTTCAACTCTTGAAAAGTAGAGTCATCAATTCGAAACATTTTCATAAACACTTCATCGGAGATATCACATTATATGTTGGATATACCAGCGAATTAAAACCGAGTCTATTTTATGGCAATACCGAGAAAGAGAACGTTATCTGGCTTCAGTTAAAAGAAACGAATAAGATGTGTAAATTTGATTTGGATTTAGACTCTATCTTGGAAAATGAGGATACCCATAAGCCAGCCGTATGGACATATAAGATTAACGAAAAATTCAAGAAGAAGTTCCCGGAACTTATTAATACCCAGATTTGGATTTTATTCGATGTTATCTATGTCTTTGGAAAAGCCAATAAACAACAGGAAGAAATTTTACGAAAAAGAAGGGAAGCTAAAAAGAAAAGTGGTGTAAATAATGCCGATAAAGTTATCTGAAAAAGATATCCAGTCATGGGTATATCAGAATTTTTCGCCTGTTCCTAAAATCATTATTGAACGAGCTTATAAACGAAAGTTGTTATGGAACAAGTTTTCTATTATCGTTGGAGAGTCTAAGAAATTGGCCGCTACTGATATTTTATATTTGATTCATAATCGACGTATTGTTCGTCAATTATTAGATTTAAAAACAGCTAAAAACTTATTAGATACAGGATTCCAGTTAATTAAAACGACGGATCAATTCTATTTTTTGCAATTAATCGATTTCAACTTAGATATCTTACAAGATAATTGGATGCCATTGTATCAACTGTTACAGGAATCCAAAGAAGAAAAAGATCCTTCTCCTGTTTATATTTATTCTGAGAAATAACAGACTACTTTCTTTGATCAGAATAAGGAGGAGCCAAAAGAAAAACCAGTACGAAAACGGAAAACTGCAACAAAGACAACGTCAGAAACATAAAGGAGGGATTCGGTTATGCATGTAAATGTACTATTGTTTAATGAACTTCCAGACAATAAGAAATTAACACAGGAGGAAGTTATACGAAGGTTGTTCGCATTTGTAAACGACGATTATTTCGATTATTTTGATGAAGACACGTTGGAATTATATACCGGGAAAAAAGTCAAGGAACAGAATGACGCCTATTATCTCCAGGAAGGATTCCATGGTATCGTATGCCGTGAAACAGAACCGATTACGTTCCAGAAACTACTCCGTTCGATTTCGGACGATTACGATGTCTGGAAAGTAGACGTGCATATCTGATGGATAGTATGTGTATCTTAGGTTTCGTTATCTTTGCCTGGTTGATATATTGTTATATTTTATTTCCTGATAAGAAATAAAAATAGGCGCCAATCGGCTACTTTCCTGAATATTAAGGTTGTTTCAAAAAGAAACAACCTTATTTTTGTACTGCTGTAGAACGTAGTTAGGAGGAACTATCGTGAGTCAATTTACAGAGTATGTTGTCGGGCAGACGACAGAATATAATAAGAAACATAAAAAAGAACCATTAACCGAAAAGGAATGGCTCTTAAAATTAGCGAAAGGATTCTCGAAATGCCTGAAAGCGACGAACGTTGGCAAAATTACAAACCCGAATGTATCTAAAGATATCTGTATTTATTTCAAACCTGAATTTTATACCGATATTCTACTACATCCAGATGTTTGCCCTTGTGATATCGTAACGCCAGCTATTTATATTGCTTCTGCTAAATTATTACAAGTTATCGGAAGCACAGAAGATTATATGATTACAGACGATAAGGTAGACGATATTTCTTCTGATTTATTTTCGTTCGGATTTACCGAAGAAGAAGCAGACGATTTCATTGAAGCCGTAAATACAGTGCCGTTTGCGAAAGTACCCGATAAGACGAGTAACAAATTGAAGCAAGTACTCTTTCCGTTATATCAAGAGGATAGACAAGAACCTGAATATTATAATTTATCTATAGTTCCGAATGCTTCTTTGATGTTTAATTTAAAAAATAAGATATCCGAGATGAAAGCCGAAAAACGAAAAAATATTAAAGCCGGATTACCTTACAAAGATATTTACGGTCTTACTGAAACGATGTTAGGCAGTGGATATCCGCAGAATGTCAGTTTGTTAGCTCTGATGAACGGCGGCAAATCTTATTTGTTGTCTTCTGTTCCTCCGACATTCAAAGAACGTAAAATCAGATATCCTAAGAAAGATTTTATTTACGAAACGATTCCTTATAAAGAATTCATGGATATTATGTATCGATTCCATAAGGTACTAAAAAATCCTAGAAATAACAAAAAAATCCGCGATTATCGGAATGATTTATTCGATCAGTATCTCGAAATCATTTTGACATACGTTTATAAACTTCGTGAAACACCGAATTGGACACGAGATAAACGATTTAAAGCGTTACCGTATGATCAGAAAGTCTTATTGGATGATCGTTTCAAAGAACAACGTGATGACGATTGGAAAGAACGTATCGCGGCTTATTTGATGAATTCTTACTTTACGATTTATAAATCTATACTCAAGCATAAGAGTGTATCGCTATGCTATGGAGAACATGTATTCATTAAGAATTATCTGGAAGAAAGATTAGGAGAAATATTATGAGCCACTATTATATTTTAGTATCCAATTTGAAAATAGAAGGAGCAAATGCGGCCAGCAGCAATATCACTGTTGGATTTCCGGCGATTACGGCATGGATGGGTATGATTCATGCATGGGAACGAAAATTGTGGCAGATGGTTCCTGATATTATTCCACCGGTCTTTGAAGCTGTCGGTATTTCTTGTCGAAAGTTCAATCTACAGACATATAAAGATAAAACGAGTTGGATTGCGACGATTCCGAATCGTAGGAAACCGATGGAATATCGAAACAGTAAATATTCACATGCCGCTATTATCGACGAACCGAAAGCGGATATGACCGTTGATCTTGTTTTGTCTTTAAAAGATTACGAGTACCAGAGTTATAATGATATCGTTGAAAATCTTCCGGATGCTATTGCACAATTAAAAGCCGTAGGAGGACATGTTATTTCTACACCGGATATCCTGTTTATGGACGCAGAAAACGATGAAGATTTAAAAGAAATGAACCGCCGCTTCATTACTAAAATGATGCCTGGATTTGCGTTAATAAACCGTCCTGATTTAATGGAAGAAGATAGTTCATTAGACCATATGCTAGATATCCTTAGTGTACAGACTTCACAGATAACAGACGAAGACGGGAATACATATATGACTCCGCCTATCCGAAACACTTCGGGATGGATCGTACCTATCGTTACCGGATTCAGAAGATTGAATGATCCTACAAAGCCTATTAAAAATGAACGTGCTGCTCGATTTAAGCACTGTTTTGTCGAACCAGCTATTTTATTAGGCGAATTTAAAATGGTTAATCAGATAAAAGATATCAAGCATATGTTATGGTACTATTCACATACTGATTTCAAATATCATTGTTATAGCGAATTTTGCGATTAAAGGAGAATATAAATTATGGCAAAAAAGAAAGTAGAATCTAATATGGCATCTGTCTTAGCTTTTTCTGGACGTATCAATGTTTCTAATGGGATGATGTATAGTACGAAGTGGGGAGAAGATATGGATACCGGAAAACAGCCGATTCCTATCGATGAAAAAACTGTAAAAGGTACGATGGCTTTCCGTCTCAAAAAGAATTTAGCTGCCGGCGATCCGATGAAAGTAAATGCGGAATTGACAAAAGCAAATATCCATACGGTCGATAGTGCTTCCTTGATTCCTGGTGATGATACGTTGTTAATGGAATTTTCGATGAAAGTATTATCTGGTGTCCAGTATCCTTGTGCTTGCAATAATCGGACATGTTATGATAATATCGTAACAGCAGTCGAAGATTATATCGATAATTATGAATTTTCTGAATTAGGTATCCGATATGCTATGAATATCGCAAACGGTCGTTTTTTATGGCGTAATCGTGTAGGTGCTAACAATATTTGTATTGATGTATCAGTAGATGGAGAAGCAACTCATTGGAGTTTTAATGCGCACGAATATTCCTTGTTTGATTTCGATTCTGTCGATGAAAAAGTACAGGAATTTGGGAAACGAATCGCCGATACTTTATCCGGTGGTTATGATTATACCTTATTCCATATCACAGCATATGTACAGTTAGGTGATAATCAGCCAGTATATCCAAGTCAGGAAATGATTACAAATCAGCATGGCGATAACGTAAAGAGTAAAGTCTTGTTTCAGATTAATGGAAATGCCGCGATGCATTCCGAAAAATTAGGAAACGCTATCCGTACTATCGATACCTGGTATCCTGGATATGAAGAAGATTATATGGGGCCGATCAATATTAATACTTTCGGTACTGTTGTACCACAGGGGAAGGCTTATCGACCGATTTCTGAAAAGAAAGATTTTTATACTTTGTTCGATAAGTTGGTCGAAGACGGTGATTTGCCAGATGAAGACGATAAGCACTATGTTATGGCTGTCTTAGTCTTAGGAGGTGTCTTTGGCTCAAGCAGTAAGGAAGAATAAACGTTACAAAGGAGTTTTTGCTTATGTATTATAAAGAAATTAGAATCCGGAAGATGGCGGACATCCCACCTTCTTTCTTGTGGACTAAATTATATAACCAGTTACATCTTTTTATGGCTACCGAAAAAAACGAAAAAGGAGAAAACGATATCGGCGTCTCTTTTCCGGAATATAACCCAAAAGGGCTTGGTTATATCGTACGTCTTTTCTCGGAAGATAAAGAAACGCTCGATTCCATCGGCTCCTTTCATGATATTCCTGCTTTATCGGAATATCTTATTTTCTCTAAAGTAAAAGAAGTACCCAAGAATATTAAATCGTATTCAGTATATCGTCGATATCAACCGGATAATTCGAGACATCAGAAAGCAAAACGTTATGCGAAACGACATAACGTTTCTTACGAAGAAGCTTTTGAATTATTGAAATCGAAACCGCCGCTTAAGTATCCGTATATTCAGATACATAGCGCGACGACCGGGCAGAATTTTAGCCTTTTTATCCATAAGATTGAATCGAAAGAACAAGTAGATGGTGAATTTAATGCTTATGGATTAAGTACTACTGCTACGGTTCCTGAATTTTAGGGTAAAAATAAAAAATCACGAGCAAACTGCTTCATTTAGCTGTTTGTCCGTGATATAATAACGGTGAACTATCGTATAGATAGCTTAGAAATCTAAGTTGAAGTCATCAGGCACCTCCAGCTCGTAAACTACCGTATAGGTAGTTTAAAAATATAGATATATAGCGCAATATCGTATGAACTGCTGTATAAGTAGCTTAGAAATTCGTTTATTCACGAAAGCGAGACAAGCAATTGTAAACTATCGCATAGATAGTTTAGAAAATGATAGAACGGGATTATCAGCAGAGAAAACAGTTAACTATCGCATAGATAGTTTAGAAAAGAAATCGTCATCACCGAGGAGTATAAGAGTTATAAACTGCTGAATATGTAGCTTAAGATGAATACATGATATTATATAAATTATTATATATACAGTTAAAGAGAATATTAAAAATATCTTTTATGGAAAGGA
>ULRP01039618.1_pt1 | contig 19452 bp, 14 predicted proteins | sample 1955521 | NCBI WGS metagenome assembly ULRP01 (sample SAMEA4835685, study PRJEB28245) | human gut metagenome | biome: gut microbiome; material: fecal sample | place: Denmark | collected 2008
CAAAGAAGATGAAAAAGGAAATGGATGAAAGTGATGCAGAGACATTCTTTCGGAAATATAAGTTTGTAACGCTTTCCACTTGCCGGACGATGGATGGGAAAGATAAGCGGCTTATGGTAATCGGCTGCAGGAAACGATAACAGGAAGTAAGGAGGACAACAATGCATAAGGAATTAGAGGTTATGAAACCACGCTGCAATGGATTATGGAAAAGGTGCACAGGAACAGCAGCATTGATCTATTTTTGGATACTGACAAATGTGCCGGTTGCAGCACTGGCGAAAAGTGAAAAAGGAAAAAGTGATGCAACAGATACCGGAGTGACGGAAGTTACGGACGGCATCAATGTAATCAAGGACTTGGTTCTTGGCTGTGTTGGTGGAGTTGGCGTGATTTTTCTTGCCTGGGGACTGTTAGATTTTGGTACCGGGTATTCGGCACATGATACGACACAGCAAAGTCAGGCAATCAAAAAGGTTATCGGTGGTCTGGTTATGATTGCAGTTCCGGCAATTTTGAAACTACTGGGCGTTTCGTAATGAAGACTTGGAATCCTGAAAGGAGGTGATGACGGTGGGATTGTGGGATTCTGTAACAGGATTTTTTTCAGATTTAGGAGATTTCTTTAGCGGTAAAGACTTTTTTGAAGCTGCCGGGTACGCATGGAATGACATGATGAAACTGGCAGCCGATGTTTTGACGAAAAATCCATCTTCCGGCACCTATAAAGATGTTTGGGAAAATATATCAACGATCTATACCACCTTAAATGTAGTTGCAGTTTCCTTGCTCTGCATTTTTTTCTTGTATGGATTTTGCAGGGATAGCTGTGATTTACATGCAGATCTGACATTTGAACGAACGATAAAAATGTTCATTCGGTTGATCATAACCTCAAATGTGATGAGCATGGCGTTAAGTTATATGCCGAAGTTTTTTGCATGGGGCAAGAATCTGACATCTGCAATTTTAGGAGAAAATAAACTGTCAATGATTTATGACTTTGATGGCGTAAAGGTGTATGAAAATATATCTAGTGCAGACTTTGGAACGATGACCGCTTTTTTAACAAGCATCCTGTTTTTCTTATTTACCGTGGTGTGTGGATTTATCGTGGTGCTGACGGTGTTAAATCGTATTCTGAAGATTTACATGATCGCTCCGTTTGCAGGTGTGGCATTGTCTACCCTTGCAGCCGGCGGTCAGACGGCAAATGTGGGTTATTCCTATATACGCACCTTTTTCGGATATGTGTTTTCTGCGTTGCTCATTGCGGTAGTGATTGTTATCAGTGCCAGTTTTATCAATACCGTTGCAATCGACACGAATAATGCAATCATACGGCTGTTGGAGTATTGCTTGAAGATGGGGGTCATTTCATCCTCGGTAAAGATGTCGGACAGTGTCATGCAGAAAGCATTTAATCTATAGAAATGGAGGAAATCAATGACTAAAACAATCAATCCGGATGTGGCTGCCTTTAAGGATGATTTCTTCAAGGGATTATCTTTCAGGGAGTGCGTATTCGGAGCAAGTGCACTGCTTACAGGAGTGGGAGGAATCCTGCTTCTGCATTTTTACTTTGGTGCAGGGATCAATACAGCTATTACACTGTGTATGCCGGTGATCGGTATCATCGGACTTTGTGGATTTTACCATAAAAACGGACTGACATTGGCTCAGCTTGTGAGAAGGAGTATAAAGCTCATGTTTCAAAAGCCCTATGTCTATGAAACAAGAAATCAGTGAAAGGAATTGGAGGTACAGACAAATGGAAGCAGAAAAAAACGAAGAAAGAAATGATGAGAAAATGAGGATGGATATTGAAAGGAATACAGACAGTGAAAAAAGGCTGATGGGTTACATAACCGCCATTGCAGAAAGCCGGGATCAGTAACAGCAGCGTTTGGACATTATGTCCAAACCAAAGCAGGTGCAGGAGGAAAAAGGAATGACGAAATATGTAAAAATCTCTGTATTAGCACGAGAGACAGCAAAGAAAGTCTGTCGTGGCAGAGAGCAGTGGATTCGATACCTTGATGTTGCGTCAAGGTTATATAAGTATCCCTTTGAGGACCAGCTACTCATCTATGCACAGCGACCGGACGCAACCGCCTGTGCCTCGCTTGAGATGTGGAATGAGAGGATGTTTTGCTGGGTAAACCGGGGAGCAAAAGGAATTGCCCTTATTGATGGGGAAAGTGAAAGACCAAAACTTCGATATGTCTTTGATGTGTCCGATGTTCATAAGGCAAGACGGATTGGCAAAGATCCGTTTATCTGGCATTTGAGGGAAGAGCATAAAGAAGTGGTTCTTGCCGAACTGGAGCACATTTATGGCAGTACCAATGATGCCCTTCCTTTTGAAAACCGTATTTATGAGATTGCCGAAAGAATAGCGGAAGATTTTTATGAGGAAGCGGTCGATGAGGTGATCGATGAAGCGGCAAACAGTTTCCTGGAAGATCTGGATGGGGATGCAGTTGCTGTCCGGTTTCGGGAAATGCTGGTGCAAAGTGTAAGCTATACCATCTTGAAGCGATGTGGATGTGATATGACGGAGTTTCTCGATGATTTTACCTTTGATTACATCCATGAGTTTAATACACTCAGAACCTTATCGGTGCTTGGCAGTACCACTTCAGAGTTATGTGAACCCGTGCTGATCCGAATTGGAAGAACGATTGCAAGGTATGACAGAGAACTGTTGCATAATAAATCAGTTGCAAAGGAAAATAAGTCTACGGAACGAGTTATCCGTGAAGAAGATTTTGTGATTGGAATAGACTCCAATACAGGTGATTGGTTCATTTATGATAATGTTACAACAAGCAATATTTGTTATTGCGATTCGGAAGAACATGCAAAGGAACATATCCGATGGATGGTAGCGAACAATCAATTTTATAAAACAGAAAGGGCGGTAGCAAGGCATGAATCTGACATACGAAAGGAACGGGGACTATCGGATTCCCAATCTGATATCTTCGGAGCAGGAAGGAACAATGCTGACGAAATACGGAGTGTTGCGGAAGAATTATCTGAAAAACCACAGGAGGGGGATTTACACGGGACTTCTTTTGAGCGGAGAACTGCTGACACACTGCCTGGAGATACAGGAACAGGCAGAGGAGAGGTTCGAGGTGCTGACACAGAAGTTGTCGAAGAACCAAACCGTGACGGAGGAACTGAAACAGAACAATCCGATGCAGTGGACGAAAGAGATGAACCGGATCTATCAGCAGGCGGAGGAGATCGTTCTAAAGGAACTGGTTTATCAGTAGCAGAGTTAGAGCAGTATGCACCGCCTGCAGGCAGTCCATATCGACAGATGGATTTATTTTCTCTTATGTCGGAGCAGGTGGGAAATATTGCAATGGCACAGGCAGAAATGCCATCGGAAAGATTTCTTTTTGGCACGATAACTGCGGGGCAGATCGAGGAGATTCTTCGCACCGGCGGAGGAAAGGAAAACAGCCGGAAACGAATTTATCATAAGTATCAGACCGGAAAAACACCAGAAGAAATGGCGGCTTTTCTTCAGAAAGAATACGGAGAAACCGGCAAAGGATTTCAGCTTGGAGGGGAACAAATATCGGTCTGGTTTAATAAGGATGGGATGTATGCGGCACATGGCACTTCTGCTTTTGAGCATACCGAGGCACATCTTTCATGGAGTGCTGTGGAGTCTGTGATTCGTGGACAGATGAAAGCAGGCAATTATATTGACAGCAACGAAGCATATCTGGCTGACCAGTTTGTAAGAAAAGAGTTAGCCGATATGCTTTTCTTTTATTTCCGGGATTCGGTTGGAACATTTCCAGAAGAACTGGGAATCAGTGGATATAATTATCCGGGGGAACATGAATATATTGTCGATATGTTAACTCAAGAGGATGAAGTCCGAAAGGTGATTGCACAAATGGACAGAACCATTCAAAGAGTAGAAAAAGGCGAACTGGAGTACCGATTCCGGTTAGCAAAAGATCCAAAAGAGCTGCGGGATGATCTTGCCGACCTTTTGAATGAAAGAGTTGAGTTCCCGTTATCAGAAGAAGTAAATGTTGTCACGGAAGATTTTATCACCGCAGATGAGATTGATCATACTTTATCAAAAGGTTCCGGCTTTGTTCATGGAAGCTTTCGTATTTATGACTTCTATCATCAGGAGCATACCTTAAAGGAAGCTGCTGATTTTCTGAAAAATGAGTATGGAACCGGAGGGGCTAGTCATGCGCTGGCTGGTTCCGACCATAGTTATAAAGATTATGATGCCAAAGGAATCAAATTAAGTAAGGGATCTATTTTCACGCCGGATGCAGAAGTTCTTTTATCATGGCAGGTAGTAGCAAAACGAATTGGAAAACTGATAAAGGAAGATCGTTATCTTACACCAGCAGCGAAAGAAAAGTATATCCAGTATAAACAGGAACAGAAAGAGAAGGCGCTGCAGCAGGCAAAGGAAGAACTTGGATCCGTGAAGGATACTCCCGAAATGGAAGAATCTGTTCCGGTCAGTGAGAGTGATATTTTGCAGGAAACAGAAAGCCAATCTCCAATACAAAATCAGTCGGATATTTCAGCAGAAAACTATGTAATTTCAGACATGGAATTAGGCGTCGGCACAGCGAAAGAAAAGTTTCAGCGAAATGTGGAAGCCATTCGTACATTGGAAACGATTGAATCGGAGAAAAGACCGGCAACGAATGAGGAGCAGGAGGTCTTATCAAAGTATGTCGGCTGGGGCGGTCTTGCGGATGCGTTTGATGAAACCAAGAGTGCTTGGGCGAAGGAGTATGCAGAGCTGAAAACCCTGTTGTCAGAGGAAGAGTATATATCTGCAAGGGAAAGCACCTTAAACGCTCATTACACCAGTCCCGTGATTATTCAGGAGATTTACCGGACATTGCAAAGAATGGGATTTACAAAAGGAAATCTTTTAGAGCCTTCGATGGGAATCGGCAACTTCTTTGGTATGCTGCCGGAGACGATGCGGGAGAGCCATCTGTATGGTGTTGAGCTGGATAGTCTGACAGGAAGAATTGCAAGACTGTTATATCCGAAAGCCAACATTACCGTGGATGGATATGAGAAAACCGCATTTCCGAATGATTTCTTTGATGCTGCTGTTGGCAATGTTCCATTTGGTCAGTACAAGGTGGCAGATAAGAAATACGATAAATACAACTTCCTGATCCATGATTACTTCTTCGGAAAAACTTTAGATCAGGTGCGTCCGGGCGGTGTGATTGCATTTATCACCAGTAAGGGAACGATGGATAAGGAAAATCCAAAGGTGCGAAAGTACATTGCACAGAGAGCAGAACTATTGGGGGCAGTCAGACTTCCCAATACCGCATTCAAAGCCAATGCCGGAACAGAAGTCACATCGGATATTCTTTTCTTACAGAAGCGTGACCGTATCGTAGACATAGAACCGGGCTGGGTGCATCTTTCACAGGATGAGAATGGCATAGCCATGAACAGCTACTTTGTGGAACATCCGGAGATGGTTGTTGTCTCTATGGAAATGGTAAGCGGACCGTATGGAATGGAGAGTACCTGTGTGCCGGATGATTCACTTCCTTTCGAGGAGCAGTTACAAAAGAGTCTGTCTTTTGTTAAAGGTTCTTATGAGGAAATTGAGCTGGAAGAACTGAATGAGGAGTTGACGGTAGAGGTTATCCCGGCAGTGCCGGAAGTGAAGAACTTTAGTTATGCGCTGATAAATGATCGGCTGTATTATCGGGAAAACTCTTTGATGCGTCCGGTGGAAGCCTCCGAGGGAATGCTTGAGAGGATCAAGGGCATGGTTGCCATAAGGGACTGCACGCAGGAGTTGATCCGATTACAGTTAGAAGATTATCCGGATGAGCAGATTCATTCCAGGCAGAAACAGTTAAATGACCTGTATGATTCCTTTGCAAAAGACTATGGGAGGATTTATTCCAAAACCAATAAGCGGGCGTTTCATCAGGACAGCTGCTATTGTCTGCTCTGTTCGCTGGAGAAACAGGACGAGGAAGGCAACTTTCTTGGAAAAGCGGATATGTTTACGAAGCGCACCATAAAAAAAGCAGAAGTTGTGACCAGTGTGGATACGGCAAGTGAAGCGTTGGCGGTTTCATTGGCAGAAAAAGCAGCGATTGATTTTGAATACATGTCCAAACTGAGTGGAAAAGACGAAGATACACTGATTGAGGAGCTGACCGGCATTATCTTCAAAAATCCACTTAGCGAGGAATGGGAGACAGCGGATGCTTATTTAAGTGGAAATGTGCGAAACAAACTGGAGACAGCCGAAACTTTTGTAAAGAATGAACCCATGTATGCGGTCAATGTGGAAGCACTGAAACGGGTACAGCCGAGAGAACTGGATGCAAGTGAGATTGAAGTCCGGATTGGAGCAACATGGATTGAACCGAGATTTATCGAGGACTTTATGCGGGAAGTGTTTGAGACACCGGAGCATTTATTAAATCGTGATGTGATAAAAATCCAGTATTCCGATGTGACCGGGCAGTGGAATGTGAAGGGAAAAAATGCAGACTATGGAAATTCACTTGTAAATATGACATACGGAACCAGTCGGAGAAATGCGTATCAGATTTTGGAAGATTCCCTGAATCTGAAGGACAGCCGTGTGTATGACACAGTGATCGAGGATGGCAAAGAGAAAAGGGTTCTTAATAAAAAGGAGACAACGATTGCTGCACAGAAGCAGGATGCCATGAGGGAAGCCTTCCGGGACTGGGTATTTCGTGACATGGACAGGCGTAATGAACTTGTAAGTAAATACAATGTATTGTTTAATTCCACCAGACCACGAGAGTATGACGGTTCTCATTTGAAGTTTCCGGGAATGACACCGGATATTGAGTTAAAGGGTTATCAAAAAAATGCCGTGGCTCATGTTTTGTATGGAAATAATACACTGCTTGCACACTGTGTCGGTGCCGGCAAAACATTTGAAATGGTTGCGGCTGCAATGGAAAGCAAGCGTCTGGGGTTATGTCAGAAAAGTTTGTTTGTCGTACCAAACCATCTGACGGAGCAGTGGGCCAGTGACTTTTTACGATTGTATCCGGGAGCCAATATTTTAGCGGCTACCAAGAAAGATTTTCAGCCGGCAAATCGTAAAAAGTTCTGCTCACGGATTGCTACCGGCGATTATGATGCGGTGATCATCGGGCATAGTCAGTTTGAAAAAATACCATTATCTGCCGAACGGCAGACTGCCATTATTGAGCGGCAGATTGCTGAGATCACGCAGTCGATTGAAGAAATCAAAGCGGAGCAGGGAGAACGCTATACCATTAAGCAGATGGAGAAAATGAGGAAAACCCTTCAGACACGATTGGACAAACTCAATGATACTTCCAGAAAAGATGATGTTGTGACCTTTGAACAGCTAGGAGTGGACAGGCTTTTTGTGGATGAAAGTCATTATTACAAAAATCTTTTTTTACATACAAAAATGCGTAATGTAGCGGGGATTGCACAGTCAGAAGCACAGAAATCTTCCGATATGTTTGCCAAGTGTCAGTATTTGGATGAACTGACCGGCGGAAAGGGGATTACCTTTGCAACGGGAACCCCGATTTCCAACAGTATGACGGAATTATACACCAACATGCGTTACCTGCAGTATGATACGCTGCAGCGGATGGGACTGGGGCATTTTGATTCCTGGGCATCTTCCTTTGGAGAGACGCAGACAGCGATCGAACTTGCACCGGAGGGAACCGGGTACCGTGCAAAGACGAGATTTGCCAAGTTTTACAATCTGCCGGAGTTAATCGCCCTGTTTAAGGAGTGTGCGGATATTCAAACACCGGATATGCTTAATCTTCCGATTCCGAAAGCAGAGTATGAAAATGTGGTATTACAGCCGAGCGAACATCAAAAGGAGATGGTCGCATCGTTAGCGGAGCGGGCGGAGGCAGTCCGTGACAGGAGCGTGGAACCGCATGAAGATAACATGTTAAAGATAACAAATGATGGAAGGAAGCTGGCGCTGGATCAGAGATTGATCAATCCGCTACTGCCGGATGAAGAACATTCCAAAGTAAACGCCCTTGTGCAAAAGGCGTATGAGATATGGGACAGGACAAAGGCAGACAAATCTGCACAGCTTATCTTTTGTGACCTTTCGACGCCGAAGATAGTCGGGAAAACAATCGCAGGTGATGGAAATGATATGTTAGAAGCAGAAGTGTTTGATGATGTCTACCATGACATTAAGCGAAAGCTCATGAACCGGGGTGTACCGGAAGAAGAGATTGCCTTTATTCATGAAGCGAATACGGAGTTAAGAAAGACGGAGCTGTTTGGCAAGGTAAGAAGCGGACAGGTTCGTTTTTTGATTGGTTCCACGCAGAAGATGGGAGCCGGAACCAATGTGCAGGACCGTCTGGTTGCCCTGCATCATTTGGACGTTCCATGGCGTCCGTCAGACATTGAACAGCAGGAGGGACGTATTCTCAGACAGGGTAACAGAAATGATACCGTGTCTATTTTTCGTTATGTGACAGAAGGCACCTTTGACAGTTATTCGTGGCAGGTCATAGAAAACAAGCAGAAATTCATCAGCCAGATCATGACAAGTAAATCGCCAGTACGAAGCTGTGAGGATGTGGATGAAGCAGCACTTACTTATGCCGAGGTCAAAGCACTTGCTACCGGAAATCTTTATATCAAGGAAAAGATGGATTTAGATATTCAGGTATCCAGGCTGAAACTGATGAAAGCAAACCATACCAGTCAGATCTACCGGCTGGAGGATAACATCGCAAAAAATTATCCGAAGCAGATTGAAATTCTGCAGGAGCGGATTCGGGGATTTCAGACAGATATGGAAACCGTGCGAAAGAATCTTCCGGCGGATAAGGACAACTTTTCCATGAAAGTGGGAAACCGTATTTTTACGGACAAAAAGGAAGCAGGAACAGCCATTCTTGCTATGTGTCAGGAGATGGATTCCCTGCAGCAGACAGTAGAGATCGGTGAGTATGCCGGTATGAGAATGAAAGTCACATTTGATTCCTTTAACAGCAAGTTTGTGATGAGTCTGAAAGGAGAACTAAGCCACAACTTTGAACTTGGCTCGGATGCGTTTGGAAATATCACAAGACTTCACAATGTTTTAGATGGCATGGCTGGGAAACTTTCAGAAGCAGAGACAAAACTTAACAATGTCACACACCAGTTGGAAACGGCAAAGATGGAGGTGCAAAAGCCGTTTCCTGCGGAGGAAGAACTGAAGGAGAAGATGGAACGGTTAGCGGAACTGGATGCCCTGTTAAATATGGATGAAAAAGGCGGGACACCGGTACTCGAAAATGAACCGACGGTTACTCCTTTGGGCGAATGGCTGTTAGAACATCTTTTGCCGGAATTTATGGAAGAGTATGAAATGACAGAGGAACGGGCGAGAGAAGTGCTATTAGATGCTCTGCCGGAAGAAGAAAGCGAAGTAGTCTGCTTTTCTTCGGAGCAGAATGCAGAGAGTTTCGACAGTAATGAAATGCAAAAGCAGATGGCTGAATATATGGATGGTGATTTTTATGCCATACCGGTATCGGATACGGAATATCTGATCGCACCAAAAGTGGAACAGGACAGTGTGATTTATCTGCGTTCCATTTTAAGTCAGTTGGGAGATTCGGTGTTATCTTCGCCGGCAATGAAATCCCATGCTGCGTATGAGTATGATTCCGGAACAAACCGGATGAAGCCGTTTGACCATATGAGAATACTGAGAGGACTTTGTGCGGTAGGTGAGGAAAGGCATATCTACCATGCACGGTCACGAGAACCAACAGAAACAAGAACATCCAACTTGGCACAAGTACATTAAAGGAGCGTTTGGACATCATGTCCAGACAGAAAGAAAAGAGGTAAAACGAAATGAAGAGTTATAGCGAATTTATGGAGTATATCAAAGAGAATGTAACGGATTATCTGCCGGAACGGTTTGAAGAGGCGGAGATTAGTATTCAGCAGGTAGTGAAAAACAACGATGTTGTGTTAGATGGATTGAGTATTCGCAATCCAGACAGCAATATTTCACCTAATATTTATCTGAATCCATTGTACGAGCAGTATCAGAAGGGAAGAAATCTGGATGAACTCGTATCCGGTATTGCAGATACTTATATTGAAAATATGGAGCCGATTGAAAACAGAACTTTTCAGGTTCAGATTGAGGATATAAAGAATTATGAGGTGGTAAAGGAAGAAATCTTTCCAAGACTTGTGAATCTTGAAAAGAATACGACCCGTTTGCAGAATGTTCCTTATATGCAGAGAGAGGATCTGGCAATCACTTATCATGTGAAAGTGTCAGGAAATAGAGATTCAATAGGCTCGTTGATGATTACAAATGAATTAATGGAAGTTTATGGGGTGACAAAAGAAAAATTACATACCCAGGCAATGGAAAATATGGAGCGGTTATCGCCACCGGTATTTTTACCACTTGGTGAAATGATAGTTGATGTTATGACAGAAGATTTTGGAAGAAATGAAGGGGTTTCTCAGGAAGAAGCAAAAGAGTATGTAAAAGATATGATTCCGACAGGAGGACCGAACGTATATTGTTTGACAAATCAATATAAAATGAATGGAGCAGTCGGCATCATGAGTGAGAGCATACAGCAGATGGTGGCAGACAGGGTAGGTGGAGATTATTATATTCTTCCGTCATCCGTACATGAAGTACTGATCGTACCTCAAAGTGCCGGCATGGATCCGGAAGAACTTACGGATATGGTAAATACGGTGAATGAAGGATGCGTAATGCAAGATGAAATTTTATCGGATCATGTTTATCAATACGATGCGAAAGAACATAAACTTAGTCTTTGCGCTCCGGCAAAAGAGATGAAACAGGAGCGGACAATGGAACAGAACCGGCAGCCTGCATTTGAAGAAAAGAGTATCGATGCCACAAAGCAGCCGGAACAAAGTCACGAACCAATCAAGCATAGTGGCAGAAGTCATTAGTCAGGAGGGTGTCATATGAGTGAGAGAAAAAGGATAGAAATTGATTCGTTAGAAGAACTCAAACAACTGATTGAAGAAAAGGATGAAGATACCATGCTGGTGATAACAATGGAGGTGGTTTCGGATGAGTCATGAATTAAAGCAGGTGGACGTTCGGTTAAAACTGACCGACAAAGAGAGTATGTTCAGCAGGGAAGTTATTGATACGCCGGAGAAAGCCGTTTCTGTTTTGGCACCGGTATTAGCAGAACTTGACCGGGAGGAAGTTTGTGTTGTCAATCTGGATGGAAAAGGACGTCCCATCAATTTCAGTGTAGTCAGTATCGGAAGTGTCAATACTTCTTTTGTGACAGGAAGAGAGTTATATAAATCTGCTATTTTATCAAATGCGGCAGCAATGATCATGCTGCATAACCATCCTTCGTCGGATCTTAAGATGAGCATGTCAGACCGCAATATAACGGAAAAAATGATGTACGCCGGCATTTTGCTGGATATTGATTTTTATGACCATATCATAGTGGCAGGAAGAACAGGAGAATTGTTTAGTATGCGGGAAAATGTACCAGAATTATTTGATTCAAAGCGTTATGCACGTTCCCTTTCTCAGGTGGCAGACAGTGTGAGAGAGGAGGCATCTTATCATGGGATGCCTCCGACTACTTATGAGATTCTGCAGATCAGGGAGGGCAGCAATGGAGAAGCCTATCGCTTTTTTAAAATGAGTCATGTGCAGGCGGGTGGCTTGCAGGTAAAGGCAGAAGATTATGAGTCGATGTATAAGGAAGAATTGAAGCCGGGAGAAACCCTGGACACCATATATGAACGGTTTAATATCCACCGTCCGAAGGATTTTACCGGGCACTCGCTATCGGTAAGCGATGTGATCGTTTTGGAATCCGAGAGTGAGAAAAAAGCATTCTATGTGGATTCCTTTGGCTTTTCTGAATTGAAAGACTTCTTTGTGGAAAGGTTTGAACGGACGGAACAACAGAAGAAAATGATTGTCGGTTTCCGTGAGAAAACAGAAACGTATTTTCGTCCGGTAGAAGGGATGAATGCATCAGAAGTGGAAAATGCGGTATGGGATTATCTGATGGATGCGATAAGACGACAGGATTTATTGATACAGATTGGTGAGGTTATGATTTATGGAAGCCGATGTCGGGGAACAGAAAAATCGACTTCGGACATCGACATCGTAGTTGAATACAAGGGAGATATTCGGGAAGATGATTTGTTCAACCTGCTCCATGAGGATGAATTTCTCTTAGGAAATCATAAGGTGGATATCAATCCGATTCAAGCGGACAAGTCCGGAAATATCGCAGAGTTTTTGCAGCAAGCCACAATTTACATGGAAAATGAGATGGTGTTTTCTATTGGAAACCGGTATATCTATATCCAGGATGCAACGGAAGGGTATGACTATACCATTTATGGATTGGATATGAAAGAGATTGACGGTGGCGTATATGATGATTCGGACATATCCATCTATGAGGCACTGGATGAAATCGTAGCAGATCTGCGAGAATATCCGGACGGGAACATCGTGAAAGGAAATGTAAAGGAAGATTCACCACTGGTTCCAGTCAACTTAGATGAATTTGAAGAAGCCGTAGAACGTAGCCGGTATGTTCCACCGAAAATCACCTATACGGTTGCTGAGTGTGGTGAGTTTCATTCCATGGGAAGATACCGGGATGATGTAGAAAACGTCAATGAGGCAATCGCTCTTTGGAATGAGTATAGAGAAGGAACTCTTAATGGTGTTCCGAGCATTGGCATTTTGGTACATACACCGGGACAAACCGAACTGGAAGACAAACAAGTGGATCTGGTGTCCGGTAAGATGATGGATTTGGATATGATACGGTATTATCCAGAAATCAATACCGAAGAGGCTGCTATTCAGAAGATTTGTGGGTTGATTGAAAATCTCCATGATGTAGAGGTGGTCGGTAAAGTGCCGGAGAATGTGTCAGCAGAACTAATCTTTCGTGAATTTGACCCAAAGCAGGAGATATACAATGAGGAAGAACGAAGTTTGATTAAGGAATATGCTTTGCAGGTGAAGGACATGCAGAAAACCAAAGGATTAGCAAGGTGCATTTGTTATCAGGAGAAGTTTGGAAACCAGGATGTTGCTCTTGCCATGATTACGGCAAGGGAGGAGATAGAAGAGGTGAAGAGAGGGGGACAGGAGTATGTAAAACAAATTTAATAGATTTTTGCTTTTTTTATAACATGGGTAGGTGTATAATAAAAGAAAAAAATAGGGGGTTGATATAAGTGGAAAATGATAAAAATTTTCAAAATATATTGACGGATATTATAGAAAAAACAATAGATGAATATGGGGAAACACCGTCAAACTGTTGTATTCCATCAATATATCTTACTCCAGATATATGTGAAAGAATTGAAGAGATAGATAAACAGTATGTTGAAGAAACTAATTTACAAAATATGAGATGGTTAGGGGGACTGTTCTATATCGATAGAGACAACAAACCTAATATATATATAAAATTACCAAAATGTGTAGATTGTGAAAATACAAATAAAGAAATTACCAATATGTTTGTTTCGCTATCACATGAATTAACTCATTATTTTGATTATATATATCTTAGTGAGTATAGTAAAGAAGAAAAATTAAGAATGTTGCAAGAAAATAAACCATTTTTATTTTGGACAGAATTTCATGCGACATATATTAGCTACTCGTTTGCGATAAAGAATAAAATTCTTGTTATGAATAAAGATGAATTTTGGAAAAGTATTGTACAGAAATTCAACGAGTATTGTAGTAATCAATGTTTTGGAATTGAACTAGTCGCTAATAATTTCTCAAGAATGTTTGGAGAGTATTTAGCATGGAGAGAAATATTTGATGAACTGCCACAATATCCAGAAGAAATTATGATAAATGACAAATTTGGAAAAATATATGAGTTTTTTTGCGAGCATAAATCATTTGAAGAGTTACAAAATGATATGGAATTATTAAATAATCTTGTGTATGCTTTAGAAAATAAATAATAGTAAATATTTCGTCAATGAGGCAATTGCACTTTGGAATGAGTATAAGAAAGGAACGGTTAATGGTGTTCCGAGCATTGGCATTTTGGTACATACACCGGGGGAAAACAGAACTGGAAGACGTGCAAGTGAATCTGGTGTCTGGAAAGACGATAGATTTGGATATGATACGATATTATCCGTCAATCAACACCGAAGAGGATTTGTGAGTTGGTTGAAAATTAGGATGTTGTGCTTGTCATGATTACGGCTAGGGAGGAGGTGGAAGAGCTGAAGATGGGAAGATGAAGTTTGTAAAAAATGCAATAATTTTGTTCTTTCCTTATAATTGAGGCTGGTTTATAATGAATTTTTTAATAAGTTTGGATTAATTATGCTTGGAGTTTGATAACAAATACAGTTAAAGTGAAAAAGAAGAAAGTATAGGGCACCAAAGCCCATGAGTTTGATTAAACTAAGAAATGATATAAGGAGAACTAAGTATGGATTTTAAAGATTACATAAAAGAGAAATATTATGATGCATATGTACAAGAAAAGGAAAATTTGGCAGATAGAATAATTGAGGCAAAGTATAATTTATTGTTTTTGAAAATGATGTATGAACGAAGTGAAATATATCGTAATAACGATGCTTTTATGCATAGAGATAAAATTAGGATTATTTTAAGACGAATATATGTAAGTGTAGCTTGGGAATTAGCGCTTCAGGTTAAGGCGTTTACGGACGATAACGATAGGGAATGCCTAACGGTTAATAGATTAAAAAATAATCTTTTTAAATATCTTAGAGATGAGAAAAAGCAAGAGTATTATGATTTATTAGGTGTAATTATCAAGTCGCAAGATTGGAAAGATTGCAATGAATTGGTATCAAAGATATCTGTCTATCGAAATAAAATTGTTGGACATAATATTGTAAATGCACCTCGCTTGACATTTGATATTAATGATGCAGATTATGTAATTTCACAGTATGAGAAAGTATTTAAAGTACTTAATTTTCACGATCCAAGATACACAGAGCGAGTAGTTAATATGGAGAATGAGATGGCAGAGTATATTACAGCATATTTGGATGCGGTATTGCCATTAAATTGATATTTGTAGAGAATGTATCTTTGCAGATAAGTTAACAGAGTGCCTTGACTTCATATCGGTTAGGGTATCTTTTTTTGTAATACTAGAAAAGGAGATGGTCATAAAAAATATATCAAAAAGATCAGATTTAATCCCTACAATAGTTTACATCTGATTATATATAGAAACTTTTAACAGCCAGTTAGAAATTATTTCTGATGGCTTTTTTTATTGAAAAGGATGCAAAAATAACTAGTTATTTTGATGATAACTGGTAAATACAGTAAGGAGGATGTAAGACATGATCAAAAAATATAACATTATTTATGCAGATCCACCATGGAGTTATAATCGAAAGATAGGAAGAGGAATTGCTGAAACACAGTATCAGACAATGTCGATTGATGAAATAGGGAGTATTCCCGTGAATAAGATAACTGCTGACGATGCAATGTTGTTTTTATGGGTAACCTTTCCACAACTCAAAGAAGGTCTTTCCGTTATTGAAAGATGGGGATTTAAATATAAGACTTGTGCCTTTAACTGGATAAAACAGAATCTAAAGTCTGATACGTTTTTTGTGGGACTTGGATTTTGGACAAGAAGCTGTTCGGAAATTTGTTTGTTGGTAACAAAAGGACATCCTCACAGGGCATCTGCTAATGTAAGACAGTTGTGTATAGCACATCGCATGCAGCATAGCAGAAAACCGGATGAGGTCAGAGACAGAATAGTTGAACTTTGTGGAGATTTGCCACGAATCGAGCTTTTTGCAAGGGAAACAAGTGAAGGTTGGGATTGTCTAGGGAATGAGATTGATGGTAGGAATATCAGAGATGCGATTGAAGAATTACTTCGGTAGTTCTTTTTTATTACTCAAAATTAGAACAGGAGGTTAAAACAAATGCTAAAATTATTCAAAAAGGACTCACTGACTCCACAGACGGAACGTATTTACAAAGTTCCGTTGTGTATCCAGGATACGATACCAATCTATCGAATTTCGGAAAATGGTATCTTTGAGTTGGAGAGTCCGACAAACAAAGACGGAGAGAAAAAGAAAATTCATCAGTTTGACAGGATGTATCTGTTTGAGGATATTAACTTTTCCACGCAGGATGAGGAAGAAAAAGAAGAAACCGGCAAGCGGTTTGAAACGCTGCTCCGGTCAATGAATGTCAGTTACAAGGTCATTGTATCCAATCATTATGCCGACAATGGAAGGCTTCGGGAAGAAATCTTGCAGAAGGCAGTCAGCAAAGAAATGGAGCCTTTGGCGAAAGAATACCACAAGCTGATTGAAAAGCGATTGCAGGAAGGGCGGGGAGGACTTTTGCAATCCAAGTATTTCATTGTCAGCTGCAGAAAGCCGGATTATGAGAGTGCTAAGAATTACTTTAACACCATAGAGTTTTCCATACAGCAGTTGTTTCACCGATTGGGGAGCTGCCTGATACCATTAGATGCCACGGAACGCTTGCGAGCATTACACAGTTATTATCGCATGGGTGACGAGGCATCTTTTTCTTTTAACTGGAATGAATACCTACATTTGAAACGGGACTGGAGAAATGACATTATCAATATTTCTTTGCGGGAGCATCCGGAATATCTGGAGATGGAGGGCGGAAGCTGCGCCTGTGTGATGTTTATCAGAAAATATCCGAACGGTTTAACAGATCAATTCTTAAATGAACTGACAAACATGGACTTCCCGATCATTTACTCGATGGATGTGGAGCCGCTTGACAATGATGTGGCATATCAGATGGTGATGAAAAAGTACATGTCTAATGAGCGAAGCATTAACCGTGAGCAGGAGTTGAAAAACGAAAATGGAGATTATTCTACCAACATCAATTACGAGAGACTAACTATTAAAAGTCAAGACCTAAAATGATTTTTTTTTGAATAAAGTACAGAAATGTATTTTAGATATGTTTGGAACTCGGTTGGAGTTCTTTGAACCTTGAAAACCGCATGACAAAAAGAGCATCTCTACAGGTGCTCAAAAAAGGAGTATTGAATTAGAAAGACTTAAACAGCTTTGATGTATTGCTGGTTAGTTTTCTCAAGATGGTAAATAACCCGAATCAGCTTTTTGACGGCATGAGATATAGCGACATTATAATGCTTACCTTCCGCTCGTTTCTTTGCCAGATATTCAGCAAACGTTGGATCCCAGTTGCAGACATATTTGGCTGCATTGTATAACGCATATCGTAGATATCTGGAACCTCGCTTTTCCATGTGCGAGTAAGCACCATCAAGTTGACCAGATTGATATGTAGAGGGTGAAAAGCCAGCATAAGCCAAGATTTTATCAGGAGAATCAAAGCGGTTGAAATCGCCGATTTCGGCAATGATCATAGCTCCCATACGGTAGTTGATTCCGGGGATGCTAAGAATCGGGGAATTGATTTCATCCATGATGAGTTTGATTTCATTTTCGATTTCATCAATCTCGGATGTAAGTTCCTGAATAAGTTTGATAGTATGCTTTAATTCCAATGATTTTGCTGGCATATTTGAACCTATTGAGGTTCTTGCGGCATTTCTAAATGCAATAGCTGTTTCTTTACCATATCGACCTTTTGAAACTTTAGAAAGAAGATTGGTAAATCTAGTAAGATGAGCATTTGCCACTTGTTTGGCACCGGGAAATTCAGAAAGCATTGCATAAACCGATGCCATGTGAAGTGTTGGAACCAACTTTTCTAATTCAGGGAATAAGATACAGACAAGTCTTGAAACGGAAGACTTTAACTTAGCACGTTGTTTTACCTTATCAAAACGATAACGAGTTAATGACTTTAGCTCTTCGTTGTGGTAAGATGTGTCTGAGTAGGACTTTAAGTTCACATCAGACATTAGCATAGAAGCAATCGTGCGGGCATCTACTTTATCCGTTTTCGTCTGTCTAAGGCTTAGACTTTTTCTGTACAGATTTGTGTGTAACGGATTGATAACATAGGTGGGCAAACCTTTATCAATGAGATATCCTAAAAGATTGTAACTATAGTGTCCAGTGGCTTCCAGTCCTACTTTTACCTTTGTTACATCTTCCATAACGGATTCAATCTTTTGATAAAGATCATTGAAACCATTTCGGTTGTTAGCAATGGAAAATGCTTTAAATAGCACTTCTCCATCCGAGTTGATGATAAAGCAGTCATGCTTATCCTTAGCAACATCAATTCCTACGTAAATCATAAAAAAATCTCCTTTGAAATGTATTAATGCTGTTTTAGAACCACAGGGTGCTCCTTGCGATTGTAACCTCGTTCTAAATAAACCGTCATGCGGTATCTAACTGATTAACAAATGAACAAAGAGACTGTGGTTGGAGCCTCTCGTAAACCATCAAGTGGTAGGAGAAATGAACCAATCCACAGCATCTTAAATATCATAGTCGAACCTGTAGAAAAGGTAAAGAAAAGACTATGATGAAATAGTTATGAAGACCTTGGAGAGGGTCTCTAAAAACTACTACTATATAATACGAGGAGAAACATCTATGAAAAAAACGGCAATATACTCTTTTTTAATTTTGTGCTGTGGCATTTTATTAGCCTGTAGCAATCAGAAAGTGCTTGACGAAAAAAACCAATCTACTACGCCAAATAAGGATGAAGCAGTGAAGGCATATATATATGCAAAAAATATTGAACTATGGGAGTCTGTTTTTGTATCTGCAAAGCGCTATAATGAGGTTGCAGGGAAGAAAATATGTAATGATGAAGAAGTAGAATTATGTAGAAAGGTAGGAAAGAAAATATGCACATATTATTTTAAGGAAAGCGAGGTAATAGAAGGAGAACTGTTGAAAGATGAAGTAGTCCAGTACTATAGTTCTTTAAAATATAATATTGAGAAAAAGACGTGGGAAACAAAGTTTGGAAGAGAGGAAACAAATGATATAGAAAAATTAGTTTCACAAGGGAAAGTAGAATCTATTGGAAAGATTAAAGTTGACTATCCTAATTCTTATTTTCCAAAGGCAGAAATATCGGAGTATAAGAAAAAGATTTTGGCAGAAATCAAGGAATATATGGAAAAGTATTCAAGCACAATTCGAAAGAAGGGAAAATATCAAATATTTATTAAAGATTTTTCCGAAGCAGATGTAGGGACAGATATTATGGTAAAAAATGATGAGGGAAAAATATGTGTATTTCCAATTATTTTTATTGAGCAGGAAGGAATAGATTTTTCAGTTGCTGCGCAGGTAAATGCTGTACCTGAGTTTATGAAAGATTACAATTTGGGCGGCATAAATTACAGTGAGCTATTTTCAAAATTAAGTGTGGAGCAATAT
>ULRP01011814.1_pt1 | contig 19386 bp, 16 predicted proteins | sample 1955521 | NCBI WGS metagenome assembly ULRP01 (sample SAMEA4835685, study PRJEB28245) | human gut metagenome | biome: gut microbiome; material: fecal sample | place: Denmark | collected 2008
GCGGTTGCGGATGCATTTTATCTCTCCTTGAAAATTTTTTAAAATTGCAGGCAAAACTTTATAATTACTTAATAATTCGTTTGCATTTATTTTGCTTTTTGTGTATAATGTTTAAGACCTTTGCGGAAAAGTATCGAAGTGGTCATAACGAGCTGCACTCGAAATGCAGTTGCCGAGTTTTCGGCACATGGGTTCGAATCCCATCTTTTCCGCCAAATTCGATAATCGCTGTTTATTAGGTGTTTTCGCTTAAGAAACGGCGATTTTTATTATACCGCGATACCTTAAACCTCAACGTTTTTGCAGTAAGAATCTATCGATTTAAGCATTCTGATTAACACAGAAAATCAACTCCGATATCCGATATAACAAATCCGTTATGGAATTTATTAAAATTATAAATCAAATACCGTTTTAAAGTCAAATAAAATTTTTTACACCGAATAAAAACGCTTAATCAAAATATTCTTTTACCCGCGCAAGCGGAATCTTTGCTTCGGAAAAACTTCCGTCATTCCGTCTTCGCGTCGTTTTTAATCCGCGCTTACCATTAAATTATTTTCACGACTTTTTCGGGAAGCCTTTTCTTGTTTTCGTTTTTAAGTTGCTTGCCCTTGGTCGTTCTCGACTCTATTACGAGATCTTCGGTATTGACGGAGAACGCCACGCCGAAATTATCTATAACCGCAATATCATAAGGCTCTTTTACGTAGTCTGCGTAGATAATTTTGTTTACCTTGCCGAGTTCGCAAATTTTAACGCCTTTTCTGTATCTCGCCATGGGTTCTATCTCCGAAACGATAACCTTTTTATAATATCCCGTATCGGTTATTATAACAAACTCGCCCTCTTCGTCTATTTGCGAAACGAAAGCGATATCGTCGCCTTTGTTAAGGTTTATCCCCCTGACGCCGCCGGAAATTCTGCCTTGCAACGGAACGTCGGTTTTTTCGGCGTTTAATACCATTCCGCCGACGGTTATAAACGCTATCGTCTTGTCGGGCAGATCGGTTTCTACGCCGATTAGCGAATCGTCTTTTAATTTTATCGCGGCGAAATAGTTTTTGTTGACCGCATACTCGCTCCACGCCGAACGTTTTATCAAGCCGTTCTGAGTGTAAAAAAGTAGATTTCCTTCCGGAAGATTATCTTGCTCTACCGCAAAGAACGCAACGGGGCGTTCGTTCTTTAACGCGTCTTTGAATACGTCCGCGAATATTATACCTTTTTCGCGATATCTGCATTCGGGAATATCGGACACCGGTATCTTGCAGGCGTTGCCGAAATCGGTAAAAGCGTATAAAAACATATTACTTTTTGCTCTTATCGCAAACTTTATAAAATCCGCAGCGGAAGCATTTTCTTTAACTTTTCTTTCCGAAGAATCAAAATTTCTGTCGGTCATTTTTTTGACCGTTCCGCCGACAGTAAACCCTATAACGAAGTCCTCTATCGGTTTTAAGTCTTCTTCGTCTTCTATATCTTCGGCTTCTTCCGCGCCGACAAGGCGGCTCTTTCTTTCCGATTTATATTTCTTTTTGATTTCAAGAATTTCTTTTCTTACCACCGCCATCTGCAAAGGTCTGCTTGCGACTATCGCGGAAAGTTCTTCGATTTTTTTCCTTAATTCAGCAAGCTCTTCTTCTAACTTATATATTTCGAGTTTGGTAAGCTTGGCAAGTCTTAAATCGAGAATCGCGGTTGTCTGAACTTCCGACAGGTCGAATCTCGCGCGGAGTTTCGCTCTCGCGTCGGTCGTGTTTTCCGCGCTTTTTATTATTTTTATGACTTCGTCTATGTTTTTTACGGCAATTATCAGCCCTTCTAAAATATGCGCGCGCTCCTTGGCTCTTTCGAGATCGAACTTACTGCGCCTTAAAACGACTTCTCTCTGATAATTAACGTAATAACTTATTATGTCAAGCAAACCGAGCTGGCACGGTTTGCCGTTTGCAATCGCAACCATATTGATACCGAAAGACGTTTCGAGCGAAGTGTTTTTATACAGATATGCAAGAATTTTTTTCGAATCCGCGTCTTTTCTCAATTTTATAACGGCTCGCATACCGTTTCTGTCAGATTCGTCAACAACGTCCGCTATACCGCCAAGCACGTCTTTGCGGTCTTCTTTAAGCTCGGATATTTTACGCAGAAGCTCGGCTTTATTCACCTGGTACGGTATCTCGGAAATTATAAGACTTTGTTTATCGCCTTCTTTTTCTACGTTTACTCTTGCGCGGATTTTTATTTTGCCTTTGCCCGTTCTGTACGCTTCCGCAAGCTCTTCTCCGGCAAGAATATATCCGCCCGTGGGAAAATCCGGCGCGGGTATATACTTCATCATTTCTTTAAGCGAAATTTTAGGATTATCTATATAAGCAACCGTTCCGTTTATTACTTCCGAAAGGTTATGCGTCGGAATGTTGGTGGCAAGACCTACCGCTATGCCCATCGCACCGTTTACGAGAAGGTTGGGAAATCTGCCGGGCAAAGTGTCCGGTTCTTTCAAAGAATCGTCAAAGTTAAGACTGAAATTTACGGTTTCTTTATCTATATCGCGTAACAACTCTAACGAAATAGGACTTAAACGCGCTTCCGTATACCTGTAAGCCGCCGCCCCGTCGCCGTCTACGGTTCCGAAGTTTCCGTGTCCGTCGATAAGCGGAATACCCATATTAAAGTTTTGTGCCATATGAACCAGCGCCCCGTATACGGACGAATCGCCGTGCGGGTGATATTTACCGAGGCAGTCGCCGACGATTTTAGCGCATTTTTTATGGGGTTTATCGGGCGTTAATCCCATTTCGTACATATCGAAAAGTATTCTGCGCTGAACGGGTTTCAGTCCGTCTTCTACGCGCGGCAACGCTCTGTCTAAAATAACGTCTTCTGCATACGAAATCATAGACGTTTTAAATACTTCGTCCAGCGGAGTAAAAATCAATCCTTTTTTTTCTTCCATAATTTACCTTTTTAAGAGCGTTTTATTTTTACGAATTTATCTTCTCTGTTAAAGTTCGCGTGTTCGAAAATATATTTTTTCCTCTCCGCCACCTCGTCGCCCATAAGCACGGTGATAAGCCTGTCCGCTTCTGCGGCGTCTTCTATGGTAACCTGAAGCAAATTCCTTCTTTCGGGATCCATAGTCGTTTCCCATAATTGCGACGGATCCATTTCTCCGAGACCCTTATATCTCTGTATCTGATAGCCTTTGCCGACTTTTTCTATCTTTCTTTGCAGTTCCGCGTCGTCGTAAGCATACTCTTCCGCATTGCCTTTATACACTTTATAAAGCGGCGGCATTCCTATATAAACGTGCCCTTCGTTTATCAGATCTTTCATATATCTGAAAAAGAACGTCAGAAGCAGAATTCTTATGTGATAACCGTCTACGTCCGCATCGGATAAAATTATAACCTTGTGATATTTCAAACTCGATAAATCGAATTCCGAGCCTATTCCCGTACCGAGCGCGGAAATGAGCGTTCTTATTTCTTCGTTTTGCAAAATCTGAACGAGTTTTTTCTTTTCTACGTTGAGCGGTTTGCCGCGAAGCGGAAGTATTGCCTGAAAATGTCTTACTCTCGCCTGTTTTGCGCTGCCGCCCGCGGAATCGCCTTCTACGATAAACAATTCGTTCATTTCCGCTTTACGGCCGGAACAGGAGGCAAGCTTGCCGACGAGATTCTGCGCTTCTATGCTTTTGGAAGCTCTTGCGATTTCTTTTGCCTTTTTTGCCGCAAGCCTTACTTTTGCCGCGCCGAGAGCCTTGTTTATCACGATTTCGAAAGTCTTCGCGTTTTTCTTGTTTTTCATCAGATCCGAAAACCCGTTTACGGTAACGAATTCCACCGCGGGGCGAGCCTCCGGATTGCCTAGCTTGGTTTTCGTCTGACCTTCGAACTGAACGTTCTGCATTTTAACAGAAACGATTGCGGTAAGTCCTTCCTTAAAATCATCGCCCAAAAGATTGTCGTCCTGATTCTTCAGAAAATTCTTTTCTCTTGCGTAATCGTTAAAACAGCGTGTAAGCCCGGATCGGAATCCTGTTTCGTGCGTTCCGCCTTCTCCCGTAGGAATATTGTTCACGTAAGAACAAACGCTGTCTGTATAAGCGTCGGTATGCTGCACCGCTATTTCTACCATTATGCCGTCTTTGGTTTCTCTTACGTAAAGCGGATCCTGATATAAAACCGTTTTTCCCTCGTTGAGGTATTTCACGAAATCGATAAGTCCGCCTTCGTAATGATACACCCGATGAAAATCCGATCGCTCGTCGTAAAAATCTATCACGAGTCCTTTATTTAAAAACGCAAGCTCTTTAAGGCGTTTTAATATCGTTTCCGTAGAAAACTCAATCGTTTCGAACACTCTCGCGTCCGGCATAAATCTGACGAAAGTGCCGTGCTTTTTGGTTTTTTCTTTCGTATCCTTAAGCGGCGCGACGGGAACTCCCGACTTTATCTTTCCCGTTTCCTTATCCTGATAGCTTTTAAACTCCATCTCGTAAACGTTGCCGCGAAACACTTTCACTTTAAGCCATTCCGACAAAGCGTTCGTAACCGACGCGCCGACGCCGTGCAACCCGCCCGAATAGCTGTAATTATCCGCGTTGAACTTGCCGCCCGCGTGAAGCTGCGTGAAAATGACCTGCACGCCCGATACGCCCGCTTTGGGATGAATATCCGTGGGCATTCCTCTCCCGTTGTCCTCTACGGACGCACTGCCGTCTTTATAAAGCTTTACCTCGATCCTGTCCGCGTAGCCGTTGGCGGCTTCGTCTATCGCGTTATCGACGATTTCCCATAATATATGATGAAGCCCTTTTACCCCCGTAGTACCGATATACATTCCGGGGCGCATTCTTACCGCGTCAAGTCCTTCGAGTATTTTAATATCTTCTGCCTTATAGCTTTGTTTTGGCATCCTTTTGCTCCGTTTTTTAGTTTATTCCTAATTATTGTACTATATATTGTGTTTTTTTTCAAGTCATAACACAAGATTTTTGATTTTTATCTGAAAAATGTGCGACAAAAAAACGGAACAGTATTAGTTCCGTTTTTCAACACGCAAAGCTCTTTCCCGATTAGACGCGGACGCTTTAACTCTTCCACGGCATACGGGGCATCGTACATCGGCAAGCCGTTCCTGCGTCGGATTTTTCTTTTCCTTAGACCTTGCAACTTTATATTAAAATTTATGGTTCGATTCCTTACAAAAAACTCAAAACTCACAGACAAAGCCGTGAGTTCCGTTTTTGTTTTTATTATCTAAATGCGTTTCAGAACGCAAAGCGTCTCGACGTGCTTGGTCTGCGCAAACATATCGAAAGGCTTTATCAACTCTATCGAATATCTTTGTTCGGGGTTTTCCGCCCTTTTTATTTCGCCGTTTTCGGAAACAAGCGTACCGACGAGAAGCCCGACGTCTCTTGCTAAAGTAGAAGGCTTGCAAGAAACGTAAACGATTTTGTCTACCCGGTTTTTAACGAGAGCTTCGAGAACGTTGATTTCACAGCCTTTTCTCGGGGGGTCGAGAACGACGGTTACAGTTGACCCGCTTTCTCTTTCGGCTTTAACTATTGCGGGCAAAACGTCTTCGCATTTAGCGCAATAATTAGTGATTTTATCTTTCAAACCGTTCCTTTCCGCAACGGAATCCGCTATATCGACGGCTTCTTTGACAATTTCTATTCCGATGACCTTTTTTGCGTTTTTTGCAAGAATCGCGGTGAGAACGCCTGCCCCGCTGTATGCGTCTATTACGGTTGCGTTATCGTCCGCGCCGACCGCCTGCGAAACAGCCGAATACAATTTAGAGCATACGGACGAATTGACCTGCATAAAACTCAGAACGCCCGTTTTAAATTTAATTCCTAACATTTCGGAATTATATTCCTTAGGTCCGCACAAACAAAAAAAATCGTTTCCGTAAATAACGTTCGTATCGACGGGGTTATAATTCAGAAACAGCGAAAACTCAAGCTTTATTTCTTTTTTAAGCAAATCGATAAGCAAGTCCGTCTGAGGCAAACGCTTTTTAAGAGCAACGACCACGATAATGAGCTTATCTCTTATTTCTTTTACGGTTATTTCCCGCACGTCGCCCGAACCGCTTTGCTCGTCGTAACCGCGAAGTCCCGCGGCTTTCATATAACTTTTAAAAACGTCGATTATGTTTTTCGTCCAGAACGCGTTTATCGGGCAGTCCGTTATAGGGATTATTCTGTGGGAATTTTCCGCATAAAAACCTATTTCAACGCCGTTTTCGGATTCTCCTACGGGAAGTTGAAGCTTGTTTCTGTATCTGTATTCGTAATCCCCTCTGACGGTCGGTTTTACGTCGGCATCGATTCCCGCAACCTTTTTAAAACACGTTTTAACGGTTTCCGCTTTCATTAAAAGCTGCTCGGTGTATCTCAGATGCTGAAGCCTGCACCCGCCGCACTTGCCGAAAACGGGACATTTAGGTCTGACTCTTTCCTCCGCCGGAGTAAGAACTTCCAAAACTTTGCCGTAAGCGCATTTAGACGATACTTTAAGAACTTTATAACGGACTTTTTCTCCCGTAAGCGCGAACGGAACGAATATCACGCAATCGTCTTCTTTTATAACGCCCTCTCCGTTCATTCCGAGGCAAGAAACGACACCCACTCTCTCTTCGTTTTTCCTTAGCATAAATCGTTACTTAAATTTAATCCTGTTTTTTTATTATTTTAGAAAGATAAAAGTCTGTCACTCTTTTTACGACAACGACAAACCGATCGTATATAAAATAAAAAACGACCGCGAACGCGCCGATAAAATAAATCAGATTGTTTTCTAACCACTTAAAAGCCTGCGGAAAACTACCAAAAGACAGACCGAGCAGACGGGTATAATAGAAGAACGCTCCGTAAAAAAATAAAACGTTCCACACTATGCCGACAACTACGCGAACGACTTTATTTACGCCCTTGTTTCTCGCGAGTTCCGAAATTACGGGATACAGTCCGAAAAACAAAAAATACGACGGAAATACGATCGAATAAAATTTAGGCAAAGAAAAAAGCATCGCCAGCGCGCCGCCGACGCCGAACGCAAGAAAACAACCCTTATACGAGTCATAATATAACGGGAGCATAACGAACACCGACGAAACTATCAATGCAAACAGATCCGCCACGTCTAAATACGCCCCCACGGTTAAAGAGATTGCGACAAACCCCGCGGCTATCGCGGAGATCGCCAAAACCCTGCTTTTCATTCTTAACTTTTACCTGCAACAAATACTGCAAAGCATATCCATACAACACCAGGTCGCGCAAAACGACAAACAATCGTTGATTCCGCTGCCGCCCATCTGTCTTTCTGTCGTTCTGTGAGAACCGCTCTGTCCGTAAGAGGCGTTGCCCGAATGGAACTGCTTTTCGTTATAATCTATTTTCTGTTTTAATTTAGTATAAGAATCTGCATATTTTTCGTTGTGCGGATCCATATTCATTGCTATTTCAAGCTGTTTTTTGCTTTCGTTTATCCAGTTCTTTTTATAAAACACAACGGATTGCAGATAATGCCATTCCGCGTTTCTGTCGGTTATATCGTCAAGTCCGGACTGCGCGTCGGAAAGATTGCCGTTTTTTATCGCCTTTTCTATATCCGTAAAATCTTCCGCAGATCTGTCGGAAGCGTTATTGTGCAATTTTCTGTCCGCTGTGATTTCGGAATACGCCGTTTCTACTTTAGTAAGATTTCTTGCGGCTTCGTTACCCGCTTCCCCTTCGTAAAAACGCTCGCGGGAATATTTATCTTTCAACTTTTGATATGCGGCGGCAACCTCTTCGTCCGTAGCATTCTCCGATACGCCTAAGATTTCGTAGTATTCTTGCATTTTTTGTTCTCCATTATTTTTTTGGTTTGTTCTCTTATTCCTCTCAACAACACGTTATCCGTAAGATCGTGATTAAACTTGTAATTCAATTTACCTGCGGCTTCCGCTATGCTTCCGATTACCGTTCCGAAAACGATAATCACGTCTTTTGCGTGTTTTTCAAGAAATTCTTCTTTTGTCTTGCTGTCTTTATACGCGTTGACGAACACGTTGAAAGATTTCTTTTTCAAATCCTTATCGAAGTCGTCTATCGCGTCGATTAAATAAATCCATTTGCCCAACGCGTAAAAAAGATTTCGCGTATTATCGTCGGAAAAACTCCCCAACAATTCCGCAGAAACATCCGCCATCATATTGCCGAACGGATCTGCGGACATATCTATGCTGTCACAATCAGCCCGTTCAAGCCGCAACAGCTCTTCGTATCTCGTTTTTACCGTTTCGTCAAGCTTCGGCTCGGCTTTCTTCGCGCGTTTATACGCCCTTGCAAAAAAAGCTCTTTTAAGCCGTCCGCGCCCGGAATCTATTATATTATCGTTGAGTTTATACCTTGCAAGTATCACGTTCAGCGCGGCGATTCTGTCGGTAAGCGCGTCGTTCGATGCAACCGGTCGCTTCACTATCGGGTGAATTATGCAACGCTTTCTTTCGATTTTCATATCCGCGTCGGACAGATTATGCAAAAGAACGGAAAAGAAAGTAAGGTCGTAGTTAAGAAGAAATCTTCCGCTCGTTCCGCACGTTTTGCCGATGCTTTTACACAAACCGCAATACGCGGCTTTATAAAGCACGGTGTCTTTGACGAACATATTCGGGTAATCGGTTTTAACGTATCCGAACATAAACGCCCTCAGCCTCTTTTTCTCGGCACTAAACCGACTTTTTTATAAACCTTGGAAAGCGTTTTATACGCGAGTCTTTCCGCGCGTTCCGCTCCGTTTTTAAGAACCGAATCGAGATAGTCTTTATTCTGTAAAAGTCTGTTCTTTTCAAGTCTTATCGGCTCTACCGTTTCCGCGACGGCTTCGCCTACCTTTAATTTGAAATCTCCGTAGCCTTTCCCGTCAAACTCTTTTTCGGCTTCTTCGGTCGTTTTATCCGTAAACGCGCAATAAATAGTGAGCAGGTTGCTTATGCCGGGTTTGTCTTCGGCATACTTGATCTTGTTGTCGCTGTCGGTTACGGCGCGGTTGAATTTACGGATTATCGTATCCTTATCGTCGTCCATAGAAATAAACGCGTTAAGGTTTGCGTCCGATTTACTCATTTTCTTTTCGGGATCGGCAAGGCTCATAACCCTTGCGGCTTTTTCGCCTATATACGCTTCGGGAACTTTAAACGTTTCTCCGTAACGATTATTGAATCTGATAGCCAGATCGCGCGTGAGTTCTAAATGCTGCTTCTGATCCGCGCCTATCGGAACGAGATCCGTCTGATATAATAAAATATCCGATACCATCAGAACGGGATAATCCATTAAACCCATATTCACGTCGTCTTTATGAGCGATGCTCTTATCTTTGAATTGAGTCATTCTCGACAGCTCCCCGGGATAACTCAAACAGTTAAGAATCCAGGTAAGTTCCGTATGCGCCGCAACGTGCGACTGCGCAAACAAAATCGACGTTTCGGGATCGATTCCGCACGCAAGATATAAAGCAGTCAGCTCGTAGGTGTTTTTTCTCAGATTCGCAGGATCTTGCTTTACCGTTAAAGTATGCAGATCCGCGAGAGAAAATATACTGTTGTATCCGTTCTGAAGCTTTTTAAAATTTTTAAGCGCGCCGAGATAATTGCCTATCGTCAGTATTCCGCTCGGTTGTATCGCGCTGAATAACACTTTTTTTTCTTCCATTTTACGATTCTCCCATTGAATAAGCCTTGAAAATCAGTTTTCAATAAATTTTTTTACCTCTTCGGCGGCAAGATTTTTATCTACTACCGACGTAAATCTTTCTTTCGCCGTTTTAAGTCCCGTTATCGCGTCGGGAACAGGCACCGCGCTTTCTTCAAACAACTTGTCGCTCGCAACGAAAGCGTCTTTTATCGTTTTGCCGGAAATTGCCTTATACACGCTTTGAGAAAATTTATACGGACTTGCCGTAGAAAGAACCACGTTCTTGTTTTCGTTGTCGCAAAAACTCGAAAACTCGTCGCAAACGGCAAGGGCAACTGCAGTATGCGTGTCAGAAACATACCCGAAATCGTCATAAAATTCCTTGATTTTTCTCAAGCACTCCTCTTCGTCGCAAAACCCTGCGAAGAAAGTCTTTTCAAGTTCTTCGCACTCGGCTTTTGACACCTTATACTTGCCCGTAGTTTTAAGAAAATTCATTCTTTCTTCCGTAAGAGCCGAGTCTCTGTCGGAAATTTCATAAATCAATCTTTCCAGATTACTGGATATAAGTATATCCATAGAAGGAGAAATCGTTTTATAAAATTCTCTGTTTTTATCGTAAACCCCGCTCGCAAAAAATTCCGTCAGAACGTTGTTGGAATTAGAAGCGCAAACAAGCTTATTTACCGGAAGCCCCATTTTCTTGGCATAGTATCCGGCGAGAATATTCCCGAAGTTGCCCGTCGGCACAACGAAGTTTATTTCGTCGCCGAGATTTATCTCCCCCGCATTTACGAGATCGCAATACGCCGAGAAATAATACGCTATCTGCGGAACGAGCCTTCCGAAATTTATCGAATTCGCGCTGGATAAAACCACGCCTTCAGACTTAAGTTCGGCATTGAAATTTTTATCCGAAAAAAGTTTTTTAACGGCGTTCTGACAGTCGTCGAAGTTTCCTTTAATACCCACCACGTTGACGTTATCGCCCTGCTGGGAACGCATCTGCAATTTTTGCATATCCGACACGCCGTCCGAAGGATAAAAAACCATAATTTTTATTCCTTCCGCATTGCAGAAACCCGAAAGCGCGGCTTTGCCCGTATCGCCGCTTGTAGCTACAAGAATAAGAATCTCGTCTTTTATTCCCGTCATATCGGAACCTTTCCGCAATAAATACGGCAAAAGAGTCAATGCGATATCCTTGAACGCCAGCGTAGGACCGTGAAACAATTCCAGAATAAACAGATTATCGTCAACTTTTACTACAGGCGCGGCGTCGCCTTCTTCAAAAAGCGAATATGCTTTTTTACACGCCGTAAGAAGCTCGTCTTTATCGTATTCTTCGAGATATTTGCCTATAACGAACGCGGCGCGTTCGGCATAATCCATATCGAGTAGAGTATTCAATTCGTTTTTCACGTCCGGAAAATATTCCGGAACGAATAATCCGCCGTCGGAAGCAAGCCCTTTGGATATTGCCTCGGCGGCGTTTTTTGCAACGTCTTTTCCTCTCGTACTGTAAAACTTCATAAAAAACACCAAAAAAATAATAGTCAGAATATTCCGACTATTATTTTACACTATCCGCGATTAAAAATCAACTTAATTAGCGTGCTTTGCCACAAACTCGGGCAAATCTTCTTTTGACGAGCTTACCGTAAGAACGAATTTAACTTCAAAGTCTTTTTCAAGCTTTTCCATTGCGGCAAAAATGCTTTCTAATTCCGATACGGGTTTTCCCGCAATTCTCGCGATACCGTCGATAAATATATATTCGTTATCTCCGTTTGCGGCAACGATACCTTTAATGAATCCGCGCAAAGCGTCCTCGTTCTGCAAACCGAAAGCGGAAACGTTCAAAAACCTGATCTGATATTTCAGATCGTATGCGTATCTGTTGGTATCCGTAATAAAAATCACGTGACCCTTCGCGCTGTCCAGCGCCGCGTTTGCACCGTCTATTATCGCCTTCGTTTTGCCTGTTCCTTTCGGTCCGTAAATGATCTTCATTAAAAATTTCCTCCTCGAAGATTTCCTGTATACATTTTATAATAAATTTTCAAAAAATACAATTGTTTTTTAAAAATTTGTCAACTTCTGTCCGATAAATTTTTATAAAAGTGCTTATCAACCGACCTTATGATGTTTACGATTTCGTCGTCGCCCATCACGCTGCATCTTCCGTTGGCGTATTCCCTGTCTATAACGTCTTTTACTTTTGCCACTATGGGGTGTGTTTTTTCTATTTTTCTGTCGCCCATCAGCTCGAAATAGTCGTTTATCCAGTAAGCTATCCCCGCAAGTCCGCTCGTATTGTTGATGGAAACGTGCAATGCTCTGTTAAGCAATTTTTTCGTATCGAAAATGTTATAAATCTCTTCGTCTTTAAGCATTCCGTCCGCGTGTATACCCGCTCTCGTAGAGTTGAAGCTTCTTCCCACAAAAGGAGTTCTGGGCGGAATTATGTATCCGACTTCGTTCTCAAAGTAATTAGCGATATCGGTAATCGCGGTATAATCCATTCCGTCGGGAGTCCCGCGAAGAGAAGCGTATTCTATCGCCATCGCTTCTACCGGACAGTTACCCGTTCTCTCGCCTATTCCGAGCAACGAACAATTTACCGCGCCGCACCCGTAAAGCCAAGCGGTAGCGGCGTTGGTTACGACTTTATAAAAATCGTTGTGACCGTGCCATTCGAGCATTCCGCTCGGAACTTCGGCATAGTGTCTTAAACCGTAAATGATACCCGCAACGCTTCTCGGCATTGCCGCGCCCGGGTAATTCACGCCAAACCCCATCGTATCGCAAGCGCGGATTTTAACGGGTATACCGCTCTCACGGGAGAGTTTCATAAGTTCAGCCGCAAACGGAACGACAAAGCCGTAAAAATCGGCTCTCGTGATGTCTTCGAAATGGCAACGCGGACGAATACCCTCGGACAAAGCGTCTTTTACTATGCCCAGATATTTATCCATCGCCTGACGGCGGGTAAGATTCATTTTCTTGAAAATATGATAATCGGAACAGCTCGTTAAAATACCCGTTTCTTTTATTCCCATGTCCTTGACAAGCTGAAAATCTTTCGAGTTTGCTCTGATCCAGCTGGTTACTTCGGGGAATTTCAATCCGAGATTAAGACAAGCTTCCACCGCCTTGCGGTCTTTGTCGGAATACAAGAAAAACTCCGACTGTCTTATAATACCTTTTTCGCCGCCGAGCCTTGAAAGAAGTTTATAAATTTCGACTATTTGCTCCACCGTAAAAGGAGAAACAGACTGCTGACCGTCTCTGAAAGTCGTGTCCGTTATCCAGATTTCGTCAGGCATATCGGTAGGAACGACTCGCTGATTGAATATCACCTTGGGAACGCTTTCGTAATCGAAAACGTCTCTGTACAGCTGCGGTTCGGTAACGTCCTGAAGCGAATAGCTGTATATTTTTTCTTCTAACAGGTTTGTTCTCTTGCTCTTTTCGATCATTATTTTAACTCCTTTATAAACAATTTAAGTCTTTCAAGCCCTTCTTTTATGTCTGAAAGCGAAATCGCGTAAGACAATCTTATACATTTGTCGTCGCCGAAAGCGAGTCCCGGAACGACGGCAACGCCCTTATTAAGAGCCGCGTCCGCAAACGAAAGCGAACCGTTAATCGGCGCACCGTTAAACTTTTTTCCGTAACAAGCGGAAACGTCTGCGAATACGTAAAACGCGCCTTTAGGTTCAATACAAACGACGTTTTCGGTATTCTGCAATACTTCTACCATATACTTTCTTCTTTCGTCGAAAGTTTTTTGCATTTCCGAGATAAACTTATCGCTTTCGGGAGAAGTCAATGCCTCTACCGACGCGTATTGAGATATAGAACACGGATTGCTTGCCGTATGGCTTTGCATACTCGCCGCCGCTTTTGCGATGTCGCGCGGCGCGGCGAAATAACCTATTCTCCAACCGGTCATCGCATAAGACTTGCTTACGCCGTTCACAACCACGGTATGCTCTTTCATATAATCGCTGCAACAAGCGATCGAATAATGTTTCTCTCCGCCGTATACGAGTTTTTCGTAAATCTCGTCGGATATAACGTATAAACCGTGTTTTTCTATGACTTTTGCAATAGATTTAAGCTCGTCTTCCGAATAAACCGCGCCCGTAGGATTGTTGGGCGAATTTATAATCACGCACTTGGTTTTTTCCGTTATCGCTTTTTCAAGCTGGTCGGCGGTCATTTTATAACCGTTTTCTTTTACGCAATCCACGTAAACGGTTTTCCCTTGCGCAAGCCCGATAAGTTCGGGATAAGTAAGCCAGTAAGGCGTTGGCAGAATTACTTCGTCGCCGGGATTAACCATTGCGCAAATCGCGTGATACAGCGAGCTTTTAGCCCCCGACGACACGACGATTTGCTCAGGCTCGTAATAAAGACCGTTATCTTTAAGAAATTTCTCGCAAACTGCTTTTTTCAGCTGAGGCGTTCCCGACGCGGGAGTGTATTTGGTAAAGCCTATATCGATGGCTTTCTTTGCCGCGGCGTTTATGTAATCCGGGGTATTGAAGTCCGGCTCGCCCGCGCCGAAACCTATGACCGAAATTCCTTCGGCTTTCATTTTTCTGGCTTTATCGGTAATTTCGAGCGTCAACGAAGGTTTAATGTTTTTTACTCTGTCCGAAATCATAAGTTTTCTCCTTTTTTATTCTTCGTCCGATCCTTGCGCCAGCCTGCTTTCTCTGTCGGCAATGCCGAGCGCGTCTATCATCTCATCTAAATCCCCTTCCATAAAACTGTCTATCGAATGAAGCGTAAGCCCTATTCTGTGATCGGTAATTCTCCCTTGCGGGAAGTTATACGTTCTTATTCTCTCCGAACGGTCGCCCGTGCCAACCTGACTTCTCCTGTTGTCGGAATATTCCTTATCCGCTTTGGATCTGTAATAATCGTATAACCTGCTTTTAAGAACTTTCATGGCTTTTTCGCGATTTTTGGTCTGCGAACGCTCGTCCTGACACAATACCACTATTCCCGTGGGAATATGCGTAAGCCTTATGCACGATTCGGTTTTATTTATATGCTGTCCGCCCGCGCCTGAAGAACGCAGCGTGTCTACGCGTAAATCTTTTTCGTCTATATTGACTTCTACGTCGGTTACTTCCGGCAGAACCGCGACCGTTGCGGTGGAAGTATGAACTCTGCCCTGAGACTCCGTTTCCGGAACGCGCTGAACCCTATGCACGCCGCTCTCGAATTTAAGCTTGCTGTAAGCGGATTTTCCGTTCACGGAAAAAACCACTTCTTTTATTCCGCCGAGTTCGGTTTCGTTGCTGTCGATTTCTTCCGTTTTCCAACGTTTTTTTTCGGCGTATTTAACGTACATTTTATAAAGCTCGTAAGCAAACAAACTCGCTTCTTCGCCTCCTGCGCCCGCACGGATTTCCATTATAACGTTTTTATCGTCGTCGGGGTCTTTGGGGAGTAAAAGAATTCTCAGTTCTTCCGCAATTCTGACAGACTTCTCTTTGAGTTCGTCCGTTTCCTGCAAAATAAGCTCTTTCATCTCCTTATCTTCTTCGGATAAAAGCGAATTGTTAAGCGTTTCGATTTCCGTTTCCGTCTTCTTGTATTCCGTATATTTTTCTACGGTTTCGCGCATATCGGCAAGCTCTTTGGCGTAAGCCTTCCATTCGTCTTTTTTCGCAATTACGTCGGAATCCCCTACGAGTTTGTTAAGCTTATCGTAACGCTCAAGCATTTTATCGAGTTTTTTAAACATTTACAATTCCGCCTTTACAATCCTGTCGATGCCTTCGAGGTCTTTATACGTCACGACGTTTTTATAAGCTTTTAACAGTCCGACAACCTCTTGCGCCTGACCGTCGCCGCATTCAAGCAGCAAAACGCCGCCATTTTTAAGATGTTTCTTTGCTTTTTTAGCTATAATCCGATAAAAATCAAGCCCGTCTTTGCCGCCGTCCAACGCCGAAACCGGCTCGAAGTCTTTTACCTCTGTTTGCAGAGAAGGTATAACCGAACTTTCTATATAAGGCGGGTTTGACACGATAACGTCAAACTCTCTGCCTTTAAGATTTTCGAACATGTCGCTCTCAACAAACTCTATTACCGCGCCGTTTAACGAGGCGTTTTCTCTTGCAAGACTCAGCGCGTCTGAAGAAATATCGCTTGCCGTCACTTTTGCTTTGCTTTGTTTATTTACGGCTATGGCAATCGCGCCGCTTCCCGTACACAAATCGAGAACTTCGGAATTTTCGTTGCAGAAAAGAAGAGCTTTTTCGACCAGCGTTTCCGTTTCCGGTCTGGGAATAAGCACTCTTTCATCCACCTTTACGGTGTAACCGTAAAAATCGGCGTTTCCGATGCAATACCAAAGCGGTCGCCCCGTAATGCGTTCTGCGACTATTTTATCGATTTTTTCCACGTCTTTGGGCTTAACGAGAGAATCGCTGTATACCTCGTTTCTTTTTATTCCGAGAGATAACGAAACAATCCACTCCGCTTCCGCCTTTTCCGTTATACCGTTGTCGCAGAGTTTTTTATAAACCCTTTCGGTAAGAGCGGCGCGTTTTTCCGAAACGACGAACTTCTGCGTCGGCAACGTTGCGTCCGCGTCTAACCTTAAAACCGCGTTAAAAGCGGTTATCGCGACTTCAAGCATATCTTCGTCAGGTTCTTTGGTCGTCAATCTTTGCAACAACAATCCCGGAACTTTAAGCGGATAAAACACGGGGTTTTCAGTTCCCGCAAGAAATTTCAGCAGCTCGTAAGAAACGCCCGCAACCAACGGCAAAAGCGCGATTTTTATCAGAACGCGCACCGCGTTGTTGAGAGTAACGCCGGAAGTGGCAAGAATCGACTCGAAACACGCAAACGCCAGAATGCTTATCACCATAACGAACACGATAAAAGTCGTTCCGCATCGATTATGCACGCGCGTACACTTTTTTGCGTTTTCGGGCGTAAGTTCAAGTCCTTTTTCGTAACACGATATGGTTTTATGTTCCGCGCCGTGATACATAAACGTTCTTTTTACGTCTTTTATTAGCGAACAAATGCAGATATATCCGATGAAAATAAGAAGCTTAAACCCGCCCTCGATAAAATTTTTCGCCCACGGATTAACGGAATCCCCTACAATCCATATCCTGAATTGTTGCGGCAGAAACATAAACAAAAAAACGGCAAGACACAATCCGAGAACGACGGATATCGTCCCTACAACGCTCATAACGTTTATTTTGAGCTTTTCGGCAAGCCACTTTTCAAATTTAGAAGGCTCGCCTTCTCCGTAAACGTCTGCCGAACGCATCAGAACAGCCGTACCTGAAAACAGGGACTGAAAAAAAGAAACTATGCCTCTGACTATGGGGATTTTGCGCGTTTTATTCGGTTTTAATCTTTGCGTTTCAAGACGAATTACGCCGTCTGCATCGCGCACGGCGATTGCCATAGACTTTGCGCCGCGCATCATAACGCCTTCTAAAACGGCTTGCCCGCCGATGGGTACTTTCTTTTCTTTTTTAGCCATAAAACCCCGGAACTGTTTCCGAAAAAAGTAATTTTTCCGGAAATCGATTTAAAAATAAACACGGCTTTAAAAGCTGTTACTTTCAAAGCCGTGTAAAAAATACTTATTTTGCTTTTCCGTATCTCTTGTTGAACTTATCAACACGGCCACCGGTGTCAACTAATTTTTGCTTACCGGTAAAGAAAGGATGACATTTGCTGCAAATATCAACCTTTATTACGTCTCCCTTTTTAGTCGAACCCGTCGTAAAAGTCGCTCCGCAGGCGCAACTTACGGTAACTTCGTGATAATCGGGATGAATTCCTTCTTTCATAACTACACCTCGTTTTTTATTTACCGTGTAATTATATATTATTTTCAATAAAAAAGTCAACTGATTTTCAGAGCGTTTTCACAAAATCTTTGAAAAACGCATATCGACCGTATTTTGCTTGATTTTTTTTTACGATTATAGTAAAATAAATTAGATTTGAAACTAAAAAGGAGCGTTATCGTAAAAATATGAAAGGCTGGAAACTTACCGAGCCGTTCAGGCTTGAATTGAAAGACGTTGAAGAACCGAGTTTTACGGTCGCGTCTTCTAAAGTTAAGGTAACAAAAGCGTTGCTTAAACTATCCGACTTATTACGTTATCGCGGAGACCTCGATTCCCGCGACATCGTTCTTGGCAGTTCCGGTATAGGCATCGTAAGCGAAACCGACGCTAATCTTTTGGGGCTTGAAAAAGGCAAACATATTTACGTCGATCCCAACAGAGAATGCAACAACTGTTATAACTGCAAAAACAAGGAGTATCATAAATGCTCCGATTTGCAGGTCGCGGGAGAAGATTACGACGGCTTTTTAAGCGATTTCGTTTCGGTCACCCCCGATAAATTGTTTATTCTCCCCGACAGCGTAACGGATTTCGAGGCGTTGTTTATAGACGATATTTCTCTCGCCGTTTCCATTTTCGACAAGCTTAATATTAAAAAAGGCGATTACGTTTCCGTTATAGGCGCAAACAATTTCGGAATTATTTTCGCGCAGCTCCTTATTTATTATCAGGCCGTCCCCATCGTTATGACTTTGGACGCGGAAAGTTACGATATAGCCAAAAGCTCCGGCATATACTATACGCTCGGCGCAAACGACAACTGGCAAAAAGAAGTATCTTCCATCACCAGCGGAAGAATGACCGACAAGGTCGTTTATATCGCAGATTGTGATATTCAGATTGCAAAGGCGTTCTCGCTCGCTTCGTTCGGCGCGTCGGTGGCGTTTACGGGCGTAACGACTAAAAGCACTTCCGTTTCTTTTATGCAGGCGATAAAAAAACATCTTGACATAACCTGCATCAACAACGGTTACGGCAACGCCACGACAAGCATTAACCTGCTCGCAAACAAGGCGATTAACCTTTCTTATCTTAAACTCGATACCGCAGCTTATGACGATATGCCTGCCGTGTTCGCTAAAATGAACGAAACTTATGAAAAAGACGGAAAATTTTACGAAACGATCGTAGATTTGATTTAATTCCGTTTAAAACGATAAAAACCGCCTGTCGGGCTTTTCCGCGACAGGCGGTTTTGTTTATATTCGTATAATTTAGTCCGCTACGGTAACACCGTCGGGAAGTTTATATTCGGTTTTAATTCCGTTTTCCGTCGCAACGTGTTCGACCTCTATCAGACCGTATGCCGTAGGGACTTTTCCTTTCACCCGTTTTAACCCCATAAGATCAGGCTTGATCCTGACTTTTTTGCCGATTGAATTCGCGGTTTATTGCTTCAATTTGAAATATTTCACCGAATTATTGAACGATATATCCTTAATCACGTTGCCGAAAAAATTCAGATCGGAAGTCATTTCTCCGTTCTCGATAAGCGTTCCAAAATAATTGCAGAGAATTCTTCTGAAATAATGATGACGCGGATAAGAAAGGAACGATCTGCTGTCCGTAAGCATTCCTACGAACGCGCCGATATGCCCCGTAGCGGTCAAGTCCTGCAGCGGGAAAAAGGATTTCGCTTTTTTCGTAAAAGACGCCGGCGCAGGCAACGTTCGCGTTCGTATCGACAGAACGGACGCAAACACTCCCCTCGTCTTTACGATTAAAGTAAAATAATCCGCGCAAAAATATGCAAAACGGAAGCCTGCG
>ULRP01048693.1_pt1 | contig 19316 bp, 14 predicted proteins | sample 1955521 | NCBI WGS metagenome assembly ULRP01 (sample SAMEA4835685, study PRJEB28245) | human gut metagenome | biome: gut microbiome; material: fecal sample | place: Denmark | collected 2008
CATCGCCGTCCTGCTGGTTTCTTTCGGCGCCTATGTATTTGCAAAACCGTTCATCTCCGACCCGCAACTTGTGATCGTTATTGCCGTTTGCCTGATTCTTGTAGCGCTTCTGTTCCTCTATTTCGCCATTAAGTACTGGCCGAAGAAACGCGCAAAGAAAAGTAAAAAGTCCTGATGAAAAAACTGTCTGACTGCGAGTTTTGTATTCTCAATATCGTATGGGAAAACGAGCCGCTTTCTTCCCGGGAACTGACGGCGCGCGTCGCCGGGGTTCTCGGCTGGAAGCGCACGACCACCTATACCGTTCTGAAAAAACTATGCGACGGCGGTTATCTTTCCAATCGTGACGCCGTTGTTACGGCGACCGTTCCGCGCGAGGAAGTGTTGGCAGAAGAATACCGCGTGCGGATAGCGCCCGCTTTTTCACATTCGCTACCCGATCTTCTTTCCGCGGCGCTTCGCGGCGTTACCCTGACCGACAGGGAGGCCCGTTCGCTGAAACGCCTGATCGACGCCCATCGGGAGAAAGCAGAGTAAAAGAAAAGACCGCCGTTGCGGTCTTTTCTTATTTGTCTTCTTGCGAAAGCAGTTTGTCGGGGCGGATCAGAGCGCAGATAATGGCGGCAAGTGACAGAATAATCGCGGCAATACCGAGAATCAGGTTCTGATTTAATAAGGCGAGCGTGATAAGTAGGCCCACGATCAATACGGCGATAATAGCCAGCGCAATGATGAGTTTTTTGTTCATAAGCGTTCTCCTGTTTGCGTTTTTTCCGTTTTGCTTTCCCATTGTAGCATATCCTTCGATAAAAATCAATAAATTTTTCGGAATTAAGAAAAAAATACGAAAAATTCTCTTGCATTTTCAGAATGTATATGCTATAATAGTCACGTTGACTAAAAAAATATCGTTTGACTGCCGGTATTGCCGGTGTCGCGTAGGAGGTGCTAAATTATGGCAAAGTGCTGTATTTGCGGTAAAGGTGTTGCGTTCGGTCACAATGTTTCTCACTCGAACCGTAAAACCAACAGAACCTGGAAACCCAACATCCGTCGGGTCAAAGCTGTTGTAGGCGGTAGCAACCAGACCGTTTATGTATGTTCCCGTTGCCTGCGTTCCGGCAAGGTTGAACGCGCATAATGAAAAGTGAGGATTGCCGGTGGCAATCCTCACTTTTTTTCTGTTTTTTCTTCATTTTCCGCTTCGTTTCGCGCGTTCCAAAGGCTTTTCACCGTGATGGCCGCTACCGGCCCCATGAGCATGCCGAAAAAGCCGAACAACTGCGCGCCCGTAACCATGGCGAACAGGGTAAGGAGCGGGTGCAGGCCGATTCCCGCACCGACAAGGCGCGGTTCGATGAATTGCCGTAAGAGCGTAATGAACAGATAAAGCAGAAGAAGCCCGACGCCCAGTCCCGGAAGCCCGGTAATGAATGAATAAAGCGCCCACGGAATCAGCGTAATGCCGATGCCGACAATCGGCAAAAGATCGACCACCGAGAAGATCAGCGCGAGTAAAAAGGCGTAGTCCCGCTGTAAGAGAAGAAGTCCCACGGTCAGCAGTGTGACGTTCATGATGAAAATGATCGTATACGAGCGCAGGTAGCGGAGACCTGTTCTGACGGTTCCGCTTTTCAGAACCGCCAGTATACCGCGGAATTTTTGCGGAACGGCATTGCGGATAAAGGCATTGATTTCGCTGAGATCCATGGAAAAGTATATGGCCGCGATAATGGTCACAATAAAGTAAAAGAGAATTCCGGGCAGAGAGGTCAGTACGGTCGCCGCGCCGGCCGTAATGTTCGTCAGCAGTTTTTCCGCCATGTTGCCGATCATGCGGTCAAACGCCTCCGCGCCGCTGTTTTCAAGCGGTGCGTCGCTTCGTGAGAGCATCGGCAGAATACGTTCCAGAATCCCGGAAAAAAAACGGCGGACATTTTCATAAAGGCCGCGGATAAGATCGGGATTGTCTTCAAGATAGGTAAGCAGGCGCATGGCTTCGATGAACAGCCGCCGGAAAAGAAGACCGACAAGCGCCGAAAGGCCGAATACAAAAATGAGTACGAGCAGAATACAGATCGGTTTATACGGGATTTTTGTGTGTTTGCTCAAAAAATTCCCGCACGGACGGACAAGATAGGCGGCAAGATAGGCAATAAAAAAGGGAAGAACAACCGCAAGAAAGTGGCGGAAAAGAAACCAGACGACAATACCGCCGCCGATGAGCGTGACAAGTATAGCCGCCGATTTTTTGAAATCGAATTTACCGTCTCCCAAAGCAAAGATACTCCTTTCCCGGTTCTTTCGATAGTATATGAAATTTTTCCCGGATATACGCACAATTTTCGAAAAATAAATAAAGGGACGCGTCATCCCGGATACGGAGAAATATATTTATGGTTATCATTGAAATGGAAAACGGCAAAAAGATCAAGATCGCGCTCGATCCGACGGCCGCACCGATCACTGTCGGAAATTTTGAAAAACTGGTGAAAGCAGGCTTCTATGACGGCCTCATTTTTCACCGTGTAATCAGTGGATTTATGATCCAAGGGGGAGACCCGACCGGTAGCGGGTACGGCGGCGCGGAAGAAAATATCAAAGGGGAATTCCGTATGAACGGCGTTCAGAATCCGCTCCGTCATGTTCGCGGCGTCATCTCCATGGCACGTTCGCAGGACCCCGATTCCGCGTCATCGCAGTTTTTTATCATGCACGCAGACGCACCGCATCTCGACGGTTCCTATGCCGCGTTCGGTAAGGTGACGGAGGGAATGGACGTTGTGGACGAGATCGCGTCGGTTCCCACCGATTACAGCGATCGGCCGCAGATTCCGCAGATAATGAAAAAGGTAACCTTGGTTGAGGATTGACCCTGCAAAAAAAGAAGAGGGAATGAGGCTTTTGCCTCATTCCCCTTTTTTATGGGTTTTGCGGACGTCTCATTCGCAGAGAACGTAAACGATCGTACTGCCGTCGGCAGGTTCAAGCGCAGGAGCGCGTTTGTAGGTTTTTTCGTCCAGCACAACGCTGACAGCAGTGGTGCTGTCTTCGATAGCCGCGACGAGGTAACCGTCACGATCAAGGTAGTAGCAGTACTGCGCTTCGCCTTCGCTGCTGCCTGCCATATAGATGTAGGCATTGCCGAAAGTGAAGTGACTGCTCTTCTGTGCGGTGATTTCCATGGTGTAGGTAACACCGGCGGTGAGCGCCATTTCCGTCAGAACGGGCGCGCCGCCGTAACCTGTGCTGTCGGAGCCGCGTGCAACGCTTGCGGGATTCGTCGTGCTGTACAGAACGGTGTCGCCCTGTTTCACGGCGATCGTTGCGCCTCCGACGGCGCCGGCGTTAAAGAGCATATCCATGTTGTAGACGCCGGTTTCCGGTACGGTGAAGTTCATGGTCAGTACATCGCCGACGCGCAGCATCTGATAGCAGACGCCATGGTCACGGCTGCCCGATGTCGACGATTTCACCACATCGGACGCAGAAGCGCCGCCGAGAACGACGGTACTGCCGTTGCGGTAGTTGCTGACCGGCGTGAACATCAGCGATTTGACAGCGAAGTATGCGCGGTTGTAGTACATACGAATGTTGTTTTCACCGGCGCGGAGATAAATGTAAACGTCGAGATCGGTGTATTCCGTCGAACTTCCGTTCAGGATACGCATGGTCGAACCCGTACCTTCGGGCAGGCTTTCATTCAGCATGAAGAGGTAACCGGTGTTGCCGGTTGCGGCTGTGTAGATCATGCGTACTTTGTAAAGGCCGTCGGCGGGTGCGGATACGGAGAAGGTGATCGGTGCGGCGTTGCCGGAGGAGGTCACATAGCCTTCGTTCGTCGTTTTGTCACCGGTCATGTCGTTATAGTCGACAACGGTTCTGTCGAGAGCAAAGAAAGCGCTGCCGAATGTGAAGTGACTGCCGCCGTTCAGGGTGATGTGCAACGTGTAGGTCACGTCTTTTGTCAGATACAGTTCTTCCATCAGCGGAGAACCGTTGTACGGCGTGCTGTCCGAACCGCGGGTGCCGTTAACGGGATTCGTTACGGAGCGGAGCGTATTTTCGCCCTCTTTCACCGAGATGACGGCGGCGCCGACGGTTCCGGCGGTATAGAGCATATCCATGCGGTAGATGCCGGTTTCCGGAACGGTGAAGTTCATGGTCAGTACATCGCCGACACGGATCATCTGATAGCAGTTGCTGTGATCGCGGCTGCCCGTGTTGCTCGATTTTGCAATGTCGTCCACCGTCGCGCCTTCTACGCGGACAACGCCGTCGCTGTAATCGGCGATGCGGACGAATTCCACGCCCGATACGGCGAAGGAGGCACGGTTATAGTACATGCGGATATTGTTTTCGCCGGCCTGGAGGTAGATGTGCAGATCCATGTTCTTGTAGCTGTCGGAACTGCCGTTCAGGATACGCACGGTGGCGCCGGTGTTGTTGCCGGTCGAAGTGTTGAACATGAAGAGGTAACCGCTGTTGCCGGTTTCGGCAATGTACTTCATATTCACGGTGTACAGACCGGCTTTGGCCGCCGTAACGGTAAAGGTGATCGGCGACGTGGTGTTGTAGGTGCTGACATAACCGGGCAACTTTGTTTTGTCGCCGCTTATATCGTCATATTCTGCGGTGGGACGGGCTTCGTTTTTCAGGTAGTAGTAAAGCGGTCTCAGATCGCGGTCGCCCGTTATCTCCAGAAGATCGTCGGTATATCCGCGGAATTCGGTATCCGGGAGCGCCGCTTCCGTGGGAGGAATCGCATTTTTGCCATGGCCGATCGTTTCGGTGGCAATCAGGTTGCCGTTGACGTCATAGAAGCGTACGGTGTGCGTTTCCGTGGTGGGAACGCCGGCGTTACGCATGATATCAAAGCAAGCCTGCATGGCAGGGCTGTTTTCGCGGATATCGCTGTCCGTGAGGTATACTTCATCGCTGATGGTGAGGTGGAGCGCCGATCTGTTCCGAAGTATGGTATCAAGACGGTGTTCACTTTCCGTCAGATTGATGTAATACGTACGTTCCGCGGTGATGCGGTATGCCTGCTGGCCGCCGACAAGCGCGGTTTTTTCCGTGCCGTTATCAAGGCACTTGATCGTTCCGGCGTTGACGGTCTGGAACGAAACATAGGTGAATTTCGTCGGGTTTTCCGGTTCAACGTAAATGACGTTGTCGTAATCGTGCCAATGAGAAGAGGCGCCGTCGTGATAAATAACGGTAGGAACACCGTCGCCGCGGCTGATCTCTTTGGTACATACGAAGTAGTTATGGTGCAGGGTATTGTATACGGTGGCATCGCCCAGTGTGGAGTTGCCGCCGAGCGTATACACAGCGCCGCCGTCGCGCATATCGGTGATGAAGTTATAGATATAGTTGTAGGCGATTTCGGCGTTTCTGATGTTGATTTTGTTGATGGAAGTGTCGGTGTTTTCCGTAAAGGTTTCGTAAATGCCGTCACCGTCCGTATCGCGGTAACTGCCGTACTTCCAGTTGTCGGTTGCGGCACCGTCTTCATAGATGTTGTAAAGCGTACCGCCCATGGCGCTCCACGACCAGCCGATGCTGACCGCCGAGTAGGCGGAGTTCAGAATGGAGTTGCGCAGAATTTTCAGTGTGTCCACCGATGCAATAACAATGCCGGGGGAGCAGGAGAGGGCTTCGCCGGTACCGTCTATCAGGTTGTCGGTAATGGTGATGTTCTTGTTACCGATAACGTTTTCCGCATAGGAGGACGTTCTCTGACCGAGACGGATGGCGGCGGCGCCGATGTGGCGGAATTCGGAACCCGTGATGCTGATGTCACGGCACCAGCCGCGGCAGTTCACGGCGTCGTTCGCAATTCCGTAGAAACGGCAGTTTGCAATGGTAAGGCCGATAATGTTTTCGCAATAAATGGCGGCTTCTTTCAGGAAGTGTACTGCAGAACCGTCAATTACCGTATGAATATCGCCGCCTTGACCGGCAACATAGCCGTGGTCGGTAACGAAATTGCATGCGGTCGCGGTAAAATCAATACCGGAGAAAGAAATGTTTGCGCAGTTGTTGAAGCGGAACAGATATTCGCTCATCGGAACCTCAAAATTGAGGGACGAGAGGGCCGTGCCTTCGGCGGGACGGTAATAAACCTTGCCGTTCGCGCGGTCATAGTAGAATTCGTTCTCGCTGTCGAGGAATGCAAGCGCGTTGGACAGATAGTAGTAACGCTGTACGGAGGTCGAATAATAAACGCTGCTGAGACAGTAGTTTTTAATAGTGTCCCAGTCCTCGGTGTTGATAACGGCGCCGTAGTAGGTGATGCCGTTGTGCTCAAGCGTTTTCGTGTAATCCACGGCGGTAACACGGAGGCATGCGATACGCCATTCAATGGTCAGCCACAGCTCGGCAGAGACAGGACCGCTTTCGGCAGAAAGCGTGCGGAGCAGTGCTTCATCCAGATAAATAACGTTCTCGGATGTAGGACCGTATGTACCTTTGTTTGCGTAGATAATGTAGCTTCCGTTTTTACCGGTGGCCGCCTGTTCGGCCGGTACACCGTTCACGTAAAGTTCGCGGAATGCCGGATAGACACCGTCGGTTTTCAGGGTTTCGGGCAGGGTGTAAACATAGTAATCTTTGCCGTCCACGGCGGTAAGGTCATTGCCTCCGAAAGCATAGCCTGCCGATATGACGGGCGATGCGCCTTCTTCAGCGGTGAAGGTAAGTCCCGCGGTGTGATTGTTCAGCGTAAACGGCTCGGTCAGACGATGGGTGCCGTCGCGCAAAACAATGTTGTAAGGAACGGTCGTGCCGTCGATACGTGCTTTTACCGCAGAGAGAGTGCGCAGTGCCGTCGCACTCGTTGTACCGTCACTTGCGTCGTCGCCGCTCACGGGATCGACGTAAAGCGTCGATACGTTGCCGGAATCACCTTCGGCATGCGATGAAAAAGCCGAAAAGGGAACGAGCAAAATACAGAGAGCGATGAGAAGAACGCAGGAGAGAATGCGGAGTCTTTGTTTTTGCGATTCGTAAGATGTTCGGTTCATAGTACTTCCTCTTTCTTTAATATTTGGCGTCCTGCCGATTATATGGTAACATATTTTTATCTTAAAACAAGTACAATTTGTAGAATATATATAAAAAAATATTTTAGTTTTCATAATATTTGGTAAAACAGAACAAATTATTAAGAATTTGTATCAAAAACCATGATTTATCGATTATCGACATAACGGGAGTGCAGGCGATTTACGGTGTTCCGCGATGGTCTTGAAAACCCCCATTAAATATAATGTAGAAAATGCTTGCAAAACCCGGAGCTGTTTGCTATAATATAAGCGAGAAAACTTGCTTGCAAGGGTTTTCGAGCGCATATTGCAACATGGAACGGTGCTTTCCTTTTGGAAAGCGCGTAGCAATGGCAGTTGCCGGAAAATAATTTTTCCGCGGTCCATGTTATAATATAAGAAAAAAAGCGGTACACACTTCGGCATTGTGCATAAACACGTCGGTCGGCATGAAAACGGTGCATGGAAGAAAACTTGCTTGCAAGGGTTTTGGGCGCATATGGGGCATGGAACGGTGCTTCATGACCGCTCATGCGCGGTTATCCGTAAAAATTCATGTTTCGTGAATACGGATTGCGGTCGACCGTTTTCCGAAGCGGCGCCTTTCTTTGGAAAAATGTTTTTCGCTGAAAGAGAGAAACCGCCGTTATCGCGGCAAATTCTTGACGTTGTATACCGACAGGACGAGACGTATGGCTTTGAAGCTCCGAAAGTGATATGACAGCGCCATGGGGAAAATCGTTTCCGAAAGGATAATCATGACAGTACGCGAATCTTATATAGATAGGTTTTTTACATGTTTACGCGGCGCATGTCCGGACAGCTGTTGCCGCGGTTGGACGGTCGTGATTGATTCCGCGGCCGCCGCACGTTTTCGTACGATAGCAAATCCGGAACTGAAAACGGTTGCCGATCACCTGACCGTAGACGCGGACGGCGACTGTATATTTGTTCCCCGCGCGGACGGGAGTTGCCCTATGTGGGATAAGGACGGATTGTGCCGCCTTTATCGGCAATGCGGGGAATCCGTTCTGGCGGAGACATGCCGCCGCTATCCCCGCCTCTATGAAATATACGGCGGTGTGCGCGAAGTGGCGATGGACGCTTCCTGCCCGGCCGTTTTTGATCTTTTATATGAAACCGACGCACCTTTTTCTTATACGGAATACACGGATAATGCGTTGCCGGAACCGCATGATATTGACCCGGATAAATATCGGGCGCTTCTGTCTTTGCGCACGGAAATGTGGCGACGGCTTAACGGTGACAAACCGTTTTTTTCTGTCGTATGCAATATACTGGCCAATGTACGCGCATGGCAGAACCGACAGAAAGAACGATCTGCAATAGCCGCGAAAAACGTTACGCTTCGTCCCGAAAGGGTATTGCGGCAGTGGGGTGGCTTTTTGCAGGAACTTGAAATTTTAAATAAAAAATGGAAACGAAAGATTACATTTTTGCAGAATTTTCGCGGAAATATCCAAAAGAAATCTTTGCCGAAAGACGCAGATCGGTTTTACCGCCGGTACTTATCCATGCTGATCTTTCAATATTTTCTCCGTGCGGTCAATGACGGACGCGCCGTGGAAATGCTGAAAGTGCCGCTGTTTTTCACTACCGTTCTTATGGCGCTTACGCCCGGCGGCGAACGCGATCTTCTGAAAGAAAACTGCCTCCTGATGACGCGGGAACTTGCTCATTCGGAGCAGAATCTGGCGGCAATCTGCGCCGCTATGCATCGGAGACGCATTTTTGACGACAATCATTTTATCGCATTGTGGGGGACTTAATGGACAAAATTGAAAAAACCAACGTGATGCGCACGCTGGATCAAAAAAAGATAGCCTATATTCCGCATTATTACGACGGAAGCGTTACGGACGGTATGACGATTGCCGAAACGCTGGGAGAAAATCCCGACAGTACTTATAAGACATTGGTGACGGTCGCCAACACGGGAACACATTATGTTTTCGTCGTTCCCGTGAATTCCACTCTGAATCTGAAACGGGCGGCTAAAGCGGTGGGCGTCAAATCGGTGGAAATGATAAAGCAAAAGGAACTTTTACCGCTTACGGGATATATTCACGGCGGCTGTTCTCCCATCGGAATGAAAAAAGCCTTTCGTACGGTCATTCATTCATTGGCGGAAACTTTTCCGCGGATATGTTACAGTGCCGGGCGCGTCGGTGCGCAGGTAGAAACATCGCCGCAGGATCTCATATCACTGATCCGCGCGACGGTTGCGGATATTGCCGATACAAACGAAAAGAGCGGGGAATGAGTGATGCCGGACGATAAAAAATATGTCATCCCGAACGGCACATATCGCCATTATAAGGGCGGTCTGTATGAAGTGATCGGCACAGCCATTCACAGCGAGACCGGCGAAGAAATGGTTGTTTACCGTGCGCTTTACGGCGAACGTGCACTATGGGTTCGCCCGGCGGGCATGTGGTTCGACAAAATAATGAAAAACGGAACGGAAATCACGCGTTTCACACGAGAGGATAACCCATGAGAAAATACCTTTATATTTTTCTGATCGCCATTGCGCCGATTATCGAATTGCGCGGCGCTATTCCCGCCGGTGCGGCCATGCATCTTCAGCCGATTCCCACCTATATATTTGCGGTGCTCGGCAATTTGTTGCCCGTGCCGATTATTCTGTTCTTTGTGAAGCCTGTTCTTATGTATATGAAACGGTTCCGCATTTTCCGCGGCCTCGTGGAATGGCTGGAAAACAAGGCAATGAAGCACAGCGAGAAAATGGAAAAAGGAGCCTTTTTCGGTCTTTTACTGTTTGTGGCCATTCCGCTTCCCGGAACCGGCGCATGGACGGGCGGACTTGTTGCGGCGCTTCTGGACATCAAAAAACGGTATTCGTTCCCGGCTATTATTCTCGGCGTTCTGTGTGCAGGCGTTATTATGACGCTTGTTTCCTACGGTGTGGTGGGAGGTCTTGATTTCCTGTTACCGAAAAGCGCGGCGTAATAAATTGAAAATATAAAACAAAAAGGAAGAGACGCGTTGTGTCTCTTCCTTTTTGTTTTCCGCTTGAAAGGAGTAAAATTCCCGGTTTTGCCGGGAAAGGTTCTGCCGGGAAAGGTTCTGCGGGGCAGGGCGTTCCCGGCTTTTTTTCTTGCAGAATGGTATCTGTACCGCCTGTCGGCGGGTTAAGAATACATTATTTATCGAGCAATTCCCGCAGTGCTTCGGCAATACGGCGGATTCCTTCTTTGATATTTTCATCACTCGCCGTGGAAAAATTCAAACGGAAACCCGGTGACGGCAGGTCGGGATCCGGTGAAAAGGTGTTGCCTGAAACGATGGCCACTTTTTTTTCGAGGCATAACGCGGCAAGGCGGGATGCGTCGTACCCGTCCGGGAGCGTGCACCACAGGAAAATGCCGCCGGTCGGTACGGTATGACGTACGTTCTTCGGAAAATGCGCGTCGATTTCGGAAAGCATCAGCGCACATTTATGACTGTACAGTGCGCGGATCTTTTCAATATAAGAATCGAGCGAATACTGTGTGATGAAGCGATAGGCGAGAAGCTGAGGGAGCATCGCTGTGTGCACGTCGTTTGCCTGCTTCATAATGACGGCGCGGTTGATAAAATCCCGATGCCCCATCATATATCCGAGGCGAAGTCCCGGAGCGAGAATTTTGGAGAAAGAGCCGCAATAGACCACAACGCCGTCGGTGTCAAAACTTTTGATGGCGGGGAGTTTTTTGCCGGTATACGAAAGTTCGCCGTAGGGATTGTCTTCAATAATCAGGATACCGTTTTCTTTTGCGCACGCATACAGCGCTTTGCGTTTTTCCACCGACATGGTGATGCCTGTCGGATTCTGAAAGGAGGGAATGGTATAAATGAGTTTTATATTTCTATGGGAGGCGATCGTTTGTCGGAGTATATCCATATTCATTCCGTCATCTTCCATCGGAACGCCGTAAAGTTTTGCGCCGTAGGAACGGAATGAATTCATGGCGCCGACAAAACTCGGTTCTTCAACAATAACGCCGTCGCCTTCGTTCAGGAGCACGCGTGCGGTGAGATCAATCGCCTGTTGTCCGCCCGAAACGGTAATCAGCATGTCCTCTTCGTTCCCGATATTTTCACGGGTGCGAAGCATGTCGGCAATCTTTTCGCGAAGCGGTGTGTACCCCTCCGTGACGCCGTATTGCAGGGCAAGGACTTTATCGTTTTTCAGAAGATCGGCGGCAATGGCGGCCAGTTCTTCGTTCGGAAACAGATCGGGGGACGGATTGCCGCCCGCCATGGATATGATGGACGGGTCCGCCATTTTTTTGAACATTTCGCGGATAGCGGAGCCGCGGACGCTTTGAATACGGTTAGCCGGCGTATATTGCATATAAGCTCCTTTTCACAAAAAATGTATACAAAAGATTACATTTGTTCAGAAATTATTTCGTAACGGCGGAATTTTCATTTTCCCTCGCATTGGCAAGCATCAATTTCAGTCGGTTCTCCTGATTGACCTTGGCCGCACTGGCGTCATAATCAATGGCGACAATATTGATTTCGGGATGTTTGTCCTTGATCGGTTTCATCATGCCTTTCCCGCAAATGTGGTTCGGAAGGCAACCGAAAGGTTGCGCGCAGACAATATTCTTTGCGCCGCTGTGCGCAAGTTCCATAATCTCTGCGGGAAGAAGCCACCCCTCGCCCATCTTGCAACCGAGACCGACGATACCTTTCGTTTCCGCAACGGTTTTTTCAAAAGGAGCGGAGGGACGGAAGCGACCGTCCTTTTCCATAATGCGGATCAGCGTCTCCTGCCGTTTTCTCATAAAGCGATAGAAGAAGCGGTAGAGAACAATGGAATGGCGGTGCATACGGTACAGTTCATGGTCGACAAGTTTATAACGAATGGTGAACAGGAAGAAGTCCACAAGCCCGGGAACCGTAACTTCCGCGCCCTCTTCGGTCAGAAAATCAAGAAGACGGTTGTTGCCGAAAGGGGAATACTTTACATAAATTTCTCCGACGACGCCGACGCGGACGGCATTTTTTTCACTCCGTTGCGGAATAGCGGCGAACGCGTCGAGAATACGGATATAATCTTTTTTCAGACGGCGGAAAGAAACGCCCTTTTCTTTCATTTCGGAGGCCAGCCGTTTTGTAAAGTCATGCGCCAATGCTTCCGCGTCGCCCGCATGCAGTTCATACGGACGAACCTGGTTCACAAGCGACATGAGAAGGTCGCCGTAAAACAGGCAGTAGAACATCTTATGCATGATCGGAATGGTCAGTTTGAACCCCGGATGGTGTTCCATATTGTTCAGGCTGAATGAGATAACGGGAACGTAGCCGTATCCCGCGCGTTCAAGCGCCTTACGGATCAGGAAAATATAGTTGGAAGCACGGCAGCCGCCGCCGGTCTGGAACATGATGAGCGCGATTTTATGCGGGTCATAGCGGCCGCTTTCAATGGCATGGATAAACTGTCCGATGATAAGCGTGGCGGGGTAGCAGGTGTCGTTATGCACGTAGCGGAGCCCCGTCTCAATAACGTTGCGCCCGTCGTCGTGCAGAAGTTCCGTTTTATATCCTTCGTTACGCAGAATCTGCAGGATAAGTTCAAAATGCATCGGGAGCATGTTGGGAGCGAGGATCGTATAGTCTTTTTTCATTTCCTCGGTAAAGGGAATGTATGCGGAAGTCATCAGACGTTTCCTCCTTCCATGGCACCGATCAGACTGCGCAGACGTATTTTAACGGCGCCGAGATTGGTAATTTCGTCAATTTTCAGTTGAGTATAGAATTTTCCTTTGCTTTCCAGAATGGAACGCACTTCGTCGGACGTGATGGCGTCAACGCCGCAACCGAAAGATACCATTTGCACAAGTTGCATGTCGGGGTTTTCGGTCACGAACTTGGCGGCGCGGTAAAGACGCGCGTGGTATGTCCACTGGTTCAGAACGCGTATTTTGTCGGGCGGTGTCGTGAGATGCGCCACACTGTCTTCGCTGACAACCGTGAAGCCGAGCGAAACCGCCAGTTTGTCGATGCCGTGGCTGATCTCCTCGTCAATGTGATAGGGGCGGCCGGCAAGCACCATGATCGGCATATGCTTTTCCCGCGCATAGGCAATGGCGCGCTCGCCCTCTTCGTGCACGGCACGGATATATGTCTGATAGGCGACAAATCCGCTGTGAACGGCTTTGGCAATTTCGGATTTTCCGATGTTGCCGAAAGTTTCGTTCAGATAAAGCGTAAGTTCGCGGGTCAGTTCTTTTTCATCATTTACGGAAAGATAGGGATAGAAAAATTTCGTTTTTTTCAGATCTTCGACATTTCCGGCAAGCAGTTCGGAATAGTAAGCGACGACCGGGCAGTTATAGTGATTATCGGATGCATGTTCGTCAACGTTGTAAGAAAGGCATGGGTAAAAAACGGCGTCCGGCTTTTCGGCAAGCAGATTTTCAATATGACCGTGCATGAGTTTCGCGGGGTAACACGCTGTGTCCGACGGAATTGAAAACTGTCCTTTTTCGTAGGTGGCACGTGTGGACATGCCGGATGTAATGACGCGGAAACCGAGCGAGCGGAAGATCGCATGCCAGAGCGGGAACAGTTCGTACATACCGAGCGCAAGGGGCATACCGACCGTGCCGCGTACGGCTTCTCCCTCGTCTTTTGCAAGCGTGAGGAGGTAATCGCGTTTATAAGCATAGAGGTTCGGCGTATCGGAGGTTTCGGATTTGATGCCGAGACCCTTTTCACAACGGTTACCCGAAATGTAGCGCCGTCCGTCGGAAAACGTATTGACGGTCAGGCGACAGCGGTTCATGCACTTGTGGCATGTCGCCGCCACCGCGCTATGTGTGAACGCGGCAAGCGCTTTGGGGGAGATAAGATCGGAATGGGTGCATTTCATTGCGTAAAGCGCCGCGCCGAATGCGCCCATAAGTCCCGCGATATTCGGCCGTATGACCGTGTGATGCAGTTCGTTTTCAAAGGCGCGCAATACGGCGTCGTTATAAAAGGTGCCGCCTTGCACAACGATATTTTCGCCGAGTTCCGCGGCAGAGGACGCACGGATCACCTTATAAACGGCGTTTTTGATAACGCTGACCGCGAGGCCGCCGGAGATGTCCGCAACGGTGGCGCCCTCTTTCTGCGACTGCTTCACGGAGGAGTTCATGAATACCGTGCAACGGCTTCCGAGGTTAACGGGAGCCTTACATTGTAAACCTTGCTTTGCAAAATCAGCGATATTATACCCCATGGACTTGGCAAATGTTTCGAGAAAGGAACCGCAGCCCGAAGAGCAGGCTTCGTTCAGCATGATGCTGTCAATGGCGCCGTTGCGGATCTTAAAACATTTGATGTCCTGACCGCCGATGTCAATAATGAAGTCGACGTCGGGGCGGAAGAACTTCGCCGCCGTGTAGTGGGCGATGGTCTCCACGATTCCGCAGTCCACTGAAAAAGCGTTGCGCATCAGTTCTTCGCCGTAGCCTGTAACAGCGCTTCCGGCAATGGTGATGCGGTCTTTACAAAGGTCATATATTTCCGCAAGGCGGGTTTTGATGACTTCAATGGGATTGCCAAGGTTGGATGCATAGTATGTATAAAGAATCTCTTTGTCTGCGGAGATCAGTACCAGTTTTGTCGTGGTACTGCCGCAGTCAATGCCGAGATAGGCTTTGCCGCGGTACGTGGCAATGTCCGCGGTCTTCACCGAGGCTTTCGCGTGCCGTTCGACAAAGGCCTCGTAGTCTTCTTCAGTGGCGAAAAGCGGCGGCAGGCGTTCGGCTGTCAGTTTGCGTTTTGCGTTTTTGATTTTATCAAGGAGCGCGTCGATCGTGAAAAGGGCATTTTCTTTTTCGGCATAATAGGTCGCGCCGAGCGCTACGGCATAAAGGGCGTAGTCGGGGAAAACGGCGTTTTCGTCCGAAAGCATGAGCGTCTGCTTGAAAGCGAGGCGAAGTCCTTTGCAGTAATAGAGCGGCCCGCCGAGGAAGAGCACTTTGCCTTCGATCTTGCGACCTTGCGCAAGACCGGCGATGGTCTGGTTGACCACGGCCTGATAAATGCTCATGGCAATATCTTCTTTGCGCGCGCCCTGATTCATGAGCGGCTGAATATCGGTTTTGGCGAAAACGCCGCAACGGGAAGCGATTGGATAAATACGTTCATATTGCAGGCTCAGGCGATCCAGTTCGTCAACCGTGACATCAAGAAGCGTGGCCATCTGATCGATAAAAGCGCCGGTGCCGCCGGCACAGGAACCGTTCATACGTTCGTCAATGCCGCCGCGGAAAAAGATGATTTTGGCGTCTTCGCCGCCGAGTTCAATAACGACGGAAGTATCCGGCTCACGGTTTTTCACCACTTCGCCTGTTGCAAACACTTCCTGGATAAAGGGAAGTCCCGCCTCTTCGGAAAGTCCGAGACCGGCCGATCCGGAAACGGCGACGGCAATCTGTTCGTTTTGCGTCAGCGGGCGAATAGCGGAAAGAAGTTCGGCCGTCTTTTCACGAACACGTGAAAAGTGGCGTTCATATTTTTCATAAACGGTATGACCGTCTTTGGTCAGAACAAGTTTTACCGTAGTGGAACCGATGTCTATACCGAGTAAATAATTCATTTAGGGCCTCCGGGTGTGCGGATTTTGAACGTTGCAAAATGCAACACCTCTATTTTATACTTTTTTTCGCGTTTTTGCAATGTTTTTTACAGAAATTTTACACAGAATAAATATTGCAGTGCAGAGAAATTGCGGTAACGGCAATAAGAACGTCAAAAATCCTTTTTTTCTCATTGACACACGAAAAAACTCATGTTATTATATAATATAAGGTAGTTATATCAGAATCAAAATTGTTTTCCGGATGGTAGGGGTTTACATATGAAAAAGATTCCGATTGTATGCATGATTGTTTTGATTTGTCTGACGGTGGGCTTCATTTTTTCAAAATCGCTTCCCGATCAGGAAACGTCCCAGAGCGAGAGCGACCGGGTGGGGGAAACAATCGTGAAACCCGTTCTTTCGCCGGTCATCGGTAAAGAGAATGTGACGGGTCATCTTGTGAGAAAGTTGGCGCATTTTTCGGAATTTTTCACGCTCGGAGCGGAAGTTTCCGTCCTTTTATGGCTGTTGCGAAAGAAAAATGCGCAGGCGTATATCAATGTGTTCGCTTTCGGCAGTGCGGTGGCTTTGTGCGACGAAACTATCCAGATATTCACAAAACGCGGTTCGCAGGTGCAGGACGTGTGGCTGGATATTGGCGGCGTTGCGTGCGGGATCGCGGTTGTCCTGTGTATACGCATACTGGTTTTTATATTGATGAAACGGAAAGCGGCATCATAAAACAACGTGTAGAAAGAAGGATTTTTCATGGAAAACGTCATGAAAACCATGACCGGGCTACTGAAAAGCGAGATAGACTCTTCGTGCTTTACGGCATGCGCCGCGTTTACGGACGATGAACTTCTTTCGCTGTATGAACTTTCAAAACATCATGACCTTGCCGCACTTGTCTGCGACGCGCTCGACCGCGCGCATATCCTGCCGGATAACGCTGTCGGGGAAAAATTCCGTAAAGAACGCCTGATTGCTATGCTTCATACCGCAAAACTGGAGTATGAGATTCCGCGCATAACCGCCGTTCTTGAACGGGCGCAGATTCCGTATATCCCGCTGAAAGGCGCCGTGATACGCCCGCTCTATCCGGAACCGTGGATGCGCAATAGTTGCGATATGGATATTTTCGTACGGGAGACCGACCTTATGTCCGCGGCGGCCGCCGTGGAACGGGAACTTGGCTATCGTACGGACGGGAAGAAAGGGCCGCACGACCTGCTCTGCGTGTCGCCGGACGGCCTGCATCTGGAATTGCATTATACGCTTATCGAGGATTCCGCGGCGGGCGCTATGGCGGATAAACCGCTTGCCGGGATAGAAAACTTCATGATCCCGACCGATAATCCGTACCGTTTTCGCCTGTCCGAAGATATGTTCTACTATTATCATATCGCCCATATGGCAAAGCATTTTTTGCATGGCGGGTGCGGCATAAAACCTTTTCTTGACCTGAAGATCATGCGGGAAAACAGGGAGCGGGATAACGCCGCAACGGAAAAATTACTGGCCGCGGGCGGACTTTCCGCATTTGCAAAAACGGCGGAGGAACTTTCCCGCGTATGGTTCGGTACGGCCGAACACAGCGACCTTACGCGCCGTATGGAAGCCTATGTTCTGGAGGGCGGCGTTTACGGGACGACGGAAATGCGCGTAGCCGTTCAGCAGGCCAGAAAAGGCGGTAAATTCCGCTATATCCTGTCGCGCCTATGGCTTCCGTATGACGCACTGAAGTTTAAGTATCCGTCGCTTGAGAAGCATAGATGGCTGTTGCCGCTTTATGAACTTCGGCGTTGTTTCGGATTGATTTTCGGCGGCGGCGCACGAAGAAGTCTCCGGGAATTCCGTATAAACAACCGTATCGACGCTTCCGAAACGTGCGATATGAATGATTTGCTTTCGCGCCTCGGTCTTGATAAATAAAACAGCGGCAAGGCATTATGCCTTGCCGCTGTTTTATGGTTCAGCGTCCGAGAAGGCTGAAGTTGATGACAAGATATGCAAAGACAATGGATACCATGGAAAGCAGTTTGATCAGAATATTGATGGACGGACCCGAAGTATCTTTGAAAGGATCGCCCACCGTATCGCCGACAACGGTAGCCTTATGCTGTTCGGAGCCTTTTCCGCCGTGATGGCCGCTCTCCACGTATTTTTTCGCATTGTCCCACGCGCCGCCGGCATTGGACATGAAGATGGCAAGCAGGAAACCCGATGCCGTTGCGCCGGCCAGCATACCGACAACGCCCTGATAGCCGAGGACAAGACCTGCTACGATCGGAACAATCACGGCGATGACGGACGGGAGGATCATTTCGCGAAGAGAAGAACGCGTGCAAAGATCGACGCAGGCGGCATAATCCGCGTGCGCCTTTCCTTCCATGAGTCCCGTAATCTCGCGGAACTGCCGCCGTACTTCCAGAACGATGCTCTGCGCGGCGCGGTGAACGCTGCCCATCGTGAGCGCGGCAAAGATAAAGGGAAGGCAGGCGCCCACAAAGAGACCGACGAGAACCAAAGGATTCATAAGGTCAAACGAAAGACTTGCGGAGGGGGAAAGCGTTTTTACTTTGTCGACATAGGAGGCGATCAGCGCCAGCGCTGTCAGCGCGGCGGAACCGATGGCGAAGCCTTTGCCTGTGGCCGCGGTCGTGTTACCGAGAGAATCAAGCGCGTCCGTACGTTCGCGTACTTCGGGCGGGAGTTCGGCCATTTCGGCAATGCCGCCCGCGTTATCCGCAACGGGACCGTAAGCGTCCGTTGCCAGTGTGATACCGAGCGTTGAGAGCATACCGACCGCCGCAAGGGCAATGCCGTAAAGTCCCATTGCGGGATCGGCGATCGTACCGCCCGATACAAAGAACGCTACCAGAATACAGGCCGCAATAATGATGACCGGCATCAGCGTCGAAAGCATGCCGAGTCCGAGCCCGCTGATAATGACGGTCGCAGTGCCGGTTTCGGAAGAGGCGGCGAGTTTTTGCGTGGGTTTATAGGTGTCGGACGTGAAATATTCGGTAAACGCACCGATCAGCACGCCGGACACGAGACCCGCGATAATGGCAAAATACAGGCCAATCTTATCCCAGCCGAGAACAAATCCCACAATGAACAGGGCGGCCACGGCGATCAGCACCGCGCTGAAATAGGTGCCGCGGCGAAGTGCGGAAAGCAGTTTTTTCTGTTCGGTGGATTCGCCGGTGCGGACAAAGAAACTGCCGATGATCGACGAAATAATGCCCACTGCCGCAAGAAGAAGCGGAATGGCCATAGCCTTGAATTCTCCGCGGAAAGCGGAAACGCCGAGCGCCGACGCCGAAATGACCGAACTGACATAGGATTCGTAAAGGTCGGCGCCCATGCCGGCAACATCGCCCACGTTGTCGCCCACGTTATCGGCGATAACCGCCGGGTTGCGGGGGTCGTCTTCGGGGATTCCGGCCTCGACTTTGCCGACAAGATCGGCGCCGACGTCGGCCGCTTTCGTGAAAATACCGCCGCCGACGCGCGCAAACAGCGCAAGCGAGGAGGCGCCCATGCCGAATGTCAGCATAGCGCCGCTCAATGCGGAAGCGTCATATTTCAGCACATATTTGAGCAGTATGAACCAGAAGGAAATGTCGAAAAGACCGAGACCGACCACCGTG
>ULRP01012099.1_pt1 | contig 19252 bp, 21 predicted proteins | sample 1955521 | NCBI WGS metagenome assembly ULRP01 (sample SAMEA4835685, study PRJEB28245) | human gut metagenome | biome: gut microbiome; material: fecal sample | place: Denmark | collected 2008
TACATACCACGATAATGTGGAAAAAGATACAATGTTGTGGTTGGTATCTTGAGCCTTCCTATTATCGCTATTGGTATTGTATATTTCTTGTTATCAAAAAATATTTTTGATAATCCGGATTTTTGGTATGGATATATGGCATATTTCGGAACTGCCTGTTTAGCTATGGTATCATTATGGCAAAATGAAAATGCAAACAAAATAAACAATAGATTGGATAAATTACAAGAAAATGAATTTACACCAACTTTATTAATCACCGGATTGCTTGGCATATCTAATCTTAAAGTAACTTATAAGGATCTAAAAAATAAAAATGACATTTTTATAACTGAAATGCGTACTAAAGATAATGAAGTGAATTTAGGATATGCGGTTTGCCTAATAGATGATGATTTTAGTCAAGATAAATCTCGTATTCCACGCATATATGAAATCCACTTAAAAAGTGTTAACAAATCTTTGATTACAAAGATCGAGGTGATAAACATATCTTTTATGGGAGAAAATTTCCAACAAAAATATCCGATTAACAAAAATATAGAAGTTTCTATAAATAACTATGATGAATTCATATTGTTTATTTATCATTTTTCTGATGTTTATAAAGACTACAAAAATTCATTTTCATTGTCTAGAAAAATGAATCTTAAAATACAGATACATACTTCTTTAAGTAAAGTTTTTGAAGAGAATATAACCGTTGATAAACACTTTGTAGAAAAGGGTTTTAAAGAGCACCCTGATGGAAATGTAGAAATGATGGTATCATCTTCATTTGAAATAAAGGAAATTTCGAAAGACAAATAAGGTTTTACAATCAAAAATAACTATTAAAAAAGAATTACTAAACTATATTTTATAAGGTTTAAAATTTAGAAATGGGGGAATATAATGTCAGTTGATCAATGCCAACGAATTGTTAATACACTTGATAAAGAAATCACTGATCTTGAAAAAAAGAAAGCGGCAAAAGACAAAGAAATTGCTTCTTTACAAGGTAAAGTCAACACAACTAATAAAAGTATTACAAAAAACACATCTCCATCTATGCTCAGTAGCAAGTTAAGACAAATTACCGACTGGGAAACGGACATAGCTAAGAAATCAAAAGAGAGTGCTGATTTGTTTGCAAAAATAGCAGATAAAAGAAAGAAGCGTTCTGAAGCGTACCTTAAACTACAAAAAGCTCAGCAAGATGAACAGAAAAAATCTGATAAGCAAACAGCTAAGATGATTAAGGATTATGAAAATCGTATTAATGAGCTTCAGAGACAGGCTATGCAGCAAATCATACAACCTCAACTACATTACATAAGTCAGAAGGATGAAGAATATGATGTATTCATATCTCATGCATGGGAAGATAAAGAGGACTTTGTTGACGAACTAGTAACCGAGATGCGTAGGCTTGGTATTAAAGTTTGGTATGATACCGACAGACTAAAATGGGGCGACTCAATGCGTGAGAAGATTGACAAAGGATTAAGCAAATCTCGTTATGGTGTTGTGGTGCTTTCGCCTGATTATATTCGTGAGGATAAATATTGGACAAAATCCGAGCTTAATGGACTATTCCAAGTAGAAACAATCAACGGAAAGACTATTCTTCCTATATGGCATAAGCTAACAAAAAAACAAGTTACGGAATATAGCCCAATAATTGCGGATAGAAAAGCGTTAACGACATCTGATTATACAGCGGAAGAAATGGCTAATACATTGAAAGAGTTATTTTTTGATATAGAGGGAAAATAAATTGGACAAACTCAAAATGCAAATGGCAAATAAAGCTGTCGTAAACTTTAGAAATAGGCAGAAATGTTACCAAATGCTGTGAGTGAAATGATTAGTGAAGGTTTGATAAAAACGAAAGAGTCGAAAACAGCCGAAGAAGAAGTTCGAGCTGGTGCAGAAAATAAATACGTTGAAGGTGAAATTAAAAAATGCAAATTGACAAAAAAGAAAATCTGAAAATAAGTGAAGAGTTCGTACCGTTTTATGATTTTCTTAATTATTGTCGTGCTTCTTTTTTGAGTATAATTGAATATGTAGATAAAAACCATCTTTCTGACGAACCTATTAATTATAAATCAGACAAAGATAGAGTGATTTTTGAAGATGTTTGTAAAGATAAAGATGCAGAACAGTGGCTGATCGATAACGGATATAAAGATGTTGTTTTTAATTTCTATTTTAAGCACTTATTTTTCTCTCTTCTTGTTGATTTTTGCAATTACTATAACGCTTCTATTGATATGGCTTTTAACGGAAATATTTATGTTGCTTGGGCATTGTTGCGTAAACCACTTCAGGAAACGTTGGCATATATTGAATGGTTATACGTTGATAAGGACGAGCTACTTAAATTGATGATTGAAAGTAATGATGTAAAAAGTTATGAGATAATGAACAAGAAAAATAAAATAAAAATAAAGGAGCATATTGATAAAATTCAAAACTGCAAGTCGACAGAAATATTAGATATATATGATTTTCGATATAGCTATGACAAAGAGTTAACACTAAACGGAATTCTTCAAGCAGCAAATCATCTAATTACAACAAGACCTGTATTGAAAACTTCTCCGTCTGGATTAAATTTTATATTCCAAAATGGTGAAAGAATTTACAGAGATACTGGGTTTTACTACACAGCCATTTCTTATGTTATGACGTACACAATGGATGTTATTATGAAAATATTTGCAGATATTGCTGATTTAAGTGAATATACTCGTGCAATGAATTCTTTAAATTTAAAACTAAAAGAATTGCATACAATGTCCAATCAAATAGATTATAAAAAAGCCAAAGAATTATTGGAATTAGACCTGATACCTGTTTATTGCCCGGTATGTGGTCAGTCAAACAGTAGTGATGAAATGTGGATAAAATTTGCATATAGTCATTTTGAATGTAGTAAATGCCATAACAAAATAAACACGTATCAATATTTGTTTGATTTTGAGGACATTACGTTTGTAAATGAAAATCATAAGGATCATAATAATGGACAAGTTTAAAATTTAAACAGCAAATAAGGCTGTCTAAAACTTAAAAAACCGGCAGAGATATCACGGAATATCTTAACCAAAATGATTTGTGAAAGTTTGAAAAACCTGATCGAGCAGAGAATAAATTAAAGGAAATGTTTGAAAAAGCATTGAGAAATTGTAGTAAAAAAATTTGGAATGAATAGGAGAAAATAATGGAAATCTTAAATATAATAGCACTTATCTTTGTGCCAATTTTCGCAGTTGTCGTTGGACAAAAATTACAACAACGAGCCCAGAAGCGAAATGATAAAATGCAGATATTCAAAACATTGATGACAAGCCGAATTTTTGGATGGACAAACGAAAGTGTTCAAGCTATGAATCTAATTGATATTGTTTTTGCAGATGATAAAGCTGTACGGAAACAATGGAAAGTTTGTTTTGATAAAATGTGTGTGGAGAATCCGACCGAAACGGAATTATCTAAAATCAAAACTGAAAGAGAAAAGCTTTTGGAAACAATGGCAAAGTCGTTAGGCTACAAAGATATTATTACATGGGAATCTATACAAAATCCATACATACCAAAAGGTATGGCGGAGTTAATGGAACAACAGCAAGCATATCAAAAGAATCAATCTATACTCATGGAGCAAATGAAAAATATAATGCAGACAAGCAGAAAGGAAGAAACAAATGGACAAACTCAAAATGCAGACAGCAAATAAAGCTGATGAAAACTTTAAAAAACTGGCGGAGATGTTCCCGAACGCCGTAACAGAGACGATCAACGAAAACGGCGAAGTAGTTCGTGCGATTGATAAAGATGTGCTGATGCAGGAAATCAACACAAAGGTAGTTGACGGTAACGAGGAACGCTACCAGTTTACTTGGCCGGACAAGAAAAGGTCTATCCTGCTGGCAAACGCACCGATAGCGAAAACGCTGCGACCTGTTCGTGACAATGAAACAACTCCAACTGGAAGTGATAGCAACGGAAATCCTTATTGCAGTAGCGGCAGCGTTGATTTTGAGAATACTGAAAATCTCTATATTGAAGGAGATAATCTTGAAGTATTAAAACTTTTACAAGAAACCTATCTCGGCAAAATCAAAATGATTTACATAGACCCACCTTATAATACAGGTAGTGACTTGGTATATAATGATGATTTTTCACTGTCAACTGAGGAGTTCTTGCATAACAGCTTTCAATACGATGATTTAGGCAACAGACTTGTAGAAAATACTGATAGCAGTGGTAGGTATCATACTGATTGGCTAAATATGCTCTATCCTCGCCTAAAATTAGCAAAAGACTTATTATCAGAAGATGGTGTAATTTTCATAAGTCTTGATGATAATGAAGCAGTTAATTTGAAAAAAATATGCGATGAGATTTTCGGTGCGGTAAACTTTGTTGGCCAAATTACTGTTGTTGGTAACCCAAGAGGGCGAGATTACGGTGGAGTAGCTCGTATGCACGATTATTTATTTGTATATAAAAAATCACTGGAAGCGACCATTAACTTAATTGAAGACTCAGAAAATGACTTTAAATTGTTTGATAACTTAGGCGGATTTGAGTTACGAGAACTTAGAAATAGGAATGTAAAATTCAATAAGGAAAACAGACCTAACCTGTATTATCCCTTCTATATCAATCCAAATGAAGAAGATGAACACAGTTTGCATACAATTTCTCTTGATCCAATGGAAGGGTGGATTGAATTATATCCACTTGAATCACAAGGGATAAATACTGTCTGGAGATGGGGAAAACAAAAATCGCTTGAAAATCTCAACATAAATATCAAAGCAAAGCCTATGCGAAACGGCAGCTATATGATTGTTGAAAAATACCGTGAAAGTCGCAGGATGGCACGCTCTGTTTGGTGGGATAAAGATACCAATACTGAGAAAGGGACGCTTCTTGTTAAAGATTTGATGAACGGAAAGGTATTTGATTATCCAAAACCTGTTGAAATGCTTATGCGTATACTGGAAATGGGTACTAACTCTGATGAAAAAAATGTTGTTATGGATTTCTTCTCAGGCTCATCAACGATGGCACACGCTGTTATGCAACTGAACGCAAAGGATGCCGGAAATAGACAGTTTGTAATGGTTCAGTTACCGGAAGCAACAGATGAAAAGAGCGAAGCGTACAAAGCTGGATACAAAAATATATGCGAAATCGGCAAAGAGCGTATTCGTCGTGCCGGAGCAAAAATTAAGGAAGAAAGTCCGTTGACTACCCAGAACCTTGATACAGGTTTCCGTGTATTAAAATGCGACAGCACCAATATGAAAGATGTTTATTATAATCCTGATAAATACGAAGCTGACCTTTTCAGTATTCTTTCAGATAATATCAAAGAGGACAGAACACCGGAGGACTTGTTGTTCCAAGTGATGCTTGATTTGGGCATTTTGCTTTCAAGCAAGATCGAAGAAACAGTGATGGACGGCAAGAAAGTTTTCAGTGTTGCCGACGGCTTTCTGATCGCCTGCTTTGATGAGAATGTGACGGAAGAAACCATTACCGCTATCGCAAAACAAAAACCTTACTACTTTGTTATGCGTGACAGCTCTATGGCTAACGACAGCGTGGCTACAAACTTTGAGCAGATTTTCGCTACATACAGCCCAGAAACGGTTAGGAAGGTACTTTAAGATGAAGTTATCAAATCAAGAAATAGGGGCATTTATGCTTCTGTTCAATAGAAATGGTTATGTTTTGGATTTTTCGACACCCCAATTTGATATCTTTACTTTGAATAGTGTAGGAATTGCTTTGTGCGAAGAATACAAGCTCTCAAAAGGAAAATCATTGTCTTCATATATAAATCAGGCTTCTCCTGAGTCGGTAATAACCTTGTTGAAAGATTTATTTGAATATTATGAGGAGAATTATGAAGGTGAGTTTACTCCGCACGAAGACTCTTATTGGGGCGAATATAAACAATCATATAATGCTGAATATGCAAGACTATATAATAAGTGTAAGGAGATTGCCATACGTGTTTTTGGCAGTTCGATTCCATTGATAAAGGAAGCTGAAAAACTCAAGGAATCCTTTTCTAGCGACTATTTAAATGCTCAAATAGACTTAATGTTACAAATGCAATCAACCAATCCGACCGAAGCTATTGGAAAAGCAAAAGAACTAATTGAAAGCTGTTGCAAGACAATTTTAGAGGTCAATAGTCTTGAATATGATAAGAATTGGGACGTAGGAAAATTAACTGGAGAGACGATGAAATTGCTTAAACTAATGCCTAGTGATATACCTGAAAATGCTCCGGCAGCGGCTGAGATGAAATCGCTTTTAGGGAATCTTCGTGCTATCGCTACAAATATGGCTGCATTACGTAATCCATACGGTAGCGGTCATGGCAAGAGTGCTACATATAAAGGGTTGACTGAGCGCCATGCAAAACTTGCAGTTGGTAGTAGCATAACGTTGACCAGCTTTTTGTGGGAAACACACGAGGAAAGGAGGCAAAAGAATGAAGTTTAATTTTAAGATACAACAGTACCAAACCGATGCCGTTGACGCTGTGGTAAAAGTGTTTAACGGACAAGGGTTTTATGATAAAGTCAGCTATATCCGTGACCTCGGTAAAATCAAACCCAAAGATACGCAGATGATGTTTGGAATGACAGACGAGGAAATGGAATTGTATGATCCAATGAATGATACCGGATACAAGAACGAAATACTTGAGATTTCTGATGAGCAGCTTTTACACAATATTCAAAGACTGCAAAGTGAAAACAATATTAAGCAGTCACCTTCCCTTGTCAAGGATTTAGGGCGCTGTTCTCTTGATATTGAGATGGAGACTGGTACCGGTAAAACCTATGTATATATCAAGACAATGTTTGAGCTGAATAAGCGATACGGCTGGAGCAAGTTTATTGTAGTGGTGCCAAGTATTGCGATCCGTGAGGGTGTGAAGAAAACTTTTGAAATTACCACCGACCACTTTATGGAGCATTATGGCAAAAAAGCCCGTTTCTTTATTTACAACAGCTCTAACTTGAATCAGCTTGATAACTTTTCTTCTAGTTCCGGTATCAATGTGATGATTATCAATACACAAGCTTTTGCTTCTTCCTTGAAAGAGGATGGCAAAAGCAAGGAAGCTCGTATTATCTATTCCAAGCGTGATGAGTTCGGCTCTCGCCGCCCCATTGATGTAATTGCTGCAAACAGACCGATTATCATACTGGACGAACCGCAAAAAATGGGTGGAAATGTAACGCAAAAGGCACTGAAAAACTTCAATCCCCTTTTCAGTCTGAACTACTCAGCCACACACGCTAAGCAGCATAATACTGTCTATGTCCTTGACGCTCTTGACGCATTTAATAAGCGTTTGGTTAAGAAAATCGAGGTCAAAGGTTTTGAAGTCAAGAATTTCAGAGGTACAGACAGTTATTTATATTTAGAGCAAATCGTTTTGTCGGCAAAGAAACCACCGATGGCAAAAATTGAACTGGAAATTGGCTATAACAAATCGATTAACCGTGAAACAAGAATTCTCGGCGTGGGCGACGATCTCTATTATGTTTCGCAGGAAATGGAGCAATACAAAGGCTTTACGATTTCTGAAATAGATCCGCTTGCCGGAACTGTCACCTTTACAAACGGTGAAGTAATCAAAGCCGGTGATGTGGTGGGTGATGTATCGGAAAAAGATATGCGCCGTATTCAAATCAGAGAAACAATCCTCTCCCACTTTGAGAAAGAGGAAAAGCTTTTCAATATGGGAATCAAGTCACTGTCATTGTTCTTTATTGACGAGGTTGGAAAGTATCGCCAATATGATGAGGACGGTAATGAAGTTCTCGGAGAATACGGACAGATGTTCGAGCAGGAGTATGTGAACGTTTTAAATGAGTATCTAACGCTTTTTGATACCCCTTATCAAAAATATTTGAAGTCTACTTGCAGCGATGTTACAGCAGTACATAACGGATATTTCAGCATCGACAAAAAGACGGGCAGAAGCATTGACAGTCAATTAAAGCGTGGTAGTGAGTTCTCTGATGATATTTCCGCTTACGATCTCATATTGAAGAATAAGGAACGCTTGCTTTCCTTTGAAGAACCGACGAGATTCATCTTTTCTCACTCAGCACTTCGTGAAGGATGGGATAATCCGAACGTTTTTCAAATCTGTACATTAAAGCATTCCGACAGCAATACTGCCAAACGCCAAGAAGTTGGGCGTGGACTTCGACTTTGCGTTAATCAGTCCGGCAACAGAATGGATATAGAAACCTGCGGAGACAGTGTACACGACATCAATATGCTGACTGTTATTGCAAGCGAAAGCTATAAAACCTTTGTAACCGACTTGCAGAGTGATATTAAGACAGTCCTTTACGACAGACCTACTGTTGCTACAAGCGAATACTTTGCCGGTAAGTATGTCAAAGTAAATGATGTACCGACACTTATTACGGATGAAATAGCGAATGATATTGAGTTCTACCTTATTTCAAATGGATATGTAGATAAGAAACGCAAGGTTACAGATAAGTATCGTGCTGATGCAGCGAACGGAACTATAGCACCGATGCCTGAAGAATTGGCTCCGATGGCAGAGGGAATTCATACCCTGATTCAGTCTGTCTATGACGACAGCATACTTGACAATATGTTTGAGGATGGACACGAGTCAAAGGTCAAGGATAACCCGCTTAATGAAAATTTTGCAAAGAAAGAGTTTCAAGCTCTTTGGAAGCAGATTAACCGCAAGTATGCATATACGGTTGACTTTGACAGTGAGGAGCTGATCAAAAAGGCTATCGATCACATCAATGAGAAGTTATTTGTTTCTGAACTTCAATACACAACTACAATAGGTCGCCAAAAAGCCAAAATGGATGAATATGAAGTTGGTCGTGGAGCGTCTTTCAGCGGCGAAAAAACAAGAACACAGACATTGAAACACGCTGAGACAAGCCAAATTAAATATGACCTGATTGGCAAAGTGGCTGAGGGTACAACGCTCACAAGAAAGACTACTGCAAGAATATTAAAAGGACTTAGAGTAGATAAATTATATATGTTTAAAAATAATCCTGAAGAATTTATCTCTAAAGTCATCAGACTTATCCGAGAGCAAAAGGCAACGATGATTGTTGAACACATATCTTACGACCAAATTGAGGGCGAATATGACAGCACCATCTTTACCGCAGAGAAAAACACACAGAGTTTTGATAAAGCTTTTCTTGCCAAAAAAGCAATTCAGGACTATGTGTTCACAGATGGTTCGGCTGATAAGAGCATTGAAAGACGGTTTGCAGAAGACTTGGATGCTGCCGAGGAGGTATGTGTGTATGCAAAACTGCCGAGAACGTTCCAAATTCCTACGCCGGTAGGAAACTACTCTCCCGACTGGGCGATTGCTTTCTATGAAGGAACCGTAAAGCATATCTTTTTTGTGGCAGAAACAAAAGGAACAATGGAAAGTCTCAATCTCAGACCGATTGAAAAAGCAAAAATAGACTGTGCAAAGAAACTGTTTAACGAGATGTCTACAAGCAAAGTTAGATATCACGATGTGGATAGCTACCAGTCATTGCTGAATGTTATGGCGTCAATGAAGTAGGTATAAAATTTTGAAACTTGGTTAAATAAAAAATGAAAGGAGCGTAGAAAGATGGATGATAATAGAACATATATTGCGATAGACCTGAAATCTTTTTACGCTTCTGTTGAGTGCAGAGAGAGAAATCTTAATCCGCTGACCACTAATCTTGTGGTGGCAGATAAGAGCCGTACCGAAAAAACAATATGCCTTGCGGTTTCACCGTCACTTAAAAGTTTTGGTATTCCCGGACGACCGAGGTTATTCGAAGTGGTGCAGAAAGTCAAAGAAGCCAATGCTGCCCGAAAATGGAAAGCTCCAAAACATACTTTTGTCGGTTCGTCCTATAACTATGAGGAGCTGAAAATCAATCCGACATTAGAAATTGATTACATTGTTGCTCCTCCCCGTATGGCGTATTATATGGAGTACAGTACGAAGATTTACAATATTTATTTGAAATATGTCGCACCGGAGGACATACACACCTACTCCATCGATGAAGTATTTATGGATGTCACACATTACTTGCAGAGCTACAAGATGACTGCAAGAGAGCTGACGATGACGATTATCCGAGATGTTCTGAAAGAAACCGGAATAACAGCCACCGCCGGTATCGGTACAAATATGTACCTTTGCAAGATTGCAATGGATATTGTAGCGAAGCGCATTGAACCTGATGAGGACGGAGTTCGTATTGCAGAGCTTAATGAAATGTCCTATCGCAGATTACTTTGGAACCATAGACCGTTGACGGATTTTTGGAGGGTTGGAAAGGGATATGCAAAGAAGTTAGAGGATAGCGGACTCTATACAATGGGCGATGTCGCAAGATGTTCCATAGGTAAACCGACAGATTACTATAATGAAGAATTGCTTTATAAACTGTTCGGAATAAATGCAGAGCTGCTTATCGACCACGCTTGGGGATATGAACCTTGTACCATAGAGCAGGTCAAAGCGTACAAGCCTTCAACAAATAGTATTTGCTCCGGTCAGGTATTACAATGTCCTTACGATTTTGATAAAGCTCGATTGGTAGTTCGAGAAATGGTTGACCTTATGGTACTGGACTTAGTAGATAAAAGGCTTGTGACCGACCAAATTGTATTGACCATCGGGTATGATATTGAAAATTTAACAGACTCAAGCCGTCGGGCAAAGTATGACGGCGAGGTTACGACAGACCATTACGGACGAAAAATTCCGAAGCACGCTCACGGAACGAAAAACATTGATAGACAGACTTCTTCTACTTCATTAATTACTAATGCAGCTTTAGAACTCTACGACCGGATTGTGGATAGAGAATTGCTTATCAGGCGAATTACTGTTGTAGCAAATCGACTTGTAGACGAAAGTAAGGCGAAGCAACAAGACTGCTATGAGCAGCTAAATTTGTTTACCGATTATGCCGCAGACAATCATAAAAAGGCTGAGGAAGAAGCCAAACTTGAGCGTGAAAAGCGTATGCAGAGAACTATGCTTGATATTAAGAAGAAGTTTGGCAAGAACGCTATTCTGAAAGGTATGAACCTTCAGGAAAGTGCAACAGCAAAAGATCGCAACGGGCAAATCGGTGGTCATAAGGCATAGACGAATACGAATTTGATGGAGCGATATATTTTGAATATACAGGAGATTAAGGAAAATAAAAAAGCATATCTTTCGTTGTTGTTACTTGCGGATGAGCAGGAAGATATGATTGATCGTTATCTTGAAAAAGGAATAATGTACATTTTGGAAGATGATGGAGTTAAGTGCGAGTGTGTTATCACAAATGAAGGTAACGGTATTTTAGAAATTAAGAATATTGCAACAGAGCCTGAGTTTCAAGGCAGAGGCTATGGAACAATTCTGATAAATTATATTATAAATAAATACAAAAATCAGTATTCTATTATTCAAGTTGGTACAGGTGATAGTCCTCTAACTATTTCGTTTTATGAAAAATGTGGGTTTGTTCGTTCGCATATAATCAAAAATTTTTTTGTAGACAATTATGATGCACCAATATATGAAGGTGGAGTACAGTTGGTAGATATGATTTATCTAAGAAGGCAACTGTAGAATTTCAGTTTAACTGCCTGTAATTCCTAATTTAGGAGAAGGAGGAGCAACTTATGGATAAGAACGCTCATCAGTATGATGATATTATAAATCTTCCCCATCCGACATCAGCAAATCATCCTCGTATGTCGTTATATGACCGTGCTGCTCAGTTTTCTCCTTTTGCGGCTCTTACTGGACACGACGCAGCTATTAAAGAAGCCGCCCGTTTGACAGAAAAAAAGATTGAACCAAGCGAGGATATGATAAGCCGGCTGAATGAGAAATTGCAGATAGTAGCCGACAATCTCGGCACAGAGGTAACAATTACTTATTTTGTGCCGGATGAACGGAAATCCGGCGGGGCTTATGTATCCTATACCGGAACGGTGCAAAGAATTGATGATTATGAACATACGCTTGTTATGACAGATAAAACGGTAATACCTATTGAGCAGATAAGTGAAATAGAAAGCGAATTGTTCAGTGAAATGGGAATATACGAATAGCAGGAAGGAATAAGCAATGGAAACAAAACCGAGAATTTTATATCTGCTGAAGATATTGCAGGAAAGAACTGACGAGGAACATCCACTGACTACAAGCCAGCTTATTGAAATACTAAATACAGAGTTCGGTATCTATGCTCACCGAACCACTATATCAAAAGATATTGCTGCCCTTGTAGATTTCGGAGTGGACATTGTGACCATTCATTCCACTCAAAGCAAATACTTTGTTGCAAGCCGTAAATTTGAGCTGCCGGAGCTGAAGCTGTTGATTGACGCAGTTGAGTCCTCAAAGTTCATTACGGAAAAGAAAAGCAGAGCATTAATTGATAAAATTCATTCTTTAACGAGCGTAGGTCAAGTATCGAAACTCAAAAGAAATAACTATGTAGCCGGACGGATTAAGCCGGACAATGAGCAGATTTATTACATAGTAGATACCATAAATGACGCAATCAATTACGGAAAAAAGATTTCCTTTCAGTATTATGACTATACCGGACTGAAGAAAAAGGTGCTGAAAAACAAAGGCGAAGTCTATACCATCAGTCCATATCACCTTGTGTGGTGTGGAGATTACTATTATGTCATAGGCTATTCCGATAAGAAGAATAAGGTTGTCACCTTCAGAGTAGATCGTATTGCTGCAAATCCGAAAATGTTAGAAGCCGATATTGTACCTCAGCCGGATGACTTTGAGCTTGCTGATTTTACCAAAGAAGTGTTTAATATGTATGATGGTCAGGAAGTAACAGTTGATTTAAGATGTGATAACAGCCTGATGAAAACGATGATTGACCGTTTCGGCGAGGATGTTAAAACCCTTGCCTATGATATGACTTCATTCAGACTTCTTACCGATATATCCGTCAGTCCCACTTTTTTCGGTTGGGTGTTCGGGTTCGGTGGTAAGGTTCAGATACTTGCACCGGAAGAAGTCAAAGAGCAGTACAAACAGATGATTTTACAGGCAAATGAAAATATAAAATAATTGGTTGTTTCGGCAAAAATGTATTGACCTGTACGCTGCGTACACGCTTATACTCTCAATATAAGGAGGTGTTTCCGATGTTATTAAATGAAATTATCGAAGAAGTCGGAATGACAAAGCGTGCAGTTAAATATTATGAGGAAAAAGGTTTGCTTACCGTCCAAAAGGACAGTAATGGTTATCGAAATTACACGGATCAAGATGTTGAGATTTTAAAAAGGATTTCAGTATATCGCAAGCTTGGAATTGGAATAAAAGACATTCAGCGTATACTGAGTGGTGAGGACGAAAGCATTCTTCTAAGCATATATCAGGAGAAGTTGAATGAACATAAGCTGCGAGATGAAGAAATCAAGGCTTTAAGAGAGTTTATTGATGATAGGGACGCAACTAAGGCAAACGAGCTAATTGATTATCATACAGTTGAAAATGCGATTGAGACATTGTTGCCGGGGGAATGGGGAAATTATTTTAAACAGCATTTTAAGCCATTCCTGTATGTAAGAATAAAGACAGAGGAACAAAAGCAAGCATTGAAAAATATATTGATTTATTGTGATGAAACAACTCTAAAAATTCCATTTATGATGAAGTTGGGAGCAAAGATTTCAAGATTTATTCCTTTCGAAACAAAAACCGCAGAGGAAATGATTTCATACTATCGGGATATGGATGAAAGCAGATATGAGGTCTTAAAAGAGCAGGTAATGAAGGGGGTAAAAATAAAGAATGGAATAATGAAGTATCATCCGGCGTTTGTTGCACAGCGAAAGATGATGAGAGAGTTACAAAACAAAGGATATAACGATATTTTTATTCCTAATCTAAAGGCATTATCCCCACAGTATGCAGAGTATAAGAATGCTATGGATAAAGTGAATGACAGAATATGCAGAGAGCTTGGTTTGTATTATGATACGAATTATAATCTCGTTATTAAGAAACAGTAATATCAATTTGGATACAAATTGCTGAGGTGTCGTATAACAGCGACACCTCTTTTCTTTTCTTCAAAAACCCACTTGTAACTTAAAGAAAAAAGAGTATAATAAAGCTATCAGGAACGCAGCGTTCCATATAAAAAGCAGAGGTACACATTATGAGAAGCAAAAATCCCGAGTTAATGGAAAAGATATGTAAATATGCAGAACAATATATTTTGAATAACGGTCATTCTCCGGCTACCTCTACCATTGCTAAAGCTCTTGGTATCGCTAAAACAACAGCGTATAGATATTTGATTGAGATGTCCGATAAAGGAATGATTGAATATGACGGTCTGGAGATAAAAACTCCGGTTACAAAGAAGATTAACACCGGAAGCACACAGACTGCTATTGTAGGTTCCGTTCCTTGCGGCTCTCCGCAGTATGAGGAGGAGAACATCGAGGAATATGTTTCGCTTCCAACTGCAATTTTCGGAACGGGTGATTTCTTTATCCTTCGTGCCAGCGGAGAGTCTATGATTGAAGCCGGAATTGATGACGGCGACCTCGTTGTAGTAAGAAAACAGGCTTATGCAGATGAAGGAGATATAATTGTTGCCCTTGTTGATGGTCAGAATACGCTGAAAAGGTTTTACCGAGATAAGGAAAAAAAGAAAATCATCCTTCATCCGGAAAATAAGCGTATGAAAGATATACTTGTAGATGACTGCTATATTCAAGGTGTTGCCTGCAATGTTATAAAAGCGTTATAAGCGAGGGCGATCATATGAGAAGTTTTGAAGGAATTCGCTATCCATTTTTAGATAGTGCGGAAATAAAATTACCCCAAATTGGTTTCAGGTTATGTGCCGATAAGGGAAAGTTGGAGGTGGACACAACTTGAGTAATTATATGTCACGAGCCGAGATTGAAGAAATCAGCGAAGGCTTGATTAAGATATACGCCCAAAAGTACCGAAATAAAGCTGTTCAGTACATCGACATTGAACACTTCATTACAGAGTTTTTGTCGCTGAATATTGAATATGCTTCTTTTGCGGAGGATGACAGCGGCAGGATAGGTTTTTTGGCAGATGGTGAAACACCGCTGCTTATTCATCAGGAAGGAAAAATTATTCCCTTTGTTTTCCCGAAAGATACTATCGTGCTTGATAAATTCCTTTTATCAGAAAAGGAACAAGGGCGTCGAAGATTTACAATGGCACACGAAGCGTCACATCATATCCTGTGCAAGATGTATTCAGTACCGAGTGCAGGACGATTTCACACAGAATATGACAGTGAACGAAGTTACTCCAAAGATGAACTTGTTCAGATGTTCGCTTCGGCAGAGTGGCAGGCGGATACAATGGGAGCCTCTCTGTTAATGCCGAGATACATCATCGAAAATGCAATGGCGAAGTTTCATAATTCGCAGCCGATTAAGATGTACGGTAATTCGACAATTACGCAAAAAGACAAAGCGATTATCCGCAATATGGCAGCCTATGTAGGTGTGTCATATACTGCTTTGTTAATCAGACTGAGAGAACTGGATATGTTGGAATATCACGATATATCCGAGTACATTTCCACAGAGTTGAATTTAGGAGGTGGTGTGATATGAGAGTATCAACCACTTCAGTAAGACCTGAAGTACAGGAACGCCTGCGTCTATCCCGATTGGAAGCAGAAACTTTACAAGAAAGAGATATACGCTGCCCTACCTGTGGGTTCAGAATACAGAGAGTCTATTCAGACGCAACCGGACATTTAAGCGTGAAGTGTCAGAAATGCAAAAATGTCCATATTCTCAACCTTGCCTATTTCCGCCGTATGCGCCGAAGTGGACGGGACAAGAGATAGTAGGTAAATACAGATACAATTAAATATTTTATGATTTCAAATCGAGTAAGCGGAGATGACAAGGTTTCTTGTTAGGCTACCAAGCACCGTATGAAGCAGGATAAGTTAGAGGATGATATCCTCACTTATCCCAATTCTACGGTGCTTTTTTCTTGCTCGAATTTGCTTCATACGGTCTGGAGTCCTTCCCCGACTTGCTCGGGAAAGGACTTTTATGTTTTATACCATTTGGCAATGTCAAATAGCTAAATACCCGTAATCTCCGAATTTTTGATTTCAACCTTATATATCAAAAATTCAAAGTTTAAGGAGATTACGGAAATGAGAAAATTTACATTAGAAGAACAAGAAGAATTATTTACCAATGAGTGCAAAGTTATAAATTTGCAATACGAGTATCCCGGCTACACAGGGGATCTAAAATGGGCAATTATCTCTAAACTGACAGAAAAAGAAATACTTGAAAAATACCGTTCTGTTGTCAGTGAATACATACCTTTTGTTGTTTTAACGCCAGCTTTTGGTGATGTACGTGATGAGTATCGTAGGAATGAAAAAAAGTTTCAAATGAGGGCAGTAAGAAAACACGATTTCTATAATTTTGAAGATAGCGAAATAGAATTATATCACGCCGAGTTGGTAACTAATGATTTAGAAAAAAACTTTATTAAGAGTGAAGAAGAACAGACTTTGCGAAAAGCCATTCAGCAGTTAAAACCTATTCAGAAAGAACGTCTTATCAAATACTACTTTGAGGGGAAAAGTAGCCGACAAATTGCAAAGGAAGAAGGCGTTAATTACAGCAAAGTTGAGAAGTCTATAAATATTGCACTTAAAAATTTGAAAAATTTTTCGAAATTAGGGGGTGCATTTGACCTCTCCCAGTGGGAATAAGTGAAGGGACTTGTTTCTACTCCGGATATGAAACACCTTTCAAATATTAAATTGAGAGGGTTTACATTATGAAACTTGAAAGCAGTCAAAAAGTAAAACGTGGAGAAATCTATTTGTATGATTTCGGTAACAACGAAGGCTCTATTCAAAACGGAATACGACCTGTTCTTGTCATACAGTGTGACGAAGGAAATCAGGCAAGTACAACAACGATTATTGCTGCATTTACTACAGCAATAAAAAAACAGTTTTTACCTTCCCACATTGTTGTTGGAAAAAAATTTGGCTTGAAAGAGCCTTCAATGGTTATGCTTGAGCAACTGAAAACGGTTAATCAGTCAGATCTTACAGAGTATATCGGGATTGTGAATAGCGATTATTTAATCCGAAAAATCAATAATGGCTTGAAAACAGAGTTAGGCTTGTGGACAAACAGATCGCAGCCAAAGGGTGAAATCAGATGTTTATGTAGTCATTGCTTGGAGGATTACAAATCTAATCCCGAATATGTAGTGAGAAGGCTTGATCCGTTTTCCAAAGTAAAACAGAAATGCGACAAGTGCAACAATATGGGGTTTGACTATGTTGTAATAGACAAAAAATATGACGTCCCAAAAATAAAACAAAAGGTAAAAGATTAGGATTGTCAATTATGCAATGGTAGAAATCGCATAATTGCTGTTTGTGCAATATTTGAATACAATACAGTTAAATCTCTGAGACAAGGAGGTAACTGTATATGAACTGATAAAAGGAGGTTCAACAATGGACGAAAATAGAGGAAGAATGTTAGGTTCAAAGCAAGTAGCTGAAATTCTCGGTATTTCAGTATCATATGCTTATAAAATAATTGATCAATTAAATCGAGAACTTGAAAAAGCTGGGTATTTGACTTTACACGGAAAGGTGGATTCTCTATATCTAAATCAAAGATTTTTCCCTTCTTCCGAAAAAATACAAACAGAAAACAGAAAGGAGTAAACAAATGCCGCAATATAAGTATCAAGTCAAAAAAGGTGTTAAGTGGTTAGCAAAATTCAACTATACCGATCCAAAGACGGGAATAACGCAGACTGAATACAAGAGAGGTTTTGACACCAAACGAGAAGCTAAAGATTATGAGGAAAGTTTTCTTGAAAAGCTTATCACAGACGAGGAAAACGAGGAAATTCCATACGAGAGGACATTTGAGGATGTTTTTCAGGAATACCTTATGTCTCATAAACGGGAGGACATTAAAGAATCTTCGCTGAGAACAAAATACAATATTTTTGAGAAACATATTTTTCCGACTTTTCGTAATGTTCCTGTTTCGGAGATAACAGATGATGACATAGCAGAATGGCAGACAAAAATGAGAAGCTTTGTTATGCCAAATGGGAAACACTTATCAAAAGCATTTTTGAGGACTATTCAGAGTCAGTTTAACTCGGTTATCAATTATGCGCACAGCAAGGGGTACCTCAAAATAAATCCCCTTGCTGATATAAAGAATATGGGTATTAAAGATAAGCGTGTTGAATTTTGGAACACAGATGAATATGAAAAGTTTGCTTATTACGCAATGAGATACCCAAATTATTACTATGCTTTTGAAGTCCTTTATTGGTGCGGACTGAGGGAAGGTGAAATGCTTGCGTTAACACTCAATGATATAAATTTGGAGGAAGGGATTATCAATGTAAATAAGACATATCAACGAGTAGGCAGACAAGATGTAATCAGTACACCTAAGACGCCCAGTTCGGTTAGAAAAGTGAGTATGCCAGCTTTCCTTTGTGATGAACTGCGAGAATACATTAGTATGCTGTATGAGCCGGAAGCAGATCAGCGTATCTTTCAGATTACAAAGTCTACCCTAACAAAGAATTTTCAAAATTTGACTCGTGAAGCTGGACTAAAGAAAATTACAGTTCACGGATTGCGACATTCTCACGTTTCTTTATTAATAAGCAAAAAGTATGATATTTTTGAAGTTTCCAAGCGTATCGGTCATAAGTCGGTTAAAACAACTCAGGATATTTATGGGCATTTGTTTGATGAAGTACAGAGAACGATTGCTAATGACCTTGATAATATGAGAAGGAGGTAAGAATATGTCAGCTAAAAATTGCGATAACCATAATAGATTTCGAGACAGGACAATAGGATTTAGGGTTTCTTCAGAAGAAGAACAGCAAATCAATACAGTGGTAGAACTTTCGGGGATGACTAAACAAGACTATATTGTATCTAAATTACTCGACAGAACAATTTATGTACAGGGGAACTGCAAAGTACATCGAGCTGTGTATGATAAGTTGACTGAAGTATTGAGTGAATTACGGCGTATTGAAAGCAGCAATGAAATGGGTGATGAACTAATAGCAAACATTGAATTGATTGCAAGTATTGTTGACAGCTTG
>ULRP01051357.1_pt1 | contig 19235 bp, 20 predicted proteins | sample 1955521 | NCBI WGS metagenome assembly ULRP01 (sample SAMEA4835685, study PRJEB28245) | human gut metagenome | biome: gut microbiome; material: fecal sample | place: Denmark | collected 2008
CGAGCGCGGCGCTGGCGCGCCGCGGACAAGGGGGCGCGCAATTTACCTGCCGAAACTACCTGCTTTTCGGCAAATAAAAGGCGCGTTCCACGCTAAATCGCTTTTGGAACGCGCCTTTTAGTTTATTTTAGCAACGAAAAACGTGTTTTACGAGTGATTTAGTCGTAAATATTCCGTTTTCGGCAACGCAAAATCGCGCCGTGTGCTATCACAGGCGCAAAACGAAAAATTATATACTCTTTTCGCGGTATTGTTTAAGATACGAGCCGTAGTTTCGGTAACGTCAACGGTTTTATATCTCTGTCGTAATCGATAACGCCGTCAAACAACACCCACTTATGTGAATAATTTGTATAGTCTTTGACTTTATCGTTTACGATTTCAGCCGCAAAATCATACTTTTTATCTAACTTTTTAGTAAGTTCGGTAGGTATGCCGCGACTATAAATTCCGCGCGTATTCGTTTTGCGCATATATTTTAAGCAATATTCGACTGCGTTGCCGCCGTTTACGTTCATAATAATCTCCTGAAAATCGTTTCTGCCGAATTTTCTCTCGAAAAATTCGTTACTTATAGTTTCCTGTACCGTTCCGCGCTTTTTACTGTAATCGCGTTTTTTATATAGTTTTCCGACCATTTGCCCGTCTGGAATATACATTAAAAAATGATAGTGAAATCTTCCGCTTTCTTCGCCGCGTTCGGTTACGCCCATATAACGCCACCCGCGCCGCGTATGCAGGTTGGCAAGGCATTTTCTCAACCGTTTTATAAACGTTTCTTCCGTGTGCTTTTTTCCGTCATACGTAAAAGTTACGAAATAGTTCCAACGGTTAAGGTATGCCTTGCGACGGAAACGCTTTTCGCGTTGCCATATATTGCGGGTTTTACGCTCGAAATTTTCTTCGACGAACATATCCACGTCGGGCATATCCACGCAATAATCGCTAATCAGTCTATCGGTAATATAACGTTTCTTTTCTTCGTCGGTGGCTACGCTACCTTTAATGGTTTCGTCGTAGAGAATATCGAACAAAGTTACAAGTGTCGGGCGTTCGCGACGTCGTATTATTTTATTGCGGCTTTTAACCGTTTCGCGGGCAATATAATGGCTACCGTCGTGATATACCGTATATTCGCGGGTAAACGGGTTGTTTTTTCTGTTGAATAAATCTGTCTGATAAGCGTAATTCTGCATTTTTCTATACCTTAGTACGTTTTATAACCCCTGCGGGGAGCATAACCGCTACGCGGAGTAACCTTATAAAAGTGAATGTTATTTCCTGCGTTTACGTTCGTTCGCGCTGTCGCGTATTCCGCACATAATGCCTTTACTCAACTTTATTGCCGTTGAGTTCCTGTCTTTGCCGTTTGCTATTTTATTGTAATCGCCTATCATATTACGCGTTTCCGCCTTGCCTTTATCGTCTAACTTCGGGTAATCATTATACATCGTAACCCCGATAATATATCCCGCCGCAAATTGGTCGGAAGAACTACGTTTTCTGTTATAATCTACTTTTTCCTTTAATGTTTTCATTTTATCAATCTTCCTTATTTTTATCATTTTTAAGACCGTTTAATAAGTCGTTTATAAAGTAAGAATTTTGCTCGGCAAGTTCGCCGAATGTGGCACGTTCCGTCGCGTATTCTTCCAAATCGTTTATTCCGACGGGCGAACGCAAGGCTTTTTCCGTAAAGAAATCCGAAAAACAGTCCGTAGAAAAACGTTTACTGTAAATTTTTTTCGTCATAAGATAATACTTATTATCTTCAATAGTTCCGTCCTGCGTTCCGCTTTCGATTTGTACCGCCAGTCTGCAATAACCGAACCGATTATAAATGTTCGTATAATAATTGCGCATTTTTGCCGTCAAGCCTTTAAGCAGATACATAGCAAGCGTATTATCCCCGCGGGTATAACGGTATTCGTAATACAGCCCCGAAAACTTATTGTAAAGCCAGTCGTAAAGCAGTTCGGCAAGCGAGAAAAAGGGCATTGCAAGCCGTGTTTCGCCGCTTTCTTTAATATGTACGATTTCGCATAAATTCCGCGCGTCTGCGCCCCAACTTTCGGGGCGTTGTTCGTCTGTTATTACCCTTACGAACGGGAAATTGTCTACGGTGGCGGAATGACGAACCATTTTAAGCCAACTGTTAAAAAGGTCGTTCTTCTGATTCGTAGTTTCGTCTTTTTTCTTTTTTTCTAAAAGTTCGAGATTGTTTCCGCGTTCTTTGCCTACTTCGGTAATAACTATAACGCCGAAATCAAACGAGTTCGCTTTTCTGTTATTTTCAACGATTTTCCGCCCTAAACGCAAACTGTCAAAGTCAATAATATGCGCGTGGCGGCTGTAACTGTCCGCAAGAGGCTGTCGGTTTTGAAAAAATCCGCGTTCCATAAAGGAAAGTTTCCCAAGTCGGAAAGTATTCCGTCAACTCTGATACTATAATTACTTATAAGGAGCGAAGATTGTATAACGTAAATAAAATACAGCAACGAATAAGTTTTAATCGTTTCCCATATATCCGTCAATTTAAGTCGGTCGTCGTAAATCATACCGTAACGATTAAAATCATAGCCGAATATTTTTTCTTTCGTCATTGTTTTAATAAACCGTTCGCGCTTTTTATCCGCAAATCGCCGCACCGTAGCAAGATTATATATTTCGTGATATTCCATAGCACGCTTTATTTCGTTTTCAAGGTTTATCCAAGGAAAATTCGGAAACTTCAAATCGTTTTCGAGTATCTTTTCAAACGCCTTATCCCTTAACATTACTTCTTGCGACAACGCCATATCCGTTATTGCGGTAGTCTTCTTTTTACCCATTGTTCCGCAGACCATAAACACGATAGGGCGGGCGTTTATAAACCCGCGATTCTTCCGCTCGAAGTGATTAAGCGTGGCGTAGGCTATGTTTTTACGGATTTTATCAAACAATATACAGCCGATTATCGTCCAACCCCACCACGGAATAAAATTGAAAGGAACGTACAAGTCAAGGCACAGTTTATATACCTGCCTGTACAGGTTTATTATATCGAACGATACGACGAAGTAAAAGTAATATGCGGCAAATTCTACAACGATTGTAAATACGTTAAAGTACAACCCCCACAAACAAAGCCACGTTACGTAATAATACTTGCGCTCCTTAACGAACGCAATAAACTCCGTTATTTTATTTTTAACGGGAGTATAATACCTTTCGGTAAACCGCTTAAACGATTGCAAGGCTTTACTGTCTTTGTCGTAATCGTTGTTTTCGGTTTTAAGCATTTGTCTGATTAACAGATATACGCATAAAATGAACGGCAACGCCAGCACGAAAATTTTGCTGATTACGTACAGAATATTGTTTATTACGGCAAGATACCCGTTAAAAGTTTCTTTATCTGCCCATACTTTCCAGTATTGCGCCCATTTAACCTTAAACGCCGCCCAGTTTTCGGGAACAGACACGTTCGGCAACGTCGCGTTTGGAGAATTAAACCACTTGAAAAACGGAATTTCGGGCAGGTCGTTTACCGTCGGGGTAATTACGTCGTGAAAATCGAACAGTTCGCAAAAATAATACGCGAAAGAAATACCAACGTCGCGCAGGCTTTCTATAAGCCGACCGAGCGCGTTGGAAAAGCGAAATACGCCCATAGCGATAAAGCAGAGCGTTATTCCCGTACATATAATATGCCTGTAATTTATCTTAATTTTTTTCAACGTCTTCATACTCGCGTTCCCGTATAAATAAAATAACCGATAGCCAAAACAACAAACACAAATAACACGACTTTAAGTATTCTAAGCAAATTTTTCATTCATTTTCTTCCTTTTATTAAAAACTTTATCTTTTTCGCTTGACTTTTTCTGTAAAATACTATAAACTTTGTACCAGGTAAACGGCTTAAAGTGCGTTTACACCTGCCGTCAAGTGTTGCGGCATTGCCCCGAACGGATAGTTTCGGGGATTTTTTTATTCTTTTTTCTTGCGAAATTTACTAATTTTCTTTTTGTTCTTTTGCATAGGTTTTGAGTGATTAAAAACCGTGTCAATAATTGTATCAACATCTTGTCGCGATACATCCATATTCGGGTGATTCTCTCTGAATTTTTTATTTACCCTTATAGGATTGCCTTCGTCGTCCTGAATCTCGACGTAATGCTTAAAATACGATTGCCCTTGCTGATAATTTTTCAGTCGCGTTCGGTTTCTGCCTTCACGGGAAGAGAGCGGAACAACGGCTAAATCGTTATAATCGTTCGTTTCGATTACTACGACAGGGCGTTCTTTTTTAGAACCCGTATTTTTGCCGTTGCCCAAATAATGGTCGTATGTAGATAAGGTTCGCCCCTGCGGTACTTTACCGCCTTTGGTGCGCTTTTTGCTCGTTTTCGGTTTACCCGATTTTTTATTTTTGAAAAACATATTCTTACACCTGTATTTCCGACTGCCGAACGGTTGAATATAATTCGATCCGTCCGACAGTCTTTTTCTTTTATAACCCTTGCAGGGAACAGAACCGCTTACGCGGATTATTCCTTTTAAGAGAACGTTATTTTCTGCGCCGTTTTACAGCGCGTTTTCTTAATAATCGCCTGCGCATAAAGTTATCTCCGTTTGTTCTTATTTACGATTTTCAAAATCACGTCAATAATTTTAGTAAGTATGGTAATTATTACTAAAGCCGCCATTAAACCTAAAATTATCTGTATAAATTTTACTGCCGCGCCGCCTTTTTGCCACCATTTAGATATATTTTCGCCTATGTTCTCAAACGTGTTCTTCGTTGCGGAATCGGTATCGAAATAATCGTCCGCTTTATTGTTTGCGGTATAGTTAAGCGCGCTCGAACCGTCAACGAATAAGAAATACGAATAATACGTTCCGTAATCGTCGTGTAAGGTTTCGCCTGCCGCCTGAATTACTTTATTTATTCCCAAACACAATACCGTACCGAGAGTACCCATATTGTTGCAGGTCTTATACAATTCACTGCCTACGACTTTTTTACAATCGTAAAACGAACGACAACCGTCGGCGGTATATCCCGCGAACAGCCCGTCAAGATTTTTAACCTGTTCTTTGAATATCGCAACGTAGAAATATCCGTACAAGTTTTCAGGCTTAACGTCAAATTCAGACTTAAACGTAATTTTGTCTTTCGTATTCAGAACGAGTATAGACCAGTCCTTACCATAACCGCTTGCCCAGTCCGCGAAGTTGGATAAGGGGATATTTATATATTCGTAACTGCCGTCGGACTGAATGGCTTTAAGCGCGGCTCTTCCGTAATCAAGTTTTATAGTGTAAACGTCGTTTTCGCAAGATACGGATATTCTTTCGGAATTGACCGCGCCGAACCTTACCACAGTTAAATCTTCTGCGGAGTTCTTACCTAAAAATTTTGCCACTTCGTCCGCGGTGGGCTTGTTTATATCCTTAAACGCCGTATTTCCGTTATCGTCTTTAATCTTTACTTCGTTCGTATACGTTTTTTTAACGGCAAAACCCGAATTTTTATAATCTTCTAAATACTCGACGGTTATTTGCCACTTATCCGTATAAATTACGTTAAGCGGAATAATATTGCCTGAAGATAATTGACATAAAACGGAAACCCGAGCGTTTGCCCAGTCGTTAGCAGTGGCGGCAGATATTACGCGGGCATATTCGAGATTGCCGCTTTCGATAGTTTTTACCCTGTAACCGTCGTGTACCGAAATAAAATCCGAACAGGGGTATTCCGAAGAATTACTATACGTTTTAACAAACCGATAATCGTCGGTTACGTTGTCGTAAACTCTGAAGAGCGAATTACGGATATATTTAACGGTTATCATAGCAGTTGCGGTGGCGTTATCCGCCGCGGAAAGAATTACGCCGTCGTAAGTTAATCTCTCTATCAGATTGCCGCTACCGTCCGTTATGCGTGTCTTTTCGTCTATAAACTCGCCTTGCGCGGGTATACCTATATTCGTATCGCCGTCGTAAAACGCAACCTTGTTTATCTTTGTATAGTTCGGCGTAGACCATATTTTATTCGGTAAAACTTTCGTTTTCCACTCTTCTTTGATTTCGCCGTTAGCATAAGATAATTCGGCGTATTTAACGGTAACGGTAAGTTCTACGGGCGGAACGACTTCTATTACAAGCCTTAACCCGCAATCTGCAAGTAAATTAGTATCGGCGGTAGATACGGTTATACTTGTTACGTCTGCTCCCGTCAAATTCTTTTTGAACTCTACCTTTCCGCCGTGCGGGTTGGTAAAAATATAGTTGTTAAAGTCCGTATTATCTACGTTCCAGTTAAAATTGTTTGAAAGGCGCGTTTTTATATTAGACGTATCGAACGTAATCGTAGTTGTGCCGTTTATTGTTTTTATATCTCGCGAACGAATAAATAACGCGCTGTGTTTATCGTCGTTGGTACGCACGGTAAGCGTAAAATCTTTCGCCGCAAATTCCCCGTAGGTTATAGTCAATTCGCCCCTGTTGCTGTCTTTATTAAAACGGTATTCGTAACCTTTTGCCTCGAGCAGAGTATATACGTCCTGTAAAAACGTCGAATCGGTATTGCCGTTTATCGTATAGCCGACTTCTTCGCGGACGACGTTAAAATCGCTTAACGACGACTTATTGCTCAACGCCATAACTCTGTTGTAAACGTAAGTACTACTTAAACTTTTTAGATTTTCGACCTGATAATTTTCAGTCTGCCACGACGTTTCCGAATCGTTTTGTATTAAAGTAGTCTTATACTTAAAAACAACGTTGATATTGCCTGTATTCGTGCTATATCCCGCTATTTTACGGTATCTTTGCAACGTTGCGGTATCCGCGTTATCCATTGCGCCCGAAGTCAGTTTTTCATAAGCATAGTCCTGCATTGAAAAATGTATCTGATTACGGGTTTTTATCTCTATTTTATAAGTATCCTTTAACGTTGCTTTGGACCAGTCGTTAAGGTCGCCCTTAGGACCGAATGTTTCTTCTTCGTACCGCTCGGTTCGGATTATAACCATCATAAAATAGTAATAATCAGGGGCGTAATTATTTCCGTAATTAAGCCATTCCACCATTCGGGAATCGGTGTTGGTTACGTTTATAAATTCGTAATTCTTTTGCAGATAGGTATAATTGCCGTTGAACTCGTTTGAAAACGTGGCGGAAGAAGTCGAACGGAATAAAAGCAAACTTGTATGAACGCGCTGTTTATACCATAAATTATTATAATCGTCGATAGAATCCATACTTATTTCCCAGTCCGTCGTCCCGAATTTATAACCGTAACCCGCCATTACAAAAGAAACCTGCGGATTATTATTTTCCGTTATCCCGTAACTTGAAGACATTGAAAAATCCGTATAAGGTCCTGCCTTGGCAATAATTGCACGTTTCGGCTGATAAATACAAAAAATTGCTATAAGCGTTGATATAAACGCCAACGCTATGCCTGCTATTAAACTATACTTTTTATTTACTTTCCGCATAAAATTACCCCTTAAATTCCTTTTCCGCCTATTTTATAATAAATTATACGATCAGAATTATTTGACGGTTTAAGCCCGTAAGAAGCGCCCGAAGTTCCTGCCAAATTCGATATATTTATAGAACCCGTCTGATAGACTATTAAAGACTGTAAACTCGTATTGTTATTTTTAACACCTAAAAACGCCATTGCAAACCGACCTTTCGTTCCGTTTTTACCGCCGCCGAGAATAGTGAAGTCGGCAAGGTTATCCGAATTATCGTAGCATTGAACTACGTACATAGAATGCGCTTCGAATATAAGTTCCTTGCCGGGTGCAAGTATATGATAGGTGATTATATCCTTTCCGTCGGAACTCTTGACGTAAGACGCCAGAGTGGCGGTTAAAAGTTTTTGCATGTCGGCAGAAGTCATATAATTCGTAAGCGCGGCGTTTAACTTCGATTGCACGTCGGCATTCGTCGCATAATTTCCGAGCGCGGAATTTAACGCCGAGTTTATATCCTTATCGGTCGCATAATCCGACAGGGCGGTGTTTAACAACGCTTTCGTAACGTATTCGTCGTTTACCTTGTTCCACGAACGATAAAACCCGTCCGACGTATTTACGGCAATATACTTACGCACGAATATATTTTCTTCGTCGTTATGCGCGTATACGTTTTCTTCGCCCGTCTGCGACAATCTGTATATTTCGCCGTTGTATTGTATATCCGCGCCGTTATCCAAAGACTTTATCTGCGCGGCGGATAATTTACCGTTGTCTTCGGTAACTTCAATTATACGTTCGTTTATTTTTTCGTCGGCGATATTGTCCTTGAAAAATGCAAAAAACACGCCGACACAGCCTAACGTTAAAATTATAACGAGTAAAATAGCAAGAACGTTGCCTTTACTTTTTCTCATAAACTGTACTCCTTATAAAAATAAGCCCGTAAAAACTCGCCTTACGGGCTTACCGATTTGTAAATTACTTATTGAGCGTTACCGTAACTTGCTTAACGTATTTATTCATATTAAATATAGTTACTTTCTTCGCGGTGTCCGTTACTTTGATAACCACGCGGAAATACTTGACGTTCTCGGTAACCGTTTCTACGGTTTGAGTCTTTTCAAGTTCCGTGGTGTCCGCCGACAAATCCGCAGATTTGCCGATAAACTTCTTGTCCGCATTGTAGTAAAATATCTGATACGTTACGTCGGGCTTGTCCTGTATGACGATTTTATTGAACTTGTCCGCACTTAAATGTTTACTGCGGAGCGCGTGTTCGTCTTTAATTTCTTTACCGTCAACGTCAAGCGCACCGATACTGTATGACGTTATACCGACGTCTTTCGTCTTTTCGAGTTTGCCTATTTTTACAAACGCCACTACGGACGCCATTGCCAGCGCGGCGATTACTACGCACAGCGCGATCTTCTTTAACTTTCTTGATAACATTGTTTAATGCTCCTGTTTTTAATTTTTTTATTCAAAATGAATTGACTTTTTATCCGCGATAGCATATACTATAACTACCGAGAGCAAAAGTCGTCTTTTCTCTATCCCACAGGGTTATATTGTTACCTGTGGGATTTCTTTTTGCCTGTTTTACCTTTATATCTTTTTGTCACAAAATCTTTAATTCGTTTGCTTTGCGTTTTCGAAAGATAACGCCGTTCTACTTTTACTACGTTTTTCTTATCCGATAAATCAATTTTCTTTCCTGAAAGTGTTTTATCGTAATAGTAATTCTGAACTCCCGACGGGACTTCAAATTCTTTGAACTTTTCTATACGGATATTGCCTTTCTTTACCTGCTTAAAACGTTTATCGTCTTTAACGTATAAATGTGTTAAGGCTACCGCACGATACCGTTTAGACGGTTTATCGTAATACACCGCGTATGTATGAGTTCCGTCGGGTTTATCTCCCTTGAAAAGGTAGTTGTTTTTAATTTTTGCTAACCGCATATCGTCATTTCTTTAACTTCGGATATTTTCTCGGTCGTTTAGCAATTACCTTACCGCCGCTTTTATAGCCCGCGGTAAACGAATCGCGAATAGCGGCATTTTCAAATTTTATTGCTTTGCCGTCGTGAGCAATACGATAGCCCATACCCGAATAATACGCCTTACGTTCAGCGTTGGTGTATTTCTTTTTTGCCATTTTTTAACCCTCGTTTTGTTTTAATTTTCGTTTTATTTCTTCGTAACTTTCTGTTACGAGTATTCCTGACGAAACGCCTTTATTATCCACACCCATTTCGATAAATACCGATTTTGTTTTATCGCAGACAATGCTTGTAATTTTGTCTACGGGCAGAATAACGCGCATACCGCCGTCGTAGTCTGTAACTTCGATAAAACCTTTCATACGCCACCCCCTGTAAGACTTGCTAATCCGCGGGATAAGTTCCTTTTCGCAAACAAACCGCTTTTAGCGGAAGAGGGCAGTTTTTCGCTTTGTTCGGTTGCGCTTTTTAAGGTTTTAATCTCATTCAGAAGTTCGTCGCGTTCGCTTTCCAACTCGAAAATTTTGTCGCAAAGTTCACGCTTGTTCCATTTCTCAAAACGGGCATATTTTGCAGTGCTTGGCGGAGTTTCCGCCTTTGGCAAGTTCAGTTCTTCCTGTTGCGACGTCGCAACGAGCGATTTTTTGTATTCGCGGATTCGTTTTATACTCCAGTCGGGTTTTATTGCTTTGCGTTGTTCTTCGGTAAGGGGGAGTAATTCGCATAATTGCGAATATTTATAGTCTTTCCACTCCGACTTAAATCCGCGCGCTTTGTCCCCGAACTCGTCCGATATATTCATAAGCCTGCTGACCTGCGATTTTTCTAACGCGAATACGTTCTCACAATAAGCAAAAAAGTAGTCCGAACACAGATTTCCCGCGCCGATAGGCAAATTATAATCGATACGCATTTGTTCGCGCGTAACTTCTTTTGCATATACGCAATACGAACCCGAATTGTATAAATCGATTAAATGCGCTCCGAGATAAAAGAAATTCGTTTTTACGTCTTCAAGGTCTTTATGAATATCTGCCGAACGGAGTTTTAATACTTCTTTATCTTTTTCGACGATTGTTTTACCGCTAAATCGGTTTTTCTTAAAATCTATCATATAACACCTGTTTTACAATAAAGGCTGTCCTGTCCGACATTTTAACCGAACAGAACAGCCTGTAATTCCTTTTATGCCTTTGCTTTCGACTGTTCCGCCGCGAACTTCAAAAGTCGTATGTAGTTTTCCATTACGGCTTTATCGCTTGTACGTGCCGTCTTTAACGGATAACGCCATTCAAAACCGATTTCGTCAATAAATACGACTTCGTAAACGTAATACTTACGCCAACCCGTCTTTTCATCATATTGACGTTCTTCGCGAACTTTCAGTTCAAGAGCCTTATTGTCGTCGCCGAAAAGTTTTTCTAACGCCTCGTAACCGCCAACGTCGCTTGCCTTAAAATGCACTTCGGACACGCTCCCGCGCATCATAGCGGAAGTAACGTATTCCCAATACTGCTTGCCGTCCGTTTTGTTGGTGTAACGCTTACGCTTAACGTAAATCTTCGGTAACTGAGTTTCGTTTTCTTCGGTCGTTTCGATTACTTCGTCGTCCGTATCCGTTCCCGCAATTACCTGCGCTTTGTCTGTTTCCTTTGCCGATTGAGTCAAGTTGGTTTTCTGTCTTTCGTCTTTCAACTCTTCTGCAACGTTCACATTTTCTTTTGCCATTTTGTTTTCTTCTCCTTTGCGTATCGGTCGCCACCGTAAAATAAAGTGCTAAAAGCAGAAAACCCAATCGGGTAATTACTTTTAACACGTCAAGTGTAACATAACATTAAACTATTGTAAAATTTTCACAAAACCGTTGACAATGACACTACAATTGTGTTACAATGTAGATATTCAGAGAAATTGCGGAGGTTTTATATGGAAAACAAACCGAAATTATCGATAACGGCAAAAAAATATACGGGCGAAACTTCGGTCGTGTCGGTAAGATTTCCCGGTGATATGATTAAAAAACTCGACGAAATGGCTCAGGCGACGGGCAGAACGCGTAACGAAATAATTATGCTGTGCCTTGAATTCGCGATAGACAACGCTACGATAGAAAACAAGAAATAAAAGGAGAATGTATATGGCAAACGTAATCGACGTAATAAAATACGAAGGCGACAACAGGACGTTTATCCAGAAGTACCCTTGCGAAGATTTCAATACGGGTTCTCAACTGATCGTCCACGAATCTCAGGAAGCGGTATTTTTCCGCGACGGCAAGGCTCTGGAAAGTTTCGGCGCGGGCAGACACACGCTCGAAACTCAGAATATGCCCCGATTAAAAGACCATTTTAACGCGATCGCGGGCGGCAAATCGGTATTTCACGCCGAAGTCTACTTTATAAATCTTACCACGCAACTCGGCGTCAAGTGGGGCACGGACAGCAAAATAAGAATGTTCGACCCGATAAGCGGCTTGCATTTAGAGTTGGGCGCGTGCGGAACGTTTAATATTAAGGTTATCGACGGACGAAAACTCTTATTAAAGGTTGTCGGCGCTACGAGCGGTTTTACGCAGGATAACGTGTTCGGAACGACTTCGTCGGCAACGAATTATTTCCGCGGAATGATCGTTGCCAAGGTCAAGAGCAATCTTGCAAGAGCGATTCGTGAAAACGATATAAACGTTCTCGAAGTCGACGAGCATACCGACGAACTTGCGGATATTCTCAAAAACGAGATAAATAATGTTCTGGACGATTACGGAATGTACGTTCCCGAATTTTTCATCACGAACGTTTTGACTCCCGACGACGATCCGAATTACGCAAGGCTTAAAGAACAGCACGCCGAAAGGTATTTAAGAGTTCAGCAGCAACGCATAAAAGAAGCCGAAGCGGTCGCCGCTACGAAGAGGGCGGAAGCCGAGGCTCAACTTAAACTTGCCGTAGCGAAAGGCGACGCTTACGCCGAAGCCGAGGCGAAAAAAATTCTGGCCGGCGCGGAAGCGGAAGAGATAAGGCTTAAAGGTTTTGCCGAAGCCGAAGTTTTAAGGGCGAAAGGCGGAGATTATCACTCGGAAACGGCAAGAATAGTCGGTAAAGCCGCGGCGGAAAACGAATCGTCGGGCGCGGGCGGCTCCATCGCGAGCGGAATCGTTCAGACGGGCGTCGGTTTAGGCGTGGGCGTTTCGGTCGCAAAAGAAGTTGCGGCTACCATAAAAGATACCGTTTCGGCTTCCGCCACGTGGGATTGCCCCGCTTGCGGACAAAAGAATTTAAGCGGTAATTTCTGCCCCAACTGCGGGCGCAAACGCGGAGAATAACGGTTAAAGGAGAAAAATCATGGAATTAAGAATCAGAATAGGCAAAAAAGCAATAGTAACGACTTTAATACTCGCCGTAATTCTGGCGGCGTATAACGTTTTGTATTTCGTTATTCCGTATAATCGCGATTTAAGCAACGCGGCTATGTGGATAACTTACGGCGTAACCACGTTTCTGATAGTATTTTCGGCGGTAACTGTTTGTATAGGAATATACGACAAAGAATTGAAATCCCGCGTGTTAGGTATCCCTATATTGTACCTCGGATACGGCGTTTTAGTCGCTCAATTCGTTATCGATACAGTAATCACCGCAGTCGGAAGCAGATTCGAAGTCGGCGCGTGGGTCGCGGCGGTCGTCGAAACGTTATTGCTTGCGTTCTTCTTTATATCGCTTATCGCGAGAACGGCGTACAAAGACACGATAAAGAAAATAGACGAAAAGGAATATAAAGAAAGTTTTATCCGCGAACTTCGTCCCGAACTTAAACTTCTCGTCGATTCCGTAAACGACGGCGAAGTTAAAACCGCGCTAAATAAGTTGTACGAAACGGTTTTGTGTACCGACCCCGTTTCGAGTAAATTCGTAATCGAAATCGAAGACGAAATTTCCGAAAAAATAAAAGTCTTGAAAGAATCCGTTGCCGCGGGCGACGACGTAAAATCGCTTAATTTAATCCGCGAAACGGATTTGCTCGTAAAAGAAAGAAAACTCAAATTACGCGGCTGACGGCGGTTCTATTGAATTTTTTTGCAGGTATGTGCAAAAAAATTCAATAGAAACGGCTTAAATAAAAAAACGATAGAGAAGTAATTATGATATTCAAATGTAAAATGTGCGGCGGAACGCTGGACGTAAAAGAGGGGCAAAGCATAGCGGAGTGCGAGTTCTGCGGAACGAAACAGACGATTCCCGTAATAGACAACGAAAAATCTTTTAATTTACATAATCGCGCGAACGCTTTAAGACTTCGTAACGAGTTCGATAAGGCGATTATCGTATATGAGAATATATTGACGGATAACCCCGACGACGCGGAAGCGCACTGGGGTTTGTTGCTGTGCAAGTACGGGATAGAATACGTCGACGATCCGCTTACTGGCAAGAAAATTCCGACCTGCCACCGCACGCAATTCGATTCCGTATTTTCAGACCCCGATTACAAAGCGGCGATAAAAAACGCCGACGTACTCGCCCGCGAAGTATACGAAACGGAAGCGAAAGAGATAGACGGAATACAAAAACATATCCTTGAAATCTCGCAGAAAGAAGAGCGTTTCGACGTGTTTATCTGTTATAAAGAAAGCGACGAAAACGGACGACGCACGATAGACAGCGTTATCGCTCAGGACTTGTATTCCGCTCTTACGCAAAAGGGATATAAGGTATTTTTTTCGAAAATAACGCTCGAAACGAAACTCGGCGAAATGTACGAGCCGTATATTTTCGCCGCGCTCAATTCCGCCAAAGTAATGCTCGTTATAGGCACGAAAGAGGCGTATTTCAACGCGGTATGGGTGCGTAACGAATGGTCGAGATTTATAAAAATAATGGAACGCGACCACGACAAATATCTTATACCGTGCTATAAGGATATGGACGCGTACGACCTGCCTATGGAAATGGCGAGTTTTCAGGCGCAGGATATGGGCAAGATAGGCTTTTTGCAAGATTTGTTATACGGGATAGACAAACTTTTCGGCAAAACCGCCCGCCCCGTAAAAGTAGAAGAAAAGCCGACTGCCGTCATACAAAACGGCGTGAATTATTCCGCGCTGTTAGAAAGAGCGCAGATTCTGATAGAAGACGGCGACACGAAAAAGGCGGATTCTCTGCTCGAAAAAGTCTTGAACAACGACCCGAAAAACGCCAAGGCGTATTTTTATAAACTGCTTATCGACTTAAACGTAAAAAGCGTGGACGAGTTGAATAATTTTACTCGACGGATTTCGGACGAGCCGAATTATATAAAAGCCTGTCGCTACGCCGACGCCGCCATGAAAGCGGAATTGGACGGGTATTCGAGTCGGATAGAAGAGAATATAAAAAGACAAGAGCAAGAAGAAGCATACGACTGTTGCGTAAAATTATATAATGAGGAGTGTTATCTCGAAGCCTCGCTCGGTTTTAATGGGCTTGACGATTATAAAGACGCGCGTTTTTATTACGAACGCTGTCTTGCCGAAATCGAAAAGGAAAATCAAAGTCGTTATGCCGCCGCCATGGCGTATATCGAAAATCACGAATACGATAAAGCGATTGAACAATTAAAATATATCAGAGATTATAAAGATTCCGTCCAACTTATCGAAAAATGCAATCAACGTATAAACGAAATAAAACAAATAACTAAAAAGAAAAAAGATCGTCATACGGCGATAGCGTTCTTGTCAATTGTTGTGGCGATGATTGTTTCGTTTTTAATTTTAGTCGTATATATTGTCGCGCATTATGATTTGGGAAGCACAAAAAACGGTAATAGCAATCACTACAAATTAACGTTTGTCTTAAACGGCGGGGAATGGGATTATGGTAACAGTAAAAATTATCATGTCGGGAGTGCATCAACATTACCGAGTCCGCAGAAATAAGAATATAAATTTGTCTGGTGGTCATACGTATTCGGCGGCGATATTTTTCTCACCTCGCCCACCGATATATATGGCTATGAAAAAAGCAGTAGGCTAATTGGACGGCAAATAGTTATACGATAACTTATAATGTAAACGGCGGAGCAATGGATGTGCATAGTCAAAGGTGACGTACGGCGAGAGAATTGTGTTACCAAAACCGACACGCGCAACAACCACGGTAAATTGGAACTTTAAGGGCTGGTATTATAACGGAGAACGAATTACAGACGGTATTTGGTTAATAGATAATGATGTTACCTTAACTGCAAAATGGTCGTCATCGCCAATCCTTAGGTGGTGATAAAATAAATTGTCTAATTATTATTCTCAGATCATCAACGATAAATGCGAGGGGCTTATGACGGAAGAAAAAAATATTAAATTGAATAGATTAAAAGATGGAATAAAATATGCTTTCAAGCAGGTCTATGAAAATGATCGCATACTAATTGAAAACGACGTATGCGAGCGTGCAATAATGTTTAGATTCGCTTATTACTTATTATCAAAGTTCCCGGATTACGATGTTGATTGTGAATATAATCGGCACATTACAGATCCTAAAATGATTTCTGTGTGCGACGAAAAATACTGTAAAACCTATCCGGATGTAATTATACATAAGCGAGGAACGGACGAAAAAAATTATGCTGTAATCGAATTAAAAAAATCTAATAATAAAGAAATAGAAAATGATTATAAAAAATTAAGTGCCTATACCCATAATTCTTTACCCCAATCTGAAAACGATCGAAAATTATACAATTATAATTATGATTTTGGAGTATCGATTATCGTGTATAAAAATTTAGCCAAAACGATAAATTCATGTCAGTTTTTTATTGATGGTGAAAATGTGGATATTTAATTGAAACTTACGGGCGGGAGGAAAATTATATTTCCCTCCCGCCCAAATTATATACATCCGTTGCCGTCGAGTATAAACCGTTTTTTAGTCCGGTTTACGCCGAGAGCGGGGCGGGACGGTAAGAAAATATCAATTTTTCGGGCGATTTTGCAAAAACTCTCGTAAACACGCTCATTTTGCTTGAAAAAATCGGTAAAATGTAATACAATATCAAACGGATAAAAATTAAAGGCGAAACTATACAGCCTTTTTCAGGAGGAACTTTTTAATGGAAAAGAAGAAGTACGTCTATCTGTTTACCGAAGGCAGCGCGAAAATGCGCGAACTTCTCGGCGGTAAGGGCGCGAACCTCGCGGAAATGACCAATATCGGTTTACCCGTTCCGCAGGGTTTCACTATTTCTACCGAAGCCTGCACGCAGTACTACGAAGACGGCAAACAGATTAACGCCGATATTCAGGCGGAAATAATGGAAAACATCGAGAAGATGGAAAAAATCACCGGTAAAAAATTCGGCGACCTCGAAAATCCCCTTCTCGTTTCCGTCCGTTCGGGCGCGAGAGCGTCCATGCCCGGTATGATGGATACCATTCTTAACCTCGGCTTGAACGAAGAAGTAGTAGAAGTATTGTCGAAGAAGTCCGGCAACCCCAGATGGGCGTGGGACTGCTACAGAAGATTCATTCAGATGTTCTCCGACGTAGTTATGGAAGTTGGCAAGAAATATTTTGAAAAACTTATCGACGAAATGAAAGAGAAGAAAGGCGTTACGCTCGACGTAGAACTCAACGCAGACGACCTTAAAACTCTTGCAAATCAATTCAAAGCGGAATACAAAAAACAACTCGGCAGCGATTTCCCGTCTGACCCGAAGGTTCAACTTTTCGAAGCGATCAAAGCCGTATTCAGAAGTTGGGACAACCCCAGAGCGAACATCTATCGTATGGACCACGACATCCCGTACAGTTGGGGTACCGCCGTCAACGTACAGATGATGGCGTTCGGCAACATGGGCGACGATTGCGGAACGGGCGTTGCGTTCACTCGTAACCCCGCTACCGGCGAAAAAGGACTTATGGGCGAATTCCTTACCAACGCGCAGGGCGAAGACGTCGTTGCGGGCGTAAGAACTCCTATGCCGATCGCTAAAATGGCGGAAGTATTCCCCGAAGTTTACAAACAGTTCCAGGACGTCTGCAAGGTTCTCGAAAACCACTATCGCGACATGCAGGATATGGAATTCACCGTTGAAAACAAAAAACTTTACATGCTTCAGACCCGTAACGGTAAGCGTACCGCGGCGGCGGCTATCAAGATCGCCTGCGACCTTATCGACGAAGGCATGATCACCGAACAGGAAGCCCTTATGCAGATCGACGCCAAGTCGCTCGACATGCTCCTTCACCCGACTTTCGACGTTAAAGACCTTAAAGACGCCGACAAGAACAACGTGGTAGGTAAGGGTATCGCCGCTTCTCCGGGCGCTGCCGCAGGTACGGTAGTGTTCACCGCCGAAGAGGCTGCCAAAGAAGGCAAAGCCGGCAAGAAAGTTATTCTCGTAAGACTCGAAACTTCGCCCGAAGACATCGAAGGCATGAAGTACGCGCAGGGTATTCTGACCGTCAGAGGCGGACAAACTTCCCACGCGGCGGTCGTTGCGAGAGGTATGGGTACTTGCTGCGTTTCCGGTTGCGGCGACATCAAGATGCACGAAGAAGAGAAGTATTTCGAACTCGCGGGCAAGACTTTCCGCGAAGGCAGCGAACTTTCTCTCGACGGCTCGACCGGACACATTTACGACAGAATCATCAAGACCGTTCCCGCGGATCCGAACAGCGGTTATTTCGGCAGAATCATGAAACTTGCCGATAAGTATAAGGCGCTCGGCGTAAGAGCGAACGCGGATACCCCTGCGGACGCCGAAAGAGCGGAACAACTCGGCGCGACCGGTATCGGTCTTTGCCGTACCGAACACATGTTCTTCGGACCGGGCAGAATCGATAAATTCCGCGAAATGATCTGCTCCGAAACGGTTGAAGAAAGAGTTGCGGCTCTCGATAAGATCGAGCCCATGCAGCAAGCCGACTTCGAAGGCTTGATGGAAGCGTTGAAGGGCATGCCCGTTACTATTCGTTTCCTCGATCCGCCGCTTCACGAATTCGTTCCTACCGAAGAAGCCGATATAAAACTTCTGGCGAAGTCGACCGGTAAGACGGTTAAACAGATTAAGGAAATCTGCGATTCGCTTCACGAATTCAACCCGATGATGGGTCACAGAGGCTGCCGTCTTGCGGTTACCTATCCCGAAATCGCGGTTATGCAGACGAAAGCGGTCATTAAGGCTGCTATCGCCGTTCAGAAACGTCACCCCGACTGGAAAGTCGTTCCCGAAATCATGATTCCGCTCGTAGGCGAAGTCAAAGAACTTGCGTTCTGCAAGAAGACGGTAGTCGCCACCGCCGATGCGGTTATCAAAGAAGCGGGCGTAAACCTTAAATACGAAGTCGGTACGATGATCGAAATTCCGAGAGCGGCTCTTACCGCAGACGAAATCGCCAAAGAAGCCGAATTCTTCTGCTTCGGTACCAACGACTTGACGCAAATGACCTTTGGTTTCTCGCGTGACGACGCAGGCAAGTTCCTTCCCTCGTACTACAACGCGAAGATTTACGAAAGCGACCCGTTCGCTCGTCTTGACACGGTCGGCGTAGGCAAACTTATGGATATGGCGGTTAAACTCGGACACGCTACCCGTAAAGACCTTCACTGCGGTATCTGCGGCGAACACGGCGGCGATCCTTCGAGTATCGAATTCTGCCACGCTATCGGCCTTAACTACGTATCCTGCTCGCCGTTCAGAGTTCCGATCGCGCGTCTTGCCGCTGCTCAGGCGAATATCCGTAATCCGAGGGCGACCAAATAAGGTCA